>RBWB01581650.1_pt1 | contig 20896 bp, 18 predicted proteins | sample 2014201 | NCBI WGS metagenome assembly RBWB01 (sample SAMN10133834, study PRJNA383868) | Human oral metagenome, whole genome shotgun sequencing project. | isolation source: supragingival plaque isolated from 88 juvenile twins | host: Homo sapiens | place: Australia
TCTTGACGTCGAGCATGCCGGCGCCGGTCTTCTCGCGCAGCGCCTTGATGTCGGCGGTGGTGTAGTTCGCCATGGATGTCTCCTGTGTCTCCTGTACTGACTGGAGTGTGTCTGACTGGGTCCGGCCGAGTCCCGCCGCGCCCCGCTGGGCCGGTCGGACTGCCGGGGCGGGGCGCTCAGGCCTGCTGGGCGGCGCCGGCCGTCTGCTCGCCCGGCTCGGCGGCCTGCTCGACCTGCTCGACAACGGCCTGCTCGGTCTGCTCCGCCTCGGCACCGGCGAGGAGGGCGGCCTCCCACTCGGGCAGCGGCTCGGCGTCGGTCGCGGCGACCTCGGCCTCGGCGCCCGTGCGGGCGCGGCCGGCGGAGCGGGCCACGAGGCCCTCGGCCGCGGCGTCGGCGATGACGCGGGTCAGCAGGCTGACGGCGCGGATGGCGTCGTCGTTGCCGGGGACGCCGTAGGTGACCTCGTCGGGGTCGCAGTTGGTGTCGAGGATGGCGACGACGGGGATGTTCAGCTTCCGGGCCTCGGAGATCGCCAGGTGCTCCTTCTTGGTATCGACGACCCACACCGCGGCGGGCAGCTTGGACATGTCGCGAATACCGCCGAGAGTCTTGACGAGCTTGTCCTTCTCGCGGCGCATCATGAGCAGCTCCTTCTTCGTGCGGCCGGACCCGGCCACGTCGTCGAAGTCGATCTGCTCGAGCTCCTTCATGCGGTCCAGGCGGGCGCGCACGGTGGAGAAGTTGGTGAGCATGCCGCCCAGCCAGCGCTGGTTGACGTAGGGCATGCCGACGCGCTGGGCCTGCTCGGCCACGGCGGCCTGGGCCTGCTTCTTGGTACCGACGAACAGAATGGTGCCGCCGCGGGCGACGGTCTCCTTGACGAAGTCGTAGGCGGTGTTGATGCCCTCGACGGTCTGCTGGAGGTCGATGACGTAGATGCCGTTGCGCTCGGTGAGGATGAAGCGCTTCATCTTCGGGTTCCAGCGGCGGGTCTGGTGGCCGAAGTGGACACCGCTCTCGAGGAGTTGACGCATGGTGACAATCGCCATGTCGGTCCTTTCGCGCGCGACCCGGAGGTTGCCGGGCCCGCTATGAGTCGTGGGGCGGTTGTCCGCCGTCGTGGACGACGCCCCGGTATTGATGGTTCTTCCCCTTTGACCGGTGGGCCCGCACGGCGGGCCGCGGCTCCGCCCCGGAGGGGCCGGGGGGATGGGGCCTGGTGCTCGCGACGCGCGGCCACCCTCTCCGCCTGGGCGGTTCAGGACCTCGACCGCGACGCCCGAAAGGAAGCCCGCACCCGGATCGGGGTGAGCCGATGGGCGCGGACGCGAGCACGCGAAGTCAGCCACCCACGGTCAGCGTGGAACCGACGGAATGCCGATCGACATCAACCAGCGACGATCGATCGGTTTGACGAATCGGTGCGAGCGGGCCACAGGCGACTGCGAACGCGAGGCTACCACAGTGTTTGGCGCGATTCCGCGCCGAAATGAGAGGATCCGGAGGCGCGGGAATGTCATTCCCATCACCTCGCCGGGCTCCACCAGTCCCCGCGCCGAATCGCGGCCCACAGGGCTCAACGCCCTCGGGTGCGCCGACCGGGCGCCCGGAGCAGCCTGGTGAGCATGAGCCCCGTGCGCCCGTCCTCCCCGTGTCCGTGCCCCTGCCGGTGCCCGCGCGCGTCCTCGCGCGGGCACCGCCGCCGGTCCCTCGTGCTGGGCACGGCCCTGAGCCTGCTGGCGCCACTGGCCGCAGGACCGCCGCCGGCCGCGGCGACCATGCCGGCCGCGACGACCGTAACGGCGGCAACGGCCGACGTGACGGTGATGGACGCCGCGTCCTCGGCGACCCTGAGCGCCGCGGATCCGCGGAATCCTGCTCCCCGCTCCCTCTACGGGTGGCCGACCGGCGCCCCCGCGGACGTGCTCCAGGGCTTCGACCCTCCGGCGGTGGTCTGGGGCTCGGGGCATCGGGGCGTGGATCTGGCCCTTCCGGCCGGCTCGCCGGTGCTCGCGGCGGGGGACGGGACCGTGGCCTTCGCGGGCGTGGTCGCGGGCCGGCCGGTGGTCTCCATCGATCACGCCGATGGCGTCCGCACCACCTACGAGCCGGTCGAGGCCTCGGTCGCGACCGGTGACGTCGTCGCGCGGGGCCAGACCATCGGCACGCTTCGAGCGGGGCACCGCTCCGACGGGGCGGACGCGCTCCACTGGGGGGCGCGCACAGGGCCGAAGACCTACATCAACCCGTTGCGCCTCCTGCGGCCCGCCGTCATCCGTCTCAAGCCTCTGAGGGCCGGGTGATGAGCACCGCCGAGCGCACGAGGTCGTACGGGTACGGCCGAGCACCTCCGGGTCCGGGCGTCCCCCGGCGAGCTCCACGACAGCGGGCGGGGAGCCGGCCGCCGCACCGTCGCGCACCAACCGCTCACGCCCGCGGGAACGCCTGGGCGTACACGGCCCGCAGGCGCTCGGTCGATACGTGGGTGTAGCGCTGCGTGGTGGACAGGGAGGAGTGGCCGAGCAGCTCCTGGACACTGCGCAGGTCCGCCCCCCCGTTCAGGACGTGGGTGGCGGCCGAGTGCCGCAGTCCGTGCGGGCCGAGGTCGGGCACACCCGCGAGCGCGGCCGCCCGGTGGACGACGTCGCGGGCCGCACGGGGATCGAGGCGCCGGCCTCGCACGCCGACGAAGAGCGCCCCGCCGGCGGCGCCGGCCGCGATCCGGCCGCGTACGGAGAGCCAGTGCTCAAGCGCCCGGGATGCGGGGGCCCCGTAGGGCACGGTGCGCTCATTCCCCCCCTTGCCCAGCACGCGCAGGGTGCGGCGGGAGCGATCCAGGTCGGCGACGTCGAGACCGCACAGCTCCGAGACGCGCACGCCGGTGGCGTACAGGAGCTCCAGGAGCGCGACGTCGCGCAGAGCGATGGCCCGCCGCGCGATGCTCTTGCGCGCGTCCTCCCCTCGTGCGGCACCGCCCTCCGCGAGCGCGGAGGCCTCGGAGGCCTCATCGGCTCGACGCGCGGCCGCCGTCAGGAGCGCCTCGGCCTGCTCCTCGGTCAGGACCGCCGGCAGCCGGTTGTCCGCCCGGGGCGAGCGCAGTCGGACGGCGACGTCGGCGGTGAGCAGGGCGCCGCGGTGGGCCCAGGCGGAGAAGGCCCTCACCGCCGCCGAGCGACGCGCGATGGTGGCCCGGGCGCTGCCGGAGGCGGACATCCGCGCCAGCCACGCGCGCAGATCGGCCAGGTCGAGGCTGGCCAGCGCGGGGCCGACCGGCTCATCGGCGTCGGTGCCCACGCCGAGGAAGGTGAGCAGGTCCTCGACGTCGGCGACGTAGGCGCGCACGGTGTGCTCGGACAGGCCCCGTTGAAGAGCGAGGTGGCGGAACCACGCGTCGCTCAGCTCGCCGCGGGTGCGCGGCCGGACCGGTTCGCTCATGAGGACAGACTAGCGATCCGCCCATCGACGCGGCTCCCACGAGCACTCGCACGGCGGCTCTCGCCGTTTCCCAGCGATGCCCGCCATCGCACCCGCCCGCGGCTCTCACGGCACGGGGCGTCGGCGCCAGCGCGGCCCGTCGCGCTGGACGCGTCCGGAGAGCTCGAGCAGCCCCAGCGCCGAGACGACCTCCTGCTCCGACAGGCCCGCCGCTCGGGTCAGCGTCTCGACCCTCGCCGCGCCCCGGGCGGGAAGGGCGTCGATCACCGCGGAGGCCTCCTCCGACAGGCCGTCGAGAAGCCCGGCGCCGGCCTGGCCGGCGGCGGCCGCACGGGTCGCCTCGGGATCGATCTCTCCCAGAGGGGAGATGAGCTCGAGGGCGTCGTCGGCGTCGGTGACGCACACGGCGCCGTTGCGCAGCAGCCGGTGGCAGCCGACTGACTCCATGGAGGTGACCGGGCCGGGCACCGCGCCGAGGCCGCGGCCGAGGTCGCGCGCGTGCCGGGCCGTGGACAGGGCCCCGGAGCGCCAGGCGGCCTCGACGACGACGGTCGCCCCGCTCATGGCCGCGATGAGACGGTTGCGCGTCAGGAAGCGGTGCCGTCCGGGCTGGCATCCCGGGGGGACCTCGGCCACGAGAGCACCGGTGCCGATGACGGCCGACAGCAGATCGGCATTCGCCGCCGGGTAGAGCCGGTCCACCCCTCCGGCGCTCACGGACAGCGTCGGGCCGGCGTGCAGGGCTCCGCGCAGGGCCGCGGCGTCGATGCCGAAGGCCCCGCCTGAGACGACGACGGCGCCCCGGGCCGTCACCTCGGAGGCGATTCGGGCGGCGACGCGCTCCCCGTAATCGGTGGAGGCTCTCGATCCGACCAGGGCCAGGGACCGCCCGGCGCCGGGGCCCGTGGCGACGAGATCGGCTCGGACGCGCCGGGCCCCAGCGGCTCCGGCAGCGGCCCGGGAGGGCGGCGCCCCGTCATGGGGGCCGCCCGATGACAGCAGCGCGGGGTCGCCGCGGACCCACAGGCAGTGGGGCGGGTGCTCAAGATCGTCCAGACCGGCGGGCCACCACGGGTCGGAGGGCAGGACGAGGCTGCCGCCGAGCCGCTCCAGGGCGTCGAGCTCGCGACGGATGTCCAGACCGGTGAGCCTGGGCGCCCATCGTGCGACCGCCCGGCTCCAGGCCGCGCGAGCCCGGGCGGCGTCGCCCCGGACGGGCACGGGCGGGCGCGGCGCGGGCACCACCCTCCCGTCGAAGTCCAGAGCCTCGTCGAGGAGCCAGGCGAGAGCCCCGGTGGCGCCCAGGGCGCCGACCAGGGCGCATGCGGCGCGATCGGCGGGCTCGGCCAGGCGGGACCAGGTGGCTCGGGCCAGGGCCTCGTTCCCGATGGGGTAGGGCAGCGTGCGGCGCCGCAGGCGGGCTCCGGCGGGCGACCCGCTCCTCCCCCGCACCCGGTCGGATGAGGGATCGGCCGCACGAGGGGATTCCGGGACGGAGGGCACCGGGGCCCCCGACGACGGCGTGGGGGCGGGACCCGCGCCCGTCGGGCCGACCGGATCGGTCGAGTCGGCCGAACCCGCCGAGACGGTCGAGCCCGCCGCGTCCGCGGTACCGGTCGGGTTCACAGTCGCGCTCCTCTCATGCGCAGGGCCAGGGCGCCGCCGAGGTCGGCGGTCGTGGGAGCCGGGCGGCCGGCGAGGTCCGCCAGGGTCCAGGACAGGCGCAGCACCCTGTCGACGCCGCGAAGGGTGAGGTCGCCGTGGTCCAGGGCGGCCATGAGCGGTGCCAGCAGGGCGGCGTCCATTCCGGAGGAGGGCGAGCGCAGCCAGGACCCCGGCACCTGCCCCATGAGCCGCCAGGGAGTGCTCGCCAGCCGATGGGCCGCGCGCGCACGCGCCCGCTGCACGCGCGCGGCGACGTCCCGGCTCGATTCGCCCACGGCGCCCACCGCCAGGTCCTGAGCCGTGACGGCCGCGACCTCGACCTGGATGTCGATGCGATCCAGGAGCGGGCCCGACAGCCGCGAGAAGTAGCGTCTGCGCTGCAGGGACGTGCAGGTGCATTCCAGCCCGCGGCCCCCGCTCTTGCCGCAGGGGCAGGGGTTCGCCGCCAGGACGAGTTGGAAGGCGGCGGGGAAGGCGGCCCGTCCGCCGACCCGGTCGATGGTGACCGAGCCGGTCTCCAGGGGCTGACGCAGGCAGTCCAGGACGCCGCTGGGGAACTCCGGCGCCTCGTCGAGGAAGAGCACCCCGCGGTGGGCCAGCGAGACGTCGCCCGGCCGGGGCGAGCCGCTGCCGCCCCCGACGACCGCCGCCCTGGTCGCGGTGTGGTGCGGGGCTCGTAGGGGCGGCGTGGTCAGCAGGCCGGCCTCCGGGTCGAAGGTGCCCGCCAGGGAGTGCAGGGAGGTGACGGTCACGGCATCCTCCGCGTCCAGCGGCGGCAGGACGGAGGGCAGTCGCTCGGCCAGCATGGTCTTGCCCGCGCCGGGTGGGCCCACGAGAAGAAGATGGTGGCCGCCCGCGGCGGCGACCTCAAGTGCATGGCGGGCCTCGGGCTGCCCGACGACGTCGGCGAGATCGGGGGCGGAGCCCGTCGGGCGGCGCCGCGGGCCGCGGGTCTGCTCGGAGCGCCGGTGGGCGCGCTCGACGACCGCGCGGGCGCGGGGAGGCAGCTCTCCTCCGTAGTCCTCGACGAGCTCGCCGATGTGGTCGACCGCGCGCACGCGGGCCCCCGGGACGAGGGCGGCCTCGCAGGCGGCGGAGGCGGCCACGACGACGTCGGGCACGCCGGCCTCGACGGCGGTGCGCACGGCCGGCAGGATGCCGCGCACGGGATGGACGGAGCCGTCCAGTCCGAGCTCGCCGATGTAGACGGTGCGGTCCAGCACCGCCAGGGCGCCACCGGGCAGCAGCGCGCGGGCGCCGAGAACGGCCAGGGCCAGGGCCAGGTCGAACCCGGTGCCGGTCTTGCGCAGATCGGCCGGAGACAGGTTGACCGTCAGCCGCTGCTCGCCCCATGTGACGCCGCAGATGGTCAGTGCCGCGCGTACGCGCTCGCGCGACTCGCGCACGGCGGCGTCGGGGAGCCCCACGAGGGTGAAGCCGGGCAGGCCCTGGCTCGAGTGGGCCTCGACGTCCACGAGATGGCCCTCCAGGCCGGTGAGGGTCACGGCCAGGGTGCGCGCCAGGCTCATGACACGCCCACCCCGCGGTGATGGCGCAGCTCGGCGGGCAGGCCCCGGCGCAGGAGCACCGAGACCACATCGAGGCGGATGCGCTCGTGGGGGACGGGGTGCTGCGCCGCCCAGGCCGCCGCGAGCACACGCAGGCGACCGAGCTTGGCCGTGTCGACGGCCGCCGCGGGCGGCCCGGCGCTCAGGCCCGTGCGGGTCTTGACCTCGACCACCACGAGGGTCGGTGGACGGTCGGCGGCGGGCTCCAGGGCCACAAGATCGAGCTCGCCGCGCAGGCCGTCGCTGAGGCGCCAGTTGCGGTCCAGGACCCGCCAGCCGTGGTCGCCGAGATACCGGGCGGCGATGTCCTCGCCGCGCCGGCCGACCGCCGGGCGGCCGAGCGCCTCCGCGGACCCGCGGGTCGTAGACGTCGTCATGATCACGGGGATCACCTCCGCCACCAGAATGCGCGGGCGGCGGCGGACCGCGCGAACGACGCCTTCGAGCATGGTGGAGGCGTCCGGCGCGAGAAGCGCGGTGGAGCCCTACAACATGATCTGCATCACATCAATGCCGGGTGGTGGGCCGGCGGGATCAGGAGGGGATGTCCATCTCCGGCTTGGTGAGCTCCTCGACGTTGACGTCCTTGAAGGTGACGACATGAACGGACTTCACGAAGCGGCTCGAGCGGTAGATATCCCATACCCAGGCGTCCTCGAGGCTGAGCTCGAAGAAGACCTCGCCGCCATTGGTGCGCACCTGCACGTCGATGGCGTTGGCCAGGTAGAAGCGGCGCTCGGTCTCCACGACGTAGGAGAACAACGAGACGACGTCCCTGTACTCGCGGTACAGGTCCAGCTCCAGGTCGTTCTCGTAGGACTCGAGGTCATCGGCGCTCACCGTCCCATCATGCACGTCCCTACTGCGCGGCTCGAGCAGGCGCCGGTGGCGCGTCGCACTCCGCCGGCCACGGACCAGCCGCGGACCAGCCGCGGAGCGGTCCCGATCCGGCCGTGGACCGGTCCCGATCCGGACCGGATCCGCGGATGCGGGCTCAACGGGTCGTTCCGTCCGCGGGCGTCAGCCCGGGGAGGCGCCACGAGCGGCGATGCTGGTCGCTCGCGCCCAGACGAGACAGTGCCTCGATGTGCGCCCTGGAGGAGTACCCCTTGTTGGAGGCCCAGCCGTAGCCCGGATCGGGCAGGGCCGTCATCAGGGCGTCGCGCTCGACCTTCGCCAGGACGGACGCCGCGGCGACGACGGCGCAGCGGGCGTCTCCCCCGACCTCCATGCGCACGCCCGGGATGAGACGGGCGGGCAGAGCCGGTGCGCCGTCGCCCGGGGGCGGGTCGGTGCCGGCGGGCTCGCCGGCCAGGGCGTCGAGCAGGTCGGGATCGGTGCCGGTCAGCCAGTCCGCCCGCCCGTCGAGGATGATCGCGCCGGGCAGACGGTCGCGCGCGGCCACTCGGGCGAGGGCACGCCGGCCGGCCAGGCGCAGGGCGCCGACGATGCCGAGGTCGTCGATCTCCGCGGGGGAGGCATGGGCCACGGCCCAGTCGAGGACCCACGCGCGGCACGGTCCCACGAGGGCCTCGCGGCGTCGGGGCGTGAGCTGCTTCGAATCGGCCAGGGTCCCGGGGAAGGCGTCCGACGTCTCGCGGCCGACGACGGCCAGACCGACGGTCACCGGTCCCGCCAGGGAGCCGCGCCCGACCTCGTCCATGCCGCCGACCAGCCGGTGGCGCGTCAGCATCCCGGTCTCGACCTCCCGGTCGGGGCGGAACGGCCGCGACCGCCTCGCCGCAGCCGCGGGAGCAGGGGGGATCACGGGCCGGAGCCGGACACGTCGGCGAAGACCGCCTCACCGTTGTCGAGCGAGCTCCAGCGGCTCACCGGCCACACGACGTTGGTGGCCACGCCGACGACGTCCTTCAACGGCACGGCGCCGCCGTGCGGGTCGTCCTGGTGGAATCGGGAGTCCAGGGAGTTGGAGCGGTTGTCGCCCATGACCCATACGCAGCCCTCGGGGACGATGACGTCGAAGGGCACCGAGGACGGGACGGTGCCCTCCTTGACATAGGTCTCATTCAGAGGGACGCCGTTGACGGTCAGGACGCCGTGCCCATCGGCCGTGACGCGGTCCCCGGCGACGCCGATGACTCGTTTGATGAGGTGATGCCCCGAGTTCCTCGGCAGCAGTCCGGTGAGGATGAGACCATCGCGAACGAGCCCCTTGAAACCGGACGGATCCTCGGCATCGAGCCAGCCGCCCGGGTCCGCGAAGACCACGACGTCTCCGCGGTGGACGTCGTGGGCGTGGTACATCCGCACGGCGACCTGGTCATCGGACTGCAGGGTGTTCTCCATCGAACCGGACGGGATCTCGAAGGTCTGGACGATGTGAGTCTTGATGAAGGCGGACAGGGCGAGGACGACCAGGACGACGGCGACGGTGGACAGCCATCCCCGGCGCGGCCGGGTCTCCGAGGAGTCCTCCTCCTTCTCCCTGCCCGGGATCGGCAGGGGACGAGGGCGCCGGATGGGCGGGTAGGAGGGGGGGAGGTCGATGGGCTGCTCCGGCTCGGACTCCTCGGCACCGGCAGCCGGCTCACCGGCGTCCGACGAGGGCTCCTCCGTTCCGGACACCGCCTCCGGCAGCGGAGTCGACGCGTCGGCCGCTTCTGCCGCGAGGCTCCGTGCCGTGGTCCCGGCATCGGGCTCGACGACCCCGGTGCTGCCGGCCCCGGGCGAGGGCTCATCGATCTCCGGCACGGAGTCCGCGGCATCGGGCTCTTCATCCGGCTCATGCGGCGCAGCACCGCCGCCCTCGTCCACGACGGGCTTCCGCTCCTCGTGCGGCTCGACGATGGACTCCGAGCCGTCGCCCGCGGCTTGGCCGTCATCGGCCCGGGAGTCGATCGCCTCGCGGCCCTCGGGCGCCTCGTCGGCCTCGACATCCGTCACGGCCTCGACCGGCTCGATCCGCCCCTCCTCGAGGTCGTCCGGCACCGACTCGGCCCCGGATTCAGCAGGCCCGGCCTCGGCGGCATCCGGCTCGCTCCTCGCGTCATCGGCCCCCGTCTCATCCGCCTCGGACACGATCTGCCCGGGTTCAGCGGACTCGGCCAACCCGGATTCGGCGGAGTCCTCCACCTCCGTCTCGGGCTCGACCTCGACCGGCTCGGCATCGGACTCGGCGGTCCCGGGCCCAGCATTCTCGACCGGATCGACCTCGGCGAGCTCCTCCGCCTCGGGCTCGACCTCGACCGGCTCGGCCGGCTCGGCCATGTCCGCCCCACCGGCCTGCCGCCCGGCCTCAGCCGGGTCCTCAGTGCCGGACCCGACCTGCTCGGAGTCGGCCGGCTCAACGGCCTGCCGTCCCGACCCGGCGGAGTCGGCGGACGCGACGACCGGGGGCGCCGACTCCGGCTCCCCGTTCGCCTCGACCGGATCGGACTCGGGAGCGTCGGCCTCGTGCTCGACCGGCTGCTCGATCGAGCCGGCCTCATCCGCCTCGCCGGGCTCCCGGCCCGCGGGAGCGGGGACGGACTCCGCCTCCTCGGGTGCGAGCTCATCCGCCCCGTCGGACGCCACGGCTTCATCGCCCGCCTCCGCGGGCGCGGCCTGCGTCGGGCTCTCCTCGGGAGGAGCGGCCGCGGACTCGTCGTCGGCCTGCTCCTTGTCGGGAGAGGTCGCGGTCCCGCCGTCGTCGACGTCGGGACCGAACTCCTCGCGGTCGTCCTGCGGTGAGGTCACCGTGCTCCTGTTCCGAGGTGGTGCGTATGCATAACGAGGCCTGGGTGCCCCGGTGATGAGAAGGGGCGCCGCCCGGATCCGGGCGGCGGAGCGCGACGAGCGCGCCCCTCAGCTCTCGCGGCGCTCCTTGATCTTGGCCGCCTTGCCCCGCAGGTTGCGCAGGTAGTACAGCTTGGCCCGACGCACGTCGCCGCGGGTGACGACCTCGATCCTCTCAACGGTGGGCGTGTGAACCGGGAAGGTGCGCTCGACGCCGACGCCGAAGGAGATCTTGCGAACCGTGAAGGTTTCGGAGACGCCGCCGCCCTGGCGGGCGATCACGACGCCCTGGAACACCTGGGTACGGGTACGGCTGCCCTCGACGACCTTGACGTGCACCTTGAGGGTGTCACCGGCTCGGAAGTCGGGCACATCGTCGCGCAGCGAGGCCGCGTCGATCTGGTCAATCAGGTTGGTCATTACTCTCTCCACGCTCGTGCCACTGGTCATGGGCGTTTGGTAGGCGACGCCGCGGCCCGCCTCGGGACGAACCCCATGGGGCGGCTGCATCGTTCTCGATCGCCCGCGGATCCTGCGCATGAGCGCCCTCCCCAGTGGCAGAGGACGCCCGAGGCCCGAAGGCGCGCTCAGTCTGCCACAGTGCGGCACGAGGCTGCGAGGCCGTCGGGGTCCGAGTGCCTGACGTCACGCGCCTTACGGGCGTCTACGGGCGGATGACCCTCAGTGCTCGCCGACGGCCGGAGCGGGCGTCGTCACCGGGGCGGAGGCCGCCTCGGGCACGCGGGAGAAGACGTCCCGACCGCCCCCCAGCCCGGACCAGCGCCCGATGGGCCAGTACACGAACCTGGCGGTGCCGACGATGTTGCCGGCCGGCACGAAGCCGCCGTGGGCATCGCCCCGGTGCACCCGGGAATCGGCCGAGTTCGACCTGTTGTCGCCCATGACCCACACGTAGCCGTCGGGGACGGTGACGTCGAAGGCGATGTCCGAACTGGTGCGACCGGGCTTGAGGTAGGGCTCGTCGAGAACGATCCCGTTGACGCTCATCGGACCGGTGCCATCCGCCACGATGTGGTCGCCGGGCAGTCCGACGACCCGCTTGACGAGGTGGTGCCCCGCGTTCTCCGGCAGCAGGCGCACAGCCACCAGCACGTCCTGGATGACGCGGGCGACGCCTGTGGGCCCGGGCTCGGTGAGCCAGTTGTCGGGATCGGTGAACACGACGACGTCACCGCGCTCGACGGAACCGGCGTCGTACACCGTCACCATGATGCGATCGCCGGCGTGGAGCGTGTTCTCCATGGACCCCGAGGGAATGGTGTAGCTCTGCACGACCAGGCTGCGCACGACGGCGATGACCACCAGCACGGCGACCAGGGTGACCAGCCTGCGCACGAACGGGTGGGGCTCCCGCCTCCCGCCGAGACCGCGCGACCGCCCGTGCGGCCGCTCTGGAAGGGCGGCCTCGGCGGCGCGCCCGGGCGCATTCCTCATCTGCCTCATCTCCGTCGCCCTCACCGTCCCGATGCGGTCGGTGCGGCCCGCACCGCCCATTCCGCCCGTACTGCCAGTGTTCTCAGTGCCGTCAGTGCTCTTAGCGCTCTCAGTGCTCTCAGTGCTCATGGCGGGCCTCCCGCGGGTCAAGGCTCATGACCACGTCCCGGCAGGTCCGCCCGCCGACGTCGTAGACTCGCGATCCGACGATGCGGAAGCCGCGCCGCCTGTAGGCCCTCTGCGCCCGGCGGTTGCGCTCGTGGGTGCCGAGCCACAGGACGGTGGCGTCCTCCGCGGCGGCGGCGCGGACGGCCTCGTCCAGGAGCACCGCGGCGACTCCGGAGGAGCGCAGGCGCGTATCGACGTAGGCCTTGGACAGCTCGGCGGCCAGTCCCGCGGTGCCGTCGGAGCGCGGGGGGACGCCGACGGCGTCGGGCCGCTGGTCCAGCCCCGTGATGAGCCCGCCCTCGGGGTCGGCCCGCTCCACGAGCACGACGCTGTAACCGATGATCTCCCCCGGTGCCACGGCGTCGGCGGGATCGGCGCCCGCCGCGAGGCCGTCCGGTGCGAGTCCGCCGGGCAGCTCGGCCACCGTCAGGACCGCGCGCGGGTCGGCCCGCCAGACGGCGAAGCGCTCGGGGGCGAGGTTGGTCGCGATGTGGGCGGCGATCCGCTCCGGTGCGAGGAAGGGCGGGCAGGCGTCGGGGAAGGTGCGCGCCGCCAGGGCGGACAGGGCCTCGACGTCCTCGGCCAGGGCGGGTCGCACGACCAGCTCGACCGGGCCCCGCGCGCCCTCCGGGACCGCCCAGCCGTGGCGCGCCAGGACGGCGCGGTCGGCGGCGTCGAGGGTCTCGGGGCGCAGGCGGCCGATCATGTCGGGACGGCGGGCCGCCGTGCGGGCGAGGGCCTGGTCGCGACGTGCGCGGGCGATGCGGGCGTGGTCGCCCGACAGGAGGTGCGGGTCGGAGTCGGCCAGGTCGAGACCGCGCCAGGCGACGGGGCGGGTGTGAACGGGGTGCTCCAGGAGGCCTGCCCCGCCGTGGGACTCCTCGACGACGGAGGCGGGGTTGCCCAGAACTCCGGGGCGCAGGCGGGCGACGGCCTCGATCATGACCAGGGCCGCGACCTCGCCGCCGCTCAGCACGTAGTCGCCGATGGACAGCTCGCGCACCTCGACGCCGAGGCTCCGGTAGTGCTCGGCGACGCGGGCGTCGATGCCCTCGTAGCGCCCGCAGGCGAAGACGATCCGGTCGGCCCGGGCGAGGTCCTCAGCGGTGCGCTGGGTGAACAGGTCGCCCGCGGGTGTGGGGATGACGAGGACCTGGCGGTCGGGCTCCGAAGAGGCCCCGGCGTCGCGGGGGGCGGGGCGGCCGACCGGCGCGGGGCGGGCCCCCGCGGCGCCGGCGGGGGGAGCGAGGAGGGAGTCGAGGGCCTCGCCCCACACGTCGGGCCTCATCACCATGCCGGCGCCGCCGCCGAGCGGGGTGTCGTCGACAGTGCGATGGCGGTCGTGGGTCCACTCGCGCAGGTCGTGGACGTGCAGGTCGATGAGCCCGGTCCGCGCCGCTCTGCCGATGAGGGAGAGGTTCAGCGCCTTCGGGTAGTCGGGGAAGATCGTGACGACATCGAGGCGCAGGGAGCCGGCGACGTCGGGTCCCGCGCCGGATCCCGCGGGGGCCCGGACCATCAGCGGGCCTCCTCGGTCCGGCCGACGCCGGGGAAGAGCCCGCCGGGAGGATCCAGGGTCACGACACCGGCCTCGGGATCGATCCCGGGGACGAGCTGCTCGACGAAGGGCACGGCGACCTCCTCGCCGTCGGGAGTGCGCACGACGATGCGGTCCTGGGCGACACCGGGTTCGAGGTCGACGACCTCGCCGAGGTGCTGGGGCTCGGTGCCGGGCAGGGCGCGGACGGCCCGCAGACCGATGAGCTCGTGGGCGTACCAGGCCTCGTCGTCGGCATCGCCGGAGCCCTCGGCGGCGCTCCCGCCGACGGCGTCGGTGTCGACCAGCAGGCGCACGCCGCGCAGGGCCTCGGCGGCGGTGCGGTCCCGCGCCTCCTCGAAGGCGGCGAACCAGCGGGTGCCGTCGAAGCGCAGACGCGCGACGGTCAGGCGGTCGTATGAGGGCTGGTCGTGCGGGGGCGCCGTGCGGCCCCGGGGCGCCTGAACCGGCAGGCTGGTGCCCGGAGAGAGCCTGCCCTCGGGATCGTCGGTGCGGATCTCAAGACGGACCTCCCCCTTGAGGGCATGGGCGGGGCCGATGACGGCGACGGTGAGCAGCACGGGGTAAACCTACCGCGCCCCGCCACGGCACGGCCGAGCACGGCCGGGCCGGCCCGACCGCCCCGCCGGGGCCTCGTCACCGCCCCGGTCGGCCCGATCGGCACGGCCGGCCTCTCCATCACGGCCTCCGGCGGCCCCGGGCTCATCCGGGACAGGCGCGGGCGCCCGGTCCCCTCCTGATGAGGGCCGGGCGCCCGCGCCGATGAAACGGCCGATGCGATCGGTGTCTATGGATGACGATCGGTGTCGATGACGTCGACGCGCACCGGAGTATCGGCCAGGGCGCCGATGACGGTGCGCAACGCCCGGGCGGTTCGTCCCGACCGGCCGATCACGCGGCCCAGGTCCTCGGGATCGACCCGTACCTCCAGCAGGCCACCGCGACGCAGGGACCTGGAGGTGACCGTCACGTCATCGGGATTGTCCACGATGCCCCGTACAAGATGCTCCAGCGCCTGAGCCAGCATAGCTCAGGCCCCCTCGGCAGCCTGCTCGGCCGCCCCAGCCTCCTGAGCAGCCGCGGCGGCGGTGGCCTTGCGCTTCTCCGCATCGTCGGCGGCGGACCGGATGGCCTCCTGCCTGGCGGCCGCCTCAGCGGCCTCGTCCTTGACCCGCAGCTTGCCCTCCGGGATCGGCAGACCCTTGAACGCCTGGTAGTCGCCCGTGATCTTCAACAAGTTGAACACCGTGTTCGACGGCTGAGCACCCACGCCCAGCCAGTACCGCACCCGCTCGGAATCGATCCGTATCAGCGACGGCTCCTGCATCGGGTCGTACAGGCCGATCTCCTCGATCACACGACCATCGCGCTTCTTGCGCGCATCCAGCACAACCACCCGATACGCGGGCGCGAACTTCTTGCCGATGCGCTTGAGGCGAATCTTAACTGCCACAGTAGATGAGCTCCTGACTCTGGATGGTGTGGCGCACGACGGACCCGGTGGGGTCGAGCAACGATGTCCGGCGCGGGCCGAGACGCAACCACGCCCGGGAGAGGGACCGTACGCAGTCGGGTACAGCCGGTCATTCTGCCAGAGCGATCGATATCGTCGCCAGCGCACGACGGAGGCATCGCCCCGGGACACGTGCGAGATGCCCCACAACGGCGCGACCGGCCAGGTGCGCGTCGCCGGCGCCGAGCGGGTGGGGCGCGCTGCCCGGTCGGAGTCGTTGCACGACGACCGCGCCCGTGTGAGAGTCGTTCGGGAGGACCTCCTCAGCAGACATCGGCAGACGAGCGAAGGCAGCGCCATGATGATCTCGCCCGAGGATCCGGACGCGAGGCTCCGCCTCCGGAACCGCTCGCACAGGGCTCGACGCCTGTGCGCCCGCCTGCTGGTCGTCCTGGCGTTCGTCGCCGGTGCCGCCCGCGGCACCGCGCTCGGGTACCGGCTCGCCGTCGCTGACAATCCTCCTCCCCAGCCGCCGCGCCCCGGCCTCATCACCGGGAGCGGTCCCTCACCGGCATGGGGGCTGACGAGCGTCAGCGCGTGGGACTCGGACGGCACCAGCCTCGTCGTGCTCAGCCGACCGGAGACGTGCCATTCGGAGTGCACCGGCTCCGTCACCCTCTACGACCTCGGCGACGGCCCGCCGAGCGTGCGATGGAGCACGGAGGCCGTCGCGTCCCGGGAGCCCGTCCAGCTGTGGGCCGGGAAGGTGATCGTCGGGCACTCGCTGCTCAGCCAGGAGGACGGCGCGAGCATCAGCGCCCCGTGGCCCGAGGGGAGCTCGCCCACCCTCTTCGAGGACGCTCGGACTGCGCTGGACTGCCGCGAGGACGACGGCTGCACGGCATGGGCCCCGGACGGCTCCATGCGCTGGCGGCTGACCGAGGGCGCCGAGGTCGTCGACTCCCAGTGCGCGTCGGGCACGCCGCTCGGGAGCGTCGAGCGCCACGTGGTGCTGTGCGAGTCCCAGCACGCCGTGGGCGAGGCCGCCGTCCTGGACCTGGACAGCGGCACGGCCTCTCCGCTCGTCCCGCCGGGCGGCGTCGTCGATCTGTCGTCGCTCGTCGTGCTGCCCGCGGCGGACGGCTGGCTCACGGTCCCGACGGGCTTCCGCTCCAGCGGGGGCCGGGCGCGCCTGTGGTCCGCCGACGGGGTCGATCAGGGCAGCGTCGACGCCGCCGACGCGCTGGCACTCGTCCACAACCGGCAGCCGCTCACCAGGACCCCGCCGACACTCGCCCAGTACCGCGCGGCCGTCGAGCAGAACGACACCGGCTGGGCTGAGGTCGTCCTCGCCACGGACGACGACTCCTGCGACCTCAAGGTGTCGGGACGAAGAGTCGTCCCTCCGGAGAGAGTGTGCGCGCTGCAATCCGATCGTCCCACGTACATGGAGACCGGGCGCCTGAGCGCGGATGGCTCCCGGGTGCTCTTCGACGGCGACCACGGGGATCGCATGCCCGCCGTCCTCGATCTGGAGTCGCACGGCTTCCTGGCCATGCCGCCCGCGCCGACGCGCGCTGAGAAGGACGGGGCGAACGTGCGGCCCACCCTTGTCAGCAGCAGCCTGCTGGTCACCTTCGACGATGATGATCGCACGCTGCGCGGATACGACTTGACGGCGGGCTGAGCACGCCGGGCGGGGAGAACAGGGCGAGCGGACTGAGCGGTCCGAGGGGCATGGACGGAAGAGCGGGGGAAGGCGAGGTGCCCGACCGCGGTCGGGGCTGGCCGCGCGAGCGGCGACCGGAGCATGCTACCCCTGTGAGACGCCTCTTCTCCGGCATCCGTCCCCCCGGCGCACCGACCTCCATCCACCCGCCCGGCTCCGCGCGGGGTCCCTCGGGATCATCCCCGCTCAGACGGCCCGGACCCGCGAGGGCGCGCGCAGGCGGGCGAGAAGGCGAGCCGAGTCCGTCCACGCGCCCGCCCCGGAGGCCTCCACGACGCCCGAGCGCGATGACGAGGCGGCTCGACGATCTCGGCCGGGGCTCCGCGCTCCTGGCCGCCCTGATGGTCTCCCTCGTCGTCGTGCTCGTCGCGTTCACCGTCGTCGAGCGCTTCCAGAGCCGCGGTCCGGAGGACGAACCCGTAGAGACGCGATCATCGGAGGAGCCCGCCGCCCCGCCGCCCTCCCCCGAGCCCTCCGCCACGGACGACCCGTGGTCCCAGGCGTGGCGCGTCGACCTCGGGCTGAGCGCCGACGCCTACGTCCGCGTCTACGTCAACGGCGACCGTCTCGTGGTCTACGACTCGACTCCAGGGGACCACGGGGTGTCGAATCGGCTGCGCGGATACAGGCTCGTCGACGGCCAGCCCCGAGAAGCTTGGTCGACCACGCCCCTGTTGGAGCCCAAAGCCCTGACCTCCACAGCCCTGATCTCCTCCAACAGCCTCATCGATCCGGCCACGGGCGAGGTCGAGGGCACCCCCTGGGGCGGATCGTCCTCGCCCGTGCTGGTCACGGACGACCTCGTTATCGCCTGCACCGGCAGACCCGATCCCGCCTGCACCGGCTGGGATCTGCAGGACGGCGTCCTCGCGCTGCGATGGGGACCCGTCCCCTTCCCCGGCGACGCCCTCCCCCAGTTCCGGAGGTCCGCCATCGCCGGGGACACCCGCACCGGCTACGCCCTGGCGACGACGAAGGATTCGAGGGCGACCACGTCCCAGGAGTCCATCAGCTTCGTGTCCCTGGCGGACGGCAGTGTCGAGAGCACCCGGCCCGCGGAGGACAACGGCAGGAGGCTGGAGCTCGTTCCCGCGGCGGACGGATGGCTCGACATCACCGATCGTCAGTCGGTCGTCATCCCCCTCGACCTCGACGGCACGCAGGAGGAGGACCAGGACTACACGGCCACCCACTACCGGAGGGCGCTGCTCCTCGCGGAGTCCGGAAGGCCCACCCTCGACCAGTACAAGGCCGCTCTCGCATCGGGGGACTCGTCCTGGACCTCGATCGCGTTCGACTGCCACCCGCGGCACGGCACGTGCGCGCTCGGGAGCGGACGCCGGGTGACCGGCGCGGACGGGAGGGTCACGACCTCGTTGCGGCTTGGGAACGAGGAGGCCGTCACAGCGGGCGAACGATATCTGGTCCTGAGGCTCTCCTCCCTGGGGTCCGGTCCCGTGCGCGTCATCGATCTCGCCCAGGGGCGAGTGGTCCCCCTGGGGGAGTCGTTGTACGGCGAGAGGGCCCATGTCACGGTTATGCGGGAGGACCTCCTCATCGCGCTCGAGGACGGCGCCCTGGTCGCCTATGCGCCCACCGGCTGACAAAGCGGTGTCGCCGGCGGCCTGACATGCGCGCGACTCGCTCCTCCTTCACTCCTCGTCGAGGGCGGCCACGCGGGCGGTCGCGCGCTCGGCCGTCCAGACGTCGCCGCCGGGGTCACCGGGCAGCAGCGGGTTGCCGCGCGCCACGAAGGCGGGCTCGGCCACGCCGTCGGCGCGCTGGGAGTCGTAGTCGCGCAGGACGGCGAGGACCCAGCGGCTCAGCCCCAGGACGGCGACGAGGTTGAGGACGGTCATGAGCGCCAGGGCGATGTCGGCCATGACCCACGCCGGCTCCAGGGCGACGACGGCGCCCAGCCCGGTGGCCGCCGTCATGGTCAGCCGCAGGAGCACGCCCGCCGCGCGCCCCCCGCCGAGGTAGGAGATGTTGATCTCGGCGAAGGCGGAGTACCCCAGCACGCTGGAGTAGGCGAAGGTGAGGACCACGAAGGTCATGAAGGGCACGACCCAGCCGCCGGGCAGGGAGTCGGCCAGCGCGTGCTGGACCAGCGTCGTCTCGGCCCACTCGGGCTCGACGCCGGGGGTGTAGACCCGCGGCGAGGCGAGCAGCACGGTCAGCCCCGTGGCCGTGCAGATAACGATCGTGTCGATGAACACGCCGAGCGCCTGGATGAGCCCCTGGGTGACGGGGTGAGCGACGTCGGCGGTGGCGGCCCCGTTGGGCGAGGAGCCCTGGCCGGCCTCGTTGGAGAACAGTCCGCGCTTGGTGCCGTTGAGGAAGGTGGCGAAGAAGCCTCCGGCCGTGCCCGCCAGGCCCGCCCGGAGGTGGAGGGCGCCGGCGACGATATCGGCGAGGACCCCGGGCACCCGCGGGGCCGAGACGACGAGGACGACGAGGACGACCCCGAGGTAGGCCAGCGCCATGAGAGGCACGAGCCACTCGGTGACGCGGGCGACCATGCGCATGCCGGCCAGCAGGATCGGGGCGGTCACGGCCATGAGCACGATCGCCGTCACCGCGGTCCCCACGCCGTGGCCCTCCTGGAGGGTCACGGCGATGGTGTTGGACTGGACCATGGGGAAGATGAGGCCGTAGGAGAAGACGAGCATGACGGCGAAGGCCGCGCCCATGGCCCGGCCGGGCCGGGTCGCCCCGCCCGGGGCGCCGCCCCGCCGGCCCAGTCCGCGCCGCATGTAGTAGGCGGGGCCGCCGCGGAAGATGCCGTCGGGGCCGCGGACCTTGAAGACCTGGGCGAGCGTCGATTCCGCGAAGGAGGTCGCCATGCCCAGCAGGGCCACCACCCACATCCAGAACAGGGCGCCCGGGCCGCCGAGGGTGATCGCCAGCGCGACCCCCGCGATGTTGCCGGTGCCCACACGGCCGCCCAGCCCGATGACGAAGGCCTGGAAGCTCGACAGGCTGCCGCGCTGGTGGCGCGAGCGCGCCACGAGGTGAACGGCCCGCGGGAACAGGCGCACCTGGACGCCGCGCGTGCGGATCGTCAGGTACAGGCCGGCACCGAGGAGGACCCAGACGAGGATCCTCCCCGAGACGAACTCCTCGAAGGCGGACAGGTCCTGAGTCAGGTCGGTTCCTGCTGCGTCGGGCAGTGCAGCGAGCACGGGGATCTCCGTCCGTCGGGAGCGGGGCGCGCTCGACGCTACAGGAGCCGTTCCCCGACGGCGTCGGGCGTCCGCATATCGGGGAGGCCCGGCGCGCCGGCACGGGGCCGAGCGCGCGCATGACACCTGTCATGCCGAGCCGGTGACAGCGCTCAGTACCGTGCCGGGCGGACCGGGGTGACCCTCATGCCATGAACAGCACAGCCGCTTCCCCCCTCACGGCGCGCCCCGTCCTCCCCCCGGTCGATTCCGACGCCGATGCCGGTCCCTCGATCGTCCCCGCCGTCCACGTGGTCGGCCTGCGCAAGACCTTCGGCCCCGTCGTCGCCGTCGACTCCCTCGACCTCACCGTGGCCCCCGGCGAGGTCGTCGCCTTCCTCGGGCCCAACGGCGCCGGCAAGTCCACCACCCTGGACGTCGTCCTCGGCTTCACCCGGGCCGACGCCGGCACGGCCACCGTCCTGGGAGTCGCGCCGCGCGAGGCGGTGCGGGCCGGGCGCGTCGGCGCGGTCCTCCAGACCGGGGGACTCATCCCCTCCTTCACGGTCGGTCAGACCCTCGACATCGTCGCCTCCCTCCAGCTGCGCGCGCCCGACGTCGAGGCGATCATCGACCAGACGGACCTGCGCGGGATGCTCCGCCGGAGGATCTCCCGGTGCTCGGGCGGCGAGATCCAGCGCATCCGTCTGGCACTGGCGCTCCTGGCGCAGCCGGAGCTGCTGGTCCTGGACGAGCCGACCACCGGCCTGGACCCCACCGCCCGCGCCGCCTTCTGGGACACCATGCGCCGGCAGACGGCGCGGGGCCGGGCGATCCTCTTCGCCACCCACTACCTGCAGGAGGCCGCCGACGTCGCGGACCGCATCGTCATCATCGACCGCGGCCGCCTGGTCGCCGCCGGCTCGGTGGACGAGGTGCGCGCCATGGGCGAGGGCACCACGG
>RBWB01581652.1_pt1 | contig 20881 bp, 18 predicted proteins | sample 2014201 | NCBI WGS metagenome assembly RBWB01 (sample SAMN10133834, study PRJNA383868) | Human oral metagenome, whole genome shotgun sequencing project. | isolation source: supragingival plaque isolated from 88 juvenile twins | host: Homo sapiens | place: Australia
GCTGGTCGACGCGGTTGGGCTGCTCCCAGCTCATGCCGGGCAGGGAGCGGCCGAAGTGGCCGTAAGCAGTGAACGTCGAGTAGCGGGTGTTCAACAGGTTTAGGTCACGGATGATCGCAGCGGGACGCAGGTCGAATGTGGCGAGCACAGCGTCGCGAATCGAATCTTCTGGCACGCTAGCGGTGCCGAAGGTGTCGATGTAGAAGCCGACGGGTGCGGCCTTGCCAATAGCATAGGCCACCTGTACCTCGCACTTGCGTGCCAGACCGGCGGCGACGACATTCTTGGCCACCCAACGCATCGCGTAGGCAGCAGAGCGGTCCACCTTCGACGGGTCTTTGCCGCTGAAGGCGCCACCGCCGTGGCGGGCCATGCCGCCATAGGTGTCGACGATGATCTTGCGGCCGGTGACGCCAGCGTCACCCATCGGGCCGCCGATGACGAACTTGCCGGTCGGGTTGATGTAAAGCATCGTGTCATCCTGGCGCAACTGGTAGCGCTCCAGCACCGGCTCAATCACCAAACGCTTTAAATCCGGGGTGATGGTACCCTCAATGCTAACACCGTCAGTATGCTGGGTGCTGATCACAATGGTGTCGACCCCGACCGGACGCCCGCCGTCGTCATACTCGACGGTAACTTGGGTCTTGCCGTCGGGACGCAGGTACTCGAGGTCACCGTCTTTGCGGACCTTCGTCAGTTGCTCAGACAGGCGGTGTGCCAGGTCAATGGGCAGCGGCATCAGGCTCTCGGTCTCGTCGCAGGCGTAACCGAACATCAGCCCCTGGTCACCGGCGCCCTGCAAATCGAACTCGTCGACGGAGCCCTTTCGGTTCTCGTAGGCCTTGTCGACGCCCCGGGCGATGTCGGGGCTCTGGCTGCCCAACGCGACGCTGACGCCACAAGAAGCGCCGTCGAACCCTTTGCACGACGAGTCGTAGCCAATGTCGAGGATGGCCTGGCGAGCTACGCCGGCAATGTCGGCGTAGGCGTCGGTAGTGACCTCTCCGGCAACGACGACCAAGCCGGTCGTCACCAAGGTCTCCACGGCGACGCGGGAGGTCTTGCTCGTCTCCAGAATGGCGTCCAGCACAGCGTCGCTGACGGCATCAGCGACCTTATCTGGGTGACCCTCGGTAACAGACTCGGAAGTGAATAAACGGTTGCTAAGTGACCTCATAGGCATCGTTAGCGCACCCCTTCTTTAGATTCAGGCGTGACAGGTAAGTGTTTCTTGGCCGATACTGGCGGCCATCAGCTTGGACAGGCGACTCCATTCAAGATCCTTGTTGTCTCGGGCTCCAAGGGCAGTCATTCCAACCAAGATATTGGCAACAGACCTTTCTGGCTCAGCCCAACAACAAAATGGTGAATTGGCGCAGAATTGAACAATCTGTTCATCATCCATATCGCTATCAATGGCGAAATCAATGGAGGATTGAAGCCAATTCAAATACTCCAATCCTTCTAGCACTCCTCGAACCCCCGGCAGCATAGGTCCATGCCCAGGGACAATAAAATCAGGGTGGAGGTCTAAAATGAATTCCAAGGTGCTTCTAGAAGCAACAATGTCTCCAAATAAATAGAACGGAGTGGTGCGGTTCATGACGAGATCACCTGCAAATAGTACGCTATCCTCGGGGATGAGTACCAACAAGTCTCCCTTCGTATGCCCGGCACCTGCGTTGATCAACTCTACCGATACTCCACCCAAATGAACTACGGTCTTCGTATCAACTAAAGAAGTTGGCGGGCGGACGACAATTTCTCCCCAGTCAACATCAGGCCAGAGTGCCGTCAGGTTAGTGCCATTTCGAAGACATTCGTGACGGGTTTGGGGGGTTCCATAGATCTCACACTCATCCGGCAGGAGACAGTTTCCAAAAGTGTGATCTCCGTGGGCATGCGTGTTTGCTGCATACTTAATCATGGAGGCGCCTAAGCCCTTGACTTCCGATAGCACGCGACGCATCCGTCGCAACGTTGCTGGTGTATCAACTAGAAGTGATGAATCTGCTCCGTCGATAAGGCCAATGTTGCTCACGCACCAGCCGCCGCGCTCTTCAGTTGCAACCCATGTATTCTTCGTCAGCCTCGTGAAAAACGAGGAAGTATTGATCACTATGTCACCCATCCTGCGATGCCACAGTAGAGCGAGATTTCGAAACAAAAGTCCGACACCACTCTTGAATCAATGAACTTTCATCAGAATCGTCCTCGCCGCGACGGTCCAGCAGTCCAGCGTGGTGCGTTCGCAGTGATTTAGAATCAACAATCTCCCAGAATCCTGCATGCCCAGAAAGCCCAGCCGGCACGTGCAACTGTTTATACCAAATTCGATCCCCAGTCCTGACGCGAATCGACTCCGTCTGAACATTGTCGATCATGTTCAAGAGCAAACGCTGCGCTCCGTTTCCCATGTCATCGATTGCAGCACTATTGATGTGCTTTACGCGCAGCGGCCAAAGGTGCGCATTCCAGATCCATTCAAAAGTTGATTGTGCATCCAGAACGTCGATGATGTCGTCAACTTCGAAATAGTTCTCCATTACACGCCCTTCAACCTCGCATGCCTGAGCCAGCGCTTTTAGTTCCCTCTCTGAGTTACGATTAATCTGTTCAGCCACCCAGTAGCGGTCGCCATCAGTCGCCCCACTCGAGAACTGCACATTGTGACACAAGGTAACGCGACATGAATTTCCATTAGCCATCACTCGCCATTCCCCTCGCATTTTCTCGATTGGGAATCGCCCATGCTCTTGATGAAATTCAACGAGATAGCGGTCATTGTCGATTGTGCGCATGGATCGCCATTGGCGAACCCCATCCCCCACTAGGGCACACATAGACAATTCCTCACGCAACACTCGGGACTGGACCACAGAAACTCGCTCAGTGAAAATATTTGGTTGAAATAGAACTGGCCACGTCTCGGCACTCTTGATCCATGCGAAGGCATTCTCTCGGGATGCCAAAATATCTCGGCTGGTTTGTAGGCGCATTAGTGAGAATCCTGCTTGGGTGCATTCAGCACTGCCTTCAGCATGTCGTCAAGGGTTCGACAGGTGGCCGCAAGATCATCATCAAGCTTAATCTTGAACTTCTCTTCAAGATCCGCGGAACAGCCAAGGATGGCGAGAGAGTCGTAACCGAGCTCTGACAACTGGCGTGAGCGTAGCTCTTCCGCGGTTCCCGGAATGTCCGAGGGGCCTGAGACGGCGACAAAAGAATCCAGGATGTCATCGATGGTGGGCATGTTGGAGTTCCTTTCGTGTGTGTTTAAAACTTGAGATGAGTCTCGGCTGATTCTTGTTTCTGGACTTAGTCGTTAAATCCGAGAACCAGAGCGGAGTTGTATCCATCAGGAGACCGCCCCAGGATTAGGATGTTCCTGAGTGATCCATGCTCTTGAGGCAAGGTGGTAAAATTATCAGGCCAGCGAAGCTCCCCTCCTGTGATCGGGGTCCCCGGAAGAATCCCCGTCTCGAGAGACTTCACGGCTAACACCGCGTTCATAGGACCATTCGCTGAGAAGAGTCTCCCCATACCGATGGACGGCGCCACCATTCGTGCCTCAGGCCCGATAGTGGAAGTCACGGCGTAGTGCTCGCTCGCGTCCCAATGCAAGGTTCCCCACGCATCCATAAACGCCGCGTCGACCTTGGAGAATGGCATGTCAGCGCGCTCGCAAGCTAGACGGATGCAACGTGCTAGCCCTTCGCTCGCTAACTCGGAACGGCCATTAAATGTGCGGGCATGGCCCTTGATCACAACGCAGTCGCGGGAAGGCGCTTCGTACCCCTCGAGCGCAAGCATAGCCCCACCTTCCCCGGGAACATAGCCTTGTGCTTCAACGCAAAACGGCAAGTAGGCCTTTTGCGGATCCGTCACATGGCTCACGTCACCAAGACTGCTCAGGCCGCTGTAGCCCCAAGGGTCCAAAGCCGAGTCTGCACCTCCTGCGATAGCGCCTGGAAGTCCCTCCGTGATTGCGTCATGCGCCACCCCGAGTGCGTCTAAGCCCGAGCTGGCGCCAGCCACGAGGGAGCGCGCAGGGCCCTTGAGGCCAAACTTGATCGAGATTTGACCGGTCGTGACGGCATAGAACCATGCGAATGACTCATAGACGCTGACGCTGCGGGGATTCCCCGACTCCCATAACTTGCGAAACTCACGATGAGTGAACTCAAACCCTCCCAAGGAGTTCCCCGAGTACACCCCGATCTGAGCTGGTTGAAGCCGTTTCTGAAGGTCACTGTTATCCAGACACTCTTGAGCTGCGACAACAGCCTGCTGCGTAGAAATGTCCATCTGTGCCCGTAGACGAGGCGGTACGGACTCGTAGATGCTCGGATCTACTCTCGCGGTGAGCCCCCTAAGGTCTGTTGGAAGCTCTTCAAGGCGTTCCGTGTAGCGAGATCCCCCTGTGATAACGCTATCCCAGATTTCCTCCACGTTCTGACCGAGTGCCGAGATTGCCCCCAAACCGCTGATAACAACCTTCATTTCATTCCTCCCAACGCCTCAGAACCATGGCTGACTGAAAGCCACCGAAGCCGCTTCCCACGCTCAGGACGCAATTGACCTCCGCACTTCGTCCCACATTGGGAACATAGTCCAAGTCACACTCCGGGTCAGGAGTATGGAGGTTGGCCGTCGGAGGGATGAAGTTATGATCGATCGCGAGAGCACATGCCGCGATTTCGATGCTTCCGATCGCGCCCAAGGAGTGTCCGATCATCGACTTGATGGAGCTCATTGGTGTTTTATATGCCTCAGCACCAAATACCCGTTTGACAGCGCCGGTCTCGTGAATGTCGTTTTGTCGGGTGGCCGACCCGTGCGCATTTATGTAATCGATGTCTCTAGGCTCCGCCCTTGCTTGAGTCAAGGCCTCTTCGATAGCCCAACTCATCTCGAGTCCCTTGGCTTGAAGCCCTGTCATGTGGTATGCGTTGAGATGGGTGGAGTCTCCAGCAACCAACGCGTAAACATGGGCTCCTCGAGCCAGGGCATGCTCAAGTTCCTCTAGTACCAACACTGCAGCCCCTTCGGCGAGGACGAACCCGGCTCGGGTGAGGTCAAAAGGCCGTGAAGCTGTACTAGGTGATTCGTTCAAGGAAGTCGTGGCCTTGATTGCTTCGAACGAGGCAGCCACGATTGGAGTAATCGGAGTGTCGGCGGCGCCGGCGATCATGACGTCGGCTCTGCCCCGCCGAATGGCGTCGGCTGCGGAACTGATGGAATCTATGCCGGACGTGCAACCGTCCGAAACCAGCCCAACTTCTCCCTGTGCTCCAACCACCCAGGCAACCTCAGCAGCAAGGGCAGCTGGCGACAGGTAGTGAAACATCTCTGGCGAGGTCAGGTCTGTGCGTACCTGCCACAACTTACCACCCTCCGATACGCGCTCGTACTGAATCTCGAGAGAAGTGGCGGCAGCAACCGCGCTACCGATGCTGACCCCGATCCTCGCAGAGTCTTCACGACGCAAAGATAGCCCAGAGTTCGCAATCGCTTCCCTCGCGCATGAGATGGCGAACTGCGTGGAGCGGTCCAGGCGTTCGATATCGGAAGCGCTAAACCCCTCGGCAACCGCATCGAAGTCACATTCCCCCGCTACTTGGGATCGAAAGTTTGTCGCGTCAAACATTGTGATTGTACGTGTTGCTGTCTTTCCAGAGGAAATATTTTCCCAGAATATCTGTGCATCGATCGCCCCGGGTGCGCGCACTCCAATTCCTGTGATCGCTACAGACCGTTCACTAATACCGCGCATTCTGCCATCTCTTTCCGTGGAGTAAAATTCTTTCGAAGTCAAAATCACTCAAGGGGATTAATCCGCGTCGGAGTGAATAGCCCCAGTTTGCCTCAGCAGTAAGTTCGAGTTCTCCGGCGATGTCAGTAAGCGCAACTGGGTGGAAAGAATAGTCCCAAGACACCCTTCGACGAAACGGTTTGAAACTCGGGGTCATCTCGTACTGGTACACCTCATCATCAGCGATGGTTCCAGCTGCTGTGAAGGACCTTAGTGAAATTCCCCCATCTCGCCGAGTTCGGGGGCTGTAATAAATAAAGTTGTCCCCTGCTACCATCTTCTTCAAGGGGCCAGCTTTCCCGTGACAGACCTGACACACTCCTTCAGCGAGTGCACGCTGAACATGATCCGCTGAAACCACGCCGAGCCAAGATGTCACTGTTAATTCCTTCGGTAGGGGGTCGACTGACGAAGAAGCTGTGCTGCGACGGCAACAGCGATCGCCAACAGCAAAAGATAGATTGCTACCAATTGGCCGGCACCGGACTGATCTCGCAGTGAAAGCTGGATAATTACGGCCGATCCGACAGCACCTCCGACTCGCAGAAGCAGGTTGTTCAATGCTACCGCGTCGGGCACATCCGGCTTGTTGATCTTTGCATATGCGGCCGTAGCTGAAGGCACAATGATTGATGAGAGCGTGATTCCCGAGAGCAAAAGAAGCGCGACAATAGTCCACCAGGGTTGTGACGATGCTCTTGTTCCCGCGAGCTGTGCGATCGCAACAACCAGCAAGCCATACGAACCGGCAACGGTTACAGCTCCCCCGCCCTTCTGATCGACAATCTTTCCAGCGTAGGCTAAGAAGGCGCTGCCGATGGCAAATGAAGTCATTGCGAGCCCGGTCGCCGACAATGACAGGTGTGAGACCAACTGCAAATGAATCGGAGCATATACTAAGATCCCAAACTGATACATTCCTGCCAAGAAGGCAACAAGATTGGACCACAATAATGTTCTATCCCTCAGCAGGCTGAACTTTACGACGCTTACAATCCTGGATTGAATGAGAATATGGAGGAAAATAAACAGGAGAGCTACGGCAAGCTCAGGAGCAAGTGCTGTTCTGTCAGCGGCGGCAGCGGCTTCGCTAGCCAGAGTCAGGCAAGTGACAACGGCTGCGACTAAGAACCAGCTTAACCACGGAAAACCGTCCTGCCTTGAGGTCTCGTTGCTCAAGGTGATCCTTCGAGCGATCAGTACAACTGCGACACCAATCGGAACGTTCACCAGAAAAATGCTTCGCCAGCCGAGCGACTGGACGAGTTCTGAGCCAACGACGGGACCTAAGGCTGGAGCCAGGACCAAGAATGATCCCGCGATGCCCATGACGCGACCAACGTTTGTGGGGCCGGCCTCCGACACAATGACACTCTGTCCAGCCGGCAACATGGCCCCAGCAGCTGCCCCCTGCAGTGCACGGAATACCAGTAGCATGACAATTCCCGTCGCTGCTGCGCAGCCAGCTGAGGTCAGGGTGAAGCCAATGAGCGACCAAAGCCATATCGTCGCTGGGCCACAGCGGCGGCACAGCCAAGCGGACAGAGGCATCGTGATACCTGTGGCGAGGAGGTAGACAGTGACAAGCCATTGCCCACTATCTACGGAGACCTCGAAGTCGTGGCTGAGGTGTAACAGAGCGACTTGGAGGATGGCAGCGTCGAGCTGAGTCATGAAGGCAGCGGCAACGATGACCCCTGCGACCACCCAAGTCTGCCGCGGCACGGGCGCAGGCTTTGTCTCTTCTTTCATCGCGTTGCCTCCAGATTGTCTTTACCTGACTCGACGTGGGTCAGCCAGATCGCAGCTTGCTGAAGCCCGAATTCAAAGTCGTTTAAGAAACAATGCCCTTCATCGGGCAGGGATATCAGGGTAGTGAAATCGTCCCGTTTTCGTCGGTGCAATTCCTTCATGTCGTTATGAAGATAAATATCGTCATGAATGCCCTGGATAGTAAGGGTCGGAAACTGGAAATGGTCGTTGATGTCAACAGCAAACGACTCAAGAATTTCGGGCAAAGTCTCGGGAGTCCCGCCGACGACGTTAATAAAATCCAACTGCAGTCGTCGAGGGAGAGGAGTCACTGGCTTCAGTCCACCTGAGAGATTGACGATTCCACTTAGTGAAGTCTGCGAGCAAGTCGACACCTTTAGAGCCAGCTGACCACCGAAACTGATCCCTCCAAAGTATCGACTTGTGGTAGACAGAGCCTCGAGCGACTCGCAACTTTTGTACATATCATCGATCAATTGTATAACGGAAGGCGGAAGAGTGCTGTGGATCCCCGAGACTCCTTGGCCTGGCAGTTCTGGAATGACCGTAGCAAAACCAAAGTTGGCGAATTTTTCAGCTACCATCATTGGCTCAATTTCAGAAGATGAATCGAGGCCATTAATAAACATAACCCACGGAAATCCAGTATCAGGGCGTGATCCCTCTGGTTTGATCAACCAACACGAAACCTTGGATTGCTCCACCGACAGGGTAAGCTCCCTTACACGTTGTGATCGCGCATTGGCCAGCCGGAATGATGACTTGACTTTGTGGCGAAGTCTACGCTTTACATCCTTGTCTCGAAAGTAGAGAAACTGAGCCCAATGGTACGCGCCAGCAGCTCTACGAAGGAGTGCTTCATCTTTCCCTCTACTACGTTTCATCAAAGCGTCGCCGCGCTGTTCCCAGAGCATTAGCCATTCGTCCCAGAAAGCTTCGCTCAAGGGGTGTTCCATCAAGTTGCGCGAGAATCGCGCGGCAACCCATGATAAGTCACCAAATAGAGAGCTCCCAGCGAGACAGCTGGGGCCGATAGTGACACGCGATAGAAAACCGCCAAGGCTCGCCGCCAAACTAGCGGGAAGAAAATTCTTGGTTGATCTCTCAGCCAGGAAACGGAGGTGAGAAAGCTCCTTGTCGGAGTTGATATCAAGGTCGGCAAGAAACTTGATGCGATCTTCGCATGAGGTATTTTCAAGAAACACTATCTCATGGGTCACGACGACAGTGGAACTGGTTTCACTATCGGCAATGACGGACCAAAGAACGATCATCGAAGCGGTAGGCGGAATGGGCGGGTCTAATACAGCACGGAACCCCGTTCCATGCTCATAGATGGTTCGAATGGACGACCATGAGCGGAAGTTCTCTCCCACTTTCGCGGTAAAACGTACAACTTGCTGATTGCTAGATCGTTCCTCCAAGACCGCTTCAACGAATGAAAGATCCGCAGAGAATGCCTCCGGATCTAAGAGCACACTGAGGATCTCCCGGGGTTGTGAGGCACACTGAACTGAGTGAGTAACTGTAGTGACAGGGATCATAGAAGTACCCTTCCGAACGGACGCCTGGACGATAACTCTTCCTTCTTTGGGGTCACGCGGCGTAACTTCTCATTCTCGCTGGAACTGAGATTAGTCATGACGGCGACGTCGTCAGGAAGTGTCTCCGGTGAAAAAGAATTCATTAGGCAGATGGCAGTGGAACGGATCTGGTCGTCGGCCACTGTGGGGCTAAATACTAGGACAGCTCGGGAGCCCTCAGGTTCCCAAAGGCCAACCAGAAGGGCTTGGTTGGGCCCACACACCTCTGCGGCGATTCGCTCAACTTGCTCAGGGAAGATCTGGTGGCCGTTGGTCGTAAGGACAGTCGCAGACCGGCGGCCGACAAGGTGGAAGTTCCCTGAGACGTCCTGAAAAGCGATGTCACCCGTTCGAAATGGAAGCTCGAGGTGTGGATAGGGCGCTCCAGCAGTAAGATAGCCGTTCATGAGCAGGCCAGAGGTGATGACCAACTCTCCAGGCCCTTGTTCCATGCCCGCCGGGTGAATGATCTCAACAGATTCCGTGGTGTCCGGAGTTCCAATGAGGTAGCCATCGGGGTCTCGACATCCCTCCTCCGTCCAGATAAACGGCCCGTACGTCTCGCTAAGTCCATATCCCTGCACGAGTCGGCCTGTTGTGATACGGGATAACCTATCTCGTAGAGTCTGGGCCAGTGGCGCAGATCCATAGGCGAAGGTTTCGACCGAGTCTAAAGAACAGCCCTCGAACTCCGCCGCTCGTAGAAACTCTTCAAGTGAAGCTGGCCGCAGCATCAAGTGCGTCACACGATCCCGTTCTACAACTTTTGGCCATTGCGCAACGTTCCGACTAGCCGGGATCACAACCGTGCCGCCACACATGAGTGGCCCGAAACCGAAGATAACGCCGGTCGTGTTGCTCATAAGCCCACAAAGCAGGCTCCGCATGGCTGAATGGAAACCCAGACGGGCGGCAACCGCCTCGATTCGGGCTGTCACGACCGCCTCGCTGACGCTGACAGACTTAGGACTCCCAGATGAGCCGCTCGTAAAGAGCAGCAGGAACCTCTCAACGACCAGACCGGGCTCGGGCAGCGCTTCCGGGTGACGAGCTTTCCGCCACCGCAACCGCACGACACCCTTGAGTTCCTCATAGCCATCGGTGACGCAGACCAACGCGTCGTTGAAATCCTTGCGCAATTGGTGCATGGCCTCCTGATCCATGGAACTCAGATTATAGGGCAGCACGAGCTCGCATCCGATCCGGCTTGCGGCAAGGTACAGGGCCATTCCCCGCTCGTCATGCGTCAGAAGGACTATTACTTGACTACAAGGCCTCGCACCATGTTCAAGCAGTTGTTCCACGTAACCATTGGCATATTCGAGCAACTCGCGCCCCAGGAGGTTCTGCCCGCTTTCTAGACACGAGTCCGGGGCAACAATTTGCCACAATTTCATTCTTCGAACTCCGGCATCGCCAGCGCAAATACCTCCACAGTGCTGTTCAAGAATCTCTGCTGACATTCAACCCAATACGTCGGATTGAACGGGGCCACGGTTGGGGAAACTTCTGCGCTCGACCGGAAACATAAGGATCGCGTAAGCTTGGTGAGACCGTCATCAGCGGCGCCGACGTTGGTTTCAAGGGCGAGTTCGACACCGTCATCACGGCGACCAGTCATAAGAATTTTTTCTCCCTGTGTCACCTTAATGAGCGTCCAAGTGACGGCCGAACCGTCCTTCAATGATGCTTCAATAGTCATCTGAGGGACAAATCTTCCGCTGGGATCGGCCTTAACATAGAAGTCGTTCCACAGTGTCCACCCTCGTACATCGACGAGAAGTGCCCACAAGTCGTGGAGCGGTGCGGCGCCTATGAGTTCGACCCTCGACAACTGAGTCCAAGGCGCAACGCTCGATGAATCAGTCATTGTTTGCCTCGATCGCGGGGAAGAAGTCGATGGCAGGGTCACCAAGCCAGTGCTCACGCGAGTGTGCTCCGGCTTCGACCATGACGCCGTTTAATGACCAGTTTGGCTGAGTAAGCGAATCCGTGTCTTCCCAGAATTTCTCGTTAAAGAATTCAAGGATCACATTGGTATGCCAGGCAATACCGAGGTCCGTCAAACGAATCCGATCGTCAGAGACTTCCAGCAGTCCCTTGCGCTCAAGTCGCGCGATAGTGTCGCCAAAGTCGTCCATGATAGAAGTGCCAAACTTCTTCATATAGAACGAGAACTCAATCTCATAATACAGAAAACCGAAAATAATGTAGCGCTCGCGCTGGACTCGTCCATCCATCTTGTCGGTAACAGAACTGATTAGGAAGTCGTTTGCATTGACTCGCTCAATGTACCTGTCAATGTCGGACTCAGTGCCTAAGCGGTAGCCATCGAAGTAACTATAGGACGCAGGTCCAATGGCAAGTGTATCAATGTACTCTTTCCAGTTGTAGTAATTATATTTGTTTTCGAATCCTTCTTTCGCGAAATGATCCACCATATACATCTTATAGCCCATCGCTTCAGCAATTTCCTTGGCTTCGCCATACATCGCCTTCACCATGGGCGACTCCGGATCTGCGGGACGCTCAACTTTACCCTTACTAATAAGCTTAGCTTGAACAGTATTATCATGAATACGATACAAGTAAATCGTGAAATGTGGAACACCGAGTTCATTCAGGTGCTGCAGATCACGCTTCCAGATCTCCATCGTATGGCCAGGCATGTTGTACATGAGATCCAATTGTATATTATTGAATCCGCGCTCTTGAAATTCACGAATAACACGGTCGCTGTCATCAGCCGCATGGGGTGATCCGACAATACTGAGAATCTCCGGCTGGAAAGATTGAACGCCGAGGCTGATACGGTTGATCTTGGAATTGACAATGAAGTCAATCTTTTCTTGAGTGTAGTCCCGAGCGTTACCTTCCAGGGTAAACTCTGCTTCGTCTGCGACGCGAAAAGACGTATAGATAGCATCAATAATGCGTTGCAGATTCGAAGTCTTTAGAATACTGCCGGTGCCACCACCAATGTAGATATTCTTGACGGTTCCTTCGCCGAACTTTCGGTACGTGGACCAGTGCTGAATGTCCTTTACAAGGGCATCAACATACGCATCTTCACGTCCTCTCGGGTCAGATTCGGATAGTAGAGAGATGAAGTAGGGGCAGGACTTACAACGTGTGCGACAGAAGGGGATTCCGATGTACAGGACGAAATCGACCCCAGGCTGCTCCATGTCAATGTGCTCTTCCAGCCAAGATTTGCCAGCCTGAACGTGCTTCATGCCGGGCGGATAGAGGATGAATGGCAAATACGACTTTGCGGGATATGGGGCGAGTTCGGGAGAGAGCGGCGTAGGACTGGTCATAGCAATTTCTCCTTGTGGTTCGAACGTGAAAGCGTGAACTCAGACATTTCCGAGACCTCCGCAGACGTTGAGTGCCTGAGCAGTTACCGCGGCAGCTTGCGGCGTTGTAAGGTAGTACACCATTTCCGCAACTTCAGCAGGAGTTACATATCGTCCAATCGGCACCCGCTCCTCAATTCGCTTCTTAACGGTGGCTATATCCGTTTCCCAAATACGTGCGTAGTTCTCCCGAACGCGCTCAGCCATCTCGGACTCAACGAAACCGGGACACACCGCATTCACGGTGATCCCCGAACCGCTTCGAGCGAGCTCCAATCCCAAAGACTTCGTGAATCCTACTACTCCGTGCTTAGACGCCGAATAAGGAGCCCCGTGAATCACACCCTGTTTGCCGCCCGTGGAAGCGATATTGATGATGCGGCCGCCTTGAGAAAGCCATCCTTGAGATAACACTGCTCTAGTAACATAGAACGTACCGCTAAGGTTTGTTCTGATCACCTGATCCCACGTGTCAATGGGAAATTTGATGGTATTTCCACCACCTGAGATTCCAGCGCAGTTGACCAGAACGTCAATATGGGGAACGCGACGAGCGAGCTCACGAATGGCTGCGTCAACACTGGCACTATCACCCACGTCGAAAGCAGATGTAAGGCATTCCACGTCCACCGAAACCAGATTGCTCAGTTCGTCAGCCCTGCGCTTCAGTGCGTCCGATGAACGGGCGTTCAAAATGATGTTGCATCCAGCCTCTGCGAGACGAGACGCAATAGCAAAGCCAATGTCGCCAGTAGATCCAGTAATCAAGGCATAGGAACTCATGTGCACTTCTTCTGTGAGAATCGAGTAATTATTGCGACTCATAATCTCGAGCTCTACCCGAGCATGAAATCTTGATAGGAGAACCGTTGGTGCCCAACGGGTGACGCCCCTAGAATATGTAAATACATACAACCATCACATTCACTGTCGAGTTCCTTTCACAAATGAGGATGTAGACGATCGAATATAGCAAACTCCTCTGAATGACGAATCACTCGTCATCAACATCAACCCCCAACTAAGAGTCAGCTTAGAGTCCCGACCAATATAGAGGCCGCAACATGGACGGCATGATCATAGCGATCCCTGACCAGGCTCTGCCATCCTGATGATTATCAACCTGACCACCATCCCGATGAATATCAACCTGACCATTGTCAGGAAACACCATTTCGTGCTACTGACCATCCTGCTGCGCCGCCTAGCCGAACTCGACAGCTGAGGCCGTCGGGCAACACCATGTCCAGCCGAGCAACACCATGAGGCTTATTCACAGCATCCACAAAAGTGCTCTGACCTGCGCAGATGCTGGCGTCGACTAGCCCCCTGTGAATCAGCCTCCATGATCTGCAAACTCACGCACGTCCGTCCCGTTCGGCTGACGCCGATGGGGTACACAACCCGGCATCACCGTCACCAGCGGACGTTCCGGCACAGTATTTTAGCCTCTGCTGTCGATCGACAATCTCGTCGTTGCATGCCTCAGGTGCCGCAGCAGGGCTGAGTGCGCCCCTGGGATTGATGGTATATAGTCAGCCACGAGGTTAAGTGTCGGTGTTACGGGCATCGGACTTATCTTAGGGCGACGGTCAGGAGGTCTGAACACGTTCAGGTGGAAGAGGGCAACCGGGCTAGTATATCGTTATGGACGACGCTTTGAAGCAACTATCAGCAACGAAGGCTGACGTAACATCTATGGGAAGCGTAACGGACACGGAAATGTGGGTCTCCTAGCCGCAGAGGCTCGCCAACAAGGTTAGGAAATTTCCACCGTTTGAGTGCATGTGGCGGAAAGATTTATTCGCAGTTAGATTCAATGAAAGGCTTCGGCGACCCTGTGCGAACTATATTCACGAGGCGATCGAGAAGGGATGTGGTCATATGATTCGGCATAGTGACATGTTTCAGCACATGGTGACTGCTAATGCGTATGAGCCTACCAGCCACTACCTCACCATGTGTTTGCGCCTTGGGGTGATCTTGCGTGCCAAGTTATTATTGATCAGGTGGTTGCCGATGTGGTTAAGACCCCGAATACATCGACCATCCGGTAAAGCACAGGATCGTCATAGGCAGTGCGGTTCCCAGGTCAACTCCCGTTACACTAACTCTGAGTAAAAAGGGCGCGCTCGCCATAAGGTTCGTATGGCAGACCCGGCTGTAGTCGCCGTGAAGATCTGCCGCAACCATGTCGCCAAGACCACACTGTTCACTCTGGGGTATTACTCTCATGGAATGCTTACCGATAGCGACGCAATGCTCAAGGACAATATGACTATAAGAACGCGAACGGACGTCAAACAGGCAGTAGGTGGGGATATTGTCTGAATTTACAGATCGTATTCGACAGTTAGGGTTTGTTGGCCTGCATTTTCTTGAGTCGCGACAAGACCTGGACGAACGTCTGTACCCTGAGGAGCAGGAGTATATTCGACACGCGGCACCTAAGCGCTTTCGCGAGTTTCGAACCGTTCGGGCGCTCGCACGGGAGGGACTGGCGGAGTTAGGACATGCGCGTCCTCCTATGGTGCCGGGCGAGTGGGGCGAACCGATGTGGCCTGCCGGCATCGTTGGATCCATCACCCATTGTGACGGGTATCGGGCCATCGTCGTTGCAGAACGCGCTCAGGTTCGCTCCGTCGGTATCGACGCGGAACCCAATCGTCCACTCCCGAGCAGCGTTTACAGAAAATTCTCCTCAGCCCTAGAGCGTGATTATGTGCGGCGGCTGGAAGAGGTAGTTCCACAAGTCTACGGGGACATATTGCTATTCAGCGTCAAAGAATCAATCTACAAGGCATGGTTTCCCATGACACACACCAGGCTGCGGTTCGATCAGGTGTGCGTTCAGCTCCTCCCAAACGGGTCATTTCACGCGGTCCTCCTCGTGCTCCCCCGGCAGACGGACGCTATCCTTCATAGTTTTGACGGAAGGTGGGATTTTTCTGAAGGCGTTCTGCGAACTATCGTGGACCTCGCAGCCCCGGCAGCGCTCATAACAGTCCGTGAAGTTCATGCATCGCGGCGGTAGCTGAGCGGAACGGATGTCCGGAGTCGGTGGCGACAGTGCACAGATGGAAGCCGACCACACAGGGACACAAAGAGGCTTATTCACAGGGTAGCCGACGCTGATATCTGCGCAGGTCACAGCACTTTCGATAGATGCTGTGAATAAGTCTCAAACTCCGCGAACTGTGCCAGCAGCACTTCTCATGGGAAATCTTGTCTTTGGTGATTCACGTGCAACACGCCGATTCATGGAGGTGGTTAAACAGAACTGTTTTAAGCGCAGCTTTGGCAGAAGAGGCGTATCCGGTATGTTTTAAGGCACCCTGAGGAGACCGAACATACTGAGCGACAGCCTCACCTCAAGATGAGATGGTGTTCCGGCACTAGTTCTCGCAGTCGAGGTAGCGGCTGCAGGAGGGTGAGGAGAGCCAGCGCGAACTTCCAGTTCCAGTGTAGTCCAACGCTGGGGGCCTGGAACAGATTCGTGCGCGGAATGAGCCTGGTGCTATAGCGCTCATGGCAAGTGCACGATGTAGCGAAGATCTTGATGCAATGAGTTGCTGTGCAGCTGGAAGCGGCGTTCGGCGCTACCTGCCGAGGTGCCTGATTTCCACTGCCTCAGCATTTTGGTAAACGATAACCATGGAAGGTAGTTATGACCCTAGTTCACGTGTTTCCTGGGCAGGGCTCCCAGCGAGTCGGTATGGGCAGAGAAGTTTTTGCACGCTTCCCGCATCTAGTGACTCAGGCCGAAAGCAAACTGGGCTGGTCCCTACGTGACCTTTGCGAGAATGGTCCGGCTGAGAAGCTGTCTGATACCCGTTTCACCCAACCCGCAGTTTATGTGGTGAGCGCCTTGAACTATCTCGCACTGGTGCAGGATACTGGCGATTTCCCAACTATGCTGGCGGGCCACAGTCTAGGTGAGTACACGGCATTATTCGCTGGTGGCGCATATAATTTCCTCACGGGCCTGGAGATCGTTTCGGAACGGGGTCGTCTCATGTCAGAGGCGCCTTCGGGAGCCATGGCGGCAGTCATCGGGCTCGATAAGGAGGCGATCCGCAACGTACTGTTCCAAGGACCAGAGCATGGTCGCGTAGAGCTGGCGAATCTGAACCTGGCAAAGCAGATTGTTATTGCAGGGCCCCCAGCAGCTTTGGAACAGGTGATCCCTGTTTTGAAAGAGGCAGGAGCGATGGCTGTAACCCGACTTCCGGTGGGCGGGGCCTTCCATTCCAGTCTCATGATGGAACCGGCGAAGCGTTTCCGGACATTCCTCTCCGGCTACAGATTCAACAGGTTGAGAATTCCGACGCTTTCCAATGTGACGGCCGCGCCCCATGAACATACGACCCTGCACGAACTGCTCGGCCGTCAGATGATCGAGCCGGTGAACTGGACCGGCTGCATGGACCATCTGCTGCACCAGCCCGATCCTGAGATCGTGGATATCGGGCCCGGTAGGGTCCTGGCACGGCTGCTGGAGAACCACAGGTCAGCTGCAGAACATCTCGAGAAAGATGGGCCGGCACGATGAGTTCGGTTGTCGTGTCGTCCGAGAATGTTGAGCAGCCCGCCGCACTGAGCGGTGACCTGTACCCACTCCATACGGCTTTTTTCTATACGCATGCAATCCCATTCGCAAAGATCATGACCCGCGGCACACTTGTGATCTTTAACTGTCTTGCCGTACTTCTGGAGCGCGACAATCAGTTGGTGCACCTCGACCTCTTCTTCTTCGGGCCGTTCTTCCCCAGAACCGTATACTCCCTGAAGATCCTCTATGAGGTCGGAAATGCTCCCGAATTGGTCTGGAGCGACGTGCAGCGGACGATGCTGGTCGCCACTTGTGTGTTCCAGCCGGGGCAGACGCCTCGTGACGCGCTCACCGCCATGGCAGACATAGCTGTCGAGCGCAGGCACACTAGTCATACTAGTCATGGAAGGTTATTTTGGGGATGGTGGTGTAGGTGTAGAGCATGAGGGTGGCTGTGATGGTTTGTGGGAATGTGTTCAGGGGGCGTCGGTAGTCCTCCTTGAGGATCTTCCAGGTCTTGATGTGGGCGTTGACCTGCTCGACTATGTACCTGACCCGGTTGATGCTGCGGCTGACCTTCTTGGCGGTGTCGGAGAGCTTTTTGCCGGCCGGCTTCCTTGGTGGGGTGATCATCCCCCGTCCGATGTAGCCCTTGTCGGCGACCCACCCGCTGACGTCAAGGTCCTCGAGGCCATGAACCAGGACGCTGCGGCCGCGGGGTCTACGGGAGCGGCCCTGACCGAGCCCAAGGTCGACGCAGGCCCGCCGGCGGCGCCGGGGTGCGTCACTAGTACTGACATACACTGTCGCACCCCGTGACTGGCCGGTAGATTCTTGGGTGGTGATCCCCGCCCTGACCTGCGGGGACCCTTCCCGTTCCCCCTCGCGAGGAGTCACCCTATGACGGCTCATCCCCCCGCCGCCCATTCTCATCCGCCCGCGCAGCGCCCGTCCGCATCCACACCGGCGCTTCCCGTTGATGAGTCCGATGACCTCACAGGCCCCGGCGGCGACAGGGCGACCACCGGCGAACGGATCATCGACCGGATCGAGTGGGCCGACATCGCGCGTATCGCGGTAGTGGGGCTGGCGTCCCTGGGCGTGTGGGCCGCGAGCGCTGCCGGAGCTCCCAGCCGGCTGGTGGCCGTCGCCGGGGCGGCGGCCCTGGCGGTGGGGTGCTGGCCGCTCGTCGTCGAAGCGGCCGGCGAGCTGCGCGAGCGGCGCATGAGCATGGAATTGTCGATGCTGCTGGCCATCGTGGCCGCCGCCGTGATCGGCGAGTGGGTGACGGCCCTGGCCGTGACCGTTTTCGCCCTGTGCGCCGAGGTCCTCGAGGATCTGTCGATGGACCGGGGCCGTGACGCCCTGACCGACCTCATGTCCTTCCTGCCGCAGACCGCTCGGGTGGTGACCGGCCCGCAGGGCACCGAGACCTCGGAGGTGCCCTTGGACGAGGTGCGCCCGGGACAGGTCATCGCCCTGAGCCCCGGAGGCCGGGTGCCGGTCGACGGCGTCGTGCGCACCGGCCGGGCCGACGTCGACCAGTCCCGGATCACCGGGGAGTCGCTGCCCGTACAGGTCGGGCCGGGAGACCGGGTCCCGGCCGGGTCGATCACGCGCGGAGCCCTGGAACTTCAGGTCGAACGGGTCGGCGAGGACTCCTCCTACGGGCGGATCGTGGCGGCGGTGCGCCGCGCCCAGTCCTCGCGAGCGCCGGTCCAGCGCCTGGCCGACCGCCTGGCGGCCCGCATCGTCTACCTGGCGCTGGCGGCGGCCCTCGTCACCTTCCTGGCGACCCGGGACGCGCGCGCCACGATCTCGGTGATCATCGTGGCCGGGGCCTGCGGGGTGGCCGCGGGCACGCCCCTGGCGGTTCTGGCCGCGATCGCCCGGGCTGCCCGCTGCGGGGCTTTCGTCAAGGACGGCACCCACCTGGAGAGGCTCTCCGCGGTGGACACGGTGGTGCTGGACAAGACCGGGACCCTCACCGTGGGCGCGCCCCGCGTCGTCGCCGTCAGCCTCGCGCAACCCCCTGGGGAGCCCACCGCCGATCCCATGGCGGAGTCCACTGCGGCATCCGCTGCGGGCGAGGACGAGGTCCTGGCCCTGGCCGCCGCGGCGGAGTGGAACTCCGAGCACCCGATCGGCCGGGCCATCTGCACCGAGGCCGCCGTGCGCGACCTGACGGTGCCGGTGCCCGACGACGTCATCTACTCCCCCGGCGCCGGGGTGAGCGCCCGCGTCAAGGAGCGCTGGATCACCGTGGGGCGCCGAGAGGGGCGGGAACACCGAGCGGGTCAGGCGGTTCAGGAGACCGCCAGCGCCGCCGACGACGCCGCTATCGTCTCCGATACCGCCTCCGACCCGGAGGCGCCGTCGGCCACCTCGGTGGTGGAGGTCAGGGCAGATGGCCGGCTCCTGGGCACCATCGCCCTGGCCGACCGGCTGCGCCAGGGGGCGGCCAGCGCGGTGCGAGACCTGGGCGGCATGGGCCTGGAGGTCCTCATGCTCACCGGCGACTCGGCCGCCTCCGCGACCCACGTGGCCCACGCGCTCGGCCTGGCGCCCGATCAGGTGCGCGCCGGGCTCCTGCCTGCTGACAAAGAAGAGGTCATCCGCGCTCGGCGCCGGGAGGGAAGGTGCGTGGCCATGGTGGGCGACGGCGTCAACGACGCCCCGGCGCTGAGCGCCGCCGATGTCGGCATCGCCATGGGCACCGGAACGGACGTGGCCCGCGAGGCCGGGGACGTGGTGCTCGTGGGCTCCGACCCGGCCGATCTGGTCGAGACCGTGCGGGTGGCCCGCCGGGCCCGGAGCATCATCATGGTGAACTTCGCGGGCACGGTCGTGGTCGACGTCGCCGGCATGATCGCCGCCGGGCTCGGACTGCTGGGACCGGTGGCCGCGGCGCTCGTGCACGTCGTCTCCGAATCCGCCTTCATCCTCAACTCGGCGCGCCTGGTCCCCCGCCCGGCCCGCAGGCGCTGAGCCGGCTCTCCGCCCGCCGCGATCCCGCCGGGGTCGGAGCGCCCGTGCGCCGCCCACGCCTCAGAGCACAGCAATTTAGCGCACGACCTCGGACGCAATAACGCGCCGGGATTCTTCTGACGACGTCGGCCGTGGCCGGCTCCTCCTCCACTTTCACCCGGAAGCGTGCACGGAAGCAGTAACCTACCGCACCAGATGGTGCACAAGTCACCATGTCCGTGGCATGATCGTTAGGCCTTAGTACCCAGGAAGCAGCACCGCGGCTGCCTGCCCGGCACCGTCCGCGACCTGGCCGACCTCATCAGTACTCACAGTGGAGTAGCCATGACGCCAGCCGTCCAGTCAGCCTTGGCGGGCCTGCCCGCCGCCTTCACGCCGTCGACCACCGCCGTGGGCGGCAACGTCTACCTCACCGCCGCGGTGGGTCTGCTGCCGCTGGTGGTGTTCTTCGTCCTCATGGGCGTGTTCAAGGTGGCCACCCACTGGTGCGCGATCATCTCCCTGGTGGTCGCGGCGCTCACCGCCGTGGCCCTGTTCCACATGCCGGTGGGCATGACGGTCATGAGCGCCACCCAGGGCATGGCCATGGGTTTCGTCCCGATCGTCTACATCATCATCGCGGCCGTGTGGCTCTACAACCTCACCGACGTCTCGGGCCGTTCGACGGACCTGCGGGCCGTGTTCAATGCGATCGGCAAGGGCGATATGCGCGCTCAGGCCCTCATCGTGGCCTTCTCCTTCTGCGGTCTGCTCGAGGGGCTGGCGGGTTTCGGCGCCCCGGTGGCGATCGCCGCCGCCATGGTGGCGA
>RBWB01581656.1_pt1 | contig 20803 bp, 18 predicted proteins | sample 2014201 | NCBI WGS metagenome assembly RBWB01 (sample SAMN10133834, study PRJNA383868) | Human oral metagenome, whole genome shotgun sequencing project. | isolation source: supragingival plaque isolated from 88 juvenile twins | host: Homo sapiens | place: Australia
TACGATTTTATTCGATTTTTTTATGTCTAAATTTTATAAAAGATATAGAATCTATATCTATAGATAAAATCAATAAGTCTTATAGTTTTATACAATGTTACTCTTTATTTATTTACATAATAAATAAGTTTATGATATGGTATTTACAAATTAGATAAAACTCTGCCTTCAGGAAAAACTTTGTATATTATGTGCATAAATATACAAAAAGTATTCTTAATAAACTTATATAGCTGAGCTTTTTACATTAAGCTATATAAAACAATATCAAAAAGGAATTTACATGAGCAAGAATAATACCTATAACAAAGAAAATCATTTAAAACAATCAGATAATAATTTAATTTCTGATAATTTAATTCAAGATGAGGAGCAGTTTTTAAAAGAATATAAATCCGATAAAAAAACGGACCGGTTTTATCACCGGTCCGTTTTTTAAATATCGATATAATCTTCTGCTTTTAGTAGAAAGCTTTTTGCAAGTTCTATCTGTATATTTCTTTCATTTATTACGATATTATAGTTGTTTGTATATTTAAGATTTATTACTTTAATTGCATAATCTGATGATACAATTGCATGCCCTCTCATATGTCCCGTTGCAATAGCCTGTGCGAACACTCTTGCTGCATATTTACTTACTTCACTGACAGATTTTTTAGATAAAGTATTGGCAAGGAACCCCGCCTTTCGAAGATTATATGCGTTTATTTTTCCCTCAAATCTGTTTTCTAAAGCTTTTAAAGTTTCTTCTATTATAGAATTTTTCAGATTTTCATTGTTAATATTTATATCATCAATATATCTTTTAGCATTTGTAATCGCCCAATATGATAAATAATATTGTGGTAATTTTTCTAATATTAACTCAAGTTCAATTCTTTTTTCCAAATCATCATCTATTTTTATTTTATACTTTGACGGTATTTTTATATCGCCATTTAGGTATGACTTTTTTTCAAACTCATTCCACGCATAATCATTATTTTTCATTACTTTATTCTACAATTTTCCATTTTCCGTTATAAACCTGTAATCCATATCCGCAATACGAGCAATTATTGTTTTTATCAGGCATAAAGTTTGCACCGCAGCTTGGACATTCTTTTTCAATATATATTTCTCCCCTGCTCTTTATCCTACTTGGATATTTTGCTCTTTTCATACATAAACTAAGATTTTCTTTTTTAATTAAAAGCTTTCCTGTATTTTTTAAGAAAGTTCTTGATATATGTACCTTTAATTTGATATAGGTTTCTTCATCCTTATTCCATACTGAATTTAATTTAATTTTATTTACATTAAAGGAAAGCAAATCTTCTTTATTTTCTTTTTTCCAAAGCTCTTCATTGATACAGCTTCTAAGATAGCTTTCTGAATATCGTACAATCTTCTTTTTTAACTTGTTTTGTTTAATGTTTAAAAGAGATAATAGACTAATAGGTATTGAAACACCGGCAAATATTAATATAAGAGAAATAATCCAACTAATATTATAAAAAGATAATCCTGTTCCTAAAATAAGAAAACTAAATCCCCATAAGCTAAAAACAAGTAGAAAAAATTTACCGGTGTTTCCCATTTTATCATAAAAATCAAAACTTTCCACCTGCCAATCAAAAAATTGATGTAAAATAATTGCATTACAGTAAGGGCATGTCACTTCCTGTGAATTTAAATTTATTTCCGCACCACAGCTTGGACAGTAGACTATACTTTCTTTATAGTATTCACTCTTATTCACCTGTCTGTCATCATGTCTTATAATGCGAGATTGTCGAAGAAGTATGGCGGCATTTTTAATCTGTTACCATATTTTTGCTATAAACACCATATTCTGTGCCATCATCATATTATAAGGTCCTACCTCTTTTGACTTTGATATATTTACGGCTGTAATTTCAGTATCATAGCCTCTTTCCTTCGCCATTTTTATAATATCGCTTATCTGTGCTATAGTCTCCATTGTTATGGCTGAAATCACAACAGTGGGATTTTTCTTTGAGGAGAATATCATCTCCATCATACTTATAAGTTCACCACCGCTGCCACCTATAAAGATTTTATCTGCATCAAGTATATTATCCAGTCCTTCAGGTGCTTTTGCATGTATAAGTTCTATATTTTCAGCACTGAAATTATAAATATTTTTCTTTATCAACTCCACCGCAAGTTGATTTTTTTCTATGGCATATACCTTTCCCTCATAAGCAAGCCTTGCCATTTCAATACTGATTGATCCGCTTCCTGCGCCTATATCATAACATATACTGTCAGGGCAAATATCCAATTTACTCATAATCACAGCTCTTACCTCAGACTTTGTTATCGGAACTTTATCCCTGACAAAGACTTCATCAGAAAGTCCAAAGCTGATTGATTTGTCTGCATCCGGATTTGAAATAATCATACAGTTTAAATCTGATATTTCCATTTCTATAAGCTGTAATGCCTTTGACTTTGTAATTTTTTCATCATCATAAGAGAGATTTTCACCAAGTATTATATCAAGGTCATGAAATCCGAATTTAATAAGCTTTTTGCAAATCTCTTTTACACCTTCAGCCTTTGATGTAATTATAAAGGTATATTTATTTGAAGATATATTATGATATAAAAGCTCCTCCTTACCATGAAATGATAATATCTTTACCTTTGAAATATCTATATTGCTCTTAGCACATATATAACTTAAGCTGGATATTCCGGGATAAGTCTTTATATTTACTCCATGGAATTCTTTTTTTGTTTTTATAGCTTTATCTATTTCAGAAAAAAGTTTTTGGCTGCCGCTAAAGAGCGAAATATCGCCGCTAAAAACTATTGCTATCTCATAACTTATATTTGTTCTGATAATATCAATTATTTTTTCTGTTTTATATTCAATAAAATAAGCCTTGTCTTTAAAATCTTCTTTTACACTGTCCACTATTCTTTTGGCACCTATAATTATATCAGAGTTTTTAATTGCTTCATAGGCGGCTTTTGTCAAAAGATTCGGATTGCCAAGTCCTATTCCTATAAGATTTATATTTTTAGTATTTTTCATAGCAAATCCTATTTATTATAATATTTTTTAATTTTTTCTATACATTTGGCCACTGTAATACCTGTTACCTTTATCTTTGGCAATATTATTATAGCTGTACAGCCGGTGCTTTTTGCAGCCTCTATCTTTTCATCAAAACCACCGCTTTTTCCTGAGAGTTTACTTACCAGGTATTTACAATCAAATTCCTTTATTATAGCTTCATTTAGCTCCTTAGAAAAAGGACCTTGCATTGCTATAATATTTTTTGAGGCAACTCCTGCCGACAGGCAGGCATTTATCGAGTCTACACTTGGAAGAACTCTTGGAAAAATACGGCTTGAAAGTTCGCTGTAGCTTTCTATCTCTTTACTTCCTGTTGTAAGTAATATATTTCCGCTTGTATTTAAAAGGTATTTTACAGCCTCTTCATTACTTGAAAACTCAAGTACTCCATCCAAAGACGATATATTCATATCTTCCCTTTTTATTTTGAAAAGCTTTACATTTTGTTTATTCAAATTCAGTATGGCTATTTCTATATTTTTTGAAATTTCATAGGCATATGGATGTGTGGCATCTATAACATATGAAATATCATTTTTTTCTATTAAAGATGAGATTTCATCTATATTTAGTCTTTTATCGCTTACTCTTACATTTGTAAACGGGGGTAAGACTTCCTTGCCATATTCGGTAGCTACACAGAGTAATGTATCTATACAAAGATTATCGCAGGCTGTGGCAATTTCTCTACCTTCGGTTGTTCCTCCAAAAATAAGAATTTTACTCATTGGTATATCCTCTTGGTGTAACAAGCTTCCCTTCTATTACCTTTGTCATCGAATTTCCTATAAATACAGTCTCAAACATACCGACCTTTACATCCTTTAATTCTAAAAGGCTGTAGATGCTGTATTCTTCACCCTCTCTACCTATATTTTTTGCAATGGCACAGGGGGTATTTTTATCTTTATGTTTTAAAAGTATTTCACATGCTTTTTGCAAATAATCCACACGCTTTTTACTTCCGGGATTATAAAGACAAATACAAAAATCTCCTATTGCCGCACACTCGAGTCTTTTTTCTATTTTCTCCCATGGTGTCAAAAGATCACTTAGGCTTATTATAGCAAAATCATGTATCAGCGGTGCACCTATTATTGCGGCGCCTGAGAGTGCGGCTGTTACTCCTGCCACAGTACTTACCCCTACTTCTTTATACTTAGGTGATATACCAAGCATAAGACCGGTAAGTCCATATACTCCCGCATCACCGGAACATACAAATGCTACGGTTTTACCCTTCATTGCCTCTTCAAATGCAATTACACATCTTTCATACTCCTTTGTCATAGGTGTGGAAAGACATTCTTTATCAGGCCATATTTCTTTTATAAGATCGGTATATACCGTATAGCCTATTACTACATCGCTTTCCTCTATTTTTCTTATGGCTTCTACGGTCATCTGCTCATACTTACCGGGCCCCATACCAATTATATAAATTTGTTTCATTCTAACCTCTCACAATAATCAATGTAAAATATCCACTGCTCTCAGGCAGATTTTTGGCTCCTATAAAAATCTTTTCATCCTTCATTCCGCAATTTTCCACCATATACACATTGCGGTCTGATTTATTCTCTTTGATATATTTTGCCAGCTTTTCATAACTTCTTCCCGATTTCATAAATACCAAAGTACCCTCTAAATTAAAAGCTTCCTCAAAGGAATATGATGAAGGTATTATATGAAGCTCTTCATCTGCAAGTGTCAAAGGTATTGAAAGTCTGGCTGCAGCCGCACTGAATGAGGTAATGCCTGCAATAGTGATTATTTGTATATTTTCTTTTTTCAGTCTTTCAGCGATATATGAATATGTTGCATATACTCCCGGATCTCCCAGTGTAAGCAATGCAACATCTCCATCCATTAAAAGATCTTTTATTAAAGCTGTAATCTTTGCATGTGCCTCCTCCAATATATCCTTATCCTTGGTCATCGGAAAATCAATACAAACCTTTTTCTTTTCTTCTATCTCAGGTATTGCCTGTTTTGCTATATTAAATGCTACCGAACTTGCCTCACTTTTTCCGACAAAGCAGACTGTAACGGAGTTTCTTACTGCATTTACAGCCTTTATTGTCATAAGCTCAGGATCTCCCGGACCTACTCCTACACCATATAGTTTACTCATATATTTTCTCCCGTATCTATAATCGTATAATTATCGCTAAAAACAATAATTCTTATTTTAAAATTATTTTTAAACTCATCAATATTTGCAAATCTGTTTTTATGATAAAATATCTCCGCCTTAAACGCACGATTATATGCATAATAAAGCATTTGATTTGCAAGTATATCAAAACATCCTTCAAGATTATTATCTTTTATTATGGTTATGGCACCTGTGGTAGTCTTTTGTTCCAGTATATCAGCTATAGTCGGTGCCAGCAAAGTAAAATCATAATTGATTTTTATAGCATATTTTAAAACTGCGGCTGTAAGTAATTCAAGTCTTGAGTCCGAATCATTTGAATGAGTATTCATTATTCCGCCGGAAAGCTTTATAAGCTTGCCCATATCACCGCATAATATAATTTCTCTTGCATCATTTGATATGGCATAGTCAATACCTTCACCGATAAAATTACTGATAATTGCAACAATATTGCTTTCTATATTAAAATTATTTTCAAGAAACTTCGCACCTATATTTCCCGGTGCCAAGTACACTCGCTTTTTATCGGAGTTTTGTAATCTGAACTTTATATCTGCTTTTATTGTTTCTAAAAGTGCAGTCTTACTCATTGGAAGTACCAAACCTGAAGTACCGAGTATTGAAATACCTCCTATAATTCCAAGCCTTTCATTAAATGTTTTTTTTGCAATTTCAATACCGTTTTGTACCATAATAGTAATATTGACAATTCCTTTATACCCAAATTCACTCAGTACACTTCCAAGATTGTCAACCATCATCTGTCTTGGCACAGGATTTATAGCCGCCTCACCCTTTGGAAGAGCAAGTCCGTCCTTTGTGAATGTTCCTACTCCTTCTCCCGCAAAAAAATTAAACTCAAGTCCATCATTCTTTTTTATAAATTCAAGCTTTGCGCTAATTAAAATTCCGTCAGTAACATCAGGATCATCTCCTGCATCCTTTATAACACCGCAAATATAATAATCGTCTTCCACTTTGGAATATTCTATCGGAATACTTAAGCTTATACCTGCAGGAAGTTCCACCTCAACCATTTTTTTTTCGGACTTAAGGTAAAGATATAATGCCCCCATTGCGGCAGCTGTTGCACTTGTACCTGTGGTAAATCCATATCTTTGTACATTGCCGTTTTTTATATTAAATTCATCAATTGTCATATCTTATGCCTTTGGTATTCTAAAGCCAAATTCCACACCGTCATTTATATTTCTTACATCAACATTGCCATTATGTGCCTCAATTATTGCTTTTACTATGGAAAGTCCTATGCCGCTTCCACCATATGCTCTGGAATGTGCCTTATCAACTTTAAAGAATTTTTCCCAAACATTGCCTAAATCCTCTTTCGGTATCGGATTTCCTGTATTATAAACCTTAAAAATGATATTCTTACCGTCATCATCTACAGTGATTTTTATTTCTCCAAAGTCCTTTACATGATGAATTGCATTGCTTATATAATTTGTGATTACCTCTTCTATTTTGAATTCATCAGCATATACATATATTTCCTTGTTTGAATCAAAGATTATATTTACATTTTTTTCGCCTATCAATATGGATATCGAGCCAAGAATATTGCTTATAAGTGCAGTTATATTAAATTTTTCTTTATTTAATATACTGTTTCCGGATTCAAGTGATGAAAGTGTAAGGAGTTGTTTTACCATTTTATTCATCTTTTCACTTTCATCCATAATCACCTCGGTATAGTACTTTCTGCTTTCCTCATCCTCACATAGCCCCTCATTCAGCCCCTCGGCATAGCCTTGTATAAGTGCAATAGGTGTTTTAAGTTCATGTGATACATTGGCAATAAAATCCCTTCGCATCTCATCAATAGCTTCTTTTCTTTTTATATCCTCTTTTAAAAGCTCATTGGCTTTTTGTAATTCATTTATTGCCTTTTCCAGTCTGTCTGACATATAGTTCATATTCTGTCCCAGTGTCTGAATCTCATCACTTCTGTTTCCTGTATATTTGGCGGTAAAATCAAGTTTCCCCATTTTATTTGATATATCTGCCAATAAAAGTATAGGTTTTGTAATCATTTTTGCGATAATAAAAGTTATGATTATTGTAATAATAAAGCCTATAATTGCAATATAAACAAGAAATTTATTTGATATATTCACACTTTCTTTCAAGCTGGCAACAGGTGTGGACATAATAACCATGGTCTGATTATCGCTGCAATATCCGAAGGCTTCAATGAAAGAGCTTTTTTGAGCTATTCTATGCAGTATTATTGTATAATTTTCACTTTTATACAGAATATCCTTGCTGTCAATATTTTTATTACCTATAAATCCGTCCTGTATCCTGCTTAAAAGGCTGTCTCCCTCTCTTGCAGAGGAATATATTGCCTTATTTGTAAAAGAATCCACCAATACTATAGTAATATTATATTTATTGGAGTATTCCACAATAATATTTGATACACTGTCATTTATAACAGATTGATTTTCATGGTTATTTTGAATAATTGCCTGCCCCGAAGAACCGATTTTCATTACTTCATTATCTATTTTTAAATATGCCTCTTTTATATCACTGACCTTTTCATTTTGATAAAACAACGGAAGTCCGAAATTATTTAATACTCCCATGGACAATAATAATATAAAAATAAAAAACAGTATTATTAAGGTTATCTTCATGCGAAGAGAATGACTGAATTTTTTTATCATATACACCTCATAATGACCGTAAGATATTTCACTCTAAATCAATTACGGTCTTTCTTTGGAGGAAAGTTCTATTATAAAGTCAGATTTACCTATTGACTTTCCGAAATTTTCCTTACAATAACAAATAAAAAGCTTATTTCTGGCTCTTGTCATCGCAACATAAAACATTCTGCGCTCTTCTTCTATCTCTTCCGCTCCTTTTGCCTTCTTATAAGGAACACTCCCCTCATTAACATCAATAATATATACTATATCAAATTCAAGACCTTTGGAAGAATGAAAGGTCATAAGCCTTACACCTGTATCATCTTCATTTGATTTTTTTCTCGCCTCAATAAGCTCATTTTTATACTCCTCCATATGTATAAACCAATCGTTAAAAGTATTAAATTCAGAGGCACTGTTTTCCAAATCACCAAGAATGGTATAGCAGTCATCACTTTCTATGCCGTTCATATCACAGTATTCTTCTATATATTCATCATAGCCGACTACATTTCTGATATATCTAAGGGCTGTTGCCGGCTTTAAATTCTTTATTGTTCTAAGATGCTCTCTTAATTCTATTATTCTTTTAATCATATAACTTTTATCATCATAATAATCAAAAAGTGTTTCTATATTTGCTTTTGATGAGGAAAGTGAATCCCTGCTTATATATCTATTCGGCTTATTTGATATTCGTAGCAAATCGGTTTTATTGCCTGTATTTAGGGCAAGCCTTATATAGGATATTATATCCTTTGCCACCCAATGTTCAAACAGATTTGGAATGGAATCCCTTATTGTAAAAGGGATATTGTTTTTCATCATTCTTTCTATTAAAAGTCTTGGCGAAAGATTGGTGCGATAAAGTACAGCAATATTGTTTATATCCTGTTTCGCTCTTATATATTCCTTTATATCATTTACAATGGAGCTGACCTCCCCGAAAGGATTTTTAAATTCTATCACGGAAACCGGTGCACCACTACCCTTATGAGCCCTAAAGCTTTTAGGAAATCTTTTACTGTTAAATGATATAAGCTTTGTTGAAGCATCAACTATCTGAGTGCTCGATCTGAAATTGATATCCAAAAAAACTTTTGAAACATTTTTAAAATCTCTTTCAAATCCAAGCATTATCTCCGGTCTTGCACCTCTGAATCTGTATATGGACTGATCATCATCCCCGACAACTGTAATATTTTGGTCTTTTCCTGCCATAAGTTTTATTATATTATACTGCAAAAAGTTAATATCCTGAAACTCATCCACAAGTATATATCGATATCTGTTTTGTACAGCTTTTAAAATATCTTCTCTTTCACTTAAAAGTTCATAGGTCAAGGAAAGCATATCTTCAAAATCAAGTTTATTTAATGTTTCAAGCTCAGCCTCATATTCCCTGTATATTTTTTTAAATACATCACTTCCTATACTGTTTGAATAATAATTTTTTATATTTATATTGTCCTGCTTTATAAGGGCAATTTCATTTAAAAGATTACCTGAAAGAGTATTAATATCCTCATTTAATATAGAGTTTCTTTTTATCAATTCTTTTATAATTGTATATCTAAGCTCATCAGATGCTATTTGCTCCGATGTAAAGCCATAGGCAGTTTTTAAAAGGCTAAAGAATACTGAATGAAAGGTTCCAAAAGTGACAGGGCTTTTGCTGTATAGATTTTCAAATCTGTCCTTCATCTCCTTTGCCGCCGCCCTTGAAAATGTGACAACCAAAATATGGGCCGGGTTTACACCCGGCCCCTTTATAAGATATTTTATTCTATGTGTAATTACAAAGGTTTTTCCGGAGCCGGGACCTGCCAACACCATCAAGGGACCGCCCCCATGTTCTATGGCTTTTTTTTGATTACTGCTGTAATTTATCAATTCCAATCTTAATCCTTCTTATTGATTCTTCTTTTCCAAGAACTTCCATAATCTCCGTAGCACCGGCAGGAGTCATTTGCTTTCCTGAAAGTGCAGTTCTTATAGGCCACATAATAAATCCTGTCTTATACTCATGTTCCTTACCGAATTCCTGTAAGATAGAGAACAAATTATCATTGGTATACTCGTCGGTATTCTCTAAAAGCGGTAATACTTCCTTTAAAAGAGCTAATGAATTCTCAGAATTTGTTTTCATTTTTTTATGTGTATACATTTCTGTATCATATTCAGGTAATTCCTCAAAGAAATCAATATGTGAACCTATCTGCGGTAATACTTCTATTCTTGTTTTTACCATATTTGATATCTTTTTAATATCCAGCGGCTTTTTTATAACTTCTTTAATATATGGCTCAGCCAGTTTAAAGAAATCTTCCTCACTCATTTTCTTTAAATATTCACCATTCATCCATGAAAGCTTGACCATATCAAAGACTGCAGGTGATTTTGAAATATGTTTATAATCAAAAGCCTCTATAAGTTCCTGTAAAGAGAATATCTCCTTATCATCCTCCGGTGACCATCCAAGAAGTGCCACAAAGTTTACTATTGCCTCTGATACATACCCCTGCTCTGTCAAATCCTCAAATGATGAATGTCCGCTTCTTTTTGAAAGCTTTTTATGCTCCTCATTGGTTATTAAAGGACAGTGTACATAGGTCGGTACTTCCCATCCGAATGCCTCATACAATCTGTTGTACTTAGGTGATGATGAAAGATACTCATTTCCTCTGACTACATGTGTGATGCCCATTAAATGATCATCAACAACATTGGCAAAGTTATAAGTAGGATAGCCGTCCGATTTTATAAGAACCATATCATCCAGCTCGGAATTATCCACTGTAATATCACCATAGATATCATCATGGAATGATGTTGTTCCGGTTGTAGGGTTGTTTTGACGGATCACATATGGGATACCGCTTTCAAGTTTTTCTTTTATTTCCTCCTCGGACAGTGAAAGGCAATGCTTATCATATTTCATAATTTCTTCACCATTCACATTTGATCTGAGTGAATTAAGTCTTTCCGGAGTACAAAAACAATAATATGCCTGCTTTTTTTCTATAAGTTTTTTAGCATACTCCAAATAGAGTCCCTGCTTTTGTCTTTCACTTTGCACATATGGTCCGACTCCACCATCCTTATCAGGACCTTCATCATGTATAAGACCTGTTTTTTCCAAAGTTCTGTAGATAATGTCTATAGCACCCTCCACATATCTTTCCTGGTCTGTATCCTCTATTCTAAGCAGAAAATCTCCACCCTCATGCTTCGCAATTAAATATGCGTATAATGCGGTTCTTAGATTTCCTACATGCATTCTTCCGGTAGGACTTGGTGCATATCTTGTCCTTATTTTTGTCATACCCTCTCCTTATCTATTAACTTTAAAGCACTTTATCAAAATGCTTACTATGATGTAACCTCAAACTTATATCCCATGCCCCAAACGGTTTTTATATAGTCTCCACGCTCACCCATCTTTGCACGAAGTTTTTTTACATGGGTATCAATGGTTCTGGCATCTCCAAAATAATCATAATTCCATACAGAACTTAAAATTTTTTCTCTGGACAATGCAATACCCTTATTCTCAATAAAATATGTTAAAAGTTCATATTCTTTAAAGCTTAAATCAACAGGTTTTTGATCTATATATACGCTTCTTGCCACCTTATCTATCTCAATAGCACCTGCTACAAGCTTTTCTTCAGATTCACCTATTGTTCTTCTAAGTACCGCCTCCACTCTTGCCACAAGTATTTTGGGTGAAAAAGGCTTTGTAATATACTCATCCACACCAAGTTTATATCCCAAAAGCTCATCTCTTTCTTCACTTCTGGCAGTCAACATAATAACAGGCACTTTAGAATACTGTCTTAAAACCTCTAAGGTTTCAAAGCCGTCAAGTTTCGGCATCATAACATCCAGTAAAATAAGCTTTATATCTTTATTTTCATCAAAGACTTTTATAGCTTGTTCACCGTCCTGTGCTTCCAACACTATAAATCCTTTAATGGTGAGAAAATCTTTTACAAGTTTTCTCATTCTGGCTTCATCATCCACCACCAATATCTTTACATCGTCCATATAATCTCCAACTAAGCATGGTCAAGAAAATTGCTATTCCTCTTTTATTATAAGTCCAAGTTCCTTAAGTTGTGCATCATCCACTCTGTCAGGGGCATTTGTCATAAGATCCGACGCATCTTTTACCTTAGGGAATGCTATAACATCTCTGATAGAATCAGCTTCCACCATAAGCATTACCACCCTGTCAAGACCGTATGCAAGTCCTGCATGAGGAGGAACACCATATTTGAATGCCTCAAGCAAATATCCGAATCTCTCCTGTGCCACTTCTTTTGTAAGTCCCAGAACCTCAAACATCTTTGCCTGAACATCACCCTGATGTATTCTTACAGAACCTCCACCTATCTCGGTACCGTTAAGTACAATATCATATGCCTTGGCTCTTACTCTGCCGGGATCCGAGTCAATATACTGCCAGTCCTCATCCATAGGCGCAGTAAATGGATGGTGCATTGCCTTAAATCTGTTTTCTTCCTCTGACCACTCAAGCAGAGGGAACTGTGTAACCCAAAGGAATTTGTAATCATCCTTCTTTAAAAGTCCAAGCTGACTTGCAAGTTCAACTCTCAATGCGCCAAGAGTATCCCAGACTATCTTATTGCTGTCTGCAGCAAAGAAAAGCATATCTCCCGGCTTTGCATCCATTGCCTGCTTTAATCCTTCAATCTCAGCCTCTGTCATAAACTTGGCAAATGATGACTTTATATTTCCGTCAGCTTCAATAGCCATATAGGCAAGTCCCTTAGCTCTGTAACTCTTTACAAATTCTACAAGTGCATCAATTTTCTTTCTTGGCATTCCTGCCTGTCCGGTTGCATTGATACCTCTTACACTTCCACCTGACGCCAAAGCATTTTTAAATACTGCAAATTCAGAGTTTGCAACGACATTTGAAACATCCTTTAATTCCATACCGAATCTAAGGTCCGGTTTATCTGAACCGAATCGATCCATAGCCTCCTGCCATGTCATCCTCTGTATAGGAAGACTCACATCAATATCCAGTACATCCTTAAAGAGTCTTTGTAAAAGTCTCTCATTTACATCCAAAACATCATCCACATCAACAAATGAAAGTTCCATATCAATCTGTGTAAATTCAGGCTGTCTATCAGCTCTAAGATCCTCATCCCTGTAGCATCTTGCAAGCTGGAAATATCTGTCATAGCCCGATACCATCAAAAGCTGCTTAAAAAGCTGTGGTGACTGCGGGAGTGCATAAAAACTTCCCGGATATACACGGCTTGGCACAAGATAATCTCTTGCACCCTCAGGAGAACTCTTTATAAGAGTAGGTGTTTCAATCTCTAAGAAACCGTTTTCGGCAAGGAAATTTCTCGTGGTTGTAGCTACCTTGCTTCTGACCATAAGATTTCTTTGAAGATCAGGTCTTCTAAGGTCAAGGAATCTGTATTTTAATCTAAGTTCTTCCTTTGTCTTTGAATCCTCTTCTATATGGAATGGCGGAGTTTCAGACTCTGAAAGTATTCTAAGTCCTGTGGCTCTGACTTCAAGTTCACCTGTCTTTAGTGATTCATTAAAAGCTCCGCTTCTCTTTTTTAATATTCCTGTTACGGCAATACAAAACTCCTGCTTAAGCTTCATTGCCTTATTAAACACTTCACTGCCGCATTCTTCCTCTTCAAAAATAATCTGTAATATACCTGAGCGATCTCTTAAATCACAGAATATGATTCCACCCTTATTACGGTTCTTTTGAACCCAACCCATTACAGTAACTTCACTCTCAAGAGTTGCATTTACAACCTCTGCACATCTATGGCTTCTTTTTAAGCCAAGCATTGATTCTGCCATCTTATTCTCCTAACTACTTTAAAGCTTCTCTATAAAATTCTTTGAATTGTGTATATCCTTGTTTTTCAAGTCCTTCTTTTTGGAACTTTTTATTTTTATTCATCTTGGAAACCAAAACAATATTTCCCGACTCTCTAAATGCCGCCGCCTCTTTTAATATATTTGTTAATACAGCCGCATCAATATTCTTTTCATAAAGGAATGCAATTTTTTTGCTTTCATCCGGAATTTTAAATCCTGCATCCATAAGTATGGTTATAATTCTTTCAAAACCGATAGAAAAACCGCAGGCAGGTGTATCATTGCCTGTAAATTTTCCGATCATTTTATCATATCTTCCTCCACCGGCTACCGAACCGGAAAAACCTTCCATACTTACCTCAAAAATGGTTCCGGTATAATATCCCATACCACGAACTAAAGTAGGATCAAATTCCAATGAGAAATCATTTGATTTAACATCCAATACTGTATTCATTATCTCGGATAAGCCATCTAAAACACCATCTTCAATAAAACCTGACAGACTGTCCTTTAAAGAAATAAGTGCTTTTGAATTATTTGTGAGTCCGTCAAAAAGGCTTAGATATTTCTCACATTTTTCCTCTCCGTCGAGTTCATTTAATTCTTTCCTTACCCCTTCAAGTCCGATTTTATCCATCTTATCAAGGATAATAAACACATTACCTATATTATCTTGTGAATAACCGGCATAAAGAGCCATTGCCATAAGAACTCTTCTGTCATTTATTCTTACAGTAAACTTCTTACCATGTGCTATCTGACTGAGTGCCTTTGTAGTGGCAAGTATAAGCTCTATTTCCGCAAGATTTGAAGCCTCACCCAAAATATCTATATCACATTGTGTAAACTGTCTGAATCTGCCCTTTTGCGGTCTGTCAGCTCTATAAACATTACCTATCTGTAAAGCTTTAAAAGGATTTGGAAGATTTGCCTGATTATTTGCATAATATCTGGCAAGCGGCAATGTAAGGTCATATCTGAGTCCGGCATCCACCAAATCATTCTCATCATTTATATCTTCAAGCTGTAATTTCTCACCTCTTTTTAGAATCTTAAAAATAAGCTTTTCATTGTCACCGCCCTGCTTACTTAAAAGATTTTCTATATGCTCCATAGCCGGAGTTTCAATGGAGGTAAAACCGAAACTTCCATAAGTCTTTTTAATAATATTTATCAAATAATCTCTGATAAACATCTCCTCAGGAAGTATATCCTTCATTCCGGTGACACTTTTTTTAATCAATGCCATTCATTTTTTCCTTTCTCATTATCATTTCATCAAGTCTTTCAATATACAGCTTGGGATCTTTAACATTTTCGATTCTCTCAATTCTGCCGTCACCAAAAACTATTTTACTTGATGTTCCCGCTCCACAAGCTATGATAGTCTGTTTCTCTTCCATAATCAATATATTATAAAGACATTCTTTATGCGGTTTTGAAAAACCTATATTCTCAAGATTTCCTGCCATATTCTTTTGGCGATATAAATAATACGGATTTAATCCAAGATCAATGCAGGTATCAATTGCCGTATTTATCATTGATAAAATCAGGCTGTTATCCATGATTTCTCTTTTATTCTCTGTATTAAGTCTTGCGGCTCTCTTTAGCGCAAGCGAATGTATGGTAATAGACTCGGGAGCAAATTCTCTAACCTTTTTAAAGCTGTCTATAACATCATCCAAGTTCTCACCGTTTAACCCGATAATAAAATCCATATTTATATTTTCAAATCCGATTTCTCTTGCAAGGCTAAAACTTTCATATATATCTTCAACAGTATGATGTCTGCCAATCAAATCCAAAGTCTTTTGTTGCATGGTCTGTGGATTTATAGAAATTCTATCCACACCCGCAGCCTTTAAAGCCTCAAGTTTTTCTCTTGTTATGCTGTCAGCTCTTCCGGCTTCTACAGTAAGCTCCAAAAGATTTGAAAGATCAAAGTTTTCCTTTACCACATTTAAAATTTTTGCCAATTGATACGCTTCTAAAGAAGTAGGTGTACCACCTCCCATATAAACGGTTTGTAGCTTTTTACCGGCATACATTTTTGATACTGCAATAAGTTCCTTACAAAGAGATTCAATATAAATATCCGTATCCTTTTTCCACTGAGATATGGAATATGATGTAAATGAACAGTATAGGCATCTTGTCGGGCAAAAAGGTATGCCTATATAGAGACTGTATCCCTCTTTATAATCCACCTTTTTAAGTATCTCAAATTCTGTTCTTGCAGTATTTATACAAAGTTCAATCCTTTTATCACCTACGAGATAAATCTCCTTTAAATGCTTTCTTATATCTTCCAAAGATATATTATTTTCAAGCATTTCCATAACAATCTTTGTAGGTCTTATTCCTGTAAGAGTTCCCCATGGAAGCTTTTCATTACCAAGTTTTAAAAGATTATTGTAAATATTTCTTTTTAAATCATTTTTTGTATCAATTTTCGCTTCTTTTATCGGCGAAATAAATTCAAGTATTTTATCATCACTACTTATTTTGATATGATACTTATTATCTACCTTAAACAAACTCAAAGAAAGTATCGCATCTTCATCCGTGTAGATATATTTTTCTCCCGGATAAAAAGCCATTAAAAGTTCTCTGATATCCTGTTCAAAGGTCATATCCTCAAGTAATAATGATATCATCTGTTTATACCATGCTCCTGCACATATATTGCAACAGGATTATATTTCTTTTCATGTCCTACTGTGGTCATTTCCATATGTCCGGGCAGGATATTTACATCCTCAGGCAGAGTAAGTACCTTTTCATAGATTGACTTTATAATGGAAGGATTGTCACCGCCATAAAGATCCGTTCTGCCGCAATCCTCTCTAAATACCGTATCACCTGAAAACAGCAGTTTCTCATCTTCAATATAATAGCATCCCGAACCCTTTGTATGTCCGGGCGTAGCTATAAATTTGATATCTGTGCCAAGTAAATTTAGAATATCCCCGTCATCCAGCAAAACATCCGCCTTTGTAATATAGCCGTTTCCTATAAAGGATCTTCCTCCGGACTTATGGCTGTCGGAAAGCATCTCATCATCATGCTTTGAAATATACACTTTGATATTATATCTTTTCACAAGATCATTTACCGCCATTATATGATCAAAATGCCCATGTGTAAGTAGTATCGCCATAGGCTTTAATTTATTTTCCTCTATCACATTGATTATAGCATCACCCTGAGCGGACGGATCCACTATCAAGCATTCCAAGCTTTTTTTATTGTAAGCGATGTATACATTGGTCTGTACCGGACCAAGTGTCATCACATATATTCCTATATTATTCATTAACCTGTTGCCCTTTCAATATCTATTACTCCGGTAATCTGTCTTAACTTTCCTATCAATGAGTTAAGCTCTTCTCTTCCTCTGATATCAAATACCATATTTATAGTTGAAATATCCTGTTTATTGGTACGTGCATTCATATTATTGATTGTAATACCGTTTTCACTGTAAATTCGTATTATATCAAAAATAAGTCCTGTACGATTATGAGCAAAAATCTGAAGTTCAGTCTGATATTTTTCCTCAAGCTTGGCATCTTCAAACTCCTGCCACTCTGCAGGTATAAGCCTTGTTCTGTCATCTGAAGGAAGATTCATTACATTTATACAATCAGTTCTATGTATTGATACCCCCCTTCCTCGGGTAATAAAGCCTACTATCTCATCACCCGGTACAGGATTACAGCATTTTGAAAATCTGACTGCCAAATCCTCAATACCCTTTACAGTGATGCCGTTTTTTGACTTTTTACGGATAAAATCACTATTATTGTTTTCACCGAGGCTTTCTAAAAGAGCACTTTCTGAAATCTCTTTTTTAGCAGTCTTTTTTTGCTCCTCAACCATCTTATTGATGATTTGCCCCTCTTTTAATCCGCCATGTCCAAGAGATGCAAGTATGGAATCCCAGTCCTTTATAGCATAGCGCTTCATCACCTTTTCCTGATACTGGGGTTTGTTTATTTCAGACCAGTTGATTCCCTTTGCCTTACAATATTTCTCAAGCATTTCCTTGCCACGAATAATATTGTCTTCTTTCAGCTCGCTTTTAAACCATTGCAGTATCTTTGATTTTGCCTGATTTGACTTTACAATATTCAGCCAGTCCCTGCTTGGACCTTTTGAGTTTTGTGATGTTATTATCTCTACTCTGTCACCGCTTGTAAGCTCAAAATCTATATTTACAAGTCTGCCGTTTACCCTTGCTCCGACCATTTTATTACCTACAGCGGAATGTATGGAGTAGGCAAAGTCAATAGGATTGGAGCCGGCAGGCAGATTCTTTACATCTCCGTTTGGGGTAAAGCAATAAACACTGTCCGAGAAAAGATCCAAATCGCTTTTTATAACTTTAAGAAATTCAGCATTATCAGATGTATCCTTCTGCCATTCAAGGATTTGTCTAAGCCAGTTCATCTTGGCATCTTCAGAACCCTGTGCCTCCGAACTGCTTCCGGTCTCCTTATATTTCCAATGTGCGGCAATACCGAACTCAGCAGTCTTATGCATCTCATAGGTTCTTATTTGCACCTCAAAAGGCTGACCTGTATCGGATATCAAAGTAGTATGAAGTGATTGATACATATTTGGCTTTGGCATAGCTATATAATCTTTAAATCTGCCGGGTATCGGCTTATATATCTCATGCGCAGTGCCAAGTGCCAGATAACATGCCGCCACATCTTCAACTATTATTCTTATTGCAAAAACATCATAAATCTGATCCAGAGTCTTATTTTGATTTACCATTTTTTTATAAATAGAAAATAAATGCTTTACTCTACCGTTTATCTGATATTTTATCCCTGTAACAGATAGATGTTCGTTAAACTTTTTTATTATTTCATCAACAAATTGCTGTCTTTGTTCTTTTCTGAATGCAAGTTTTTCCGATAAATCATAGTAAACATCCGGATGTAAATATTTAAGAGAAAGATCGTCAAGCTCCACCTTGATTTTTGAAATACCGAGTCTTTGTGCAATAGGAGAATATATATCCATAGTCTCCCTTGCTTTTTCTTTTTGTTTTTCAGGCTTCATATATTGAAGTGTACGCATATTGTGAAGTCTGTCGGCGAGCTTTATAAGTATAACCCTGATATCCTTTGCCATAGCCAAAAACATCTTTCTTAAGTTTTCAGCCTGCATTTCGATTTTATCATTTTTTAATGAGAGCTGTGTAAGTTTTGTAACTCCGTCCACAAGATTTGCAACATCTACACCGAACATATCTGAAAGCTCTTCAAATGATATAGCTGTATCTTCTATTACATCATGCAAAAGTCCGGCTGCTATGGTCTCTTTATCAAGTTCAAGCTCCGCAAGGATTATTGCAACACAAATAGGGTGAATTATATATGGTTCACCGGATTTTCTTCTTTGATCATTATGTGCAGTCTTTGCCAATTCATAAGCTTTTGTTATCATACTGATATCATCTGAAGGATGATAATGTAATATGATATTCACAAGTTTTTTATATAAACTCTCCGGTGATGTAAAATCAGCCGGTTTATCAATCTGAGTTTCTATTTTTTCATCTAGAAAATTAAAATTATCCTCTTTCATTAAACTCCTTTAGCCTAAACTATTGCTATAGATGCAGGTAGGGTATATTTGTCTAAGCTTTTATTATACGAATATAATCAGAAAAAAGCAATAATAGGCAAAGAAAAAACCGGCACTTATGTGCCGGTAAGGAAACTATTTTGCTGTATTTACTTCTCTAAATGAATTGCCCTGTTTAAGTATAGGAGAAAACTTCTTATATAGAACAATTGTAAGTGCAGATATAAGTCCACCCTTTAAAAGATTTAAAGGAACAACTATCATAAGTGCAAATGTCTGAATATTGGTTACTGCAGGATTTACGGCACTTCCCATACCGATAAGTGCGCTAAGGTCCATTCCATACATCTGTGCAAATTTCGGTAAAAGGTATATAGCATTAAAAAGTGAACCGAATACAGCCATTGTAAGAGTTCCGGCTATACTTCCAAGTAAAGCGCCTTTTCTTGTTTTACTGAAAATATAAATAATACTTGACGGGAGTATCAGTGCAGCCCCTACACAGAAATTTGCAAGTTCTCCTACAAATGCTGTAGTTGTTGACCTAAACATCACCTTTAAAAGTATCTTTATAAACTCTGTAAGAATTCCTGCAACAGGTCCGTAAGCAAAGGTCACTATCATTATAGGCAATTCTGAAAAATCAAGCTTATAAAATGTAGGAGCAAACGGTACAGGAAACTCAAACATCATAAGTATTGTACTTAATGCACCGAATAAACCTATCATTGCAATCTTTTGAGTAGTAATAATCGGTCCGATATAACCCGACTTCTTATTTGCAACCCCTTCAAACAGATAGGCGACTAAAAATGTGGCAAGCACGATTCCAAGAAATTCCACTACAAAAACCAAATTTTCAACTACTGTTTCTAACATAACTACCTCCATAGCTTATGCTTCGGAGTGTGTTTTCTTCAATACAAAAACCCCTATAAGCGTATAGGGGGCATTCACAAGAATATGAAAACACTCTTCTCTCATCCAGACTATACTGTCGGTTTTGGAATTTCACCAAATCAACTGCCCATGCAGGTCGCAGACTATACTGCCGGTGGGGAATTTCGCCCCGCCCCGAAGAATCATTTTATTGTTATCTATATGTTAAAACTTTTTATACTAAAAGTCAATAGTTTTATATACTTTTTACAGGCATACCGTTTACTTCCACATCATCTTCAATCGGTACAAGAATATATTTTCTGCCGTCTATCACCCTTGTCTCCAGCTTTTCAATAGAGTCGGTATCGGTTTTTACAGTAATACCCGGAGTTTTTACTTCAAACTTTCTTGTATCTATAACATTATCCGCCAGTACTTCAATATCCGCATCTTCACTTTTTTCATAGGACTCTATTGCCTCATCAGATA
>RBWB01581710.1_pt1 | contig 20227 bp, 18 predicted proteins | sample 2014201 | NCBI WGS metagenome assembly RBWB01 (sample SAMN10133834, study PRJNA383868) | Human oral metagenome, whole genome shotgun sequencing project. | isolation source: supragingival plaque isolated from 88 juvenile twins | host: Homo sapiens | place: Australia
AAAAAAAGGCGTGAGCGTTTATTCTAACCTCGCCCGCAAACGGCAAGTTAAAAAAGACGCTAAGGCACGAAAGAAAGCAGAGTATTTAGCAACACTACCGAAACATCCGCTGAAGCGCCTACTGTACCGGTTACATCCGAAACGCGTAGTGAAGTACTGGTTTAGCAGGCAGGGACTGTTCATGTTCATGAAAATTATCGGCGTATGTATATTGCTGCTCGTGCTGGCAGGAACAGCGCTTTTTGCTTATTTTCGCAAAGATCTTGACCAAATTAACCCTGACACACTATCACAGCGCGTACGCACCACAGTAACAAAATATTACGACCGCAATAATAAACTGTTATGGGAAGATAAAGGCGACGGCGACTATACACTGGTTGTTGACCATAAAAATATTGCACCGTGCATGGATCAAGCAACAGTCGCGATTGAAGACAAGGATTTTTATAAACATGGCGGCATTAGCATTTCCGGCATCGTACGCGCTCTGCTGAGCAATGCCCAGGGAAATGCTGTTCAGGGCGGCTCAACCCTAACGCAGCAGCTGATCAAACAAGTGTTCTTCCGCGATGAAGCAACAAAACGCGGGCTAGCAGGTATTCCGCGCAAAATTAAAGAGATTATTTTGGCAGTTGAGGTTGAGCGCATGTATAGCAAAGAGCAAATCTTAGGGCTGTATCTAAACGAATCACCATATGGCGGTCGGCGCAATGGCGTTGAGTCAGCGGCGCAAACATATTTTGGCAAGTCATCGAAAGATTTGAATTTGTCGGAGTGTACATTGCTCGCAGCAATTCCCAACAATCCGAGCGCATACAACCCATACAACGTCGCTGGACGCAATGCTCTACTCGCACGTCAGCGCAAAGTGATTGATAGTATGGTTGAGATGAAATACATCTCTAAGGAGCAAGCAAATCAAGCAAAAAGTGTCGCTATTATGGACACTGTGAAACCACTTGCCGATCAGTATTCCAATGTGAAAGCACCCCATTTCGTGCAAATGGTCAAAGAGCAGCTAGAGGGAGAACTCGGCAAAACGATCGTTGGCGAAGGCGGATTAACAGTAAAGACGACTCTCGACATTGACGTGCAGAATTTGCTGGAATCAAATATGACAGCGATGTTCAACGGCAGCATGACAAGTCGTGACTGTAACTATCGAAATTGTCCGAACTATGCTGGGTTTACGAACGGCGCAGCAGCGATTGAAGATACAAAAACCGGACAATTACTCGCATTAATAGGTAGTCGCGATTTTAATTATGCTGGATTTGGTCAAGACAATGCCGCAAAAGCATTTATCCAGCCGGGGTCGTCAATCAAGCCGTTTGTCTATGCACAGCTGTTCAGTGACCAAGGCAGTGGCAAGCAAAATTACGGCAGCGGGTCAACACTCACCGACACCAAAACAACATTCCCGGGCAATTATACGCCGCAGAACGCCGACAATAAATTTCAAAATAACATTAATATCCGCCAGGCGCTTGACCGTTCACGTAACATACCTGCCGTTAAGGCAATGGCGATTAACGAGCAGAACAATTCTGGAAGCACCTGGTCTCTCATTCGTGCCACCGGTAATAAGTACTATTGCACTAATGGCGCCGACGCGCAGGCTGGTCTGTCAAGTGCGCTTGGTAGCTGCGGCACACGGCTTATTGATCATGTCAATGCCTACTCAACATTAGGTCGCCAGGGCGTCTATATGCCGCAGACATCAATTATAAAGGTCGCGAACAGCAATGGCGAAACGCTTAAGGAATATAAGGCATCAAGCAAACAAGTCGTCAATCCGCAGGCGGCATACATCGTGACCGATATCCTAGGAGACGCAAAGGCGCGTGCCGGGCTTGGCTGGAACCAAGATTATTTACCGGCGCTCACCGGGATTGGTGTTCATGCCGCCGTCAAAACAGGAACAAGCAACGGCGAGAAGAACGGTAGAGTTGCATCAAAAGATATTTGGGCAGCCGGCTACACACCAAGTCTATCAATGGCAGTGTGGTTTGGTAACTCTGACACGTCAGTACTCAAGAGCGGCAACTCTCTCATCTCTGCAATGTTCTTTGATAAAACAATGGCAGCCGTATCAAAGCTATACGCCGACCAGAAGAAGCTGTCGCTGAGCGATTGGTACACAACACCAAGCGGTATTCAAAATATTAAAGGAGAGATCTTTCCCTCGTATTACAATAAATCGACTGGTACGTCAACAGCAAAAATGACGTTTGACAAGGTATCAAAGAAGAAGGCAACCTCATGTACACCAGAAGATGCAAAGATTGAGATTGGCGTTATCAAGGCAAGAGACGACTTTACCAAAAAAGAAATTATTACCTCGACTGATGGCAGCTATGACACCAATGCCGACGACGACGCACACCAATGCGACGATGCCAAACCAACTGTGTCAGTCAGCACAACATCAAGCGGCACCGTCTCCGTCACATATACACATGGACGCTACACACTTCAGTCAATTGAGTTATTGTCCGGCAGTACGGTTGTTGCTAGTAAACAAATCGACAGCAATGGTACATGGACGCTGTCACCAACCGATTTAGCGTCTGCTGCAAATGGTACAATCACCGCAAAAGTAACTGACGTTGGCTACTACACCGCAACGAATAGTACGAGCTATCAAAAGAGTAGCAGCTCATCAAGCGGTAGTTAGCAATAAGAGCAGGGCCGTAGTAACGTAGTAAACAGATTAGCCAATCAATCATTTTATACTAAACCCCAAACTAAGATTTGGGGTTTAGTTTAGTAACCAAATAGCGCGACAGTTCAAGCGAAAAATATGCTCACTGCTGCTCATTCACAAGAGCGATCAAGTCATTCTCGTGATTCTTGCGCGAATGATTCGTACGGCGCGGTGCAGATGCGCCACCGTCTTTTTGCGAAGTACGCGTTCGGCGAGAAGATTTGCTATTTGTCGTATTATTACGCTGTACGTTCGATGCACTCCTACTGCCTCGACGGCGTTGACTTGAAGCAGACAAGGCAACCGACTCGTTTGGTGTATTATTTACTATTTGCGATTTTACCGCCTTATTTAGCCCACTCGACACCGTAGCAGAAATTGCACCTTGCGGTTTTGACGATTGGCGCTGCGTACGGCGCTTTTCCGGCTGAATCTCGTCTACTAATTTCGCAAACATCATACGCCCCGCCGCTGTTTGCAAACTGCGCACAATTTCAACCGTGTGCGTTTGCCCGATTTTACTGCTCGCCTGCTCAACGACAACCATCGTGCCATCTGATAAATAACCAACCGCCTGGTGTGAGTCTTGCCCTTTTTGAATTAGATCAAGAAGAAGTTTTTCTCCCGGCAAATACTCCATACGCAAACTTTGTGCCAGTTCATTCAGATTCAACACTTCCGTACCCTCCACCGCTGCGACTGTGTTAAGATTATAGTCAAGCGTCATAATAACCGCACCGTGTTGTTTTGCGAGCGATAATAGCCGATCATCAACGCCTTCGCTGGCACGACTACCATCTTGTAATAACTCCACTGCGACGCGCTCCATCGCCTGCAGTTCAGTCACAACGTCAAGCCCATGACGAGCACGCGCACGCTTATCGCTGTCAGCGTGGTCTGCCAAAAATTGTAGCTCACCGATCACCGAACGCGGAATCACCAGTGTACCGCCAATGAACCCTGTACCCGCTACTGCGACAATCCTCCCATCCATCAGCACCGATGTATCGACCAGAATAGCACGATCTTTCGCTTTAATATTCGTCTTTGGCAACCGTGCCAATAGATACGACACTTCACCCAAAATTAGTAGCGTCACCGCTAGTAATACAATGTCCTTTGCTTCCATACTTTCCTTTCTTTTTACGAGATCTTGTCTTTGTTAACAACTACTTCATGTAGTCGATAAGCGCCTGACGCAAATCACACACGCCGCGCACAAATGAATTCTTTTTGCCCGATTTTGGAGCAATCGCCTGAGTAAAACCAAGCTTTTTCGCCTCAGCAACACGTCTGTCAGTTAATCGTGCTGAGCGAATTTCACCGCCCAGACCAACTTCACCGAACACTACTAAGCTGTCATCTAGCTTGCGCCCTGCTGCTGCCGAAGCGATCGCCATTGCAACAGCCAAATCAGCTGCTGGATCAGCTAGTTTTAGCCCACCTACTACATTGATATAAATGTCTTTATCGGATAATTTCAGTTTTGTGCGTTTCTCAAGCACAGCAATCAGCAGGTTGAGGCGATTCAAATCAAATCCACTCGCCGTCCTTTTAGGATACCCGAAATTTGTCGAATTGACAAGGGCTTGAATCTCCACCAAAATCGGGCGGTTACCTTCAAGCGTAGCAAGCACCACTGATCCATCAGCGTTTTGACGCTCAGCAAGCAATGCCTCCGACGGATTTTCGACGACACTTAAGCCACGCTCGCTCATCTCAAAGATCGCCGCTTCACTGGTTGAGCCGTAACGATTTTTCACTGCACGCACTACCTTGAAGCCACCATAACGGTCGCCCTCAAACTGTAGCACGACATCAACCAAATGTTCCAACACCTTCGGTCCGGCAATTGAACCTTCTTTCGTGACATGCCCAACTAAAATTACTGCCGCACCAGATGTTTTAGCAGCACGAATAATCGCGTTGCTTGAGTTGGTAATTTGACTGACCGTTCCCGGCGCGCTCGTCACCTCTTCAAGACTAAGCGTTTGAATGCTGTCAATTATAACAAGTTTGTAAGCGCCGCTGCGAATCGTCGCCGCAATGTCGTCAGCACTCGTGCTTGCGACAAACTGCAAATGGTCGTCCGCTACCGCGCCCAAGCGCCGAGCTCGCAGCTTAACTTGCGACGCTGATTCCTCGCCGCTCGCGTACAACACTAGCACATTTTCAGAGACATGCGCTGCTATTTGCAGCAATAGCGTCGACTTGCCAATACCCGGCTGACCGGCCAACAGCATAACACCACCCGGTAGAATACCGCCGCCCAATACTGTGTCTAAATCGGCAATACCCGTGCCAAGGCGCGCGGTTGGTGCTTCTGCTGAGATTGAACGCATTGACTGCGCTTTCAATATATTGCCATGCGCAGCGCTCCGTGCCACTACAGAATTGCCCACCGTGTGCACAACTTGCTCCACGAGTGAGTTCCACTCACCGCAGTTCTCACACTTACCGACCCACTTCGGATAGCTCACACCGCATTGCTGGCACACGAATTGACTGCGTACTTTCGCCACTACTTCACCTCACTTGGCGCGCTCACACCGTTCATGCTTTGGTTCAATTGCTGCGCCCGCACAGCAAGCTTGTTGTATTCAGCAATCATAGTATTATACGCTGCTATGCGTGTGTTCAACTGATTTTGCTGACTATTTAACGACGCAACGCGCCCCGAAAGTGCACTTCGCGTCGTATAGAACTCTTGCGACGAAAAATCACCGCTTACCGCTCGCTGATTGAAGCTTTGAATATCGGAGTTCAGTTGATTCAGTTCATTCTGGTAAGCATCCGTTTCAGTTTTAAGTGACGATTCTTCAGCAGATATCTTCGCTCTTAACGACGTTGCCTGCTGGTCTAACTCCGAAAATACTTGCGTGTAACGCTGATTTAGCGTCACGATACTCGCACGGTTCGTAAAGTAACGCGCATAATATCGCTCTAGCTCACTATCAAGATTTGCGATCGTTGTTCCTAAAATTGAGTGCAATTCATTAATCTCAGCGCCTGGCTCCGCCTGCTTATAATACTCCATTAGACGTTTTAATGTCGGCTCGTTTTTCACTTTTTGATACGCTGCACGCACTAATCCGTCCACTTTATGCTGTTCAAATGTACTCAACCGCGCATAAGCCGCATGCAACAACTCATGTGCAGCCGTCACATCAAGCGCACCATCAAGCTCGCTGTTTTGTACATTATATAAATAAATCCGGTCGCGGTAGTAGCACCCCAAGATCGCTGTTGTCCGCTCCACACTATGACAACTGCCGTTAAACTGTCCGGAATCCTGCACCTCAGGACTAGTCGCGTAAAAAATCCGTCTGCCCGCTGACGTCAGCGTTACACGCTGCTCAATCGCTGAGATATGCGATGACGGCGTATACTGCTGCGCGCGGAACTCGTCAAGCAGTTGCGGACCAAACCAATACGCCGCCGCTAGCCCTCCAGCAACCGCCACAATCGCAGTAAACGATCGCATAAAGCTAGTTCGTTTCAGTCTCACTACGCCGTTCAATCGCAATTGCCCCCTCGGCCAACACTACTTCTAGAATATCACCTTTTTGGTATGAATTTGCTAAAACTCCCTCAGCAATCGCATGCTCGACTTCGTCTTCAATAACGCGACGTAATGGACGTGCACCGAATTTAACAGTGTACCCCTTATCAATTAGATATCGTTTCGCTGCGGGCGCAACCTTCAGTGCCAAACCTTGACGCACAAGTCGCTGACGCAACTCACCGATCAGCAAATCAAAAATTTTACCAACTTCCGACCGCGTGAGCGCGCGGAACGTGATAACACCATCAAAACGATTAATAAGCTCTGGTCGCATGTACTTTTCAAGCGCATCATGCGTTAAGCGGGCATTGCGCTCATGCAACGAATCAAGCTGTCCGTTTTTTATGCTGCGCGCACGAAATCCAAGTTCCGATTCTTTCATCATTTGATCGGCACCAAGGTTGCTCGTCAGAATGATAATCGTATTACGAAAGCTTACTTCCCTGCCTTTTGCGTCGGTCAACACGCCATCTTCAAGCAGCTGTAATAGTAAATTAAATACATCCGGATGTGCTTTTTCAATTTCGTCAAATAATACAACGCTGTAAGGCTGGCGCCGAATCTTGTCAGTCAGCTTACCGCCATCTTCGTAGCCAACATAACCTGCCGGCGCGCCAACAAGCCGCGATGTATTATGCTTTTCACCAAACTCACTCATATCAATTTTGACAAGCGCATCTTCGCTGCCAAACACTTCACGTGCTAGCACCTTAGCAAGTTGCGTTTTACCTACACCTGTCGGTCCCATAAACACGAAGCTACCAATCGGGCGACGGCTGCTTGCTACGCCAGAGCGGCTACGTCGAATCGCCCGCGCCACTTTCTGGATCGCTTCACGTTGTCCAATAATATACTTACTTAAATGCTTTTCAAGCTGTCGCAACAATTTTGCCTCACTGGTCTGTACTTTTTCGACTGGAATATCCGTCATCACCGCGATAGCATGTGCCACATCGTCATCGGTTAGCTGAATCGCTCGTTTACCCTCTTGCGCGATTTTTTCAACCTCTAGCTTTTCATTAATTTGGCTAATCCGCTGTTTGTAGAGCGCCGCCCGCTCATAGTCCTCATGTGTGACCGCCTCTTCCATGCGTTCATTCAAATGTTTGAGTTCTTTCAGATAATCACGCTGCCGGCTCGGTACATGCCCTTGCTTAACTCGCACGCGCGCTGCCGCTTCATCAAGTACATCAATTGCTTTATCTGGCATAAACCGATCAGATACATAGCGGTCGCTCATATACACCGCCGACTCAATCACACTGTCGGTAATCGTCACTCCGTGATGTTTTTCATAATAGCTTTTCAGCCCTTTTAAAATTGCAATCGTTTGTGTAATCGTTGGTTCTTTTACGACAATCGTCTGAAAACGTCGTTCTAAAGCTGCATCTTTTTCGATATGCTTACGATATTCATCAAGCGTTGTTGCGCCAATCATATGCAACTCGCCGCGGGCAAGCGCCGGCTTCAAAATGTTTGCCGCATCCATACTTCCCTCAGCTGCACCTGCTCCCACTAGCAAATGCAGCTCATCAATGAATACGATAATATTCGCTTGTTTTTTGATTTCTGCGACGACCTTTTTCAATCGGTCTTCAAACTCGCCGCGATATTTCGTACCTGCGATCATCGCCGCCATATCTAACATAATCACGCGTTTGTCAAGTAAATGCGCCGGCACATCCTCGTGCACGATACGCTGCGCCAAACCCTCAACGATAGCCGTCTTACCAACACCCGGCTCACCAATCAGTACAGGATTATTTTTTGTACGCCGGCTAAGAATAGTAATCATACGTTCCAACTCTTTATCGCGCCCAATCATTGCGTCAAGCTCGCTTGCCGCCGCTTTCGCTGTCAAGTCAATTCCGAACACACTAAGCGCACCGCCACGTACCGCTCGCCGCCGCGGCTCAGTCGCGATATTTCCATGTTCATTGCGATTCTCCTCAAATGAGTCCTCAAGCTCACTCATTAATTTATCAACGTCTACGCCCATGTCGCGTAACAACGTCGTAGCCCGCGCATTTCCTTGGCGTAACACGCTATACAGAATATGCTCAGTGCCCAAAAAATCGTGATTATATTCTTTAGCAGCTTCCCACGCCATACGTAACGTCAACATCGCCGTTTCGCTTAAACCTACTACGCCCGTACTTGTCACGACGCGCGATGGTTTGATATCAAGCGCTATTTCTGCCTGCTGCAGTGTTACACCCGCATCTGCAAGCACTTTTGCCGCTGAGCTCGATCCCTGCGCCAATACACCTAGTAATAAATGTTCGGTTCCAATATAATTGCTCCCGTTACCACGTGCAATCGCATCAGCATGTTGCACGCTAGCGCGTGCATTATCAGTCAAATGTGAAATAAAATCTGCAAAATCCTCTGGCATCATTCGTTGCTCTCCATTTCTATGGCATAGTTACCCATACGCCCTAGTATACCGATAATGTTAGCACTCGTCAAGGTAGAGTGCTAACATTCTTACAATTTTCATACGCTTCATCATGCAAAGCTGTCGATGGTACGCCTGGTCAAACAAAAAAGCCTCTCAAGGATTTGGAGGCTTTCTGCTTTTATTTTAATGTAATAATTCTATTCTTGATCTTCAATCGCCGCAAATAGCCCATCTTCAATGTTTGTACGTGGTTTTTTCTCAACCGGCTTGGCAGCTGCTGTTTCAATATCCAATTCGTAGCCCGTTAAGCGGCTCGCCAGACGTACGTTTTGTCCGCCGCGACCGATCGCGATTGATTGTTGATCTTCTGTAACGTAGACTTTCGCTGATTTATGTTCTTTATCAATTTCAACTTTCACGATTTCCGCTGGGCTAAGTGCATTACGGATATATGTATCAATATTCTCGTCGTAGGTTACAATATCAATTTTTTCCTGATCGCCAATCTCATTCATTACCGCGTTAACGCGTGTGCCGTGCCCGCCAACGAATGTGCCAACCGGATCAACGCCCGGCACTAAGCTCGCAACTGCCAACTTCGTGCGGCGACCCGCCTCGCGCGCAATGCCTTTGATTTCGACCGCACCTGTTTCCATTTCTGGTACTTCCTGACGGAATAGATATTCAATAAAAGCTTCATTGCCACGACTAAGCACCAGCTGTGCGCCACGCCCGTCGCGCTCAATGTCCTTAATGAATACCCTGAGACGCTGTCCAACTGAATAATGTTCTCCTTGAATTTGCTCGCTTTGCGGTAAAATACCCGTCGCTTTGCCTAACTCAACACGCACAACGCGCGGCTCTACGCGCTGTACAACGCCCGTCACAACCGTACCAATTTTATCTTCAAATTCAGCCAGCACAACCTCGCGCTCTGCTTCACGTAAGCGTTGAATTACGACCTGCTTGGCAGTCTGCGCCGCCACGCGCCCGAAACTCGTAACGTCGTGTGTTTCCATCACGACTTCACTACCAAGCTCAGCGTTTTTATCAATTTTTTGTGCATCTTCCAAACTAATTTGGTTAATGTCGTTTTCAACATCCTCAACAACTGTTTTCACGACCGACACTTTCGCTGTGCCATCATTAATATTGAGTTCGGCGCGTACGTTTTGCTCGCGCTCGCCGTTATCGCGGCGCCACGCCGCAGCGATTGCTTGCTCAATTACACCCAGCACGACATCCTCAGGAAGCGCTTTCTCTTCGGCAATCGTACGCATTGCTAACGTCATTTGTTTTACGTTCAAATCTTGCATAATGTTCCTTTCTTACGAAAAATTCCGACCTGCCGGCCGGATTAGTGCGGTTTTATTGTACCCAATTGCAGTGTCCGCTGTCAAGAGCCACCCGCTAAGCCTCTTACCGTTGCTCATAGACGCCCCCACCACCGAAAGACGTGCTATACTGATGCCTATGCAGTTATCCGATTTTCATTACGATATTCCACATGAGCTCATCGCCAACCAACCGCCCGCTGTACGCGGAACGTCACGATTACTTACACTTAACCGCCGCACTGGTGCAATCAACGACCGCCATTACCCTGATATCGTTGATTACCTAAATGCGGGCGATGTGCTCGTCATTAACGATACGAAAGTGCTAAAAGCTCGCCTGCGTGCCCGCAAACCAAGCGGCGGCGAGCGCGAACTAGTGCTCGTCGAGCAGCATGGTTCACACGACGATTGGTTTCGGCATAAAGTAATTTACCGCCGTAAGTTGCATGCCGGCGATACGCTTTTTGTTAGTGATGACGAATTAGTTGTTGAAGAAATTTTGGGCGGCGGGGTTGCTGTCGTTCGCAGCCAGCGCAGCCTACTTGACATTGCAGAGGAATACGGCTCAGTACCATTACCGCCCTATATGAACCGCGATGCTACGCCTACTGACATTGAGCGCTACCAAACCGTTTTTGCGCACAAAATCGGTTCAGTCGCCGCGCCAACTGCTAGTCTCAACATGACAGACGAGATCCTCGCGCGGCTACGCGCCAAAGGTGTTGTTATCGTGCATGCTACATTACATGTCGGGCTTGGTACATTTCTGCCGATTCGCGTAGATGACATCACCAAGCATACTATGCACCAGGAATATTTCTCAATACCTGCCGCCACCATAGCTGCAATCCAAACCGCAAAGGCTAGCGACAACCGCGTTATTGCACTCGGTACAACAATGACACGCACACTTGAATATGCCCACCAACAAATCCTGCACGAATCGCCGCACGACATCACCGGCGAAGCAGATATATTTATCTATCCGGGCTATAAATTTCAGGTAATTGATGCGCTAATTACAAACTTTCATTTGCCAGAAAGCACCGTCCTCATGCTCACTGCTGCATTTGCTGACTGGAATGTGCTGCGCCCCGCATACAAGCACGCTGTCGCCGAGCGATACCAGTTTTTTAGCTACGGCGATAGCATGCTTATTACATAAACAAAATTTTGAAGATATGAAAAATCATCCTCTTTATTGGCGGCTAAGAATAAAGTTAAAGATTTATATAGTATTCAAGTATTTTGATATCTCTTAATGTCATAAATTTCGTTCTGTAAATAGAATCATACTCTGATGCTTGCATAGCGTCAATCGAAAACTTCATTTTTTCTAGAGCCTCCAATTTTGGAAGCCAAACAACAGTCGCCCCTTCATCTTTCTCTTTTTCTGTCAGGCTATTCTTGCCAAGATTGGCAACTTTTTGCGCAGAATATACGAAAGACAACTGCTTAAAGTTTTCCTGAGATTTGTACTCAACAGCAACACCAAGTTTTTATTGTATATCAATCGTGCAGCCTAATTCTTCCCTACATTCTCTCTGGAACGCAGCAGTTGAGTCTTCACCATCGTCCACACCTCCGCCAGGCAGTTTGTATTCTTTCTTTTTCGCTTTATATAGAAGTGCAATTTCTCTATTTTCATTCACAACAATGCCTCTTGCTCCCAGTCTTACAACAGGATCTCTGTCGTGTTTAATTGGCTTAATCCCAAAATCCTTATCTGTTATATACACGATTTCATCTAAAGCGGTCGTGTGCATTAAATTAAAGTTAAGTGTCATCTTCTCTCCTTTGTGAACAATTTGATTTATACATTTCCTGTTTGATGCTAGACCATGCCGTGGAATGATACAATAATAAATATGACAACTACCACGGAGTATACAGTACTTGAAGTCGAACGCAAACGCACATTTACCGGTAATGTGGATACGTTTATTGCAACGCTACGAGCACATGGTTTCGCACAGACTAGCCAATTACACGAAAATGATACCTATTATTCTCGCCCCGACGTTGATTTCATGCAGACGGTTGAGTGTTTGCGCGTGCGTGAGCGCGATGGGTTTGCCGAGGTGACATATAAACCGGCAACATCGCACGCAACAAGTACAAACGATGGCGTAATCATGAAACCGGAGACAAATCTATCAATCGCGCCAAACGATACAGCAACTGCCAAACAATTGCTCGTAAATCTTGGCATGATAGAGCTAGTGACAGTTACTAAATTCCGGCACACATTTACTTCGGCGACATATCCTAATACTGTAGTTGCGATTGATGAAATCATAGATGTCGGAACATTCATTGAAACAGAGGTAACGCTTGCGGATAAAGCAGTAGCGTTCCAAACTATCGACGAATTAGAACGATTACTTAGCATAAATACGTTTCCTCTTGCAACGAAGCCATATCGCGATATGTGTATGGAGATAAAACCTGATCAGACTGCATAAATTTAAAAGCAGCAAACTGCCAGCCTGTGTGTAAATGACTGTCAAAACGGTACACCACCGCTAAGCTATGTAAGTATTCTAAACTAGTACTAAAACAAGCTCGCCTGTACTGGCGCGAGTTTTAGTGGCGCAATGTCGCCTGCAATCGTGACATAATTACCAAGATACTGTTTCATCGGCATTGCAAGTAGCCGATTTTGCTGTTCCATAACGAGTAGCTGTCCGATCAATCCTACGAATGTACCAGAGAGATGCGGTTGATTCCATAGCTCTATAGCGGTACACGACGAAAGCACCACGTCGTCGATCATTACGCTTGACAATTCAGCAAACTGTGGGTTAGGAAATTGTATATTCAGTGCACGCTGGATCGCCGTAATCATCTGCTCTAATTTTCGCCGCGCCGCTACTTCGTCGTACGAGTTTTCGACTAAAATTTGCGCCTTTTTGCGCAACTGGACGCTTTCACACAATCCAGGCAGCCGGGCAATCTGTGCTTCATACTGCCGCGCGACGTTGGCGCTCGGGAACGTTTCGAGAATTACAACACTCCGCGCACCTTGCTCAAGCAGTCGTGCCAATCCACGCCCGGCATTTGAAATCCCAACTTTAACAGTCTCTGATGAAAAATACGCAAGGTACAATAAATGCGGTTTTTTGTTGAGTTCAGCTTGTTGCACACTCAATTCTGTCGTGTTGTAGAACGCTGGATTAAAGCCGGTCTTCTGTTGGCATTCAGGACACTGTTCATATTTTTCAGAGACATCGCGCTTGCCTGGACACTCATAACACTCGCCAGTTCGCATATCATACCAACCAGTACAGCGTTTGCGGCTTGGATCAAATGTCAGCGTAAAGTTACCGGCAGGACGAGCATATACAAAGACGCCGTCAGCATCCATCAGCCGAAAATACGGAGCGTTACACGTACTGTCAAAGCTAACTCTCGTGAATAGAAACTTTCCAAGCGGCAAATCAACTAATTCACGAATCATCTTTTATCTACTACAATGCGGCTTCTACCGCTGCCCAGCTGGCATCTGGGTCGTCTTCCGGCACGATGATAGTAACTTGATCGCCAACGTTAATACGGAAGTAGGTGACGCTCGCAAGTAAGATACGATACTCTTTGCCCTGCGCTTCAACATAGTATGCACCGTCATGCTGAACGAGCGTACCAATGATCTGCTTGCGTGCGACTGGCCCAATTTGTTTGTAAATGAAGCCACCGTCGCTCGCAATGGTTAGCTTGAGAATGTCGCCTTCAACCAGTTTCGATTTGCTAGCATAGTTGGCAGGCACTGGATAATTCTTGCCGTCTGGACCGACCATGGTTTGCCCGTCAAACACACCCTCAATAATTTTTCCGGTAACATCCTCGCGACTATTAACCGGTGTCACAATCTGCCCGTCATCGCCCAAAATACTCATGAGCAATTCTTTAGCGGCAGCTAAATTTGTTTCCGCTTCTTGAATCAACGACTTAAGCCGTTTGACTTGTTTTTCTGGTAATTCTGACATACTGGTTCTCGCATTCCTTTGTATGTTTTCTTGATGATATCAATTTTATTATACGCTTTCACTAGTTGCTGTCAAGGATTACATCGTTTATCCACACGAATAACAGTAGTTCCTGAAAAGTCGTTGTATTTTTTGTGCAGCACCATGGCTGCTATTTTGTAGGTGGCGCTAGCCGTACAGAGATATGAGCAGATTTTGTGATACCACGAAAAGCACGCTGCGTTATTGATCCTGCGAGTTCATTACGGGTTGTTCGCGTGAGCGTCTTTTCATAAAAATACATTGGAACAGCGGCGTAGGCTGGATGTGTTTTAAAAGCGCAAACAAGCGGTTCAAGCATCTCATTAGTAATGCGCACTTCGTGAAAATGGTGCGCGATTTGTTCTTCCGCTGCGCGGCAGTCAAACGGTTTTTTGACCGTAAATCGCTGCAGCACTACATTGCCATCCTGATATGCAGTGAAAACGCCGTTCTGCTGCGGATATGCAGCGACTGTGTCAAACGCACCATCACGCGCAATATCTAGTAGTGCCGGGTAAAAACAGAAAAAGGATCTCGTTGCCTCATCGCTTGCGTCGCTTGCCTCTATTGTGAGCATAGCGGTGTCAAAAAGCTCAGGACGTTCAGTGATAATAAACGAGTCGTCAGCTGACACGCGTACGCCGCTTGCGCCACCGACAATGCGCTGGCATGCTGCGAGCTGGCTCATCAATAAAGCATCGTTCTGGACATTAACGATAGCCATCAATTCAGCTTCAATATGTGCGAGCGATTCTGCAACAATGCGCTGGTTAATACTAAATTGTTCCGTGTAAAGTGACTGCTCAAATAACGCAATATCCTCGTCTGCGTATAGCTCGGCGTGAAAGAATATCGTCGGCTCAACTGTATTACCATCAACATTGCCGACAAACGCACGCGACCGGTCAGCCGCTCGCAGTGATAATAAAAACCGGCGAATGACTATATGCTCAAACAAGTGGCATACGTCGTGCGAAAAAGGCAAATCATAGAACGCGTAGAGTCTAGCAGCAACCATACGGTTAGTATAGCAAAAGTTATCTACGGCACGCTCTGCATGCTCATCAGTAATAAAAAGACCTCGCGAGAGAGCGTCATTAACTAAAACTAAATTACCCCGCTCCTACTTTAGGGCGGGGTAACTCTATAAAACAATGCGATCTCGTAACTATGTAGAAGCGAGCCTACGCCAATTCAACAGTTGCGCCAGCGTCTTCCAGAGACTTCTTGGCAGCTTCAGCTTCGTCTTTTGACACTTTTTCTTTGATCGGGCTTGGCGCATTATCAACAAGCGCTTTAGCTTCACCGAGACCAAGTCCAGTTAGCTCTTTTACCGCTTTGATAACGGCAACTTTTTGCGAACCAGCGTCCCTTAGTGTGACAGTGAATTCGGTTTTTTCGTCGGCAGCAGCAGCTCCTGCGTCAGCGGCTGGACCAGCGACTGCAACCGCAGCAGCAGCCGGCTCAATGCCGTATTCTTCTTTCAAAATGGTTTTTAATTCATTCACCTCTAGAACTGTCAATTTAGTCAGTTCTTCGGCAAGTTTCTTTACATCTGCCATAGAATTTCTCCTTTGGTATTTTCTAACATTAATACTAAACTTTGGTTTTTACGCAACAGCCTTATCGGCAACACCGTCAAGCAGCGCATGAATATTGCCAGAAAGTGCATTCGTAACGTCGTGAACCGGCGAGAGTAATTGCGCCACCGTTTCAGCAATAAGCTGATTCTTGCTCGGTAAGCCAGCAAGCGCCGTTACTTCAGCAGTACTTTGCGCTATGCCTTCGCCACTGAAGCCAGCGACGAGCTCAAGCACTGGATGAGTTTTAGCAAAATCATTCAGCACCTTAGCAGGCATAACTTCGTCGTCCTGCGATACAGCATAAAGCAACTGTCCTGTGAGTGCCGATGTGTCGGTGCTCTTATAAGTGTTACTCTCACTCATCGCAACGCGTACCAGGCGATTCTTCACCACCTTGATAACAACGCCGGCCTCGCGTGCGTTTTTACGCAACTCCTGCAATTCAGCTACGCTGATCCCTTGGTATTTTGCGACAGCCGTGCTTTTCGCGTTCGCAAACAGCTCACTCATTTCTGCGACCAAAGCCTGTTTCTTGTCTTTGCTAATTGCCATAGACAAAATCCTTTCGTTTGCTTTGATAAATGAGACCGCATTGTTAAGGTTCGACACTGACAAAAAAACGCCCCTGCATGCGCAAAGACGAAAAAACGAAGTAATTTCCTCGGTAGCATTCTTATCGGCACTACGCTTTTTGCGACTCGCCCGCTACGGTCTTTGGCAATGTCTTACCAGATATTGTAACAGAAGAGTGCTAAGACCGCAAGAATGCGCGCGAGATTTACCATAGCAGCAATGCAGCACCAACCAACTGGACACTTCCACTTATGAAATAATCTGCAAAATCTCCGCCCGAATCTCCGCTGGTGTCTTATAATGATCTGACACAGCGCATTCAACAACGGGCAGTGACATATCGCGAGCGAGCACAGCGTAACCGTTATCTACTCTACGCTGAAAATCATCAGCGCGCGATTCAAACGCATCAAGATATATTAAACTACTACGCTCGGCAAGACGGCGCTTGCGCTCAATGTCGTCGTTCATAACCAGAACAACTACATGATCCGGTGCCATATAACGCGCATCAGTGAAAAGCGCTGTCGTTTCGCGAATATGATCAAGATCAAGCCCTTCGCCGTAACCTTGGTATGCGAGCGTCGAAAGATAATTGCGTGCCGCTAGTACGACCGCACCCCGCTCAAGTGCCGGCGCAATACTGTGCTGCCATAATTCTCGCCGCGCCGCGCTGAACAATGCCAGATTAATTTCTGGATCACGTTGCAACTGTCTATTCTTGATAATTGCGCGCAGATAGCTAGCAACGGGTGTCGTAAACGCTGGGTCACCACCGCCTGGCTCTTCAACAATTACCACGCTACGCCCCTGCTCATGGAAATATGTTTGCAGTAGGCGGACTTGTGTTGATTTGCCCGTACCATCATTCCCCTCAATGACAATATAGCGCCCGCGCGTAATCATTATAGTAATCCTTCAGCAAGCCCCTCAACTACCCGCGGCAGCTTAACGGGCGATGCGTAAGCGCGCGGCAACAACATATCGGGGCGCCAAGCGGCCTTGATAGCAGCAAGATCAGTACTTGATACAGATTGATAGTTGCCCGAAGCGCGCGAATATTCTGTTTCAACCGGACCAGTGGCACTGAATACAATTTGCGCGATACGATAGCCAACGGGCAATACGATATGTTCGCGCTCATTGAGATTATGAATTTCCATTGTCCAACGGTTGATATAGCCCGGATCGCCCCATCCCGCGCAATAACACGCCGATATACCAATGCGCCCTGTAGTACTACGCGCTTGCATGCTAGTCGTACCGGGCGGCAAAATACCGATAAACTCATGCGTATGCGCGAGGATCCGCTCATTCGGTCGTAGGACAATAACAGGGTGGTCGGCGGAAATATTAGTAATCTCTGCGATATTTGCAATCGGGCTCGCCAAGCGTTTTTGCGCATCGCGCCATGGTCTTGCAATATTATACGTACCAAAATACCGCTTAACGTCCGCCTGGTCAAACGGATTGAATAACGCATCGCCATTCTCGATTCCGCCGGCGTAGTAAAAATAATAGCCAAGCGTCACGTCAATACTTGAGCCATTGATTCGCGCGGGTGCCGGATCGCACACAATATGCCCGCTCGCAAGCGCTTTTTTTATCTCAATGTCGCTATAAATAGCCGTTGATTCCTGCACAATTTCCCCTAACGTTACCAATATTGTATCATGAACGTATGGAAAAATGTATTGTCGTGGCGTACGATAGAAACCGTGGTATCGGCGCACGCGGTGATTTGCCGTGGGGGCGTGCACTACCGGCTGATTTGAAACATTTTCGCGCGCTGACAATAGGCAAATCAATCATCATGGGGCGCGCAACGTTTGAGTCGATCGGGCGAGCGCTGCCGCAGCGCGAGAATATTGTCGTGACGCATCGGGCGCTTAGCGCGGCGGATGTTATAGCTGTTGGTAGCCTGGCGCGAGCATATGAAATCGCGCAGCATCAGCCGTGTGTAATCGGCGGCGCGAGTATCTATGAGCAAGCACTGGCGGATTGTGGCGTTATTTATGCAACCGAAATTAATTATTCGTTTACTGGCATCGACCGTTACTTTCCGCCGCTTGACGACAGCTGGCATGAGTGCGAACGCCAATCGTTTCTGGCAGACGATGCGAATCGGTATGCGTATAGTTTCGTGACGTATAAGCGTGCGTAATACATGTAGCCCTGCGGGTCTAACTGTGATTACACCGCTACCGGTGCTTTGATACTCGGACAATGCTGATAGCCGACAAGTTTAATGTCGTCCGGCGCAAACTCGAAGATGTTATCAACCTCTGGATTCAACCATAGCCTTGGCAGCGGCAACGGCTCGCGGCTAAGCTGTTCATCAACCTGCGTAATGTGATTATTATAGATATGCGCGTCGCCGAATGTATGGATGAACTCGCCCGGCTTGAGTTCGGTGACATGCGCCATCATGCAGAGCAATAGCGCATAGCTAGCGATGTTGAACGGCACGCCCAAAAACATATCAGCGCTGCGCTGGTACAATTGGCAATCTAGGCGATCGCCGCGCACGTTGAACTGGAACATTGTATGACATGGCGGCAGCCCCGCCACCGCCATCTCGTCAATGTCAGCAACATTCCACGCACTCACAATGTTGCGCCGGCTAGCCGGGTTCGTTTTGATCGTGTCGACAGCGCGCTGGATTTGGTCGATTTCGCCGCCCTTTCCGTCTGGCCAATGCCGCCATTGATAGCCGTAAACCGGGCCTAAATCGCCCCATTGCTCGGCAAAAGCGTGGTCCGTCGCAATGCGTCCTATAAACGCTTTCATACCGCTACGCCACTCCGGCGTAGACGTTTCTTCTGGAGACACCTGGCGCCCCTCTGTCGCCTCTACGTAATGCCGGTACGGCCAGCTGTCCCAAATGTGTACATTTTGCCGTGCGAGCGCTTCTAGATTGCGGTCGCCGCTTAAAAACCATAACAACTCGCGTTTGCAAGTATCAAAATAGAGCCGTTTCGTCGTGAGTGCGGGGAACTCGCCGCTTGATAAATCAAGCCGTATCTGCCGCCCAAACACGCTACGCGTACCTGTACCGGTGCGGTCATCCTTACTCTCGCCATTATCACGCACATCGCGCAGCAAATCAAGATATGCATATTCCTGTGTTTTCATCCGCCCCCTCATGAAATTACTATCAATTCCAGTGTACGACGAATACAAAACGAGCGCAAACCCTATTCCAAAAGAAAAGCCGCCCCAGACAGGAGCGTGAACAGACAGCTTATGTCTGGGGCGGCTCAACTGTTATGGGGCGATGACGGGAGTATCGGACTCCGCTCTCCGCTCGCACTCGCGCAAGGTGTCATTGGGAGTAAACGTAATACTCCCAAAAAAAGGAGAATGTACCGAGTACATACTCCTGCGAGGAGACTTGCTTTCCAATTTAGCCCCGCGGTTTAATGGATTTTTGGAAAGTCTAATATAACCGGAAAGGATGTTAGAAACGTGTCTAACAACAAGTATATACAACTTTGCTACGATGAACGTATAGTTATCAAGAATAGGTTAAAGAATGGTGAATCATACACTGCCATTGCCAAGTCGCTTGGACGCTCAACCGGTACTATCTCTCCGTGAGGTTAATAGCTTTATTGAGGAGCAAATATAAAGACTCCGTCGCCCAGGCAATTGACCGCGCTGACAGCGATTTCCGCTATGCCGCCACTAATATTCTGACATTCGACCAGCCGCTGACCGAGACAATCAGCTACCAAGTCACTCATAATAATTCGGTAGCTTTATCGATCATTGTCAATATCAAGCAAGACATGCACGGCGCGCATCCGGTGTCGTTGACGCATTTTTGGACGTTTGATAAAAAATCTGGCGAGGTGATTACTTTGAACGATTTGACCGAGCGATCAGAGAAAGCGGTCGGGGAAATCGTGGCGGCTGCCCGAAATAATATCAAGGAAACCATCAAGCAGCGCCAGCAAGCAGAGCTGAATCTTAATGAAACGATTACCCAGGAAAGGTACTCTAAACTAAAACGGAACATCCCATATACTTAGAGATGTAAAGCAACTAA
>RBWB01581725.1_pt1 | contig 20033 bp, 19 predicted proteins | sample 2014201 | NCBI WGS metagenome assembly RBWB01 (sample SAMN10133834, study PRJNA383868) | Human oral metagenome, whole genome shotgun sequencing project. | isolation source: supragingival plaque isolated from 88 juvenile twins | host: Homo sapiens | place: Australia
CTTCTATGAAAAACTAAGGAACACTGGTGGAAATATCACTGGTTGCACACATATTCTCTCATTTGCCTGACACCTGGATTCTGTAAGATTTCAACATGGATATTTTTGTTCGCTCACAGCGCGACATGCAGTCCTGATTAAACGCTAGAACGTCATTTTTAGACACCCCAGATCAGCAGGAGAGACAATGACCATCAATTCAACGAAGCAGAGTCGGTTGGGTCAGGTATGGACTCCAGACTGGATGGTCTCACACATGCTGGATCTATCCAACTACACAGATGATACAGTTCTCTCAAAAAGGATTCTTGAACCAAGTTTTGGTAACGGAGCATTCCTCAAAGAGATTGTCAGCAGAATACTGAAAGAGTCATCTGCTAGAGGCAAGACTACAGAGGATACAGCATCAATCATTGACAACAATGTGCATGGGATAGAGATTGACAAGGAGATCTACAAGAGCACCGTTGACGAACTGGTAGAAATGTGTAGCAGACATGGTGTACACACGTCATTTCCAAACCTGTTGAACATGGATACCATGGATATTGACCCATCCTTCAAGTATGACATCGTTGTCGCCAACCCTCCATATGTTCGAGTGCACCTGATGAATGAAGAATCAAGACAGAAGGCAGAACGCTGGTCTTTAGGCGCCAGGATTCAGGACCTGTACACAGTCTTCATCAACATCTGCAGCAGCGTCTTAGCAGACAATGGAACCGCCTGTATCATCACACCTCAGTCATGGCTCAAAGACAAGGGTAAGGCACCAGTAAGACGCGCTCTGTGTGAACGAGGACAACTGGATCTAATAGAGAACTACGGATTCCACCCAGTTTTCAGCAAAGTCAGCACGAAAGTGTGTGTTACCAGACTGTCAAAAGGCTCAAGTAGAATAACGCTGTCTGATAACGTCTGCCTACAGGACAAGTCAGTGAGCAGCAACCAGATTGTGGACAATGACGAGAAGACTGTTACTTATGATGAGTTCCTGAAGAAAGACAACCTGCCGAGCAAAAGGACTACTGGTCTTGCATCTTCATCAAAATCGGTCAAGGTTGGAGACCTGTTTGAGGTGAGAACAGGTGTTCAGACATCCTGCAACAAGGTATTTGTACTAAATCCTGACCATCCTCTTGCGTCACTTGACAGTCAGTTCATAAGACTCGCTGTAAAAGGAACTAAGCACAAGCCAGGAGACGAGTTTGGTCGCATTATCTATCCGTATGTCAATACTGTCTCAGATGATGGACAGCATCAAGTGGTTCCAGTAACAGAGGAAGAGATTGACGCTGAGATAATGGACTACCTGAGAGAAAATCAGCACATCCTTGAGAAGAGGTCCTTGTCGCCAGGGTGCCAGTGGTTCCATTACGCCAGAACACAGGCTCTGGTTGACACTTTACGACCTAAGGCTCTGACCCCTGGAATCATTGACACCAAGGAAGGATGCACCCTGCCTCAGACAGACATCCTTCCATCAGGAACCGTTGTGTACTCAGGTCACTATCTGATGCACCCAACAGACGACACAGATGCTCTCAGCAGGGTTGCGCAGGTGTTTGAGAGCAGAGACTTTGTTGACTACGCAAGAGAGAACTGTATCAGGCTCTCAGACGAGTGGGTCAACATCAGTCCTGGATTCATCAAGAACTACATCATTCCAGAAGAGTTCATGAAGATTCTGAATCTGAGTTGACTTCGTACTCTTTATCTTGCTGAATGTGGTGAATTACTGGTCAGCCAATCCTGACAGCGTATGCGTGAAGCATCTTGGATCCAACACAGGTCTGAAACGCGAACTGCCCTCCGACCTGCTGAATGTCAGTCGTGTACTCCATCCACTGTGTGTGAGTAATCCTGTACAACCCAGCGCCATTGCCTGTAACCTTGATGATGTCACCAGGAGTGAAGTTGGAGATGACTCCAGCCTCACCGTAGTTGTGCCCAGCAATCATCTGGAAGTTGGGAGCATAGTAGATATATGAAAGGGAGTACGAGTTGACAGCAGTTTGAGCACAATCCCATCCACCATCACAGTAACCAGAGACATTCAGCAGATAGTTGTACCCAGGTGACTGAGATTGCGAGGAACCAGTGTTTTCAGTGCTTTGTGGAGACTGATTATTTTGTGAATCAGTAGTACCAGAAGATGACTGTTCGCTACTGTCTCCAGGGTAGTTGCTAGTACTGTTCTCAACTTGCGAGCCAGAAGTAAAACCAGAGTCATTCTTGTTCAGTGTCAGTGTCAGTGCTGGGCTGGGATCCGAGTTCAGTTGAGTTACTGCTCTCTGCTGGAAGATCGCTTTGGTTGCTCTCAGCGATGTCAACAGATGTAGACTCCTGGGAAGCAGGCCACACAAAACCAGAGCCAATAGTCACATGAGAACCACTAGCAGACTCAGCCAGCAAAGAGTACACAGCATTGTGATTGTCTCGTTGATGAGAGTTGTAGGTACTTGTGATAGCAAAAGCGGTTGACACAACAAGACCAGAGACAAGAAGAGACGCCACAGCAGAGGTGGTCATCATCTTCGAGGTGGCGCCAGCAATCAGGTTCTTGAACATCATGAGAACAGATTATCAGATTGGGCGTCAAGAAAGAAGTTTCATTTGTGAGAAACTACACACATTCAACCAGGTAGAATAACAATCCCTTTGTTACTCTTGCCTGCTGACCTCAATACCAACCAGGTTCCCATCCTCGTCAACATCAGCAACACAATTAGTGAACTCAATGGTTCTGCTGACAACCCTCTGTTGTTCTGTATCGTCATCAGACGGAACAGAGACATAACTGCCGTTAGATGACTCAGTGACCTTGAACGTGTTGGTAGTGATGACCTGATAACCTGACTGCATCGGCTCAACCAGAACATAGTTGTGATTTGAGTCAACTACCTCGACATCATCACTGCTGACAGAAGTGGTTGAATGGGTTGACAGAATCTTTGTTCTACCATCAGCAGTGTACCTGACTGGGTACTCACCAGGTGTGTTACTTGTGATGAGAGTAGAGCCGTCACTATAACTTGCAAAGGTTCTGCCATTCTGCGTCATTATGCTCTTGACATCATAACGAGTCACATCTTGACCATTAAGCAGATTGCTGATGCTCATAAAAACAACCCTTCTTGTTCACTACGACACTGGTATTCGTCTCGTCACAATAAGATCAGCAAGAAAGAGTGCCTACTCTAGTCACCAGTCGTTATTGCGTGACTTGTTCTTGTTGATTCTTCTACGCTGAAACCATGCTAGTACTCTTAATAAAACGACCATGCAGAAGATAGTAGCATATGGCTACAAGGAAGGTCAAGTAAGAATAACTTTTTGTGTACTAGTTAATTTATCGAGTTTGGCTAATCTTCTTCTTGTGACACTTCCGTCTTGACATGTTGTAGTTGTCAAGCACATCACCATCAGTTGACTCCAACGTGCTCTGATACGAGTGATGATCCTCACTACTACTAGAGGATGTAATCAGAAGGTCTGAGTTGGTTGTAGCAGATCCTTTAAGTCGGCTCAACCTGAGGAACCAGGCAAGGGCTGCAAAAATCAGCACACCAGCACCAACAATAAGAATCTTCTCGGTAGTGTCGCTGATGGCAACACCCAGAAAACCAGTCATCTGACTTCCCTTTTAGTCCAGAGGAAAGCGGCTCCTACATAACAAGATGTATGAGCCGCCACATGATCAACGATCCCAGAATATCAAATCATGTTGGGCATCGTCAACATGACTGGTATCACAAATCTTCTAACCACTTCGCTGAGTTTGGGATTGCATTCTTCGCAGCACTCTTGGCCTTCTTCGCGCGTTCAAGACGTTGACGCTTCTCGATCTCAATAATCTCCTTCTCCTCACGAGCCTTGGCGATCTGTTCTGCCCTAGCCAGAGGCTCGTCAATCGCTGAGAACAGGTCAGGAGGATTAATAGAGTTCACGACGTCAGATCCAAACAATCTGTCGTACTCTTTGTTATTATCCCACATAGGAGAGTCAATACCTGTCTCCTCAGGAAATACCCCAACCTTCCTCAGACCACTACTAATAGCACCATACAGACCCAAGATTCATCACCTTTCAACACTGGTTGACAACACTTACCTTGTGATACCAGTCATAGTACTATGAGATACCCAACATGTCAAGAGTGAAGCAGGATGATGTCAGAACAATGATGAACTGGTTCTTGTGCTGTCATCTGCGTTGTCTGAATCGGAGTCGTTATCTAGTTCATCAGAATAGTCAATAGGATTCGAGAACCACAATGATGGATCACGAGAATAACTCAATGACTGGTACCTATTTTCTGACGTTGAGATGTTACTCATGTCCGACTTCCTATCCGCAATAAAGTCAGTGTAGGAAACCTGCTTGAAGTCACTTGATCTATTGACGTCAAAAGATCGGATGACACTTCTGGATTCAATTGATTTGCTGTTAGGATCTGTGTTTGTGTCATCATTAGTGGGGCCTTCCCAGTCAATAGGATCAAGATCCTCAATACTGGTAAAAGGTTTAGGTTGCTCACTAAAAGTGTCTGCTAAGTGCTGCACCTTAGAAGGAGTCGTGACTGAGACGTATGGAGCAACAGGTGTACTGTCACCAACAATGGTTTTACTCATTCGAGGTGGAACCATCCCGTACTCGTTGACGTAGTCCCCGTCCTTCATTCCTGCAAGTTTAGTAGACCTGGAGGAATTCTGAGAATTGTTTGTGGATTCTTTGTCGTCATTAAGAATTGCCCTCAAAAAAGATCTGGATGCTTTGAGCATGAAGTACATGACAATCATGAACCATAACAAACCAAACACTGGAAACCCCTTGAAACACAAATATAGTAGACACTCTTGACAACAAAATACATATCAGAATGCATATGTTGTCAAGAGTGCTGTGATCTGGTGATTGTGTGCTGTTGTGGAACAAAAACCAGTGCTGACTATTTGCTTTTACCTGGAAAGATTGTTGAACTTCACTCTGGTAAGAACCGTCTGATCTGAGTCGTCATACTTGTTCTTGCCATGACTCTTCACCGTTCCACCTGTCAGTTCAACCTCCTCGCCAGCCTTGAGGTCAATGTACTTACTGGCTCTCCAGAACACCTGATGACCTTCATCATCCTTAAGTGTGATGTACGACTGAGTTTTGTTGTACTGCCAGTTGTCAACCTGCTTGTTCCTGACAACAGTCAGTTTCCTGCCTGATACCTTCGTACCTACATCAGCCATGAAACCGCTCGCCCAGCCCTTAGGCTTCAGGGCCTTTTGACGGTTCCTGAAATCAACTCCAACTGCTGACACAGCAATACCAAGACTCTTTGATGTTACGTAGTCGTTGTTGGCGATGGTTCGCAGGTTTGCACAGTAGTCGTTGTTGCCGTCAATCTCACGAGCCGCTTTCAGCACCCTGTCAACGCTACCATCAGCCTCATACTGCTCAGCCAGTCTAGCGATCCTGGCGCGCTCAGACGCTCCTGCTGACCCACGAGGAGATGACATGAACAACTCAACGTCATCAGCAGTGGAGTTGGTTCCATAGTCCATAGCCTTCGACTTGGAGGTGAATCTCTCTCCATTGTTGGACAGAGCAAGAGACAATCCGATAACCTCTCTGAGAGACGGAGTGAAACCACCGCTGTAACCAACGTTGTCACGATCCATCTTCTTCAAAGGGTTGCTACCAACAGTCCACAGACCCTCAGGTTTGACACCAAGGTAAGCCTCTACACATGTTGAGCCAATCTGGTGCCGCTCACCATCAGAACCCTCAACCAGATACGTCTTAGATCGATGACGTTTCTGCCCGCAGTGCTCACACGCCTGGCTCTCTGGTCTCCAGCCGTTCAACTCAACGTTGTGTCCTGTTCTGACAATCAGTCCTTCATCCTCCTTGTCTACAACAGCAAGGAACTTGTATCCATCGTAGGAGATGCTTGGATGGTTCAGGTGCATGACAACGTAGTCTCGCTTCTCCTTGAATCCTCTGTTATTGACAAACTCAACAGAAATAGGTTCCTCGGTCACCTCAAAACGCTCAGAGATACCAGCACGCTCCAGTTTCTTGTTCGCCCTGTCAATCAGTTTTCTAGCATCATTGACAGCACCAGCAGGAACGGTGTATGAACTAGGACCGTCATGCTCAGCAAAAGTCTGGCGGTTCAGATCAGACTCAGAAGTAACTGGAAGATCTTGCTCAGGTGATTCATCTGCCTTAGCATCATCACCCGTTTCATGACTGCTGACAGAACTGTCGCCTTCAAGGGCCTCCTGACAGTTCTTGACGGCATCAGCAAACCAGCCCTTGGTCTCACCAGTATACGCCTCATACGCTGCACGAGCCTCATCAGCAGTCGCAAAGTGTGGAGGCTCACCATCAAAACTGTCAGCGAATCTGCATCTTATCTCTGCGTCACATTTGCCAGTTCTACCTGTTTCAGGATTAAAGTGATACCCTCGTGTAGCAGCCATGACAGAACCTCACAAAACAAAAATCAACAAACAAAACTCAATTCTGTTGAGGTATCTAACAATATATAGCAAAATGGCAGGAGTTCAACATACTCCCGCCATTTGTCAGTCAGGCAAAACTCAAAAGAGATGGTGCTACGTGCTCAATCAGATACACCTCACCTGACTTGTAAAGAGTGTATCCAGAGTCAAGAAGATCGCTTGTACTCACCTTCAATATAACACTTTTACCAGAACGCCTGTCAGCAACACTCCTGGCTGTTTCTACAGAAGGAGTCAGATGGACGAAGTTCCTGTCCATGTGCTTCAATCCATCCTTCATGACCGACTTGATGAACTGATCCTTCGTTCCATGATAAAGAACCTCTGGAAGGTCACTAACAGATGAGTCAACTACCTCAAGATCAGGATTTACCCCATCAATCGTGTGACCATGCTTACACCAGATCCTACCTGTCTCAGAGTTGTAAGAAAAACGACCTTTGTTATCATGTCTGACCACATACAGGATGTCATCGGTATTGGCTTCAAGCGCCTTTGAGAGGTCATCAAGGAATACACTCGCATCTGGTGCCATATCCAGTCCAAACTCTTCGGGGCAGTGCCGTAGCGCGTATGACATCTTCTTGGAAAGAGTAATTCTGTCAGTGTTGTTCATAGTGGTATTCTTTCTCTCAGTTCGTTTGAAATGTAGGTGGTTGTATTTCTTTGTAAATTGTGTAGTTATTACCGTTGCAACCACTTGACCTCAAACTCATCCATGTCAAGCAGCAGTGTAGGATGGTTTCTCTTCAATGACTTCTGTACCGTACTGAATGTGCCACCATCTTGAACAGACGGTCTCCACACAGCCACCAATAAGTCAGAGTCTCGTATCAAAGCATCATTCCTGGCGTGATACAACCTGTTAGAGAATTGCTGACCAAACACCTTCTCACTGACAGCACCTGATCTCAAGTTTTGATACTTCTTCTGGTCAGACTGATTCCATCTATCCTCCTGGCCCTCAAATGGAATGTAGACATCGTACTCAATACCATATTTGAGAGCAAGTTCAGCCCAGATTGTGTCAGCGCCCAGAGCCAGACCAGTCAGAAACTTTTCAGCACCATAGTAGTCAACCAGTCCATCAGCAATGAACTCAAGACCCTCCTGTATGTACTGACGCTGATCTGTGTTTAAAGACCCTGGCCTGTGACCAGTAATCGCTACAACAGGATAGTAGCGCCTTTCAGGTTTGTTCATTATCTTGGCTCCTGGATCTGATGCTGTCCTCAACAAAATAAGTGTTGAATCAACCCTGAATGAACTAGATGTCTGTTCTACTCTGGATTCATCTTCTCTCTGAATGACGACAAGGTTAAATCAACATTTTTGGCTTTTTTGTTAGCAGGAATCATTGACATAGCCAAAACAGGACTCAGCGAGAGAATGGAGTCAATATTCTTTCTGTATGAGTTTATTGTGGGAAGATTACCATTGTGCTCCATAACAACATGCTCAACAAAACCAACAACAGAGCACAACCTGTCATCCATACTCATGCTGTTGTCAGTATACCTGAAAGAAATACACTCATCTATGAATTTAAGATACTCGTCAGATTTGCCTCCACTAGCAAAAACATAGGTACGCCAGATTACATAAATAAAGCAACACACAGACCTGAATGAAACTCTGCCACTACGAGCAAGAGGATTAAGCATATCAAGAATGTGGTAAAAGGTCAGAAAATTATATGACATTCCAGCATTTTTATTTTTCTTTATAATAGAACCAAACTCTGTCGTCAGGACTTCTCTCATATGCTCTATTACCCAGAGAGGATCAGATGGCTCAGGGCATGGTGTACCACAGGTGTATGTAGAAGACAAAACCCTCATCATAGCAACTGAGAGATCGTTGTAACTGACCTCGCTAACCTTTTGAGGAATACCAGTGAAGTCAGATTCTTTGCTCAGTACTTTAAGCAGGATCGCCTCTGGATCCTTATCCTTGTAGTTTTGTGGGTTGTTTTTACGATCACTGAGAACAAAGTCAATTGACTTGTTCAAATCACCAGATGTGGAGTCAAGAACATACCTGCTGAATGGCTCATTGTTCTTTTTGATAGTGAATGAGATAATCATGTTTTTCTCATGGTCAACAGGATCTGAGAAGCAAAGGTCTATCAGTTTTGACCCATTTTCATGCTCCTGACTAACCTGAAGAGATGACGCTAGAGAGTTCAGAACCTTCTTCTTGTTCTGGCAGAACTTCTTGAAAGATGACTTCTTTGTCGCAGATCCAAGAAACTCATAGATCTTGATGAAGTCATAGAACTGAAGCAAGGTTGACGAAACATCTCCAAGAGAGATCAGATTTAGATCTAGCCCCATGAATCTTTCAGCAGAGCGGCTTTCAACGAAGAAGGTCTTAACTGGTCCTTCGGGAAAAGCATCAGTAACACGCTTAAAGTACTCATTAAGAACGTTCTCATACTTGTTGCCCCATTTATCGACAGGAGTTGATCTCAGGATGTCAGACATCTTGACACCAGCAATCTCAGGCATCGCAACATAGTGAGAACTAAAAGAGTTCAGATACCTCTCAACAAGATAGTACTGACTCAGCGACTCATCATTGTAGAAGAAACAGATAAAACCATTGCCGCGTTTGAAAAAACTTATTCTTGTGTCGGCACGATTCATCTTATCATAAGCATTTTGGTTCTTGTCACCAATAAAATCACTACTATAGTAGTAACTCGCCTTGAAGACGGTATTACCCACTGAAGATGTGTCGTTACTCTTGTTTGAAGTGCTCACAATATACCTTCCACAATTATGACTTTAAATCAAATCACCCAAGCATTTGAGTCATCTTTAAAGGATTGTACTTCGACCGGAAGATGACATGCTCTCTGGTAATCACACGCTCGTTACTGCTGGGAATCTTTGACATAATCGGCACCATCATATTGATGTTTAGTGAGAATACATCCCCACCATCTCTGACTGCTGTCTTCCAGTTCCCAAATGTTGGCAAAACAGAGTCATAATCCATCAGAACCCTGACCAGCGCCTGCACAAACTGGACAGCACAATCAGACTCCAGACCAAAACTAATGACCTCAACCGCCTTCTGAGGAGTGCATGTACGGAACACATAAGTTGGATGAGCAGCAATATAGAGAACAGACATCACCTCAACAGGAGTCAACTTGTCAGAAATCCTGTCCAGGTGCTCCATCATGCTCCCAAACGCCTCCAAAGGAACTGTCTCTGAGACCATCAGACCGCTTCCCAAGGCATCACACAGCACCTCAGCAGTAGAGATGTGTCCAGGGTCCCCAAACTCCTCAGAAGCCTTTAGAAGAGCGCTGGTGATAAGATTCTGATACTTCTTCAAGCCGGTCCTCTCACCTCTGACCTCATTGATACGATCAAGAATGTCCTGATGATGCTCTTCCTGCATGTACCTCAAATCCTTGTCATCAGTGTGGTTGCTGTTACGAATGAACGACTTGTAGAGAATCATGTCACTGGACAGACGCTTGCACATGAGATAAAGATCCCAGGCATTGGCAGACAGAAGCGCCTCTTTCGCCTGATGAAACATACTTGAGTGCCACGATACAGAACCTCCATTGACAAACAAGTATAGCAGGTTCTCCAATTGCTCACAAACAGACGGACGAAGACCACCTATCTGCTTCCTGATACCCTCAAAGTTCTGACGAATGAAGTCACCAAGGCACTGACTATTCTCACCCTGCTTCCTTACCTTCTCAAAATTGTCGTCAACCTCACGCAGAAACATACTGCAAGCAACAAACATGAACAACACGCTCGCGTCCCAGAACGTAGTCGCCCCGTCTTTGACGTTCAGATCTCTTCTATGAAGCACGCCTTCACGACCTGCAAGCATCATTCTCTCAGCAAGAACACCAAAGTGCTGCCAACCACGAGGAGACAGAGCAATCGACAACTCTGATGGCATTGCGAGATCATTCCACAAATCATCTGACACACGCTTACGAATCGCAGCACCAGGAATGAATGAGGTGTCAGGAACAACTACGGAATGCTTGCTTAAATCCTCAGAGGTGACGTCACCTGACTTAAGGTGTTTCTTCGTTTTTCTGACAAACTGAGGAAGAGACGGAGACAGAGTGAAGGATCCTTGCAGATCATTATCCTGAATCCACTTGAACGCATTATCTATCTTGGTGTCTCCTGTTGGCGTTAGAGAGTCGCTGTCATCAGATAAAGGCAACCTGATAACAGGATAGACTGGCATGGAGTCAAGCATACTGATAACGTCATCAAAATTATTCTGCTCTGTTGTCATTAGTTAACAATCTCCCCAGAAATAATCATCCTGAATTTTTTCGTTTGACTAGTGATTTTCGCCTTTTTAGATTCTGTATCAGAAATCATTGGGACAACCAGTTTAGGATCAATAGAAACAATGACATCCAGATTGTCCAGCCACTGAGAGTATGTTGGAGTAGGGGTATTTGACTCAATTGCAAGGTACTCCACAAGGTCCACAAAACGGATAATGTACTCATCCTCTAACTCTCTGTTCTGCTCAGCCATATAGATTATCTTCTCAGCAACAGCAAGGAAATCATCTTTGTTGGCTAATTTGCTGAAAGTGGTTAAACTTGACAGAATGAATACAAATGATGCCACACCCCTGAAAGAGATGCGCCCAGTTTCAGCGATAGAACAGATCCTCTCCATCAGGGTATAGTATGTCGTGTAAAAATATGAGGCACTCCGTTCATCAAACTTGTCTCGTACTCTATAGGCAATTATTCTATCAAAGAAAGCAAGTCGAAGTGTTGAGTCAAGAAACTTCATCAAGTACATATGGTTTACAGAATAAATGTCTCTGTTCTGCAAGTAGGAGACACTAAGAGTCTTCATTGTTATGTCGCAGATGTCGTTGTAGGAAACCTGCTTCGGTTTGCTCATACCATCATAGTAGTAACCACTCACATTTCTTGGAGAGACAAGTACAGATGTCAACTCATCCTTCAACACCTCAATACTGGATGAAGTATTCTGGTCTACGTACTCAATAGCATAGTTCACTTGATCCACATAAGCATCACCTAGAATTTTTCTTGATGACATATTGAAGAACACGATAAGTCCTAGATCGCAGATCTCACCATTTTCAAGTCTGCTCATACAGAACTTGAATAACTTGTCTCCCATATCATGCGTTCTACTTACTTTGAATTCTTGTGTCAGACGATTAAGTTTTGGTTGTTTCTTCTTGCAGAATTCACGAAAACTAAGGTCAGTACCAGAACCAGAGAACTCATACACCTTAATGAAATTCTTGTACAAAGAAAAACATGTCTTCAGAGGACTATAGAGATGGTCTTCATCAGTGTCCAGTTGAATAGTTCTCAAACTCTTGATAAACAGATCTTTTACATGACCATCTGGCAGAACCTGCTCCAGACTCTCTATATAGGTACTCATAGCGGTCTGACACAACTCGTCCACATCTATATGATTGTCAATCAGTTCAGTAAGAATGTCTGACATCTTAACACCAGCAACCTCAGGCATGACAACAAATGAGTTCCAGTATCTGTCACCAAAAACAGACTCCAGAATCTCAAACTGAAGTACTGACTCAGTATCCCAAAAGTAGCATTTAAACCAATTTTTACGATGCATCTCCCTAAAAACGTAATTTATCTCCGAGATATATAGATCGTAGAAATCTTTTACGGTCGTAATACGCGACGACATCAATAGTCCACTTTCTAAAAATTGCTACCTGAATTCCTGATCTCTATTTTACCAAAATACCTTTTAGTAACCCATCATCTCTCTGAACTGCTTTAAGTACTTTGGAACATTTGTGCGCTTGCTCTTAGGAAATGGAATCATTGACAATGAGATCTCCGGGTTGATTGTAGTAATAATGTCTATATTATCATACCATTTCTTAGCCGAAGGAGGATTAATTTGCTCGTCAATCATAAGAACAACTCTTTCAATCAAACCAAGAGTATTAGATAAAGCATCCTGTTCATTGTGATTGTTTTGTCTCGAGTAGAGAATACACTTCTCAATCAGTTTCATAATGTCATTAGGGTGCTCCCATGTTGAGGATGAAGAAAAAGCGCTAGGTCTTTCTATAAGAAAAATCAAACAGAGAACAGCATTGTAAGAGATCTGACGCTGCTTAATTAAAGGAAGAATGAGACTAAGTACAGCATAAAGGGTTATTATGTCATATTCATAATTACCATACTTTTCAAGAAAATCTGCTGACATCATCTGTAATATTACTTCATTGGCGTAATCCACTGAAGCAAGCATATATGGGGTACAACCTACACTATTGTTAGAGTATGAATCCACAAGAATCTGTGTAAATATTTCATTGATCTGACGATACGTAACAGTAGTCGGCTTATCAATTGATCCAAGAATCAAGTTGTTCATCATCAGTTGGTTCTTTCGATTCTCTGTTCTAAAATGAGTATATATGGGTAAATACTATGTATCACCTACACGTGACTCACATTCTTACTAGAATCAAACTTCTCAACAATCATATTGATCGCCTCATCCTCATTCAGCAGAATACCTTCATCAGAGTTTAGAAACCTCATCACCTTGCCCAGTTCAGGACCAGGACCAATACCAAGAATCTCCATCACCCTGTTTCCGTCAATTGCAGGACGCATAGCGCTCCTTCTGTCAGCAGCCCTAATCCTGTCCATCTCAGCAACCAGACGATCCACCTGACGTTGAACAGCAGTCCTCTTGCTGGCGTGCTTTGATGTGACATCAGACCTGAAGACGACGACCAGCCTGTCCAACTGCTTCTCACTGGACACCTCGTTTATCAGACGACGTACAGCAGAGTCGTTCCACATCTTCTTATCTCCACGAGTGAAACCATGTGAACGCATGTGCAAGCGGATAAGTTCAGTGATCTGAGTCACCTCTACCTTACTGAAACCACCATTGAACAAAGACGGCTTGATGATTCTTGATCCCACTACCTCATGACCATCAAACGTCACGCCACGGTTAGGAACAACTCTCCTAGTTGCTGACTTGCCAACATCATGCAAAAATGCAGCAGCACGAAGAACCACATCAGCACCATCACTCTCATGTGAGATGGCGTTCTCCAGAACCTTCAGTGAGTGATCAAACAGATCCTTGTCCTGCCTGCTCTTGCGACCAAGTTCTGTCATCTTTGCAACATGGTTGTCAATGTCATCCAACTTGCTACGACGATCCATCTCCCGAAGAAACCCAGCAGGATTAGGGAGAAGAAAGATGCTTCTGAGACTCAGTGTAGACGTAGACATGCAGTCAATTGTACACCACGAACACAACCCAGTCAATCATCTCGGTTCTTAAAAGGACAAGAAACAGGTGAGGTGTGTCGCAAAGGAACCACGCCTCACCTGTTTTGAACTTGTTGAATCTTGACAGATGCTTCAATCTGATTTGAGGATCTGAGAGAAAACCCTCATCTTAGAATGACTTGTACATAGCACGAATCTTCTTCTCGTCAACCTCTTTCTCATGACTCCTGTAAAGTTCCTCAATGTACTCCTTAGGAATCTTCTTGACTTCACTCAGATCCTTGTCAGACATGTTCTCATACTTGTCATTGCGCTGTGAGACGATGTTGTCACTCTTTCTTGGGTCGCTGATACGACATGTGGAAACTACAGGTGAGCCAGAGGACATGTCTGTCTTCTGCACCCAGAATCCGCCTCTGTCACGACCAATCTTCACCTGAGATCCGTTACCATCTGAACCAAACGACTTCTTCAGTGGTACAGCAACACTGCTTCTAGTGAACTTCTTGTAGTCAGTATCAATACTCTTGAGTCTCTTGATCTCTCGGTTGAGTTCCTTCTGCTTCTCTTCTGGTGAAAGATCCTCAAAGTCCTTGCTGTCATAGTTGGGTATCTTAGTACGCATACTCTTAATTGCTCTTCTGCTGAGAATGGTTCGCCTGTGACTCAATGATGCTGATTCTTTTGCCAGGTTGTCGTACTCTCCTCGATCAATTGCCTGTTGAATTCTCTCTGGAACATGACCAAGCGTGGATATAGAACCGTCCTTGTTGAACCTAACCTCAAAGGATTTTCCCGACTTGTAACCAGAGACCTCAAGAGCGCTATCATCTCTCTTTGTTGAGATGTCTATGTCACTTACTCCATAATCTGAGTTTGTTGTGAAGTCGTCCTCAATAACCTCTTCAATCTCATTCTGCCTAGTTTGAACAAAATGACTATCCCTGACAACCTTGGAGTGCTCAATCGCATTCATCGCCTCAGGGGTGTTTGGATAGTCAACAATCTGAACCTCTGGCTCGTTATCTCTTAGACGTAAGAATTGAACTGATCCAGTTTCAAGATTTAGTGCTCTGTCAGCATAGAAACCATGATTCTCACTGACCACCATCATGGTTCTTGTTCCGTCATCAAGTGTGTCTACTTTGACAACCATGCCTGGAACATTTGGCACGAAATCATATACACGATCACGCTTGTAGTCATTCTGTGTTACACCATAACTATTTCTGAGGTTGTTCCCAAACTCCAGTTCCTCTGTTCCGGTAATGGTTGGGTCTGCATCATCAGAGAAACTAAGAGAATTGTCTGGCTTGGTGGCGCTTACCCCCCCCCATCTCGTTTCCAGCGACACCTGCGCGTTCAGCGTCAATCGCCTCGCGCTCCGCCTGGTTGTATGCATGAGGAACGTCCAGTCCTTGCTTCCTGTAGTCGCAGTTCTCCGGTCCAACGCACGGCTCCCACTTACCTGTTCTAGGACTGAGGTGCTGGCAACTTGATGAACTTGATGACATAATCAAAACCTCTCACGTTTTTAGTGAACAACAGAATCATTAAGTTATCTAAACGGAACTCAAAAATAAAAAGACAATGGTGAGTCAGTTTTGTTTACTGACTCACCATTGAACATATTCAGTGTCATCTATCTCAGGTAAAGGTGACTACTTGACTTCATCAAGAAGAATTCCTCCACCCAGATACTTGCTCTTAACCTCTGCTCCAGTCTCCTCGTCATACGCCTTTCCGTTAGCAATCACCAGTGTCCTGAACTCATAGAGATTGTCCTGACCCTCACTCTGACCAACCAACTTAAACCTAGCCCCGTTCTTTTCCAGCGGAACATGATCATATGCGTAGTTCTTCACCTGCTGCTCAATAGAGTCTGTTCCGTCAGCACGAAGAGAAACGCCATTGCTGTTTCTCATTTTGCTTATCTCACTCAGGTCCTTCTTCGCTGATGGGGTCAGTTTTGCGTTATCTTTCACACCCAGTGACGGGAACATGTCACCATTGTTCGGAATTCCCTGGTTCCTGCGACGAACACTCTCCATGATTCTCTCATACTCATCTGTGTCACCAAAGGCAATACTTCTAGCAAGAGCAGATCCATGCCTCTGAATCAACTCGCTCCTGTGTCTTGACTCAAGCACCTCATCTTTAACATCACTGGACCATGACACAGGGAACCTGCAACTGACACGTTCACCAGTGTTCTCGTTGTAAATGGTCCTCATTGCGGCTGGAACCACGTCAACGCCTCTATCACGAACCTCAGCAGCCTTCTCAACACGATAGTCAGAGTCAGAGGAGAGAATCTTGTCGATCTTCTCATTAAGATCCTGACTTGACATCTTTGCCACACGACCCACAGAGATACCACCATGAACCATAGAACTCAGTGCTCGCTCAGGGTGCTCGTCAATAAACGACTTCTCACCAATGGCGTCAGCAGCAGACAGGTTGTAGGCAAACACCTCACGCATGTCATCTGTTGACACGTTCTCGTTGCTGGGGAACTCTGCTGTGTTGATAAGAAGGAACTTGTTGTCCTCCCCTGGAAGACGCTCGGCCTGATAACCAAGGTTTCTGGCATCGGAAACAGCGTACTCAGGATTGTCAGTAGACACCTCCATGGAATCCATGTCAGCGTCCCTGAGAGCCTTCATGTTGGCATCAAGAGCCTGCTGAGAGAGTATGACATCACTGGTGTCAACAGGCACCACCTCACGCATGACACCTGTTCTCACAGAATCGTTGTCTGGTACTGATGCATCTGCTCTTGATGTGCCAGCCATAGGATCCAGTCCCTGACCAGAAGCAATCTGCTCTGCAATCTTCTCGTTCGCCTCGCTTCTGCTACCAGCCTCAACGTGAATCGCTCCACCCTCTACACGACACTTGTCAGGAGAAGATGCTTCACACTCAACCATGTCATTGTAGTCGCCCTTTCTCGGATGATACAGACCTGTTCCCTTACCAGCCATCTCCAGCCTCCTGTTGAGTCACATGCTCTTTGCCTTAGCGTCTGAGAGCATCTTTCACACAATATGTTTCTAACCGTAACTCAAAATAACGAAAATTCAGATTTCACTACTTCAAGATTATTTTTAGTGTTTTTCAGCACAAGGTTGTTCCATTCAAACTCAAATTGTTTCGATTATTAACCATGCAACAATTACTTTTGCCTGAACATCTAATATTATCTGCCGTAAAGGGAAATGCTAGACTGTCTTGCGTCTAATACATCTTTATACGACAAGGTTTTTATTAGGTTATTTCACACTACACCTTGTCAGTATAACCTTGACCACGACGAGCAATGACAAAACTTGCTCCTGTATGAATATTTAACTTCATTTGTGGACAATATTTTTGTTCAGCAATCCAACTCGTCCATGCTGGATTGACTTTTCTTAACCAAATATAGTTGCGATAGCAGACATTTTCCATAATGTCTACGAATTTACGATAAGCGAGTGAGTGCAACATATCGTTATACTTCTTACCTTCCTTGCTTACGGTTCTGGCTTTGGCGTTTTTAAAATTAAGGTTTTCAATTACGACATCCTTACCTGTTGCTAAAGCACGCTCTTTAACCAAGGTTGCAACAGCCTCTAAATCAGTTTGAGTGGCTGTACCTCGTTTGAAACGATACCTGATCAAATCAGTATCAACCATGTGACCATATTGATTTGTTTCAGTTAACGTCACAAATCCTTTATTGAAATCAAGACCAATCACACCATGAGATGAACAAGTAATAAAAGAGGTGTCGTCTCTTTGAATTTCAAAAGTACAGTACAAGTAGTAACGTCCATTCTTCTTAACAACTTTATAGGATAATGGACTATTGCGATTATTAAGAATTGAAATCAACTCTTGTTTGTGATGATTAAAATAAACTTTACCTATCACACAAGAACCACGTTGGTCTTTAAAACCACCAATATCTTTACGTAACTTAATATCAAACTGATTATTTTGATGGTTATAAGATAACTGTAGCAACTGATTACCAGATTTTTCAGTCTTGGTACCAACAAAAGACAATTGACTGTCTCTACGCTCTACAAACTTATCATAATCATGGTTAAGCAAGTATTTTGTACCGAAACACAACTTATAAGTGCCGTGTTCAATCTGATAGTTAACATTTTCTAATTTTTGTTTCTTGTGGTTAAGATGGTTCTTTTTAGCAACCAACTTGCGCTTCAGATTACGATGTGTAACCAACGATACTGATTTATCATTCGATCGTAACAAGGTCTTATTATCTGCAACCTTCATTTCAAGTTTATCAATCATTTTCTCTAATGACGAGATCTTACGTTCAAGTTGAGATTTTTCGTATTGTTTCAACCCGATTAAAGCATTCAACGTACCCTGAGCATCTGAAATAATTGAGTTAGCAGTACGCCCTAAAACACCGTATTTAGTTTGTAAGTGCGTATTAAACGCTGATTTGTTAAAGTTATTATCACGCTTAATAACATGAAAGGTTTCACGCTTTACTTTACCGTATGTTGCAAAACATGAGTCTACATATTCAATTAAATCGTGATTTTGTTCTTCATGTAATTGTGCGACAACAGTAAACTTGCGTGACTTCATTTACTTTTTCTTTCTGAAGTTCTTTCTCCACCGACATTACCCAGGTTAACTTTCTAGTTATAGAATAACATAGTTTAAGAGACTTGTCAAGAGATAATATAGAAATAGAAGAAATAATTCATGTTTCTTCTATACTATGAAAAACTGTTGACAACCTCCAAAAAAGACAGCAGACAATGCATACGTATCTACATTCTTTCATTTCTGCAAACACATATGCATCGCTGTTGTATTACTCAAAGGATGGTAGATAGCCGAGAATCAAGCAGTCATCACAAAAAGGTTGTGAACGACTTCACTACCTCAGTAGTTCTACTCGTTATCCTCATCAGACTTCTTCTCAAGGTCAACACCTTCAATTGTCAGGTACATATGAAGATCGATGCCACCGGACTCGTGATAGGTCTTACAGTAGTTGACAATAGCGTTCCTGGCATCCTGACTCTTGATAACCTTATTCAGGTAGTCACCCTGAGACTGAAAAGCCAGCGAGGCCAGATCCCTGAACACACCCAACGAGTTGTTCTGCAGACCCAGTTCATACACAGCAGCCACGAAAGAGGTCGTCTTACGAATGAAAGAGTTGTCACTCCCCATCAGGTGAACCTCAATCATCTCCTCAAGGTTCTTAACAACCTCTACATCTTCATCAGCGATCTCGCCCTCACCAAAGAAATTATGCAAGGAGGAGAATGATGACATGCACTTGATCCCACGGCCTAGACGGGACTTGTAGAGATCCTGAATCTCCTTGGCGTCATCCACATTCACCATGAAGAACATGTCTCTCTTGACGTCATCAGGAGTGCTGTCATCAAGAACACCAAGTGACTCAAACAACTTAGGTGCAGCAGCACTGGATAGAGCGCTGATTCCGTTTTCTAGAAAGATGTTCCTGATTCGCTCCTGATGCTCTGGAGGAAGTTTGTCCATATTCGCAGCAATACTGAACTTCGTGGCCTGCATGACAAACTTCTCAGCAAGAATCTCGTCCTCACTAAGAACATTGCCCTGAGTGCTTGTTGACATGTTTAACTGCCTTTCATAAAAAATCGTAAGAAGATGAAGTAGACGACTTCAAATAGTGAATAGAGTGTAACTAATAATCTCTCAGTCGGATTCAATGCTCTTTGGCATCTTGTCCTCAATCTGAAGATAGAACTCCAGATTCACAGGATTCTCAGAGTAGGTCTCACAGTGCTCAATAACGGCCTTGCGAGAGTCGTCATCACGAATCAACTCATTCAGGAACTTACCATCAGAAGTGAACGTCATTGAGGTAATGTCTCGGAACACGTTCAGCGAGTCATTCCTCATGCCTAGAATAATGACTGCGGCAATAAAGGATGATGTGTCACGCTTAGATGGAATACTATCAGAATCCTGAATCAACCCTTCCAGGTTCTTGATTGCCTCGATGTCAGAATCACTCATCCGGGAAATCTCATCATCAGTCAGATACTTCTTGATCGATGAGCCACTGTTCACAGTGTTCTTGAATGACTCAATACCAAGATTCAGACGACTCATGTAGAGATCCAGAATCTCCTTGGAGTCATATGGGTTAATCAGGTGCTTCAGGCTCATCTGAGACTTCTCGT
>RBWB01581744.1_pt1 | contig 19753 bp, 17 predicted proteins | sample 2014201 | NCBI WGS metagenome assembly RBWB01 (sample SAMN10133834, study PRJNA383868) | Human oral metagenome, whole genome shotgun sequencing project. | isolation source: supragingival plaque isolated from 88 juvenile twins | host: Homo sapiens | place: Australia
GACGTCGTACCAGCCGCGGGTGGTGACCTCGGACTGGTCGACGAAGTAGTTCGACTCGCCGACGAGCCGGCGGCGGGTGTCCTCGAGGGCGGGCAGCGACGACGTGAGTCGGTAGACGGCGTACAGGGCGTAGTGGAGACGGTCGTTGACCGCGTCCAGGTCGACGTCGGCGGCGTCGCGCGGGTCGTGGTGGGGGCGGCGCTCTTCCTCCTCGAAGCGGTGCAGGTGGGGGGCGCCCTCACCGGAGTCGACGGCGGGGTGGGTGTTCTCGTGGCTCGTCATCGTGGGTCTCCTTCCTCGGCGATAGGAGCAGTATGCGGCCTCCCGGGCGACAGCGGGACCGGGGTCGTCAAGTTCACCGAGTCGGTCTCGTCCGCCGGGACCACCGGGTTCTCCAGGTCGTCCGACGGGCCGCTCGCCCCGGGGCCGGTCGTGCGGAGCGCGCCGCGTGCGCCGGGCCGGCCGGCGCGGCCTGCATGAGCGTCGTGGCCGCCGGAGCCGTCGCGGGCGCGGGGCGGTCGGGTCGCCGGAAGGCAGCAGTCGGGCGGGCAAACGGTGTGGAAGGGGCCGGTGCCGGTGGTCGACGTCGGACGGGCGCCCTCTCCGCGGGCCACGGCGGCGCGCTCCGCCAGGACATCCCCCAGGGAGGATACGAAAGCCGGGTGGGTGCCGGCCGTCGCCGCCCGCACGTAGGGCATCCCCAGGCGCTCGGCGGTGTTCGCGGCCTCGATGTCGAGGTCGAAGACGACCTCCATGTGGTCGGCGACGAAGCCGACCGGCGCCACGACGACGCCGGCGGGCGCCGTCACCGGCATGCCGTCCGTGAGACGGCCGGCGGCGAGGGACTCCAGATGGTCGTTGATATCCGGCTCGAGCCAGCGGGACCGGGGCGAGCCGGAGCGCGAGCAGAACACGAGGTCGTGGTCGGGCGGCGCCTTCAGGCCGAGACGCTCGGCGAGGACGGGCAGCAGAACGTCGATGAAACGGCGATGCTGAGCCACGTAGGAGATCTCGGTCGACAGGTCGGCGGCCACACCGGGGTCGAGGGCGGCGGGACCGGGGTGGGAGGCGCTTCGGCCGTCGCGGGGGGCCGAGCCCCGCTCCATGGATTCGGGAATGGAGTGAGTGACGAGCGCGAGCCTGACGGCCCGCGGGTCGATGCCGCGCTCACGCAGCCGCTCGTACGCCTCGACGATGGCGTCGACGTTGGCCCGCAGCATGCCGTCGGTGTTGTAGAAGGGGCGGGTCTTGTCGACGGTGAGCCTCACGGGCGCCCCGCCCGCGCCGCCGACCCGGGCGGCGGCATCGGCCTCGGCGCCCCGCCCGGTGGTCCCGTCGGCTCCAGCGGCGAGCAGCTCCAGCGCGCCGGCCACGTCCTCGCGGTACTGGCGGCATCCCGAGTAAGAGCCGTATGCGGAGGTTGTGACCGCCAGGACGCGGCGCGCCCCGCCGTCGGCCAGGGCGCGCAGGGCCTCGGAGACGAAAGGGAACCAGTTGCGGTTGCCGACGACCACCGGTAGATGCGAACCCCGGGCGGCCAGCTCAGTGCGCAGGGCCTCCAGGAGTTCGGCGTTGCGGGCGTTGATCGGTGAGATTCCGCCGAAACGGCCGTAGTGACCGGAGACCTCCAGGAGCCGCGAGTCGGGCACGCCCCGCCCGGCGGTGGCGTTGCGCATAAATGGCAGGACGTCGTCGGGGCCCTGCGGGCCGCCGTAGGACAGCAGGAGAACGGCGTCGTAGGGGGACAGGGGGTCCAGGGGGTCGTTCATGCGCGTTCTCCTGTCAGAACGGGAAGCCCGAGCTGCTTGAGATCCTCCGACGTCGCGACCGGCTCGGGCCTGCGAGCGCCGGCCTCCACGACGGCGTGCGGGTCCGGCAGGCTCGGCAGGTCCGCCGGTCCGCCGCCGGACCGCTGATCCTGCGCCGCCCGGCCGCCCTCGCGGGCGGGGCAGACGGCGGGCGGCTCGGTGCCGCCGCGCAGCCCCGCGGCGACCTCGGGCCCGAGCACGAGGTCGAGCGCCTCCAGATACTCCTGCTCGCGGCCGGTCTCCCCGGCCCGTCGCACCGCGACGGTCGGGTGATGCAGAAGGCGGGCGGCCAGATGGTGCAGCGCCCGGGCGGCCTCCTCGGCGTCGACGGCGCCGTCCCTGGTGCGCATGCGCGCGACCTCCTCCTCGACGATCCCTTCCACTCCGCTGCGCAGCCTGCGTACAACGGGGTCCATGCGGCGTCCGGCCTGCGCCCGTTCGAAGGACGCGACCTCCTGGGCGACGATCCGGCGGGCGGCTCCGACCTGGGAGGCCTCGACGTCGGGCACGGCGCGCTGAACGGCGGGCAGGTCGATGAGCTCGACGCCCGGCAGGGAGCCGACCGCCCGCTCCACGTCACGACTCAGGGCGAGGTCGAGCACGACCAGTGGGCCGGCCTTCTCGCGCACGTGCGGCGGAGCGGGCCGGCGGCGGACGACCGGGGCCAGCAGTTCCCGGGTCAGAACGGGGCCGCCCAGGCCCCGGCAGGTGATGATGAGGTCCGCCCGGGCCAGGCGGCCGGGCAGATCGGCCTCCTCGACGGCGCGCACGGCGTGCCCGGCGGCGAAGGGGCCGGCGCGCTCGGAGCGGGAGTAGACCCCGATGTCGCTCGCCCCGCGCTCGCGCAAGGCGGTGACGGCGGCACCGGCGTAGGCGCCCGTGCCCACGACCAGGACGCTCGCCCCGTCCAGGGGCGGCATGCGGGAGGCGGCCAGGTCCAGGGCGACGGACACGACGCTGCGACCGGTGCTCGCCAACGAGGTCCGCACGGCCACGCGGCGCGAGGCCGCCGAGGCGTGCTCGACGGCGCGGGTGATGGCGCCCGTGGCCGTGCCCTCGGCGGTGGCGCTGGTCAGGGCGCGACGCAGCTGCCCGGCGATCTCGCGCTCGCCGACGACCATGGACGTCAGCCCGGCCGCGGTGGCGAAGAGTTCGAGATGGGCGGCGTGCCCCGACCAGGCGCTCAGGGGCACGGGGCCGCCGGCACCGGCGCACTCGGCGAGGAAGGCCGCGACGGCGTCGCGCAGCGCTTCGACCGGGCGCTCGTCGGGGGCGTCGAGCACGATCGCCACGCGGTTGCAGGTGCTCAGAATGAGGACGCCGTCGAGTCCCGGAACGGCACGGCGCAAGTCCGGCTCCGCATGCGCAGCGACGGTCCCGAGGCGAGCGACGGCCTCCAGACCCTGGGTGCGATGGTCGGCGGAGAGAAGATGAAGAGTCACAGCAGGAGTCAGTCAAGCACCCGGCGTCGCCCGAAGCCCAACCGGGCTCGCGTGACGAACACCGGCTATCGGGACGAGGCGTCTCAATTGTTTTCTGACATTCCGTCTTGTCATTCTGCGCGGCGCTATTGCCGGCATTAAGAACTCCAGCGCGGCCGGTGGAGGCGTGTCGGCCGAATGGCGTCGACTAGCATCCGAGAAGAATACGAAGCGTCACCTCTGGCCACATTCAGGATGTTTTCATGACAGATTCCGCACCAAATTCGGGGGAGTTCGCCGCCGACGTCGCGCCCGCCCTGCTGCGCGCGCTCACGGGAGCGCGACCCGAACGCACGCCCGTGTGGTTCATGCGGCAGGCGGGGCGGAGTCTGCCGGAGTACCGCGCGCTGCGCGACCGGGCGGGCCTGAGCATGCTCGACGTCTGCCTCGACCCCGCGCTCGCGGCCGAGATCACGCTCCAGCCCGTGCGCCGCCACGGGGTGGACGCCGCCGTCTTCTTCTCCGACATCATGGTGCCCCTGCGGCTGGCCGGCCTGGCGGTGCGGATCGAACCGGGCCTCGGCCCCGTCCTCGACGAGCCGGTGCGCACGCCGGCGGACGTCGCCCGGCTGACCGCCCGCCGCTACGGCGAGGGAGAGGCCGGCGGGGCCGGGGCGCGCGCCGTCGAGGCCGGCGTGCGCGCCGCCTGCGCCGAGCTGGGAACCCCCACGGCGCCCGGAGGGGGCGCGAACCTGGGCGAGCGCCCCCTCGCCGGCCTGGCCGCCTCCCGCGGGTCGGCGTCGTGGACCCCCCTCATCGGCTTCGGCGGGGCCCCCTTCACCCTGGCCGCCTACCTCGTCGAGGGCCGGGCGAGCCGCGACCACCTGGCCGCGCGCACACTCATGCACGCCGACCCGGGCGCCTGGGATGCGCTCATGACCTGGTGCGCCCGGCTGACGGGCGACTTCATCGCCGCCCAGGTGCGCGCCGGAGCCAGTGCCGCCCAGCTCTTCGACTCGTGGGCCGGGTCCCTCTCGCCGGCGGACTACCGGGCCCGCGTCGCCCCCTACTCGGCCCTGGCCCTTAGCATCGCCCGGCGGGCCGTCTCGCCGACCACCGGCGCCCCCGCCCCGCTCATCCACTTCGGCACGGGCACGGCCCGGCTCCTGGCCGACATGCGCGCGGCGGGGGCCGACGCCGTCGGCGTGGACGACCGCACGGACCTGGCCGAGGCCATCGCCGTGCTGGACGGCGCCGGGCCGGGGCCCTGCCCGGTGCAGGGCAATCTGGACCCGGCGCTCCTGGCCGCGCCGTGGGAGGTCCTGGCGCCGGCCGTCGACGCCTGCCTGGAGGCCGGGCGCGCCGCCCCGGCGCACGTGGTCAACCTCGGCCACGGGGTGCCGCCGACCACGGACCCGGATGTCCTCACCCGGCTGGTGGCCCGCGTGCACGGCTCGGCCGACTGGGAGGCCACCGCCCTGGCCGGGTGGGAGGCCGCCGCATGAGCCCCACGAGCCGTGACGCCGCTCCCCCCGCCCGGCCGGGAACGGCCGTGCCGCGCACGGGGATCGCCCGGCCCGGACGCCCGGACCGCCCCGTCGCCGGAGGACCGCCCGAGCACTGGGACGCCCTCGTCGTCGGAGGCGGTATCGCCGGCCTGACGGCCGCCTGGGAGCTGACCCGCGCGGGGCTGCGGCCGATGCTGGTCGAGGCCCGCGGATACACCGGCGGGCTCGTCGCCGCAGGCACGATCGGCGGGGTGCGCATGGACCTGGGGGCGGAGGGATTCGCCGTCCGCGGACGAGCGGTCACCTCGATGGTCGACGCGCTCGGCCTGCGGGTCGCCGGCCCAAAAGGGGGCGGAGCGCGCCTCTTCCTGCCGCCGCGCCTCGACGAGGCCCGAAGCACCGCCGCTCCCTCTCGCGGGTGGCGGCTGCACCGCTTCATCCGCGACGCCCTCCTCGGGATCCCCGCCCACCCGCTGGCCGACGACGTCGTCGCCGTCATCGGCAGGCGGGCCGCCGAACGGGCCGCGCGGGACGCGGACATGGCGGGTGAGGTCGGCACCCGCCCGGACGACCCGGCCGACCTGGCCTCCTTCGTGCGCACGCGCATGGGCGAGGGCGTGCTCGACCGCCTGACGGGGCCGATCGTCGCCGGCATCCACTCCAGCGACCCGGCGGTACTCGCCGCCGACGCCCTCGCCCCGGGTCTGCGGGAGGACACCGCCCGACTGGGCTCGCTGCAGGCCGCCGTCGGGCGGATCCTGGAACGACGGCGGGGGCGGGGCCGCGGCAAGGCGGACGCGACGACCGCCGGCGGGCTGACGCGGCTGACCGACGCGCTGCGCTCGGCCGTCGAGGCGGCCGGCGGCGCCGTGCTCACGCGCACAGGCGCCCAGTGGCTGCGGCCGGTCGGACGCTCGGGCGCCAGCAGCGGATCCGACGATGCGTCCGACGGCGCCCCCCTGTGGGAGGCGGCCCTGGCCCCGACCGGCCCCGGCCCCACGCCGTCGGCCGAACCGGTTCCGGTCGGTCCCGCCCGCCTCGTGCGCGCACCCCGTGTCGTGCTGGCCTGCTCGGCCCCGGCGGCGCTGCGGCTGCTGGACGGCGCGGGCGCGATCGAGGAGCCGGCCATGCCGATCCCGGTCGGCTCCCCGATCGCCCGCTTCACCCTGGTGGTCCGCTCGCCCGCCCTGGCGGGCGCACCGGTGGGCTCGGGCCTGCTGGTGGCCGACGCGGGCGCCGATTCCGATTGCCCGGTGGGCGCCAAGGCCCTGTCGCACCTGAGCGTGAAGTGGCCGTGGATCGGGGCCGACCTGACCGCCCTGCACGGCCCGGACGCCCACGCGCTGCGCCTGTCCTACGGACGCCCCGGCAGGCCTCGCCCCGACGTGGACCTGGACCTGGCACTGGCCGACGCCCGGATACTGACCGGGGTACGGATCGACCCGGCCGATGTCATCGACTCCGCCCTGGTGCGCTGGGACGGAACGCTGCCGCCGGCGACCCCCGAGCACCGCGAGCGCGTACGGCGCCTGCGCTCCCGAGTGGCGGAACTGCCGGGGCTCGCGCTCACGGGGGCGTGGGTGGCCGGCACGGGGATCGCCGCCGTCGTCGAGGACGCCCGTCGGCAGGCCGTCATCGCATCGGTCTGCGGCACGAGTAGCCTGCCGGTGACCGCTGCACCGACTCATCACAAGGAGCGACCGTGACAAGGACAGTCAGACTCGGGACGCGCGGCTCGGCGCTGGCCGTCACCCAGGCCGGACTCGTCGCCCACCTGATCGCCCGTCGGGCGGCCGACCTCGGTCTCGATCTGGCTGTCAAGATCGTCGAGATCCGCACCCGGGGCGACGTGGACCCCTCGGCGCTGGCGCGGCTCGGCGGCGTCGGCGTCTTCGCGGCGGCCCTGCGCGAGGCTCTGATCGACGGCGACTGCGACCTGGCCGTCCACTCCTTCAAGGATCTGCCCACCGGCCCCGTGCCCGGGCTGCGCATCGCCGCGGTGCCCCAGCGCGAGGATCCGCGCGACGCCCTGTGCACCGCGGGCGGCGCCAGCGGACGCCGTCTGGACGACCTGGCGCCCACCGCGCGCATCGGCACCGGCTCGCCGCGGCGCGCCGCCCAGCTGCTGGCCGTGCGCCCCGACCTTAGGATCGTGCCGGTGCGCGGCAATGTGCCCACCCGGCTGTCGCGGGTCCTGGGAAAGGGAGTGCGGGAGGACGGCCCGATGGGGGCGGCGCGCGAACCGGACCTGGACGGCGTCGTCCTGGCACTGGCGGGTCTGCGGCGTCTCGAGCTGGACGGTCACGTCAGTGAGATCCTGTCGGCGGATTCGCGGACCGGGGCGCCCGTCATGGTGCCGGCGGCCGCCCAGGGGGCGCTCGCGGTGGAGACCCGGGACAGCCTGGACAGGGAGGATCCGCAGCTGGCGCAGGTCCTGGCCGATCTCGACGATCCCGCCACCCGTGCGGCGGCGACCGCCGAGCGCGCCGTGCTGGCCCGTCTGGGGGCGGGGTGCGCCGCACCGGTGGGCGCTCTGGCGAGGCTGACTGTGGAGGGCGGCGACGCCCTGCGTCTGGAGGCGGTGGTGGCCGCGCTCGACGGGCGCACCGTGCTGCGCGAGTCGGCGGTGGGGCCCCTGAGCGAGGCGCAGGTCCTCGGAACGCGTGTCGCCCAGGCCCTGCTCACAGCGGGTGCGACGCGGGTCGCCGACTTGCGGGCCGGCTCCGTGTCCAGAAAGGACCTGCGGTGAGTGCGGCCGGCGGCGGGCCGGCGGGGGGCGGCCCCCTGGCGGGCCGGCGCGTTCTGCTGCCGCGAATCAAGAACAAGGACGCCCTGGCCGCGGGGCTGCGCGCGGCGGGGGCGGAGGTTGAGGCGGTCGAGGTGACCCGCGCCCGCCCGGGGCCGGCCGGGCCCCGCGCCAGGGCGGCGGCCGACCTGACGGCGGGCGCCTACGCCTGGCTCATCGTGTCCTCGCCGCGTGCACTCGACCACGTCGACCTGACCGGCCTGCCCGCGACCACTGGCCTGGCGGTCGTCGGCGAGGCCACGGCCCGCCGTGTCACTCGCGCCCTCGGACGCCGGGCGGACCTCGTGGGCGCCGGATCCTCGGCGGCGCTCATCGACCTCGAGCCCCTGTCGGCCGGTCCGGCGCCGGGGGCCACCGGGGCGGCGCGGAGAATCCTGCTGCCGGGCTCCGCTCTGCGCGGAACCACTCTCATCGATGGGCTAACCGCGGCGGGCTGGGCGGTGGACGAGGTGCCGGCCTACACGATGGAGCCGGTGGCCCTCTCCGATCTGCCCGGCGGCTTCGTCGGACGCTGGTCGACGGGGGCCTTCGACGCCGTCGTGCTGACGGCCGGCTCGTCCAGCCGGGCGCTGGCCGGGCTCGCCGGGACGCCGCCGTCCTCCACGCGGGTGGCGGCTCTGGGGCGCCCGACGGCGGCCGCGGCCGGCGAGGCGGGGTTCGTCGTCGATGTCGTGGCCTCCTCCCCGACTCCGCCCGGCGTGCGCGCCGCCGTCGTCGACGCCCTGTCCTCCCGTCCCCGCCGCACCCCTTTCTCAGCACGAGAGGATGAGCCCCATGAGTAAGCAGACCGAGTCGACCGAGCAGCCCCGCCTCTTCAGCCGTGCGGGCCGGCCCGGCGCCACTGTCGGCGCCCTGCCGGAGGCCTCCGACCCGACCACGTCCCCGGCTGCCGACCTCCTGGTCGGCCGGGGCGTCCCGGTGCCCGCGGCTCCGGTGGTGCGACCCCGGCGCCTGCGCCGCACTCCGGCCCTGCGCGATCTGGTGGCGCAGACGCGCGTGGCCCCCGCCCAGCTCATCGCGCCGGTCTTCGTGCGCGAGGGCATCAGCGGACCGGTACCGATCGGCGCCATGCCCGGCGTCGTCCAGCACACCCTGGACTCGCTGCGCCGGGAGGCTGCGGCCTGCGCCGACGCCGGCGTGGGGGCCATCGACCTGTTCGGGGTGCCGGTGGCGCGCGATGAGGTCGGCTCGCGCGCCTGGGCGGCCGACGGCATCCTCAACCGAGGAATCGCCGCGGTGCGCGAGGAGGTGGGCGACGCGCTCGTCGTGTGCGCGGACACGTGCCTGGATGAGTTCACCTCCCACGGGCACTGCGGACTGGTGCGGCCGGAGGGGGCGGGCGGCGCCGACTCGGGCCGCTCCGACCCGCGTGCGGGGGAGGTCGACAACGACTCGACCCTGGCCCTCTACCAGGCCATGGCGGTCTCCCAGGCGGAGGCGGGGGCGCACATGGTCTCGCCCTCGGGGATGATGGACGGGCAGGTCGCGGCGATCCGCGCCGCCCTGGACGCCACCGGGCACGATGACGTCGCCATTCTCGCCTATTCCGCCAAGTACGCGTCGGCCTACTTCGGCCCCTTCCGCGAGGCGGTGGGCTCCACCCTCACGGGCGACCGGCGCACCTACCAGCAGGACCCGGCCAACCGGCGCGAGGGCCTGCGCGAGGCGATGCTCGACGTCGAGCAGGGGGCGGATATGGTCATGATCAAGCCCGCCGGGCCGTACCTGGACGTGCTGGCCGACGTCGCGGCCGCGAGTCCAGTGCCGGTGGCCGCCTACCAGGTGTCCGGGGAGTACGCGATGGTGGAGGCGGCCGCCGCCAACGGGTGGATCGACCGCGACCGCGTCATGAGGGAGTCGGTGCTCGGGATCGTGCGGGCCGGCGCGGACTGCGTGCTCACCTACTGGGCGCGTGAGCTCGCCGAGGAGCTCGGACGCTAGCGCTTCGACGCCGGCCGTTCAGAACCCGCCATACCACACGATCCGGCCGGGCCTTTTTCGGGCCGGCCGGCGGGCGCAGCCCCATGATCTCGACATCGGCCGGACGGGAGCCGGCCGCCAGGGCCCGGCGGACGCCCTCTGCCAGGCGCTCGGCGAGCATCTGCGAGGTCAGGACTCGGCGCCCTCCAGGGGCCGACCTGCTCGGCCCGGTCCGCCATCTCGGCGGTGCCCTCGATGCGCCGGAGCTCGCCGGGGCCCTGCCGGTCGCAGGGTCCGCGATGATGTCGCCGACGGTGAAGATTCCGAACTGCAGCCGCACCGCGTGCAGCTCGCCCGCCGCGCTCCGCAGGGCCGAGGCGACGTAGAGTCGCCCCGGACGACCCGCGCCCACCCGCCCGCAGCGCCGACCGGCGGTCACACGGTGAGCGTCACTCGCGTCCCGCACCCGCCTCGACCGTTTTCCGGAGGACACCATGACGAGCCCTGCCTCAGCGCGCCCGACCTCCCCCGCCCGCGGCATCGACGACCGCGCCACCAACGCCGGCCTCTTCGAGGCAGCCCGCGCCGTCATTCCCGGCGGCGTCGACTCCCCCGTGCGAGCCTTCGGGTCGGTGGGAGGGACACCGGTCTTCATCGAGAGCGCTCACGGCGCCCGCGTCAGGGGCGCCGAGGGGCGCGACTACGTCGACCTGGTGGGCTCGTGGGGGCCGGCCCTGCTCGGCCACGCCCACCCCGACGTCGTCGAGGCGGTGCGCCGGGCGGCCGGCCGCGGGCTGTCCTTCGGGGCGCCCACCACCGCGGAGACCGAGCTGGCCGAGGCGGTGCGCGCCCGCGTACCCGCCGTCGAACGGGTGCGCTTCGTGTCCACCGGCACGGAGGCGACCATGACGGCGGTGCGTCTGGCTCGTGGGGCGACGGGTCGCGACCTGGTGGTGAAGTTCGCCGGCTGCTATCACGGGCACTCCGACGGGCTGCTGTCGGCGGCGGGCTCGGGCGTGGCCACCGGCGGCCTGCCGGGGTCGGCCGGGGTGCCGAAGACGGTGGCCGAGCAGACGGTCGTCCTGCCCTACAACGACGTATCCGCCCTGGAGGAGTGCTTCGCGGCCCGGGGCGATGAGATCGCGGCGGTCATCACGGAGCCGGCGCCGGCGAATATGGGCATCGTGCCGCCCGCGCCGGGCTTCAACGCGTCAATCCGCGAGGTGAGCGCGGCTCATGGCGCCCTCATGATCGCCGACGAGGTCCTCACCGGCTTCCGCGTGGGCCCGGCCGGGTTCTGGGGCCTGGAGGCCCTGGACGGCTGGTCGACGGCGCTGGACGATGGCGGGTCCGCCGCAGCCGCATCACCGTCCTGGCCCGGAGCCGACTGGCGCGGGAGGGCCGCCTGGGTGCCGGACCTGCTGACCTTCGGCAAGGTGGTGGGCGGCGGGATGCCGCTGGCGGCCCTGGGCGGGCGGGCCGATGTCATGGAGCTGCTGGCGCCGGCCGGGCCCGTCTACCAGGCGGGAACGCTGAGCGGGAACCCGCTGGCCACCGCGGCGGGGATCGCGACGCTCGCCCTGGCCGACGACGTCGTGTACGCGACGGTCGCCGCCCGCGCTCGGGAGATCGGCGAGGTGATCGGGGAGGCGCTGGACGCCGAGGGCGTGGCGCACCGGGTGCAGCGTTCGGGGTCGCTGTTTTCGATCATGTTCGGTCCGGAGGCGGCCGAGCGGGGCGTGCGCGACTACGACGGGGCCCGCGCTCAGGAGGCGTGGCGCTTCGGCCCGTTCTTCCACGCGTTCCTCGACGCCGGGGTGGCGCTGCCGCCGAGCGTCTTCGAGGCGTGGTTCGTCTCGTCGGCCCATGGCGACGCCGAGCTGGAGCTCATCGCGCAGGCGGCACCGGCGGCGGCGAGGGCCGCGGCGGCGGCTGAGCGTCCGGCCTGACGGCCCCGGGCCCGACGGACGGGTGACGAGGCCTTCGGAACGTGGAGCCGCCCGGCTCTGCCCCCCGGGTCCGGCGTCCGTCCCGCGGCGAGTTCGCCGTGACGGGTTCCATGGGTCCGGTTCATCGGTTACGGTAAGACGCGTCCCACAACGATCGCTCCTTACTCGGTCGGTGCGCCCACAACAGTCCGTGCGCGCCGGCGGATGCGAGGTTCTCATGACCCTGTCAGCAGTACCGGACTCATCCAACCTGCGGATGTGCTACGCCACCCGGGCCATCAGGGCCGCCGACGATGGCGCCGCCGCAAGCGTGCCCGCCGGCAGCCATTGATAACGGTGCTCGCGCGACGCGGCGACGGCCCGTGCCGAGCGACCGCGAAGAAGGACGAGGTCGCGTATTGGGATCTGTATGACCTCACGACCGATGGTCTTGAGGGGCAGACCGCGGATGCGGAGGCCAAGGCCCGTCGCATCCTCGCCGACGATCTGTCGGTGGCAGCAGCCGTGGTCTGCCCAGCGATGATAAACGGAAATACCGACACGTACAAGAAGATCTACGACCACCAAGTCAACGACTGGTGGACGTCCCTGAGCGAGGACGAGCAGAATGACATTATCGCGAACAATCCTGACTGGATCGGCAACCTGAATGGCGTCTCCCTGGCCGCCCGCAGCGAGGCCAATAAGAACCGGCTGGACGCCATGAAGGCGGAGATCGATAGGCAGGTGAAGGACTTCGAGCCGAAGACGGAACTCCAGTGGACGGGCTATAAATTTGAATATAAGAATACGTCGGGGTACGAGGCGATGCTCCAGAGGCAGAAGGACATCGACTCACTGCGCGACACATTCAGTTACTCGGAGAACCCCGACAAGGAAAGAATCCATTCGCTCCTGGTACTGGACAACTCCGGCGACCATCTCCGGGCGGCCGTCGGCGCAGGCGATATCGATGCCGCGGACCACGTCCTCGTCTACACCCCCGGTATGACCACCACCGTCGCAGGCGGTCTGGTTACGGGAGGAAAAGAGTTCGGTGCGAAGGTTGACGAAGTCGAGAGAATCATGTCGGAGACCGGCATGCCGGACCACGACGACAAGAATACTGAGCAGGTCGAAGAGACTGCGGCGGGTGTGACCTGGCTGGGCTACGATGCCCCCGGTTGGGATGAGACGCTGACGGGTTCGGACGGGACCGTTCTCAGTGACCATGAGGCTCAGAGCGCCGCCCCGGACCTCGCCGGTTTCTACGACGGCATCCAGGCGACGCACACAGGGGATCCGCATCTGGTCGCTGCCGGCCACTCCTACGGTTCCACCGTGACGGGTTATGCGTCACAGGAGTCGGATGCTCCCGATGACATTGTGGTATGGGGCTCCCCCGGTGCTTCCACGGTGGACGCCTCTGATCTTAATACGGTGCCCGATCGCATGTACTCGGCGTCCGCCACCGATGATTTCGTAGCGGGATACGGCAGATACGGGGGGAATCCGACCACCGATCCGGAATCGGACTTCACCCCATTGGACACCAGGGGACACTACGAAGACGGTTTGCAGGCCTCCGCAGGCCATTCCCTCTACACCAAAGCCGGTACAACATCTCTGCACAATCTCGGTAATATTCTCGCCGATAACGAGCCCGACTACCCCGCCCCCGAAGACTAGCCCTTATGAATGAAGAGATCCAAGACGCGAACAGCACAACGGATCCCAGCGATTCCTGCGCTATTCGCCACGACCGGAAGAAGCATGCCCGCACGTGGATGCCCGTGGCCGCGAAAGTTCTGCTCGTAATCGTATTCGTATACGGTACCGCATCGTGCCTGGTGCTCGGACTCAATCTCAATACGGACACCTCGGAGTCCACGAGGTCCGACGCCCCCGTCTCGGATGTCCCCATCACGCAGGCGCGAGCCGAGACTCTCGGCCTCCTGCTGTCCGTCTACGACGCCCTCGACACCCGCGCCGATATCGGCCCCTGGATACCGCCCGCACCAGGCGCACGCGACGCCGTACGCCAGGCAGACCAGGAAGAATCATTTGACGAGCACTCCTCCTGCCCCGAGGGAACAGTCAGCGAACGATACAGGCTGGCTACCACGCCAGTCACAAAGCAGAAGCTCACCTCCAGCCATGCCTACACCCTTATTGATGACCTTGCCGAACCATACGGGTTCCCCCGTAGCGGCAACGGATACACCCGCTCCACCGACGGGGCCTCTGTGAGCGCCGGCCTCTCCTTCAACGAAGACTCGTTCGTCGTCTCGATCACCACAGGATGCCATCCCGGAACCGCTTTCCAGGACTGGCCCGCCGGCACCGAAGCCGTTCCCGACTACCTGCGCACCACCGGCCACGCCGATGCGCAGGACACCACCGACTACCCCGACATGGACACCTGGCCCGCCCAGACCCCCGCCACACCCATCCCCCCCTCACCCACCGCCCCGGAGCAGCCCGCCCCCACGGCGACCAGCACACCATAACCGACCCCGCCGAACCCGCGGCAGACCCGACGACCCGCACCAGGAGGAGGGCATGACGAACTCCAGAACGAAGTCCAGTCCCATCGCCCGCACGGGCTGGATCATCCTGACCGTCATAACACTCATCCTGTATCTGGGCTTCGTGGCCCCCCTCCTGACCTACCTGGCCTACAAGGACGGCGGCACCCACACTCGTAGCCTGACTGATGAATCCCGCGCTTATACCGGAAAGGTCAGCAACACGCCCTTGACCCGAGCCCGCGCGGATACCATCGACCTCCAACTCAGCCTCTATGATGCTCTGACCCCGCTCGGCGTCGGCGAATGGACCCCGCCACCCGCCGACGCGCCCGTCTACCAGGCCTACCGAGACACATGGCAAAGATGCCCGCGCGGCAGAGAGGCCGAGATCTACGACCTCGCCTCAGCAGGACACTTCACCGACCGCGACGCCGCCATGGCGGCCATCACCCCCATCGCCGAAGCCGCCGGCTTCACCACCCCGCCCGACGACCAGACCAACCAGCCCGGAGCCACCTTCTACCGCACCACCGACAACGCCTCCATATCCCTAAGACTAGGAGTGACCACCTCCATCATCGTGACCACCGGCTGCCACAAAGGCCACGCCTTCACGAACTGGACCGACGGCACCGAAGCCGTCCCCGACAACCTGCGCACCACCGGCCACGCCCCCAGCCCCGATGAGGAGAACGGACACTGGACCAACTGACACCCCCGGCCGACCACGAGCGAGACACCAACCGGCCGGCCGCCTCGGCGGACCACTGCCCGCGCGCCGCGCGCATCATCCCCGGGACGGTCAGGGCCGAACCAGGGACGTCACCGATATCGCCCCACCTCTCGAACGTCGCACACTCATCACATGACGCAGCACTACCCTTCCGATCCGTACCTGTCCGAACGCACTGAGACCTGGCGCTCCACGCTCCCGTGCCGCTCGTACCGTCGACTGATCGCCGGCGTGTGCGGCGGCCTGGCCGAGCACTGGGGTGTCAGCCCCGCCCTCGTCCGCCTGGGCTGCCTCGCCCTGGCCCTGCTGCCGGGGCCCATGTGGGTCGTCTACGTCATCGCCTGGATCCTCATGCCCGATGCCGACGAGCCCCTGCCGCCCTGTCCCAATCGCGCGCAGTAGCGCAGCCGACAGTAAGGAACCGGGCGGGCGCACCGTGCTCAGCCGTCATGCCCCATGACGAGCGCGGGCTCGCCCGGCGCCTCCACCTCCGCCCGGGGCGCCGGGTCGAGGCGCAGACGCACCCGGATGCGCCGCCCCCCGCCTGTGACGGCGTCGTACTCCAGGTGCCGGTTGTCCAGGACGATGCGCTCGGTGCGCGCGTGAACGAGCCAGGGGTGGCGGCGCCGCATCCCGATGAGGTCCTGGTACCACCGGTAGAGCCACCCGCCGAGCGGTGAGAGATCCGCCGGGGTCGAAGGCAGCTCGGGACGCACCTGATCGTCGCCGCCGACCCGCTCGGTCTTCACTCCGCGGAACGCCTGCTCGTCACCGTAGTAGATGGCGGGGACCCCGCCGACCGTCAACAGGATCGTGGCCGCGAGCGCGGCCTTGGCGTCGCCGACCCTGCTGGCGATGCGAGTGACATCGTGGTTGCCGATGAAGGTCAAGGGCGTGAAGGAGTCGAGGAAGCCGTTGTGGCGGTTCAGGCACCAATCGAGCTCGAAGAAGTTCTCATCGAGCAGCGATCCCCAGACGGCCTTCCACAGCTCGTACTGGGTGAGCGAATCCATGGTGGAGCGTTCGATGATGCCGGCGTAGTCCCCGTGGATAACCTCCCCGAGGAACCAGGCGTCGGGATACTCGCTGCGCACGCGCGGCAGAACCCGCGCCCAGAAAGCGGGCGGGACGGCGTAGGCCGCATCAAGCCTCCAGGCGGAGGCGCCCCGCTCCAGCCAGTGGGTGAGCACGGAGACGGCGAGGTCGGCGACCTCGTCACTGTCGTGGTTGAGCACCGCGAGCCCGTCGTGCCCTTCGAAAACGGCATACCCGGGCACGGACCCGGTAGCCTGCGCGGCCCCGCCGGCTCCAGCAGCACCGGTCGCATCGTCGAAGTGGAACAGGCGCCGCTCGCGTCCTCCGGCGGCGGCGGCCCGGAACAGCGGGTGCTCGGTGCCGACGTGGTTGAGGACGCCGTCGAGCATGAGCGCCACGCCGCGGTCACGGCAGGCTTCGGCGAGGCGGTCGAAGGCCGTGTCGTCGCCGAGCCGGGGGTCGATGCGGAAGTGGTCAATGGTGTCGTACCCGTGGGTGCTCGAGGCGAAGACGGGTCCGAGTGCCAGGCCGTTGGCGCCCAGCTCGACCAGGTAGTCGAGCCAGTCGGCGAGGCGGTCGAGGCGGGGGTCGGCGCTGGCGGTTGCCGGAGCCGGGTCGGCCGCGGGAGTCCGGGCCTGCGCAGCGGCGTGGTCGAGCGGTGCGGTCGTTGGAGTCGGTGCGGGCGCCCGGCTCGCCGGCGCCGGGGACTGCGTCCGCCCCGTCTGCTCCACCGGCCGGATCGGCGCTCCGGTCGCCCCCAGGGGGTAGACGTGCCACCAGATGCTGTGCTCCACCCAGGTCGGAAGAGCTCCATCCGCTATTCCACTAATCTCACTAGTCATAGTTAGTGAGTGTACTCACTAACAGGGTAGACTGTCACCATGCCCCCCAGATCGGATCGCCGCCCGCGGCTGCGCATGGATCCCGATGAACGCCGTCGGCTCATTCTGGACGTCGCGCGGCGGGAGTTCGCGGCCCGCCCCTACGAGGAGGTGTCTCTGTCGGCGATCGCGCGCGCGGCCCGAGCCTCCGAGGCGCTCGTCCACAAGTACTTCTCCACCAAGGGGCGGCTCTACGGCCAGATACTCTCCCTGGACGCCGCCGACCTGGCAGAGCGCACCCGACTCGCCGCCGAGACCTTGACCGACGACGCCACCGTCCGCGACCACGTGCGCACCTCGGTCGGCGTCTACCTCGACTTCATCGCCGAACGCGCCCCCGGCTGGGCCGAGTACCAGATGCTCGCCGGCTACGAGCCGAGCGAGGCCGCCGAAGTCCGCAGGCGCGCCCGCGAGGCGTCGGTCGAGGCGCTGCGCCGCCTGCTCGCCCGGACCGGCGGTGCCGACCGGGCCACGGGGCCCGACGGGTCGGGCGGACGCGACGGCGTCGGCGGGGCCGACGACTCGCGGACCTCCTTCGCCCTGTGGGGCTACCTGGGTTTCCTGGAGACCGTCTGCCTGCAGTGGGTCTCCCAGGGCTGCCCCGCGAGCGCCAGACCCGCGCTGACCGACGCCGCCGTCGGCTGCCTGGAGGGGGCTCTCGGCGCGGAGGCGTCGGCGCACGGCTCGGGCGGCCCCGGCCGGCGGGGTGTCGCAACCGGTTCCGCCAACGCAGGGCCTCAACCGCTGACGGCGGCCAGCGCCTCCTCGTAGGCCGCGACGTCGACATCGGCAAAGGCGCAGATGACGATGCGCAGTTCGGAGCCGGGGTGCTCGCCGAGCCACCGGCCGATGACCGACAGGACGAGCGAGGCGGCTTCCTCCTTGGGGTAGCCGAAGACACCCGTGGACACCGAGCACAGGGCGACCGAGTCCAGGCCCACCTCCGCGGCGGCATCGAGCACGCAGCGATAGGAGCTCGCCAGGAGCTCCCGCTCGCGCTCGGTGACTCCGCCATCAACGACGGGGCCGACCGTGTGGATGACATGCTCGGCCGGCAGGTGATACCCGTCGGTGAGCAGCGCGCGACCGGTCGGCTCGGGCTCGCCGCCGCGGGCGTCCATGTGGGCGGCGCACTCGGCGCGCAGCCCCGGCCCCGCCACCGCGTGGATGACGTTGTCGACGCAGGTGTGGCCGGGCACTCGGCAGCCGAGCATCTCGGCGTTGGCGGCGTTGACGATCGCTCCGGCGCGCAGCGTCGTCAGGTCACCCTTCCACAGGGCGACTCGCTCGCCCACCGGCCCGTCGACGTCGTGCGTGAGAGACAGGGTCGGCAGGGCGGACGCATCGGGGGCGCCGGCCTCGAGGACGCGCTGAGCGGCTTCGGCCGCGAGCATCTCGTCGAGGTCGGCGCGGATGTCGTCGTCGGGAATGGGGCGGGGCGGGCGGATGGTGAGCAGACCGTCGAGCAGGCGGCGCAGCTCGACGGCCGGCAGCTCGGCGAGCGCGGCAGGCGGCGGAAACGCGGCGACGTCGCCCGCCTGGACGGCCTCGGTTGCGAAATGCTGCGCGAGGCGAGTCAGGCGAGCGACGTCGGCGTATGCGGTATGCGGCATGGACCCAGGCTATCGGGGGCCGGCGGGCGGCGCCCCGGGCCGACCCCGGCGCGGGGCGCCGGCCAGCCTCATGGTGCCGCCGGGGCTCAGACGCTGTAGTTCTGAGCGGAGAGGAACCAGCTCTGCTGCTCCAGCCGCTGGGTGTAGTCCTCGAGGATGCTGGAGGAGGACGGGTCGGCCTCGTCAACGGCATCGTGAATGTCACGCAGGGTCGTGGTGACGGCGTTGATGGCGGCGACGATGTAGTCCACGGCATCAGAGGTGATGACGCTGCCCTCCGGGGCCACGGGGACGGACGTCTCCTCGGCGACGGTGGCCGGGCGGGCGTCGGGGTAGGCGTTGATGGCGCGCATGCGCTCGGCAAGCTCATCCGAACCCTCGCGGGCGATGTCGACGACCTCATCGAGGTTGAGGTGGAGGTCGCGGAAGTTCGGACCCACGAGGTTCCAGTGGATCTGCTTGCCGACCAGGCTCAGAGCAGTGATGTCGACCAGAGCGCGCTGGAGGTCAGAGCGCAGCTCGGCCGAGGCGGTGAAAGCAGGGGCAACAGGAGGATTCTTGACAGTCTTAGCGCTCATGGACGTTACCTTACAATCATCGTGACTCGATGGCTAGACCCTATCGTCCGTGTGGTGAAGACGACGGCGCTCAGGCCTGCTGGCCGGCCTGCTCCTCGGCGATCTGCTTCTTCAGCTCATCCATGTCCAGCTCGCGGACCTGGTCGATGAGGGAATCCAGCGCCTTGGCCGGCAGTGCACCGGCCTCGCGGTAGAGCATGACGTTGTCGCGGAAGACCATGAGCGTGGGGATCGAGGAAATGCCCAGCGCCCCGGCGAGGTCCTTCTCGGCGTCGGTGTCGACCTTGGCGAAAGTGATGTCGGGGTTGGCCTCGGAGGCCTTCTCGTAGATCGGGCCGAAGTTCTTGCACGGACCGCACCAGGTGGCCCAGAAGTCGACGAAAGTGATGCCGTCGCCGTGGACGGTGTCCTTGAACTCCGGACCGGTGATGTTGACGGTGGACATGCGGGCTCCCTTCGGACGTCGTGTACTGGCATGGCTTCAGGTGCCGGCAGGGGCAACAGGAGGTGGCTCCGGGGTATTCCGAGACCGCCCCAACCGAATCCGCACCGCTGCTGGGCGCCATCGCTCCTCCAGCACGTCGCCATACTGACCGGCTACCTGGGCCCCTGAGGCGACCAGCACGGTTGCGACCCGGCGAGGGGCGGCGGTCGCACCGGCGTCGACAACGCGATGCCACTGACCTTTCACCCTCCTTGTCACCCGTCATCTCTACGTCATACTTGCGGGACACCTACCAGTGCAGGAGCCAGGATAGAGACCCCATGAGTCCTCAGCCATCCATCCTCGCTAACCCGCTGACCAACCGCGGCACCGCCTTCACCCATGAGCAGCGCCGCGAGCTCGGCCTTATCGGCCGCTTCCCCTCCGTCGTCGAGACCCTTGACCAGCAAGCAGGCGGCGCGCACCTACCGCCAGCTGTGCGACTTCGGGTGGGACATGGACAAGTACGTCTTCCTCGACCAGCTCCACGATCGCAACGAGACCCTC
>RBWB01581775.1_pt1 | contig 19358 bp, 13 predicted proteins | sample 2014201 | NCBI WGS metagenome assembly RBWB01 (sample SAMN10133834, study PRJNA383868) | Human oral metagenome, whole genome shotgun sequencing project. | isolation source: supragingival plaque isolated from 88 juvenile twins | host: Homo sapiens | place: Australia
CAACATATTCTCCGGCAACTCTACCCATATCCACATTGTCGGCACCTATAAACTGAGTATAGCTGTCACCGTCAATCTTACGATCAAGCAGTATTACAGGGATTCCTGCATCATAGGCTTCTTTAACAACATTTGTAAGAGGTGTCGCCTCATTTGGAGAAGTTATAATCAAATCCACCTTCTGCTGTATAAAGTTTTGAATATCCGCAATCTGCTTTGAATTATCCTGTGCGGCATCCGCATAGATTATCTTAAATTCAGGATGCTTTTCAGCCGCCATCTTAATCTGATCATTCATTGCCACACGCCATGGCTCTCCCAGATTACATTGTGACATACCTATTACAAATTCCTTTTTATCCTGTGTACCTGCCGCCTCACTTTTACTCTCAGCCGCCTCGCTCTTGCTCTCTCCGGCTTCGCTCTTTGCCTCCTGACTCTGCACTGTGGTAGATGCACTTTGTCCTCCTCCACAGGCACTAAGTCCGAAAGCACATACAGCTGCCATACCAAGACCTAACATTCTTTTAAAACCTTTTTTCATCATACGATTCTCCTTCCTATAGTATCTGCCACTATAAAGATTATTTATAACACCGGAAACTCCGGTATAAAGGGGATCTAATCCGCCTTTCTTTCAGATTGCATAAATACAGCGACGATTATAATAAGTCCCTTCACCATCAACTGCAAATTGGAGTTTACTCCCTTTAATCCAAGTACATTATCAAGTAAGCCCAAAATCACCGCACCTACCAAAGTACCGATCATTGTTCCCTTACCGCCTGCCAGTGAAGTTCCACCGATTGCACAGGCTGCTACAGCATTCAGCTCATAGCCGATACCCTCATTAGGACCGCCCTGACTTATCTGTGCCGCATGAATCATTGCAGCCACCGCCGATAACATGCTGCAAAGTACAAAGGCAATAATCTTTATTCTGTCTACCGGTATACCTGCCAGATAGGATGCATTTTTATTTCCTCCGATTGCATACACCTTTCGTCCGAATGAGGTCTTTGAAAGAACACATTGGAAAATCAAAAGCAAGCTTATAAATATAATTACTGGTGCAGGTATTACTCCGAAAGCCTTTTCCTGAAGCAGTCCGAATGCCGGAGGTGCAAAGCCCTCTCCCTCGCCATATGCCAGAGGTATTCCGACTCCGTTTGACCAAAATCTTGCAAGTCCTCTTGCAATATTCATACTTGCAAGAGTTACTATAAATGCCTGCAATTTAAGCTTGGTTACACATAGACCGTTAAAAAGTCCGTACAGCCCTCCGATTAAAAGACTTAAAAGTACTGCCGGAAACATTCCCAGTCCGTTTCTTACCATTAAAGAAGCGCAGCCTGTGGAAACCAGTCCGACGATGGAACCTACAGACAAATCAATATCTCCAAGAATCAGAATCATTGTCATACCTATAGCAATAATTCCCGTTTCAGAAACCGCACGCAGCACATTCATAATGTTTGGAACACTTAAGAATACATTTTCCCCGTCCTTTATATTTATAAGGGTAGCCACCACTACAATAATAATCAGGGCGATATAGCTTTGAAACTGTTTTAAAAAGCCTTCTATTTTTTGAATCTTTAACTTTTGTGCATCCATTATTATGCCCCCACATCCTTTCTCTTAGTGGCTGCCGCCAGTAATATCTCCTGAGTAGCCTCTTTTTTTGAAATCTCTCCTGTAAGTCTTCCCTCGCAAATAGTTATAATGCGATCACATATTCCTATAACCTCCGGAAGTTCCGATGAAATCACCACTACAGCCAGCCCCGATGCCGCAAGTTCATTTATTAAAAGATAGATTTCCTCCTTGGCACCTACATCAATACCTCTTGTAGGTTCATCCAGTAAAAGCACCTTGGGTTTTGTTAAAAGCCATCTGGCAAGAATAACCTTTTGCTGATTTCCTCCGGATAAGGAACCCACAGGCACCCTTGGAGATTTTGCCTTAACTCTCAGCTTTTCCATATATTCAAGCCAATCTTTTTTTTGTATGCCGTCCTTCATAAATCCGAAGGTCGCATAACTGTCATATAGGGGTAGTGAAATATTATCTCCTATACTTCTTCCAAGCACCAGACCTGTACCCTTTCTATCCTCGGTCGCAAATGAAATACCTGCACGAATCGCATCCCTTGGGGAGTGAATCTCTAAAGCCTTACCCTCCATCAGTATCTCTCCCGAAACACATGCCGCATTCTTACCTACGATACTCTCAAAAACTTCAGAGCGTCCGGCACCTGCAAGCCCTGCAATGCCAAGTACCTCTCCCGCTCTTACCTTAAATGAAATATCACTGAGTGAACGCTTAAAGCTTCCCTTTGGCGGAGTGAAGCTTAAATTTTTTACTTCCAGTACAACATCACCTATTTTTACATCTCTTGGCGGATATTGGTCCTCCACCGAGCGACCTACCATCATAGAAATAATTTCTTCATTGTCGGTTTCGGACGCCGTTTTGGTACCGATATACTCACCGTCTCTCATTACACTGAGCCTGTCTGAAATTTTAAAAACTTCTTCCATACGATGTGTAATGTAGATAATTCCACATCCTTTTTTCTTTAATTTGTCAATCACATGAAAAAGTTTCTCTGCCTCAGGTTCACTAAGTGCCGAGGTCGGCTCATCCATTACAATGATTTTTGCCTCACAGGAAATAGCCTTGGCAATCTCCACCAGCTGCTGCTCACCTATACGCAAATCTTTAAGCTTTGTATGGGTGTCTATATCCCATTCAAGCATCTTTAAACATTCTTTTGCCATCTCATGCATTTTTTTCTTTTGTACAAAGCCGAGTGTAACGCTCTGCCATCTCCCAAGAAAAATATTTTCCGCAATATCAAGCTCCGGTACTATCTGTAGCTCCTGATGAATCTTTACGATTCCGAGTTTTCTTGCTTGAATAGGGTTTTTAATCTCTCTTTGCACCCCTTCAAGTAAAATCTCGCCCTCATCCGGATGCAATGAGCCGCTTAATACATTCATCAAGGTGGATTTTCCCGCACCGTTTTCTCCCATCAATGCGAGCACTTCCCCCCTCTTTAAATTCAGGGATGCCTTTTTTAATGCCTTTACCGCTCCAAAGGACTTGCTTATCCCCTTCATCTCCAATAAGTAAGATTCCATTTCCCCTCCTACTATCAGTTTTTATAAATAGATTATATATTTTTTATTTTAATATCGGTTCTTTACGAATATATCCTACTTATTTTTACTATATCTGATTTCACTCTGAAAGTATTTGCAAAAATCCAAGGTGTTTTTATAATTTTCTTTGCTATAATTCTTCCCGACATAAAAAATCCCGAAGCCATGACTCCGGGATTTTCAGAATATATTATTTTTATAAATTCGCTATTTTCTTATCATATATCTTTTTCATTAAATATATATCAAAGAATGAACAGCCAAGTTCTGCAAGAGGTATCGCATACCATACCGTTTCAAGCCCGTATACTTTTGAAAGTGCGTAGGCAAAGGGCAGTATCAATACCAGCTGTCTTAAAAATGAAGCATATAGTGCATATAAGCCGTTTCCAAGAGACTGGAAGGTAGCAATGGCTATTACATCAAAAGCCGCCAGTATAAAGCACAGACTGCATATCCTAAGTGCAGGTATACCCAGCTTAAGCATTTCCTCATTCGGACTGAAAAGCAGCATAAGCTCCTTTGGAAAAATCCAAAAGATTGCAGTTCCTATCACCATTATAATAATTGAGGTCAAAAAAGAATATTTAAGAGCTTTCATTATTCTGTCCTTATTTCTTGCTCCGTAATTATATGCTACAATCGGTGTCATTCCGTTGTTCAGCCCAAATATAGGCATAAATACAAAGCTTTGAAGCTTATAATATATTCCAAGCACATTAACAGCCATATCGGAATATGCCACAAGTATTTTATTTAATCCAAGCATCATAATAGTTGACATAGCCTGCATTGCAATGGAGGGCACTCCCACCCTGTATATATCCTTGATTATAATAAAATCAGGCTTAAATATATGTTTTCCGAGGCTTATATCCACCTCTTCATTATATTTTACATTAAAAATATAGGATAAAATCATAGCTATAATCTGCCCGATTACAGTAGCAATGGCTGCTCCGGCTATACCCAGCTTTGGTGCTCCAAGGAGTCCGAAAATAAGTATTGGATCCAGTATAATATTTATAATAGCACCTATGCCCTGGGTAATCATATTGTAGATAGTCTTTCCCGTAGACTGTAAAATCCTTTCAAAAGCTATTTCAAGCATCAGACCGAATGAAAATATGCTTACAATGGAAAGATATGAATATCCGTAGTTTCTTACAATCTCACTGTTTGTCTGTGAATCGAAAAATATCTTTGTAGCCAGTACTCCAAATATTGCAAAAGCGACAGATGAGATTATAGCCAAAAGTATGCAATTATCCGCAGTCTTTTTAGCCCTTTCTTTTTTTCCTTCTCCAAGCAGTCTTGATAAAAGTGCATTTACACCTACTCCGGTACCTACAGATACGGCTATCATAAGTATCTGTATCGGATATGCCAAAGACACCGCAGCGAGTGCATCCGGACTGTATTTTGCCACAAATATACTGTCAACTATATTATATAATGATTGTACCAAAAATGAGATTACCATCGGTGTACTCATTGTGAAAAGTAGTTTGCCCACCGGCATAACTCCCATGCGATTTTCTTTTTCTACTGCCATATTATCTCCTAACAAATGTTTATCATACTATTCTACAACTTATAAAAAAAATTTTCTATTCAAAATTGATTTATACCCCTTTATCTCTTTATTTTTGACTTTTATTTTACTTTAAACCGTCTATATATGAACATAATATGAATATTTCTTCTAAAAGTTGCTAAAGTACTCGCTAAGTGCTAAAATAGCTTGATTAGTAGACAATTTTACAATAATCTATATTTGGTGTATTATTGTATTATAGTCTAATTTATTTTTGGAGAAACCATAATGAATTTTATTGAGAAGATATTTGGCACACATAGTGAAAGAGAACTTAGAATAATAGAACCTGTTATTGATAAGATAGAGAGTTTACGCCCTGCTATGCAAGCCATGAGTGATGAGGAATTAAGAGAACTTACACCAAAGTTCAAACAAAGACTGGCTGACGGAGAGACTTTAGACAGCATTTTGCCTGAGGCTTTTGCTGCCGTTCGTGAGGCTTCAGTCAGAGTTACAGGTATGGAGCATTTCAGAGTGCAGCTTATCGGAGGTATGGTCCTTCATCAGGGACGTATTGCCGAGATGAGAACAGGTGAGGGTAAAACCCTTGTTTCTACCTGTCCTGCATATTTAAATGCTCTTGCAGGCAAAGGCGTACTTATAGTAACGGTTAATGATTATCTCGCACAGCGTGATGCTGACGAGATGGGACAGATTCATAAATTCCTTGGACTTAGCGTAGGCTGTGTTTTAAACGCTATGACCTCGGAGCAAAGACAGGAGCAGTATGCCTGTGATATCACATATGTCACCAACAATGAGCTTGGTTTTGACTATCTTCGTGATAATATGGCAATCTATAAAAAGGATCAGGTACTTCGTTCACTCGATTATGCGATTATCGATGAGGTGGACTCCATCCTTATAGATGAGGCAAGAACCCCTCTTATTATTTCAGGTCAGTCCGGCAAATCCACAAAGCTTTATGAGATTTGTGATATGCTTGCAAAGCAGCTTGAAAGAGGTGAGGCAAGTGCCGAGTTTACAAAGATGGGTGCCCTTATGGGTGATGAAATCGAAGAGAGCGGAGATTTTATCGTAAATGAAAAGGATAAGGTGGTAAACCTTACAGAAGAAGGTATCAAAAAGGTAGAAAAATATTTTAATATAGATAACCTTGCAGATCCTGAGCATCTTGAAATACAGCATTGTATCATCCTTGCTCTCAGAGCAAATAACCTTATGTTCAGGGATAAGGACTATGTTGTAAAGGATGACGAAGTTCTTATAGTAGATGAGTTTACCGGTCGTATTATGCCCGGCAGAAGATACTCCGACGGTTTGCATCAGGCTATAGAAGCCAAGGAGCATGTAAATGTTCAAAGAGAATCAAGAACTCTGGCTACCATCACATTCCAGAACTTCTTTAATAAGTTTAAAAAGAAAGCAGGTATGACCGGTACCGCTCTTACCGAGGAGAAGGAGTTTAGGAATACCTATGGCATGGATGTTATTGCCATACCTACCAATAAGCCTATCGCAAGAATTGATCATGAGGATGCCGTTTATAAGTCCAAAAAAGAAAAATTCAATGCGGTCGTACAGGATATCAAGGAAACTCATGCCAAGGGACAGCCTGTTTTGGTGGGTACCATTACCATAGAGACTTCCGAGATGCTTTCAAAGATGCTTAAAAAAGAGGGTATTCCTCATACGGTACTTAATGCCAAGTTCCATGAAAAGGAAGCTGAGATTGTAGCCGGTGCGGGTATACATGGTGCCGTAACCATAGCTACCAACATGGCAGGTCGTGGTACCGATATTAAGCTGGATGAAGAGTCTGTAAAGAATGGCGGTCTTAAGATAATCGGTACTGAAAGACATGAGAGCAGGCGTATCGACAATCAGCTTAGAGGTCGTTCAGGTCGTCAGGGAGATCCGGGTGAATCAAAATTCTATATTTCACTTGAAGATGATCTTATGAGACTGTTTGCATCTGAAAGACTTATAAAGATTTTTAATGCCATAGGTGTGCCTGAGAATGAAGAGATTCAGCACAGCATGCTTACAAGAGCCATTGAGAAAGCTCAGATGAAGATAGAGAGCAATAACTATGGTATCAGAGAGAATCTGTTGAAATATGATGAAGTAAATAATGAACAAAGAGAAGTTATCTACGAAGAGAGAAATAAGGTATTAGAGGGCGATAATATGCGTGATACCATTCTTCGTATGATAAATGATATAATAGAGCGTTCTGTAAATATGGCTATCTCTGATGAGGTTCCTTCTTCCGAGTGGAATATTGCAGAACTCCACGAAATTTTATTGCCTATCATTCCTCTGTCTCCTGCCGATTACAGCAATGTGGAGAATATGAAAAAGGATGAACTTGTCCACAAGCTAAAGGAAGAGGCTGTAAAGCTTTATGAAGCAAAAGAAGCCGAATTCCCTGATGCTGAGAAGATTCGTGAACTTGAGCGTGTAGTTTTACTTAAAGCTATCGACAATAAGTGGATGAATCATATAGATGATATGGAACAGCTTCGCCAGGGTATCGGCTTACAGGCACTTGGTCAAAGAGATCCTCTTGTAGAGTATAAGATGGCTGCCTATGATATGTTTGATGAGATGACTGTCGGAATAGCCGAGGATACAGTGCGTATTCTATATCATATCAAGGTAGAGCAAAAGGTTGAAAGAGAGCCTGTAGCCAAGGTTACCGGTACAAATAAGGATGACAGTACCGTAAAGAAACCTATTCGTATAGAGGCAAGAGTTTATCCTAATGATCCATGTCCATGCGGAAGTGGAAAAAAATACAAGCAATGTCATGGTAAACAGGGAATGACATTATAAAATTCGGGGAGAGATTATGAATATTAAAAATAATAAAATCGGTTTGTTATCATCTATTATTATAGGTGTGGTACTGATTCTTGGAGGATTGGTCTATGCCTGGTATAATTCAGAGGTATTGCTTACCTTTAACTCTGCAAGTAAGATGTACAAAGACGGATATTATTTTACTTCAGCTGCAAAGAATGATACTGAAAGTATTTATTCTGTAGCCATATATGATATGTTGGATACCGGATACGGAACAGATGACGGAAAGTCTGAGGTTTACAGCATCTTCGGTGATGACGGGATATATTTTTTGGAAGCCAATCCAAATGATTCAAAAATCAAGTCAATGATTGAAATGTATGATAAATATGCCAATGAGGAGCATGGCGAAGATGAGATGCCTCCTGTATCCTATCTGATAGTGGATGTTAATAATGACAACTACAGTGTACTTGAGGAGATTGCAAATGAGATTGACCCTGAGCGTACCTACAGAGATGCCGGTCAGCTTTTTGATGACTTCTATCTTTCAAAAACCTCACTGACAAATAATATTGTTTTACATCTTGCAATAACCTTGGTGGCTATCGGTCTCGGTATCGGAGTTATTGTAGTAGCATTGTTTAGAAGATCCAAAAATCAGGATACCTATGAAAGACTTTGTGAGCTGGATGAACATCTTAGAGATAATCTGGGTGAGCTTGAAAATATCGCTGACTATGTAGATAAATCTCTTGGAGTTTATATACATAAAAATCATCTGATACTTAATACCAAGTTCGGATTTGATATGTTTAATCTTAACAATCTGGTATGGATTTATCATAATATCACAAAGCATAAAATGTATGTTTTTATCACTGTAAGTGTGGATTATTCATTGCAAATCAATCTGTATGAAGACGGAAAGTTCCGTGAGCAAAGAGTTATGCTCAGCAATAATAAAAACGCACAGGGTGCGGTAGAGTCACTGCTTACCTATATAGGTATGAACTATCCTAATTCAATTGTCGGATTCACTCCTGAGACAAGAGAGGCATACAAAAACTTTAAACTCTCACACAGATAATTTAACCTGTCTTAAAATCATAAGTAATCTTATGATTTTAAGACTATTTTTTTGTCATCAATAATTTTTTTTGATATAATGTTCTCTAGAATAGCGAAAACACTTTAGCCGTATTTGATATCATTTGTATGAATGCTATAAAACTTAAGGATAGATTATGAATAAAAAAACATTAAAAATACTTGAATATGAAAAAATAATAAACAGCCTGGTAGATATGGCAAGCAGTGAGCCTGCAAAAAAGCTCTGTGCAAAATTGCAACCGTCTACAGACATTTTTGAAATACAAAAAAATCAAAGCCATACCACCGCCGCATTGGATAGAATCAGACTGAAAGGAAGTCTTTCATTATCTGAGGTAAAAGATATCTCCGACTCCCTAAAAAGACTCGAAATCGGATCCTTACTTTCACAGCCTGAACTTATGAAGATTCTCTCCATACTGAATGCCGCTTCCAAGGCTATAAGCTACGGACTGCACTTTGATGAAGAAGATTATGATATTTTGGAAGAATACTTCAGATCTCTTGATGAGATAAAAGATCTCAAAAAAGAGCTGTCTCGATGTATTATTTCAGAAGAAATAATGGCTGACAATGCCTCTCCCGAACTTAGTCATATCAGGAGAAAAATAAAGCAGATAAACTCAAAGATGCATACCGAACTCAATAATATATTAAATGCACATAGAGAATATCTGATGGATGCCGTCATCACACAAAGAGACGGCGCATACTGTCTGCCTATAAAAAGCGAATACAAAAACAAGGTTTCCGGTGTAATACATGACCAGTCAGCCACCGGTTCCACAGTATTTATAGAACCTATTGCTGTGATTAAAATGAATAATGAGCTTAAATCACTGTTTATGGATGAGAAAAAAGAAATAGAAAAAATACTTGAAAATTTGAGTCTTTTATCCGCACAGTATATTGAACCGCTCAGACAGAATGCAAAAACCCTTATCTTCCTTGATTTTGTATATGCCAAGGCAAATCTCTCAAAGAAGATGAACGCAAGTGAGCCTAAATTTAATTCCAAACATTATATCAATATAAAAGAGGGAAGGCATCCTCTGCTGGATACAAAAAAGGTGGTTCCTATAAATATTTCAATAGGGGATAATTATGATTTACTTATTATTACCGGACCTAATACCGGAGGTAAGACCGTATCCCTAAAAACTGTAGGGCTTTTTACTTTGATGGGGCAGTCAGGGCTTCATATACCTGCATTTGAGGGAAGCGAACTGTCTGTATTTGATAATGTATTTGCGGATATCGGTGATGAACAAAGCATTGAGCAGTCACTGTCCACATTCTCGGGGCATATGAAAAATATTGTCTACATCCTAAACCATGCCGATGCCAATTCACTCTGCCTTTTTGATGAGCTATGTGCCGGTACGGATCCTACCGAGGGTGCCGCACTTGCAATATCCATACTTTCATTTCTGCACAGAATGAAAAGCAGATGTATAGCCACCACCCACTACAGCGAGTTAAAGGTATTTGCTCTGAATGAGCCCGGAGTAGAGAACGCCTCCTGTGAGTTTGATGTGGCAACCCTCTCTCCTACTTACAGAATACTTATAGGAGTTCCCGGCAAGTCAAATGCCTTTGCCATAGCCGGCAAACTTGGGCTTCCCGATTACATCATCTCGGAAGCGGATACACATCTTGAAAAGGATGCCAAGGACTTTGAAGACCTGCTTACAAGACTTGAAAATGACAGACAAATCATAGAAAAGGATAAATTGTCCATTCAAAAATATAAGCGAGAAATAGAAAGCCTGAAGAGGCATTATGATAAGCAGGAGGAAAACCTCGCTCTCAGAAAAGAAAAAATTCTGGATGAAGCCAGAGAAGCCGCCAGAAAGCTTTTGGAAGAAGCCAAGGAAACTGCGGATGATACTATAAAAAATATAAATAAAATAGCCTCAGGTGCAGGACTTGGTTCGGCTCTTGAGGAACAGCGTACAAGGCTTAGAGAGTCCATAAATAAAAATACCAGGACCATGGAGATAGCGCAGCCTTCCAAAAAGGTTAAAAAACCTAAGGAGCTTAAACTTGGTGACAGTGTTCATGTTATCAGTCTGAATCTTGACGGCATAGTATCCTCTCTTCCAAACCAAAGCGGCAATTTCTTTGTTCAAATGGGTATACTAAGATCACAGGTCAATATATCGGATGTGGCTTTAGTCGAGGAAGAGTCTGTAAAGACCGAGCCTAAGGCAAGAAGCAAAAGCTCTTCCATGGTAAAATCCGCTACAATCTCCACAGAGATAAATGTAATAGGTAAAAATGTGGATGAAGCCTGCTCGGAGCTTGATAAATATCTGGATGATGCTCTCCTTGCACATCTGCCCGGAGTGAGGATTATTCATGGCAGAGGTACCGGTGCATTACAAAAGGGCATACATGCCTATCTGAAGAGACAGTCATTTATAAAAAGCTACTCTCTTGCAGACTTTAATGAGGGCGGCAATGCTGTAACAATTGTGCGTTTTAAATAATATAATAAAGGTGAAATATGGCAGAAAAGCAAAGAATTTTAATTGTAGATGATGATGAAAATATAGCAGAGCTGATTTCGTTATATTTGATGAAAGAATGTTATGAAACAAAAATAGTAGGTGACGGAGAGTCTGCATTGGCTGATTTTGATGAGTTTAAACCGCATCTGATTCTCCTTGATCTTATGCTTCCCGGTATAGACGGTTACCAGGTTTGCAGAGAAATCAGGGCAAAGTCCGGCACACCTATAATAATGTTATCCGCAAAAGGTGAGGTCTTTGACAAGGTTTTAGGTCTTGAACTCGGTGCGGATGACTATATGATAAAGCCCTTCGATTCAAAAGAGCTTATTGCCAGAGTAAAGGCTGTAATAAGGCGATATCACAGCAGCAATATATCGATTCCGGATTTACATACCGGCGGAGAATATGTTGAATATCCTGATCTGGTGGTAAATATAACAAACTATGCCGTTACCTACCTTGGAAAAAATGTAGAAATGCCCCCAAAGGAGCTCGAACTTCTATACTTTTTATCCTCCCATCCAAATCAGGTATTCACCAGAGAGCAGCTTCTTGACAATATATGGGGCTATGAATATATCGGTGACACGAGAACCGTGGATGTACATATAAAAAGATTGAGAGAAAAAATACATGACAATCAATTTTGGTCAATATCCACTGTTTGGGGTATCGGATATAAATTTGAGGTCAAAAAATGAGAATACCTCTCTATCTGAAATTTATACTTGCCTATATAATTTTTGGAATAGCAGGCTTTATAGCAATAGCCACTATCTCCAGTGATTTGACCTATTCATATCTGGTGGAGTCAAGAAGCCAAACTCTCTATGATGAAGCAAATCTTATAGCTTCCACCTACTCCACCGTATATGAAGGTCAAAATATCTCACTTGCAGAAAGTTATCCTCAGCTAAAGGCTGTAGCTACATTCCTCAATGCAAAAATATGGGTAATGGATAAAAACGGTAAAATAATCGTGGATGCTGACAATAAAATGGTATCTGAAACCATCTCAGACTTTGATCCTACCGCCACAGGCAATAAATCCTTTATGGTAGGTGATTATTTTCATTCCTTTAATGAAGACTATTTAAGTGTTTCCGCACCCATCACAGGTAATTTCCGTACCTATGGCTATGTGGTCATTCATCTTTCCATGAAAAATGTTACCAAAAGTCAGTATCATATTTTGAATATAGTATATATAACATCATTGATAGTATTTTTACTCTCTCTGATTATTTTAATAGTATTCCAGCGCATAGTTTATTCTCCTCTAAAAAAGATAACCGATGGAGCCAAGGCTTATGCGGACGGTGATTTAAAATATGAAATAAAGGTACATTCAAATGACGAAATGGGATATCTGGCTGCAACCTTAAACTATATGTCGGATAAGCTGGATGATACGGAAAATTATCAAAAAAAGTTTATTTCAAATATATCCCATGATTTTCGCTCACCCCTGACCTCAATAAAGGGATATCTTGAGGCAATACTTGACGGAACAATCCCCTCTGAAATGCAGGAAAAATATTTACAAAGAGTTATAGATGAGACCAACAGACTGACAAAGCTTACCGAAAGCCTGCTCTCTCTTGATTCTATTGAGAGCGTAAAGCTTAATAAAACAAGCTTTGATATAAATAAGGTAATACGGGATACCGCAAGCAGCTTTGAGGTACAGTGTAACAGTAAAAATATCACTATTGAATTGATTTTAATAAATGTATCACAGTATGTTATTGCAGATTTAAGTAAGATACAGCAGGTACTTTATAATCTTATTGATAATGCTATAAAGTTTTCTTCACAGAACTCTTCCATCATCATACAGACCAGTCTGAAAAAGGAAAAAATTTTTATTTCAGTAAAAGATACGGGCATAGGTATTGCAAAAAATGAGCAATCCAAAGTCTTTGACAGATTTTATAAATCGGATCTTTCAAGAGGTAAGGATAAAAAGGGCACAGGGCTTGGACTTGCCATAGTCAAGGAAATCCTGCAAACTCATGGTGAAAATATAGATGTTATAAGTACTGTAGGCATAGGAACCGAGTTTATTTTCTCATTACCTGTAAGCAAGGAAGTTTAGCTATAATACTTAAAATAAGGGCTTTCGCAATGCGAAAGCCCTTATAGCATATTTTCCTTATTTATTTTTCTTCTTTTTTAAGCTCAACCTTTTGACTCAACTCTGCAAAACTTGTAGCCAGTGATGCAAGACCGCTAAGCTCTGTAGGTATAATAATCTTTGTCGACTTTCCGTCGGCAACCTTTTGGAATGCCTCAAGTCCTTTTAATGTAAGTACCTTTTGACTTGGATCAGCCTCTGAAAGCACTCTTAAAGACTCAGCCTGTGCCTTTTGAATTGCAAGTATAGCCTGCGCCTGTCCTTCCGCCCTCTTTATAGCGGTCTCTTTCTCAGCCTCTGCATTTAATATAGCAGCCTGCTTATTACCCTCTGCAACAAGGATGGCACTCTCTTTCTTAGCCTGAGCTTCAAGAATATTTGCTCTCTTCTCACGCTCCGCCTTCATCTCTTTTTCCATCGCAACTCTGATATCCTCAGGTGGCAGAATACTCTTTAACTCCACACGGTTTACCTTTATACCCCATGGATCTGTAGCCTCATCAAGCTCCGATCTCATTGCCGTATTTATGGTATCTCTGGATGTGAGAGTCTGGTCTACAGTCATATCACCTATTATATTTCTAAGAGTTGTGGCTGTAAGATTCTCAATAGCTGATATAGGTCTTTCTACACCATAGGTATAAAGCTTGGGATCCGTTATCTGGAAATACACTATGGTATCTATCTGCATAGTTGCATTATCCTTTGTAATAACCGGCTGTGGCGGGAAGTCTACAACCTGCTCCTTTAATGAAATCACCTTTGCTATTCTGTCAAAGAAGGGATTTATAAAATGCAGTCCCGAACGAAGTCCCTGAGAATACTTTCCAAGTCTCTCAACCACATATACCCTTGACTCGGGTACTATCTTTATTGATTTAACCGTAATTAACAAAATAATAACCAACAAAACAATAATAATTGCGTAGCCCATATTTTAATGTCTCCTTTAAATAAATTAGTTTCTGCCAAGAATTATCTTATTGCCCTCGAACTTGACAATATTTGCAATATCTCCGGGTTTCAGTTCTAAATTGGCAATAGCTGTCCATATACCGCCCTTAAATCTCACATCATAGATATAATTATCATTTTCTACAGATGTAAGCTTTACTATCTTCACCTTTTCTGTGCCAAGACTCTCCTTACCATTCAAATAAAACTTAAAGATCTTTCTAAAGAATGCTATAAAGATCAATGAAAGTACACAGAATATGATTGCCTGTATCTCAAGTGATTTAACAAACAAAGATATCGGCATCATAATAAGTGCTGCAATAGCCAGCCATACCGAAACCAATCCGGGAATCAGAATCTCTCCAATGGCAAATATAGCAAATAAAACTCCCCAATAAAACATATTTCCTCCTTTTGCCTGTAAGTAATACTACCAAAGCTTTTTAGAAAGATAAATTTATAATTATCATATATATTATAGCACAAATTGTACTTATATGCTAATAAAACCTCAAGGAAGACCTTGAGGTTTTTTATAATATACGGTTTATCTAATCCACTTACCGTTACCGTCTACTCTATAGCCGTCAGGAGTAGTTGCATTATACCACATTGCTCCGTCAGCACCTACATAGTAATAGTCTCCCTTATATGGAATCCATGCATCTCTATACATATAGCCCCATTTATCAAAGTAATACCACTTACCGTTATCCTTTGTCCAGCTACTCTTAACATATCCCATACCGGAATTTACATTCAACATATAATACCAGCCGTGCTCGTCTTTACGCCACTCGCCTCTGTCTGCCGGCATACGCTCCAAAATCTCTGCTTGTGCTGTCATAGGGGGAACTACCACACCTCCAAGACTAAATGCTGCAAATAAAACCGCTACTGATTTGATTAAACCTTTTTTCATCATTCCTCCTTCTATCCTATACACTTTACAAAGTGACATCTTATTGTCTATATATAGTATATACGATATTTACCTTTTATATCTTACATACTGTTTACAATATATTTTCTAAATGCGTACATAATATATAGGAATTTCTATCTATTTTTTAAAGTCGGTGTCCAGTAGCTGTTATTGTAAATATCAGTGAATTTATAGGTAATCAGATTGTCCTCTTCCACAGTAGTATAGTACACCTCAGGTGTCTTACTTACCGTATACTGCTCCCCGATTTTATAATCAGTTACAAATTCTCCGTTATAATTATAATAATCAGCCAAAAAGTCTATTACATCCCCTGATTTGATTTCGGTGATATTTTTTGCAATGGCCTCTGTCTCATTTTGCTCATACCGGGTATTGGCACCTGCCAGATATCCCTTAGGATGCTCAGAGTCAAAAATTATTATCAAATTAGACTTTTCGCCGTTTAAAAGTGCAGGCACACGACCTATTGTAGTGCTTACTTTGCCGTCTTTTACAGTTGATACATGATAGTATGATACGGGCTGACCGTCTATATACATCCAGGCTCTTGCACTGTCTGCAAGCATATCACCGTTTTCATCAAACTCTAAGAAATTATCAAGCCCCATATCAATATAGCCCTGTCCGTCATCTACAAGCATCTTTTCCTCTATTGAGGATACAAGCCTCCATTCCTCCTTGGATAAATGTATCTTAGGTGTGGAGCCGGTATTATCCCATTGAAGCTTGGAAGCATCCAGTCTGTTTGATATAACATAATCCTTGATTACATCATCGGATATCGCCCTGTTTTGCAAGAAACCTATACTTGATAAATCAAGTCCTATAGATGATAGGCTCTCAGATGAAATACTTCCCGATAAAAGGCTTTCTATCATACCGCTTAAATCTCCGCTTGAGAGTGAACCTATGGTATTTCCTGTTAATGTACCGGCAGGAGTACTCTGTGTGCCACCTGCTATCTGTCCGCTTGCCTGTATGGAAGCGAATTGCTGTATCATCTTAGTGTATTCACTGTCCATACCTATATCGCCATAGGTATTAACCATTTTGTCAACCTTTGACAATTTCTTATATGGGAAATATATGGAAAGCCCGTAGGAATTTGCCATATTTGAAGAAGTACGATTATACTTTACAGCCCCGAGTACCGACTTGATTGTAGGATCATTCTCATCCTTGTTCATATTATACACAAGGCTTACCAAATCAACCTGATCAATATTGGATGATTTTGCAAACTCTCTGCTTGCAGTTCTCGCATTTGATACTCTGCTGTATTCTTTATTTCCTATATATGCAGCAGTATCTCTTGCAAAGCTTGAAAGACCTGAAGGCATGGTTGCCTTTAACTCCGCCAAATCCACTACGGAAAGTGTGGTGGACTGTCCTCCGGCAATTCTTTTGCTTTCATCTATAAAATCATCCACTATTCTCTTGCCTATATTCAAAGTAGAAGTGGCTGTATTATTGCTCAAATCTGAAAGCCAGTTTGTATAATACCAGCCTGTTCCAGGTTCGGTTTCCTCCGAAGCTATCATATAGTCCGCATAGTCTGAAAGTGCAAGTGCAGTCTCTGTAGTCGCCATCAGACATGCATCAAATCCTATAAAATCATATTTTATATCTGTTGCCGCAATTGCAGACTTTATTTTAGACAAGCTCATAGCTCCGGCATTGGCATTTAACTCATCATATCCATAACCTGTGACCGAGCCTCCGCCATGATCCCAGAATATAAGCTGATATCTGTTTGCCGGAAAATTTTTCTTACAATATTCTACGAATCTTATCAATGTATTGGGATCTGTCATAGGCTGACTTCCATTATCATCCGCCAGCTTCCTTAACTTGCCGTCCTTTATCTGATAAATCTGATTATTGCTTGAAGATATTATTGAATTTTTCCAGATTTTAGTACCGCCTGTATATACCAATACATTTACATTATCCGAAATATCCGCCTTAGTCATCTCGATAAGGTCATTGGTTGCCATACCATGCTTTGACTCCAGATCGGTACCGCACATATATATCATTACATTGACACTGTCGCCGCCTGTAGGTCTGTAAAACTTCTCTCTGGCATTTTCATTTACCGATGTATCAAGCTGACCTCTGTTATCGGATACACCGCTCCATGCACTGCTGATACCGCCTATGCTGTTTGCTGTAATATCCCCCAATGTTGAACTTAAAGAAGGTATATTTAACTGTGGAGTTTCCGTATTTACATAACTTGTTGAATTTCCCAACAACATATTTAATATATTGGTTTTATTACCTGTAAATGCTCCTATAGCCAATACTATTATTACAATCAAGATACTGAAAGGGGAACCTCCTCTTCCACCTCCCGACCTTCTTGGACCTGTAGGCATTCCGCCGCTTCCTACCCCTCCTGTATTGGCAGCTTCTCTTCTAAAAATCCTTTTACCTGAACCCGGACCTCTCAGATCTCTGTCATGGCTTGTCGGTCTGTCCATCTGCTCTCCTCCTATATTGTTTTTATTTACACCTGCAGCATTTTGCTTTAAGCATAGTTTATTCTAACAATAATTTCAGAATACGGCAACAAAGGATTGCAAATAGTTTTTATTTTTCATCATATTTGCATATTACAAGTCTGTTATTTATAAGATATATCATTGGCAGAAAAATCTTGCCATACCATTTCATCTGTTTTTCTATCTGTTTTGTAAAGTTTATCAGTCCGGTCTGCCTTAACTTAGGATTAAGCTCTATAAGCTCCCTTCCGTCTGTAACTCCAAAATGATATTCCGATTTGGTTCTCTTTACAGCCTTGTTCTTTTTTGCCTTATTTACAAGCCTTTTTGATAAGCAATCCAAATGAAGCTCAAAATGGTTAAAGCTGTCTGTAAGTATATTTAAAAACTCCTTCACCTGTTCCGGATAAAAATACATAATCATACCCTCTGAAATAATCAAAAGCTCCTCTCCCTTTGTATCTATCTCCTTTGTCCAAGTTCTATCCAGTGCGGATTTTTCAATATTTTTTACTCTTTCATTTTCCTCAAAGAATTTTTTTCTTAAATTAATCACCTCCGGAAAGTCTATATCATACCAATGTATCTTTCCGTTATCTACACGAAAAAATCTTGTATCAAGTCCTGAGCCAAGTGAAACTATATGGCAGGTAGGATGCTTTTCTATAAACCTTTTGACCTCATCATCCATAACCTTGGCTCTGGAAATAATACCCATATGATTTACTTTCTCTTTATTAAAAGAATCAAAATCATAGTCTATCATATCTACCATTTCATACGACTTTTTATCTTTTAATATAGATTTTTCCGCCTTGTAATCTCTTGCTCTGGCATCCAAAGTTATAAGCATGGTTTCCATAACGCCTTCAAGTTTTATCTTCATAACAGCCTCCATAACTCCACAATTGTGCTGTGGTATAAGCAGTAATAAAATATATTTCAAATATAGTTTATGTTAGGTATCACTAACTTTTGTTATATCATACTTCTATCTAGGTTAAAACTCAATCAAATTTTTCTATAAAGTCTTGCCATATTGATATTTTCTAAGAAAATTATAAGAATTATGTTATTATAATTATATAATTCCCCGATTTATTTAATACTTCACTTCTTTGAAGTATTAAGTTTTTTTTGATATTTTTTAGTATTTTAGACTACAAAAAATATATAAAAACTATTTCTCCCTTTATATATGTATATTATTTAATTAAATATATATACTTTTGTTTACATCTTCTAATATTATGTTGTATAATTGACTTTTCATTTTCTTTTGCTAAGATTATATCCAAGAAATAGATTTGTAAAGTAATTTTTTCTTTGCTATCTTATTATAAACCGGGAGGAATATATGTATAAACTAAAAAAGATACCCTTACTGCTTTCTGTTTTATTACTGTCTTTGCAAGGCTGTAGAGGAAATGAAGTTACAGCTTCAGATATGCAGGGGACAAAGACTTTTTATCAGGTTGTGGATAATTATAATACTGATAAGTATACACAGAAAGAACTTGCACAAATAACGGGAAGTGATTCATTTATAGATACTTTGCAAAAATTTAATGCTGAAATGAATTCAACGGATACTGTAGATTTTTATGATATGAAATATGAAACTGTAGCTTTTATAGGTAAAT
>RBWB01581777.1_pt1 | contig 19348 bp, 20 predicted proteins | sample 2014201 | NCBI WGS metagenome assembly RBWB01 (sample SAMN10133834, study PRJNA383868) | Human oral metagenome, whole genome shotgun sequencing project. | isolation source: supragingival plaque isolated from 88 juvenile twins | host: Homo sapiens | place: Australia
ACAAGCCGTGACGGCCAGTCTCCAGCCATCACCCCCGGAATGCTAGAATCGCCGCCCGTCACAGCCCATTCGCCGCCGGCATCCTGCCGGGTATCATGGCGCATGGCCGCCCCCTGCCTTGGAGGGGATGCACGTTCACCGTGCCGGAGGCGTCATCATTTCTTCCATGCCTGAAACCTCGCCCCACATCTTCCTGCAGGGTCTCGTCGTCGAGTCGCTGATCGGTGTCTATCCGCAGGAACGGCACGCGCCCCAGCCGCTGTCCATCGATGTGGCTGTGGGGCTGCCCTCCACGGCAGCTTTCCTGTCCGACAACTTCCAGGACACGGTCGACTACGCCGCCGTGGCCGATCTCATCCGCCAGGAGGCGGCAGCCCAGCGCTTCCAGCTGCTGGAGCGCATGGCGCACCATCTCTGCCAGGCCATCGTCACGCGCTTTCAGGCGCCGTGGGTGCGCATCAGCATCGTCAAGCCCGGCATCGTGCCCGGGGCCCAGGCCGTGGGGGTCAGCTATTTGTTCCGTGCGCCGGCGGGCTGATTCCTGCCCGCCCTGTCCGGGGCCGCGGGGGCGGTGTCACTGACGCCCGCACGCCGCCCGGTCACGATCACGAAGCGCATTTCGGGCCGTTCGCTGGGCGGTACCACCAGCGATATCGAGCGTTGCATCACCCAGGCACGCATGGCGTGGGCCAGCGGCAGATAGTAGGACTGGGTCTTCACGATCTCCAGCGCCTGCTGCAGCAGCCCCGTGCGCTTGATGGGGTTGTTCTCGTAGCGGGCCTGGTCAATGAGCCTGTCCAGTTTCGGGTCGCTGATGCGCGCCGCGTTGTAGGTGCCGTCCACCTTGTCGGACCGGGTGTAGGCCAGCGACAGCAGGTTCTGCAGGGCGTCAAAATCGGGGCTGCCCCAGCCCAGCATCCACAGGCTGCTGTCCAGGGTTTCCAGCTTGGGCACCAGGCTGGCAAAGGGCAGGCTGTTGATCTTCACGCGGATGCCGATGCGCGCCCACATTGGAACCAGCGCCTGGCAGATCTGCTGGTCGTAGGCGTAGCGGTTGTTGGGGCAGTCCAGCGTCACCTTGAAGCCGGCTGCGTGGCCGGCCTGGGCCATCAGTTGCCGGGCCTGGCGCAGGTTGGTGGCCTCGCGGCGGTCCAGCGCCTCGGTCCAGCCGTTCACGCCGGGCGCCACGATGGTGCCGGCCGGCTGGTACATGTTGCGGCTGATGCGCATCAGCGTGCGCTCGTTGATGGCCAGCGCCATGGCGTGCCGCACCCGCTGGTCGCGGAACGGGTTGCCCATGCCGGTATGGCCGTACCGCAGCGAATCCGAGAACTGGTCCATCCCGATCAGCAGCGTGCGCTGCGACACGTCGGTCTGCACCTGCAGCCCGGGGAGGCGCTTGAGCGCCGGGACGCGCTGGCCGGGCAGGTCGGTCACCAGATCCACCTCACCCTGTTCCAGGGCGCGCAGCCGGTCGTCGTCGGAGGCAATGGCCTGGTAGATGACGGGATCCGCGTTGCCCGGGAAACCGCCGGTATTCCACCAGTCCGGGTTGCGCTCCAGCTGCAGCGGCAGGCCGGGGGCCCAGCCCTCGGCCACGCGATAGGGGCCGGTGCCGTTGGCGTTTCGGGTGGCATAACCACTGCCGCCGGGCTTGGAGGCCAGCACGGCCTCGGCACGGTGGGTGCGGCTCCAGCGCCGGTTCATGATCCGTGCATCGGTCAGGATGCGCGGCAGCAGCGGCATCGGCTTGTCCAGCACGATGTCGATCGTGTGTTCATCAATGCGTCGCACGCTGCGCACGCCGGCCAGCATGGTGCCCAGCGTGCTGCCGGCGCCTTTCAGGCGCTCCAGCGAGAACTGCACGTCTTCGGCCGTGAGCGGGCTGCCGTCATGAAAGCGCACGCCCTGGCGCAGATGGAAGCGCCAGATGACCGGGGTGAGCAGTTCCCAGCGCTGGGCCAGCGCCGGTTCGACTTCCAGTCCGGGTGAATAGCGAGTCAGCGATTCATAGACATGCTGCAGCACGGCCTGGACCTGCGGATGCGCCTGGGCATGTGGGTCCAGCGAGGTGATCTCGGTCTGGGCCGCCCAGCGCAGCGTGGCCGCGCTGGCGGGCAGGGCAGCCCCCATCAGGCCGGCCAGCAGCAGGGCGCGGCAGGTCCGGCGCAGCCGGGTGGGCCACCCTGTGGGCAGTGAAACACGAGGTCGGGATGTACCCGCAGAGCGCACCAGGTCGGGGTGCTCGAGGGCCATTCCTTTCAGGCGCAGGCGTCCCTTGCCGTGGCGCTTGCCGGCGAGCGGTGACACCTGGACCTGTGTGGCGCGCGTCGTCATGAAAGGTTGCCCATGATTGCAATGTGTGGAGACGGCCCGGATCCCGTTCCGGCGGAGCGCTAGCACATGCCAGCGTTTCCTTATGTGTCTCTCATGTTGCAATTTAGCATGTTTGTCCAGAAATCGTGGTTTGATAGCGGACACACAGCGTTTTGGGTCCTGCCCATCCTCAGGATGTTGCCATTCTTTGCAAACAGCGGCGCGCAGCCGACAGGGGCAACCAGGGAATGGACAGGTGGGCAGAAGCTGCCCGGGGGCTAGGCTTCCGCCTGACGACGCCGGTATTCGATGAACGTGTACGCCACGCCGTCCTGGCTGGTGCCGTTCTCGCGCGATACTTCCTGCCACTGGGCGGGGTCGGGGGCAGCCAGCCAGGCGTCGCCGGGCGGGTCCAGGGCGATCTCGGTCAGCAGCAGCCGATCGGCCCGTGACCAGGTCTGCTCGTAGATCTGCGCCCCGCCCATCACCATGATCTCGTCTTCGGTCGCGTGACGCGCAACGGCCTCGTCCAGGCTGGCGGCCAGTTCCACGCCCTCGGGCAGCGTCAGCGACTGGCGGCTGATCACCACCATGCGACGGCCCGGCAGCGGCCGGCCGATGGACTCCCAGGTCTTGCGGCCCAGCAGCACCACGTGACCCATGGTCTGTTGCCGGAAGTGCTTCAGGTCCTCGGGCAGGTGCCAGGGCATCCGGTTCTGGTGGCCGATCACGCCATTGCGGGCGCGAGCGGCGATCATCGTCAGGCTGGGCTTGCTCATACCGCGATCGGCGCCTTGATGCCCGGCCACGGGTCGTAGTCCTCGATGACGAAGTCCTCGAAGCGGTAGTCGAAGATGGATTCGGGACGGCGCGCCAGCTTCAGCCGGGGCAGGGCGCGCGGCGTGCGTGACAGCTGCAGTCGGGCCTGATCCAGGTGGTTCAGGTACAGGTGGCAGTCACCGCCGGTCCAGATGAACTCGCCGGGCTCCAGATCGGTCTGCTGCGCCACCATGTGGGTGAGCAGCGCGTAGGACGCGATGTTGAAGGGCACGCCCAGGAAGATGTCGGCGCTGCGCTGATAGAGCTGGCAGGAAAGCCGGCCTTCGGCCACGTAGAACTGGAAGAGCGCGTGGCAGGGCGGCAGCGCCATGTGCGGCAGCTCCCCCACGTTCCAGGCCGAGACGATCAGCCGGCGCGAATCGGGCGAGCGGCGGATGTCCTCGACGACGCGGGTGATCTGGTCGATGTGCTGGCCGTCAGGGGTGGGCCAGCTGCGCCACTGCGCGCCGTACACCGGTCCCAGGTTGCCCTCTGCGTCGGCCCATTCGTCCCAGATGGTGACGCCGTTGTCGCGCAGGTAGCCGATGTTGGTGTCGCCCTTCAGGAACCACAGCAGTTCGTGGATGATGGAGCGGGTGTGCAGCTTCTTGGTGGTGAGCAGCGGAAAGCCGTCAGCCAGCGGAAAGCGCATCTGATGACCGAAGACTGACAGCGTGCCGGTGCCGGTGCGGTCTTCCTTGCGCACACCGTGCGTCAGCACGTGGTCAAGCAGGTCGAGATAGGTCTTCATGGGGTTTCGCCAGACAGGGAACCCCGCATTCTAAAGGAGGCCGGGCGTAAAGGAACCTGTGCCACAACCCCCTGGCGACGTGCCCCCTGGCAGGGAAGGTGCAGGGTCTTCGGGCTTCCGTCGTCCAGGTCCGGGGGCTGCCCAGGGGGGGCGACCCACCATTTCAGGGAGGGAGACGGGCTCGTGGCCCGCTCCGTCAGCGGGACGAGGCGCGTCCCGAGCCCTGCTGCAGCGCGTTCAGCGCAGCAGCCTGCTCCTCGGGGGTCAGCCCGTCCAGGCTGCCGAGCTGGTCGCCGCCGGGCATCACGTCCTCCAGCTCGGGCGCCACGCCGTCCTGCATGTTGGCGTCATCACCCCCATAGGGCAGGTCGCCGCCGTTGTCCTGCATGTCCAGGCCAGGGCGGGCCATGCCGGGCGAGGGCGACATCGGATAGGCGCCAGCGGCATTCATGCCCTGCATGTCGCCCTGCATCTGGCCGCTGCCATCGTCCATCATGCCGTCGGCCGGAGCGCCCATGTCTCCTTCGCCGGGCGCCATGCCATCGGGCGCATAGCCGCCGGCGTAGGGGTCATGCGCGCCCGAGCCGGCAATGCCGTCTTCGCCATCACTGCTGCCTTCGGCCGGCTCGATGCCTTCAGGCATGCCCCCTTGCGGCAGGCGGGAGTTCCCCGCGTTGCTGGTGAGGACGTCGAGGCTGTAGCGGGCCGGGGCGGGAAACTCGATCTTCCGGCCGTTGTGGTCGATGATCACCTTGTCATCCAGCACGGCCTTCAGCACCGAGCCGTTGCCCAGCTTCTGGTTGACTGCGTAGGCCGCCACCGGACGCTCGTTGATGCCCAGTACCGCCACACCCCGTGCGCCGGCCTGCAGCACGCCCAGCACCTTCACATCAATGGGAGGCGGGGCGGTATCGACCGTTTCCGTGTTGCGTGCACCAAACAATTTGCTGGCAATCGGTAAAGGTGGGCGATTGTTGTCACCGATTGCATCATTGGGCGCAATGGCGCCGCGCGGCGCCAGCAATTGCATGGCCCAGTAGGTGACGATGCTGACCAGCAGCAGGAAAAGCAACAGCGAAAGCAGTCGGATGACGGCAGAGGAACTCCGCATGGTGAGGTCGTCTCAAGGAATGGGGCGTAACGCCGTGCGCCCGGAGGCGCAGACAGTGGCTGCTATCATACAAGCCAGTTACGGCAGAGGAAGAATCTGCTTCAATCGTCCGATGTTAAAACCACCCAGGACACTCTGCGAGAAAAACGCTGGTATGAAAACACGTGTCTCCGCACCGACGGCAAACATGACCGACACACGGTTGGCCGCAGTCTCTTCGGCACCGCGCCTGCAAGCCGCCCGCGGCAGCCGGCGTCGCACCCATGGTTTCACCCTCATCGAACTCATGGTGGTGGTGATGATCCTGGGCGTGCTGGCAGCGCTGGTGGTGCCGCGCTTCATGTCGCGGCCCGACGAGGCCCGCGCCGTGGCCGCCAAGGCCGACATTGCCGCCATCATGCAGCAGCTCAAGCTGTACCGCCTGGACAACGGCCGCTATCCCACCACCGAGCAGGGGCTGGATGCGCTGGTCAACCGTCCCACCTCCGGGCCTTCGGCCAAGAACTGGAAATCCTATCTGGACAAGGCGCCGGTCGACCCTTGGGGCAAGCCCTATCAGTACCTGAATCCGGGCGTGCACAGTGAGATCGACGTGTTCTCCTACGGCGCCGACGGCGTGGCCGGTGGCGAGGCGGGTGATGCCGACATCGGCAGCTGGGATCTCTGACGAGGCCCCGGTGGCGCCCGTCGCTGAGGGATGGGCGCCTGCCGTCATGTCGCGCATGCAGCGCATGCGCCGCGCACGCGGCTTCACGCTCGTCGAGCTGATGGTGGCACTCATCATCATCGGTGTCGTGCTGTCGATGACGGTCATTTCCGGTTCGCCCAGTCCGCTGCGCGCCCTGGAAACCGATGCCGAACGCCTCAGCCAGCTGTTTTCGCTGGCGCGCGAGGAAGCCCAGATCCGCGGCGCTCCCATCCGTTTCGAGAACACCCGGGACCGTTACCGCTTCATCATCTTCAAGGACAGGCAATGGCGTCCCATCGAAGATGACACACATCTGCGCGCTCGTCAGTGGGAAAGCCCCACTCGGGTACGTGTGGAGAAGGCGGACGGTTCGGATATGCTGGAATTCGGACGTGACATGATCGAACCACCCTTTCGCGTGATCCTCACGCGCGATGCGGGTTCCGTCGAGATACACGCCAACGGGCTGGGCATCTTCGAGGTGCAGCGCCAGCCGCCTTCGCAGTAATTCATCCCTGCCACCTCTGCTTGCGCCCCTCGCGGGGCGTTTCGTTTCTGATCAATGCCCCTTTTCCTGCAGCCCACCATTTTCAGTAGGTCCGCGTGCCTGTCCGGCAGGACGGGCAGGGCTGCACACCGGGGCTTCACCCTCATCGAGGTGCTGGTGGCGCTCACCATCATCTCCATCGCGCTCATGGCCTCGCTGCGGGCCGTGGGTTCCATCACGGCCAGCTCGGCCGATCTGCGTGCCCGCACGCTGGCCCAGTGGAGCGCCGAGAACCGTCTGACCGAGATCCGCGTGCGGCACGAGTTCCCCGCCGTGGGGCGTCGCAACTTCGACTGCCCGCAGGGTGACCTGACGCTTCTCTGTCAGGAAGATGTCTACACCACGGCCAACCCCAATTTCCGCCGCATCGAGATCCAGGTCTTTGATCCCGCCCAGAGCGGGCAGACCGTGGGCGGTTCGCGCGAAGGCGGGCGGCTGGCACGGCTGCTGGGCTTTGCCGTGGTCGACAACAACACGGCGCGCTGACCATGATGCTGCGCACCTTGCCCCGTTCGTCGCGCCGTGCTGCCGGCTTCACGCTCATCGAGCTGCTGGTGGCGGTGGCGCTGCTGGCCATTCTGGCCGTGCTCAGCTGGCGTGGGCTGGATGCCGTCATCCAGAGCCGCGAGCGGCTGGTGACCGAATCCGACGAGCTGCGTTCGCTCACGCTGGCGCTGGCGCAGCTGGAAGAAGACCTGCTGGGCACCTGGCCGGTGAAGAACCTGGGGGGCGGCATCCGTCCCATCCGCGTGGTGCAGGACCAGGGGGGCGCGGGTGGCGCGGCCTCGCAGTCGATGATGCTGGTGCGCGAGATTGCCCGCACCGGGCGCGCCACGCGCCTGCAGCGGGTGGTCTACCAGGTGCGCGATGGCCGGCTGGAGCGCGGCTTCAGCGAATGGCAGCACAGCGCCGGCTCCGGCGGCCAGGTGGGCGGTGCCGTGCAGTCGCTCATCTGGCAGCCCATCCTCATGGACGTGCGCTCGATGCGCGTGCGCGGCTGGGTCAACAACAGCTGGATGGGCGGCAGCCAGCTGCAGGCCTACACCAGCCGGAACAACGAGAGTGGGGGCCAGGACAAGAACGACCCCTACGGCAACAGCGCCTATCCCAATCTGCCGGCCATCACGCCCACCACGCCGCCTGAAGTGGCCGAGAACATCCGGGCTGCCCGACGCATTGCCGACGAACAGCAGGACCGGATGGGTCTGAGCGGCATCGAGGTGCTCATCGAGCGCACCAATGGCCAGCGCTTCCTGCGCATCTACTCCATCCGGGATTGATCGCCATGACCCGTCCCGTTCCTGTCCTCCTTTCCGGTTTCACCCGTCCGCAGCGGGGGGCCGCCATCGTCACCGCGCTGCTGGTGGTGGCGCTGGCCACCGTCATCGTCTCCTCGCTCTTCTACCGCGAGAGCGTGGCCATCCGTTCCATCGAGAACCGCGCCACGCTGGCGCAGACGCGCTGGATCGAGCGTGCCGTCATCGACTGGGCCAAGGTGATCCTGCGCAACTCGCACCGCGACTATGACTGGTCCGGCTCCATCTGGGCCACGCCGGTGGCCGAGACGCAGCTCGACGAGACCGTCACCGGCGGTGCGAAGGTGGGCGATTCCTCGCGCCAGGCCATGCTGGCCGGCCGCATCCGCGACGCGCAGGCGCGCTTCAACGTCAACGCTCTCGTAACGCAGGATGCGGGTAGCGCCAATACCCAGAACGGGCAGTCTGGCAACAATGGCCAGTCGGGCAATAATGGCAATCCCGGCAACAACGCCACGAACGCAGAAAATGCCGATGTTTCGGTGGCGCACGTGGTGGCGCTCAAGCGACTGATGGGCATCCTGTCGCTGCCCGAGAATCTGGTGGACCGGATCCTCACGCGCGTGCGCAAGGTGGCGGCGCAGAAGCGTCAGGGCCGCAGTGGCGGCGAGGACTGGGTGATGCCGCTGCAGCGTTTCGACGATCTGCGCGATCTGCCCGGCTTCTCGGACGAAGTGATGAAGAAGCTGGAGCCGCACGTGACCGTCCTGCCGAGCGACGCACGCACCGTCAACGTCAACTCGGCCACGGCCGAGGTGCTGGAGGCGGTGGCGCGCACCTGGAACCCGGCATCGATCCGCAGCTTCATTGCCAACCGGGACGTGGCCCCGGCGCGCAACCTGTCGGATCCGGCGCTGGGACTTGTTGCAAATAGCCCACTCGACACGACGCTTGTCGCGGTGAAGTCGGATTATTTCATCGCCGACGGCATCATTCGCTACGACCGCGTCGAATCTGAAACCCAAACCCTGCTCAAGCGCCTCGATACGGGGGGTGTACTGGTGATATGGCGTCACAGCAATTGAAACGGCATCAGGCCGTCATCTGGTTACCGCCGCGCAGCGCCGGCGAAGCCGTCCTCAGCAGTGGACGGCCGGTGTTCCATGCGCAGATCGGCGGTGACGACGAGTCCGAGCGCCGTCTCGTGTCGCTGGAGGCGCTGGAAGGCGTGCGCCAGGTGTGGCTGATCGCCGATGCCCGTGACGTGGCGCTGATCACCGCACCGGTGCCGCCCCTGTCGGGCAAGCGCCTGAAGCAGGCGCTGCCCAACGTCATCGAGGAATACGTGCTGCAGGATCCGGCGCGCTGCCTGATCGTGCCCGGCCCCGTGCTGCCCGATGGCCAGCGGGTCATCGGCGTCATCGACGCGCACTGGGTCGATGCCGTGCTGGCGGCCTTCAAGACGGCCGGCATCCGTGTCGAAGCCCTCTGGCCCGGTCAGCTGGTGCTGCCCTGGGAAGAGGGCAAGTGGACGGTGCTCGTCTCGGACGACAACCTGACGGTGCGCACCGGCGAATGGACCGGTACCGGCTGGGCGGCGGGCGAGAGCGAATCCGCCCACCGCGAGACCGCCAGCGCGCTGCTGTCGGGCAAGCTGATGGGGCCGCCCCCGCCGCGCGTCAATGTCTGGCTGGGACAGCAGGAATGGCGCTCGCCCATGAAGGTGGCGGCCATCCCTTCAGACACCAGGCTCGACTTCACGTCGGTACCGCCGGTACGCAATGCGCCGCTCGATCTGTTGGCCGCGCGCAATGCCGGTCTCAAGACCATGCTGTCGCGCATCGACTGGCGGCTGTGGAAGGGCGTGGGGGTACTGGCGGGTGCCGTGCTGGCCGCGCTGGTCGTGGGCATCAACCTGCAGTGGCTGCAGATGCGCACCGAGGCCTCGGGCCTGCAGGACGCCATCCGTGCACGCTTCCACGATGCCTTCCCCAATGCCGCCATGGTGGATCCGGTGCTGCAGATGCGCCGCAACATCAACGACCTGCGCCTCAAGAGCGGTCGCCCGGGGCCGGATGACTTCGTGCCGCTGCTGGCGCGCTTTGCGCAGGCCGTGGGCGAGCGGGGTCCCGGTACCATCGAGGCGCTGGAATTCCGCGAGGGCACGATGAAGATCCGCTTCGTCGATGAGGTGGGCACCAACGACACGATGCGCGAGGCCCTGGTGCAGGACGCCGCGCGTCTGGGGCTCTCGCTCACCTTCGACAACCCGCGGGATCCCACCGCGCGACTCACTCCGCAGGGAGGCCGCTGACATGCTGGAGAACCTGTTGCAGAAATGGGCGTCGCTGGCGCCCCGCGACCGGCGGATGCTGATCATCGCCGGCTGCTTCCTGCTGGTCATCATCTTCTGGCAGGTGCTGCTGGAGCCGGCCTGGGTGGGCCGCCAGCGCCTGCAGAAGACGCTGCCCACGCTGCGTGCCGACCTGGCGCAGATGGATCACATGGCGGCCGAGGCGCGTGAGCTGGCCAATGCTGCCGATGCGCCGGCCGAGACCGTGGCCCAGGTGACGGTGCGCCTGGAGCAGTCGCTGCTGGCGCGCGGCATGGACAAGGAAGCGGCCAAGGTGCAGGCGCAGGGCGACATCATCGAGGTGCGCTTCCACCAGGCCCCGTTCGAGAACTGGATTTTCTGGCTGGATGCGGCCGTGCGCGAGACGCGCACCCGCATCGTCGACCTGTCGGTCACCCGCGAATCCCCGGGAGTATTCAGTGGCCGTCTGGCCTTGGAGATGGCACGCCGTGGCAAATGATTCCCGTCGATCCAAATCGGTGAAGCCGGCCTGGTTCGGGCCCTGGAGCAAGGGCCGTATCGCCCTGTGGACCGTGCTGAGCCTGCTGGTGGCGCTGGTGACGGCGCTGGTGCTGGCACCGGCCTCCATGGCGGACTGGGGCCTGAAGGTGGCCACGCATGGCCGGGTTCGCCTGGCCGATGCCAGCGGCTCGATCTGGCATGGCCAGGGCAAGGTGGTGCTGGTGGATGTGGCCGCGCTGGCCGCGCGCGAGCGTGACAAGCCCGATGCCGTGCTGCCGCTGCCGGGCGTGCTGGTGCCGGGCACCATCCGCTGGGACATCCAGGTGCTGCCGCTGCTCATCGGTCGTGTGCAGGTGCTGGCTCGCCATGACAGCATGGCGCAGCCCGTCGAGATTTCCGGTACCTTTGCAAGACCGCGCTTTTCTGCGGGCAGCATCCGTCTGCCCAATGTCAGCCTGTCGCGTCTGGGTTCGCCCTGGAGCACCGTGCAGCCCACGGCCTCGCTGGCGCTGTCCTGGGAGCCGTTCGAGATCGTCAACGGCAAGGCCAACGGCGTGGCTTCCATCGAGCTGCGCGACGTGGCCTCGGCCCTCACGCCCGTGCGGCCGCTGGGTGCCTACCGGCTGGACATTGACGGCCGCCAGGCCGACACGATGCTGAACATGTCATCGATCGAAGGCCCGCTGCGTTTGAGCGGGGAAGGTGTTTTCAATCCGAGTCACGGACTGCGTTTCACTGCCTGGGCAGAAGTCGACGAGTCTGAACGTCTGAAGCTGGCGCCCCTGGTACGCTTGCTGGGGCGGCAGGAAGGGACTCGTACCATGATCAAGATAGGAGCATGAAGTTGCGCCATTCGTCCAAACTCCTGGCCCAGGCCCTGCTGGTGGCAGCCACGGTACCGGCCCTTGCGGCGCCGGCCCAACCGCCTGCACACAAGGTCACCAGCGGCCAGATCAACCTCAATTTCAAGGATGCCGAGGTCGATTCGGTCATTGGCGCCTTCGGCCATCTGCTCAACAAGTCCTTCGTGATCGACCCGCGCGTGCGCGGCAAGATCTCGCTGGAGACGCCGCGTCCGGTCAACCGTGCGCAGGCCTTCGCGCTGCTCAAGACCGTGCTGCGCCAGCAGGGCTTTGCCATCGTCGACCTGGGTGACCTGTACAAGGTGGTGCCCGAGGCCGATGCCAAGCTCCAGTCCGGCCCGGTGGAGATCGGCGCCGCGTCCGCGCGTGACGGCGACGAGGTCATCACCCAGGTGTTCCAGCTGAACCACGAATCGGCCAACAACATGATTCCCGTGTTGCGGCCGCTGGTTTCGCCCAACAACACCATCACGGCCTTCCCGGGCAACAACACGCTCATCATCACCGACTACGCCGCCAACCTGAAGCGGCTGTCCAAGGTCATCGCCACGCTGGACAGCCCGCGTCCGGCGGCCGAGGTGCAGGTGGTGGTCATCAAGAACTCCATCGCCAGCGACATTGCCGTGGCCGTGTCCAAGCTGATGGACGAGAGCAACCGGGGCGGTGGCGGCGGTCCGGGTGCCAGCTCCGATCCCAGTCAGCGCGTGGTGGTGATGGCCGATCCGCGCACCAACTCGGTGCTCATCCGCAGCGCCAACGCCTCCAAGCTGGCGCTGGCCCGTTCGCTGGTGGAGCAGCTGGACCGGCCCGCCAATGCCGACCAGGCCAACATGCGCGTGGTCTACCTGAAGAACGCCGAGGCCACCAAGCTGGTGGAGGTGCTGCAGGCCGTGCTCTCGGGTGAGTCCAACGGTAGCAGCGGTGGGTCGGACAGCAGCTTCGGCAGCAACAGCCGCAACCGCAACAGCGGTGGCAGCATGTTCGGCGACAGCAGCTCGTCCTCGTCGGGCCTGTCCTCGTCCTTTGGCGACGGCGACAGCAGCAGCGGTGGCGGTCTGGGCAGCCAGAGCGGCATCAACCGCGACCGGGGCAACCAGGGGCCGATGTCCATCAAGGCAGGCGGCGCCATCATCGCGGCCGACCCGGCCACCAACTCGCTCATCATCACCGCGCCCGAGCCGGTCTATCGCAACATCCGTGGCGTCATCGACCAGCTCGACAGCCGCCGTGCCCAGGTCTACATCGAGTCGCTGATCGTCGAGGTCAAGGCCGACACGGTGTCCGAGATGGGCATCCAGTGGCAGTTCGGCACCAGCCGGCCTGGCCAGAATTCCGTGGTGGGTGGTACCAACTTCAGCAGCGGCGGCAGCAACATCCTGGCCGTCACGCAGAACCCGGCCGCGCTGGCCGCCGCGGGCGGTCTGAACGTGGGGGTGGTGCGCAATGGCGTGAGCCTCTTCGGTCAGACCTTCCTGAACCTGGGCCTGCTGGCCCGGGCGCTGGAAACCGAGACGAACAGCAACATCCGCGCCACGCCGAACCTGCTCACGCTCGACAACGAGGAGGCGCGCATCATCATTGGCCAGAACGTGCCCTTCGTCACGGGTCAGTACGCCACCACCAACAACACCCTGTCCAGCCCGTTCCAGACCATCGAGCGCAAGGACGTGGGTACCATGCTGCGCGTGCGGCCGCAGGTCTCCGAAGGCGGCACCGTCAAGATGGAGATCGCCCAGGAGATCTCCGCCGTGGTCGACACCACGCAGTCGGCCGGCATCATCACCAACCGGCGCGCCATCGATTCCAACGTGCTGGTCGACGATGGTCAGATCGTCGTGCTGGGTGGCCTGATCGAGGACACCGTGGAGGGTGGCATCAGCAAGGTGCCGCTGCTGGGCGACATTCCGGGGCTGGGACGTCTGTTCCGCTATGACAACCGCAAGCGCGTCAAGACCAACCTGCTGATCTTCCTGCGTCCGGTGGTGCTGCGCAGCGCCGACCAGGCCTGGGACGTCACGGCCAACCGTTACGACTACATCAACCAGCGCAGCCAGGATGCACGCATGCCCACGCCGTTCGGCATGGTCGACGTGAAGCAGCCCGAGCTGGATCCGCTGCCGCCGCGGCCGGGTAGCCCCAACGCCAGGCGCGTGCCGCCGGCGCGTGAGCCGAGCCTGATGCCGGGGGCGGCCGAAGAGGCCAAGAGCCTGGGCGTGGTGCCGGCCAACTCGCTGCGTGCCCCGCAGCCCGACATGTCCAGCCTGATGAACACGGCGCCGCGCTCGCGCCAGGTCCGTCGCGGCACGGGTGAGGATGCACGTCGGAATGTGGCTGACGACAGCCGGCGGCAGCCTGTCCCGGCCGTGCGCACTACCGGCAGCTTCCGTTCGCTGGACGATGCGGTGCGTGTCCAGCAGCAGGCCGCACGCCCGCAGAATGCCACGCCTGAGCCCGTGCAGCTGCGCAACCAGGTCGAAGTGAACGTAGATTGAGATTGATCCAGACATAGCAGGCGATACGACGAATGGCTTCGGTTTCCCCCGCGCGCTACGTGCCCTATGGTTTTGCTCGTGCCCACCAGATCCTGGTGTCGGCGCTGAGCGATGATGCGCTGGAGGTCTGGGTGGGTGAAAACACCCCGGCCACCGCGCTGGCCGAGCTGTCGCGCTCGCTGAAATACCGGCTGGTGCCGGTGGTCAAGCCGGCCGACGAGCTGAGCAGCGCCATCTCGCGCGCGTACTCGCAGCAGGAGGGATCCGCTGCCTCGGTGGTGGATGAGGTGGGTGGCGACATCGACCTGTCGCGGCTGATGCAGGACCTGCCCAAGGTGGAAGACCTGCTGGAGTCCGAGGACGATGCGCCGATCATCCGCATGATCAACGCGCTGCTCACTCAGGCTGCCCGCGACAACGCATCCGACATCCACATCGAGCCCTTCGAGACCTATTCGATGGTGCGCTTCCGGGTGGACGGCACGCTGCGTGACGTGGTGCGGCCCCGCCGCGAACTGCACGCGGCGCTGGTCTCGCGGATCAAGATCATGGCCAGCCTCGACATTGCCGAGAAGCGCCTGCCGCAGGATGGCCGCATCACGCTGCGCATCGGCGGCCGTCCCATGGACGTGCGGGTCTCCACGCTGCCCACCGGTCATGGCGAGCGCGCCGTGCTGCGTCTGCTCGACAAGGAAGCAGGGCGGCTGGACCTGGCCCGGCTGGGCATGAGCCCGGACCTGCTGCGCCGCTTCGACCATCTCATCGCACAGCCGCACGGCATCGTGCTGGTGACGGGCCCCACCGGCTCGGGAAAGACCACCACGCTGTATGCCGCGCTCTCTCGCCTGGACTCCAAGTCCACCAACATCCTGACGGTGGAAGACCCCATCGAGTACGACCTGGATGGGGTGGGGCAGACGCAGGTGAACGCGCGCATCGACATGACGTTTGCCAAGGCGCTGCGCTCCATCCTGCGTCAGGACCCGGACGTGGTGATGATCGGCGAGATCCGCGACGTGGAGACCGCCCAGATCGCCGTGCAGGCGTCGCTCACCGGCCACCTGGTGCTGGCCACGCTGCACACCAACGATTCGGTGTCGGCCGTCACCCGTCTCATCGACATGGGCATCGAGCCCTTCCTGCTGTCGTCCAGTCTCATCGGCATCATGGCGCAGCGGCTGGTGCGCAAGCTCTGCCCCAGCTGCCGCACCGAAGATACCGTCACCGGCAAGTGGCGCCCCGTGGGGTGCCTGGCCTGCAACCGCACCGGCTACCAGGGCCGTACCGGCATCTACGAGATCGTCACCGTCGACGACGAGATGCGCAGCCTGATCCACAAGAGCGCCGGCGAAGGCGAGCTGCGTGCTGCTGCGCGCGCCAACGGCTTCCGCTCGATGCGTGAGGACGGCCAGCGCTGGATCGATGCCGGCATCACCTCGCAGGACGAGGTGGTGCGCGCCACCCGCGACTGAGGCCGCCCGTTGCCGATGTCCGTTGTTTCCTCCTTTCGTTGACCGACCATGCCAGCCTATCGTTTCCAGGCGGCCGATGCCGCCGGCGTCCTGCACCGGGGCATCGTCGATGCCGATTCCAGCCGCCAGGCACGCGCCATCATCCGTGAGCGCGGCCAGACCCCCATCGAGGTGGTGGCGCTGTCGGCCGAGCAGAACGCCGGCCACATCAACCTGGGCGGCCGCCTCAAGGATGCCGACCTGGCACTGTGCACCCGCCAGCTCTCCAGCCTGCTGACCGCCCGCCTGCCGCTGGAAAAGGCGCTCAACGCCGTGGTGGAGCAGGCCGAATCGGCCCGCGTGCGCGAGCGCTTTGCCGCCGTGCGCAGTGACGTGGTGAGCGGCCAGACGCTGACCGCCGCCATGGCCAAGTTCCCGCGCGACTTCCCGGACACCTACCGCGCGCTGATCAGCGCCGGCGAACAGTCCGGCGACCTGGCGCAGGTGATGTCGCGGCTGGCTGCCTACGTCGAGAACCGCACCCAGCTGGTCAGCAAGGTGAAGATGGCCTTCACCTACCCGATCATCGTGGCCGTGGTGGCGGTGCTCGTCATCATTGCGCTGCTCACCTACGTGGTGCCGCAGGTCGTGCAGGTCTTCAACCAGACCCGCCAGGACCTGCCCCTGCTCACGCTCATCCTGATCCGCACCTCCGACTTCATCCGCAACTGGGGCTGGCTGGTGCTGCTGGGCCTGGGCGGCGCCTGGGCTGCCTTCCACTATTCGCTCAAGGCCCCCACCGCGCGACTGTCCTTCCACAGCAAGCTGCTGAACATGCCCATGTTCGGCCGGCTCGTCCGCGGCATCAACGCCGCACGCTTCGCCTCCACGCTGGCCATCCTCACCGCCAGCGGCGTGCCGCTCATCCGCGCCCTGGAAGCCGGCGCCGACACGCTGAACAACACCGCCATGAAGGCCGAAGTGCGCGAGGCCCTGGGCCGCGTGCGCGAGGGCGCACCGCTGGCCCGCGCCCTGGGGGCCGGCAAGACCCTGCCGCCGCTGCTCATCCACATGACGGCCAGCGGCGAGGCCACCGGCGAACTGCCGCAGATGCTGGAGCGCGCCGCCGAGACCCTGTCGCAGGAAGTGGAACGTAAAACCTTGACAATGACCACCCTGCTGGAGCCCATCCTGATCTTGATTACTGGCGGCATTGTCCTCATGATCGTGTTGGCCGTGCTGCTTCCGATCATCGAGATCAATCAGCTGGTCAAGTAAGCTGGCGGGCGGCCTCTGCTTCCGGGGGCCTGGCGTCGGCTTCAGCAGGGGCCGACGCACCGGGAGTCCCTGCGCCTCGCTCCCAGGTAGCAATGGTTCCTCAAGAAGCTGGCCTGGCCAAGGTGGGTCACGGGTACCGCGCGTCCTGCACCAGCTGTGCCGCGACCAGCAGATTGAAGAGGCTGGTGCGCCCACTCCTGATGAAAGAGGCGCCAAATGCGGCTATCTTTTCAGGAGAAGTACCAGGTATGCGGAAGTTGCGCAGGCCAGAAAAGACGCAATCTTGCTGTCGAACAGGAACCCAACCCCTGTGGCAACAGCGATAACCAAGACGAGAGCTGTATAGATAACGGAGATGGCCAGTGAAGGCCAAGTGTGCACTATCCTGTATCTGAATATAAAAAGGGGCAAAAAGAAGCCGAAAATCATCCAGAACGGGTGTTGCATGACCGTCTCCACATGTCATGAAGCAAGTCGCCCGAAATGGGGCGGGCTGTTGATCAATTTACCACTGTAACCAGCGATATCCGCCCCAGGTTGGCTTGCGGTTAGCATCCACCGCCATCAAGCCTGTGCGGGCAGTCGTATCTCCAATAGGGAAGGTCGCCCGGCAGTACACCCGTCGTCAGCCTTGTAGCCCGCGTAGTTTCTCCCAAGTCCAGTTGCCAGCCGCTGTGGTGCGTCGCCTGTCCATGCCCTGGAAGCCGGTGCCTATACGTTGAACACTAGCGCAGGTCGGGGCGTGTGAGACCCCAGGCCGCGTGCGCGAGGGCGCACCATAGGCCCGCGTGCCTGGGGGCCGGCAAGATGCCGCCGGCGCTCGTTCACACCATGGCCAGTGGTGAGGCCATCGGCAAATTGCCGCAAAGGCTGGAGTACGCCTCCGAGAGACTGTCGCAGGAAGTGGAACGTAAAACCTTGACAATGACCACCCTGCTGGAGCCCATCCTGATCTTGATTACTGGCGGCATTGTCCTCATGATCGTGTTGGCCGTGCTGCTTCCGATCATCGAGATCAACCAGCTGGTCAAGTAAGCGCCGAATGCAGGGCAGGCGGCGCTTTCCATCACCAGGACATGCCGCCACAGAATGCGTCCCGGGCATCGCCTCATCCCGAGGTGCCCGGAGCCCCACAGGGCAGCGGCTGGGTCCACTCCAGGAGAGGGTATCAATGATGTGGCTGCTGCGAATCCGCCGACTGTTACGTGCCACTGGCCGAGAGGCCATGATGCTGTGGTACGCGTTGCTCAACCCCGCCACGCCGATGGCCATCCGGCTGGGCATCGTGGCCACGGGGCTCTACCTGTTCTCGCCGCTGGACATCATCCCCGACTTCATGGTGCTGTTCGGTCTGGCTGATGACCTGGCCGTGCTGCTGCTCGCCATCCCCTTCCTGGTCAATCGCCTGCCGGCCCACGTGCAGCAGGAAGCCGCCTGGCGCGCCGACAACTCCTGGCTGGGCCGCTGGCTGCGGCGTGCGGGGACTGCGACGCGGTAAGCGTTCAATCATGTCTGGGCTGAAAGGTGCGGATACGCGGTGCAACCTTGTCGTGCAGGGTGCGCACCGTGATCCGCATGCCATGCTCGGTCTGTAGATTCAGCCAGCAACGCGGCTCCATCCCGAAGAAAAGACCGAGACATAATGCGGTATCGGTGCTGATGGGGCGTTTGCCATGCACGAGTTCTGCTTTGATCTCAAAAGGGAAAGGGAAGAGAAGTCCAAGCAGGACGATTGATCCTACAGATACTCCACCGGCAATGACAGCAGGTCGTCGGCCAGCCACAGCTTCTGGGGGTACTGGTCGATGATCGTGCCGCGTGCCACAGTGATGTCGGCAGCGGGCAGGTGAGTGTGCAGCACCTGGAAGGCGCTACCCATGCGCCTGTCGGGCTTGGCGCTGGTCTTGATCTCGATGGGGTAGAGCGTTCGGCCGTGTTCGATCAGCAGGTCGATTTCCTTCTGTGAGGTGTCCCGATAGAAATACAGCGGCGGCACTGTGCCCCGGTTCTGGAAGGACTTGATGATCTCGCTGACCACGAAGGTTTCGAAGAACTGGCCGCTGCGTGCACCCAGCCGGATGGTGTCGGGCGTGAGCCACTTGGTCAGCCAGGCCATCAGTCCGGTATCCCGCATGTAGAGCTTGGGTGTCTTGATGGCTCGCTTCAGGTGGCTGTTGTGATAGGGCGGCAGCAGGTGGATGATGCCCGAAGCCTGCAGCACGGCCATCCAGCGCTTGGCGGTGTCCATCGAGATGCCGGCATCCTGGGCCACGCTGCTGTAATTGAGCAGTTCTGCACTGCGCGCCGCCACGGCCACCATGAAGCGTGTGAAATCCGACGTGCTGCCGATGTTGGCCAGCTGGCGCACGTCGCGCTCGATGTAGGTGGCCACGTAGGATGCGTAATAGACATCCCAGTTCACCGTCTGCTGGTACAGGCGTGGCATGTAGCCACGATGGATGGTCTCCCAGATGTCCGGACAGGGCTTCAGGCTGGCTTCGCGCTTCTGCAGGTAGTCGTCAGTGGGAATGAAACTGTCCGTGAGCGTCACACCATGGATTTCCCGCAGCGACAGACCCGACAGATTCAGCACGGCGATACGGCCTGCCAGGCTCTCGCTCACGTTCTGCATGAGCCCGAAGGCCTGCGAGCCGGACAGCAGGTAACGGCCGTTCTCCTGCCGGCGATCGATTTCAAGCTTCAGCAGCGGAAACAGCGACGGTACGTGCTGCACCTCGTCCAGGATCAGGCGGTCGGGATGGTTGCGCAGGAAAAGGGCGGGGTCGTCATCCGCCTGCTGGCGTAGCAGCGGATCGTCGAAGCTGACGTAGTGATGGTCGGGGGCCACGTGCTTCAGCAGGGTGGACTTGCCCACCTGGCGTGGCCCCGTGACCAGGAGGGCCGGAAACTGCGTCTGCAGCTCGGTCAGCAGCGGCTGCATCTGGCGGTCGATGTACATGC
>RBWB01581779.1_pt1 | contig 19334 bp, 17 predicted proteins | sample 2014201 | NCBI WGS metagenome assembly RBWB01 (sample SAMN10133834, study PRJNA383868) | Human oral metagenome, whole genome shotgun sequencing project. | isolation source: supragingival plaque isolated from 88 juvenile twins | host: Homo sapiens | place: Australia
TTTTATGAAAAAATTAAAATTTATTGCTAATATATTTTTTTTACTTAGCTTAACACTAATGTTATTGGTTATTTTACAGCAGCTAAATATTATTCATTTTTTACCAACTACAATACCTCCTTATAAACCAAGTACTCATGAAGCAATAAATAAAGCTGTCAAATATACAATTTTAATAAATAGTATCGGATATATTTTTTTATTTATTTCTATAACTTTGCATATTATTAATTTAATTATTATTTTAAAATCAAACCTAACACAAAATAAAATTTCTCCACCAAAGAAAAAAAATATACTATTAATATTAATAAAAATATTGTTGTTTGTTTGTATTATTATTTTTACTTTTTTCGTAGTTCGGCTTTCTTTATTTATAACACTACTTTCACTAATGACACTTTCTTAAATTTTATTAACAACATTTTGTTATACTCCATAATGAAAACGATATAATTGTATATCGTTTTCATTATTTTTTTATCATTCAGGATTTGCAATAAAATCAGCAAAACTTGTAGCTAAAATTATCGCTTGTTCTTTTGTTGGTAAATTATCAGCTTTAGCTGCATCTTTTAAATATTTTTTATCTATATTTTCGATAGATCCAAAATCTATACCATCCGATACTTTAACAAATGAATCTATAACATTTTGCTTTGATGAATCAAACCTTTCTTTATAAAACATTTTTATTCTTTCATTTTTACTATATCGATATATATTTATTAAAGATTTAGATAAATTCAAAATACCTCTTTTTATAATTAAATATGCATCTGAATCTGCTAAAACATCATCATATCCAAAACCTTTACCATCAGTCTTACTACCTAAATGTTGTTTTAACCAATCTTTAAGATTTTTATCCTTTGCTTCTTTATCATATACACCCCAAATTTGTAATAAATCTAGCAGCCAACCACCTAAATCACCTAAACTGTAATTCGATTTAGTCTTGGGTGTACCCCAATGCATATATCCAAGAATTGTTGCTGACATATGAGCAATATCAATACCACTCACTTTATCTTTTATTTTAGGTTGTTTATCACAAATCAACTGATAAATCATTCTTGCAGAAACTTCTTTAGCATCAGGAGTTATTTCTGGTGTGTAAAGTCTCCACATTCCTCCATATTTATCTCCCCAATATTCTGGTTTCCTTAAATTTTCTAAAATTGCTCTTCCAATTACATGATTATATCCATATATAAGTAATAAAATATTTTTAGACTTTTCAACACAAAGATCTTCTGTGTCTTTTATCCATTTAATAAGTCTAATTTCATCATCTTGATATTCTTCTTTTTCAAGAACAATATTACACGGAGAAATTTTTCCACTATAAGCTACTTTATCTAGATCCCAGTTACCACCATATCCATGTATTTCATGGAATTGATCATAATTCCAGTTTTTTGGTATTGGAAATCCTAAGTTTCCACTAAAAGCAGTAGACATATCAGATACGAAGCTTGAAATAGAATATCCAATATTAGCTATCCTTGTGCAAACATTTCTAGATGCATAAATTCCTACAGAATATCTTGGATCAATAGTTTCATTAATACCTTTAAAATAAGGAATTATATTACTATCAATCTGATAATCGTATACATCCATATCTACTGCAAAATAAATTACTGTAGATGGAACTCCTTTATTTAAAGCTGCTATACTTGCTTTTTTACCATGTTCCAAACCTTTCTCATAGGTAAACTCATCTATTACTCTTCCGTTTTCTTGAAAAATAGGAAAATATTTCATCCCTCCATTTACAATTCTTTCTAACTCTCCATCTTTTATTTCTTTAAATGAACCACCTGTTAAATATCTACCTACAATCTCATAACCATCTGACTTTAATTTTTCTAATAATAAATCAGTAACTTCAAATCTTGTATCACAAGCTTTAGCTGGCCTATCAGGATTTCCCTTACTTGTTAATAATGCCATCCAAGTATTTATATCTAATTGTTTATTTACTGATATTTTATAATCTTCTTGAAATTTAGATAAATTATTTTCAAAATCACTATTCCAAATATTATCTTGAATACATTTATAACCTAAACAATTTAATGTCGCTTTTGCAAGCCATACCCATTTTCCATATTAAGAAAAGTTAGAACTTGTTATTGTCTTTAATTTACTTTTTGTTCCATTTCCAAAGTATCCAGTAGCATCATTAGGAGAATATCCCTCTAATGATTGTAAAATTTGGATAAGGGCTTTATTCATTTCTCTACCATAAAGACCATCACAAGGAATTATACCTGTGTAATTTTTATATTCTCTATTTATTTTTTGTTGAATGTTTCTTACATCAGTTGTTCCTCCATAATGCTTTAGCAATACATATTGTTGCATAGATAATAACGATTTCATAATATCAAGAGTAACTGTAGAATTTCCTTCTATTCCCATATCAGCTTTCAATCTTTTTATTGCATTTCCTGTACCACTATAGAAATTTTGACTAATTCCACTTCCAACAGAATATCCTTTACACCAAAGTGATCCTTGAATAATTGAATACACATTTGATGTTGTTTTGTCACTTTTATTTTGTTCAAATATACCTGATGGCCATCTTTTTAAAAATAAAGATTGTGTTCCTGGTCCAAAATTATCTACTGTATTAGATATACCTAATTCAATTTGTAATGCTCGAATCAACGCATAAATTGTTGGCCAGCCCGTTTTACCGTTCTCATCAACCTTTTTAAACCTAGAGTCTTTTCCATAAGTTTCATTCAACCATTTTTGTGTTTCTAATACCATTTTATCCATTTTCATATCTCCTTTTCTTAATATCTTCTATTAACTATAACGACTAATTACTATACCATATTTTAACGATATCACTATTGTTAGATAATGGTTCTGGACTTGCAAGTGGAAACTTAATATTTATAGATAATGGAAATGCACTTCCAAATGCTAAAGATGTACCTGCTGGTAAATTTTTAACTTGATTTATTCCTTCTTGACTAATATTTGGAACCATATTAGCAACATATTCTAAGTCTTTAGGATGTTGTATTTTTAATATTATAAAGTTAGCACATTGAGAAACTGATGTATCTGTAAGTTCACTAGGTCTTTGAGTAATAAGTCCTAAGATAGTACCATATTTTCTACCTTCTTTAGTAATTCTATCAAATATATTATATCCAAGTAATTTTAAATCATTATCTTCTTGAACATATCTATGAGCTTCTTCAATTACGATATGAATTGGATTAGCACCTCTTATAGGACTTTTAACTAAAACATTAAATACCATTCTAGATATTATTTTAGCTATAACTTTTCCTAGTCTATCGTCAACATAATTGATATTAACATCCAAAATTTGAGCTAAACGATTTTCTTTATTTAAAAATAAATATGATATGTATTCTTCTTTACTCATCTTATCTGATATTTGAAAATATTTTCCATATTCTGAATTAGCTAAAGAATTAAGTCTTACACTTAAAACATTAGCATAATCAAATATTTTTTCACTTTTTAATATACCTTCAGATATAAGAGCAAAATCTAAAGCACTTTTTAAATCTACTAAATTATATACTACACTTCCATCTGGATCAGGTATTTTAAATGTATCATTAATAAAACTATTTAAAAAGCTTACAACTATTTCTATATCTGCCATTTTTCCCATAGCATCAATTTGTAAACATTGTTTAAAAGTTCTTACATATCCAGGTTGATGTATTTCACTATTTAAATTCAAATCTTTTGTAAAATAAGTAGATAATACTGCTACAAGTTGATCTCTAATAATAGTAGATTCTTTTCCACTTCTAACTATGTCTATTAATGCTCTAGCTATAATATCATTTTTTAACTGAATAATTTCTTCATTTTCACTTTTAAAAATTGGGGCTAATTTTAATGCTTTTTCAATTATAGGTAGTTGTTCTACTCTATCAGCATTAAGAAGTAATGCAATGTCATCTATATCAAGCAACCATACTGGTATTTGTAGTAATTCATTATTTGTATCTTTTATATCAGTTGTAATTACTTTTGTAGATAATTTTGAATTTATAGTATTTATATGTGAAAAAGCTTTTATATATTCACCATATGCATCAAATATAATAAATCTAGATTTTATTGGTGGATTTTCACTATTGTCAAAAACACTTTGAATTATTTTAGCAAAAGTACAACTTTTTCCACTTCCACTATTTCCAAATATTGCAAAATGATTAGAAAAAAAGCTATTAGTATCAACGTTTATTTTATAATTTTTATAAACTGTAGATAATCCAAAAAAAGTTTTATCTTTAGTTTTTTCTTGTTTACCTAAAATTATTTCTAATTCTGGCATAGTAATAATTCTTACTTTTGATTTAAAAGCTGGCCTATCGTTTATTCCAGAAATGAATTTATCACCTACTATTTCTCCAACAATATTTATATGGCATTCCTTTTTATCAAGAAAAACTATTTCTCCTACTATTTTTTTATCATTATCTTCAAATATTACATGAACTCCTAAAAAGTTATTTTGTCCTGTTATATCAATAGCTAAATTAACTCTTACTCTATTTCCAAGTACTTCAATTATATTCCCTATCATTTTTACTCCCTTTTATATTTCTTCTTCCTTAGGTATTAATACTTCTCTTGGTTTAGAACCATTACTTGGTCCTATAACTCCTCTTTCTTCTAAAGTATCTATAGTTCTAGCTGCTTTATTATATCCTACTCTAAAATGTCTTTGGATTAAAGATGCACTTATTTTCCCTGCATTTATTGCAAAATCAAGGACTTCATTATAAAATGCTTCTTCATCATCATTGTTTTCATCCTCTTTACTTCCCTCTACTTTAACTTCATTTTTAGTATCAGGTGTTTCTAAATTCATAAACAAATTATCTACATGAGTTTCTATTTGTTGAGCTACTGCATAATCAACTACCTTAGCTATTTCTTCATCAGATACAAATGCTCCTTGAATTCTTTCAGGATTATTATCATCTATTGGTTTAAAAAGCATATCCCCTTTACCTAATAATTTTTCTGCTCCTGTTTGATCTAAAATTGTTCTAGAATCTATTCCAGAAGATACTGCAAAAGATATACGAGATGGAATATTTGATTTAACAACCCCAGTAATTATATCTGTAGATGGTCTTTGAGTTGCAACTATCAAGTGAATTCCTGCTGCTCTAGCCATTTGAGTAATTCTCATAATTGATGCTTGAACTTCTTTACTAGCTACCATCATCAAGTCAGCAAGTTCATCAATAATACATACTATATATGGCATTTTTTCTATATTCAAAGAATTATATCCTTCAATATTTTTAACTTTATTTTTTTCAAATGTAGAAAATCTTCTTTCCATTTCTTCTACTAATTTTTGAAGTGCCACACTAGCTTGTCTAGGATCAGTTACAACTGGTCTCATCAAATGAGGTATTCCGTTATAAATACCAAGTTCAACTTTTTTAGGATCTATTAACATAAGTTTAACTTCATCAGGTTTTGCACGCATCAAAATAGAAATAATAATACCATTAATACAAACTGATTTACCGCTTCCCGTTGATCCAGCTACTAACAAGTGAGGTGTTTTATTAATTTCACAAAATTTAGCAAGCCCCATAACATTTTTACCAAGTGCTACTAAAAGTTTATTATCTTTTTTATTAAGAGGAGTCTTTTCTAATATTTCTCTTAATCCAACCATATCAGTTTCATCATTAGCAACTTCTATACCAACTGTCTTTTTACCAGGTATAGGAGCTTCTATTTTGACATCTTTAACTCCTAAACTTAAACTTAACTCTTTATCTAAAGAAAGTATTTTAGATAATTTTGTACCAGTTTTAATAGTTAATTCATATTGAGTAAAAGAAGGTCCTATATGAGCATCTACCACTTGAGCTTCTACTTGATATTCTGAAAGTGTTTGAACTAGAATAGAACTAACTTTTTGAACCATTTTATTTCTATCTTTAAGTTTATTCTTAGTAGGTTTTAAAATATCTAATGTAGGTAAAACATATTCTTTAGAACTATTATTATTAGGTATTAAATCTTCTTCTTTTATTTGTTCTAATTCCATAGTTTTTTGTAGGTCTTCTAAAATAACTTTAGAATCGTTTTTAGTTTTATATTGATCTAATTCTTTTAAATCTACTATATATTGTTCTTCAGGTTTAGCTTCTTCATCTACTTCTTTTAAGAATAAATTAGATATAGAAGACATAAAGTTTTTATTACTCTTTTCTTCTTTATCTTCTACTTCTTTTTCTTTATGTTCTTCTTTTTTACTAAATAAATCACTTTCTTTTACTTTATTATAATTATTTTTAATAAAGTCTAAGATTGAAAATCCTGTTATTACACATATTCCTATAAATATTAAAACATATGAAAATATCTTAGCTCCATTTACTGATAAAAGCATACCAAAAAGAAAAGAAAAAGCTCCTCCTATCATTCCACCTGTTTTAATAGCATAAACTTTATTACTAAACATTAAAGTGATAGAACTATTTATTATTTGTAAATGATTTTTCATAAATACTTCAAAAGTTTCTTTATGATAAAAATTTAAACTTGCAAGAGTAAGTAAAGCTATAATAATCAAATATATTCCTATCATCTTTTTATTAAAAATAATAGATAGTTTTGGTAAAGCATTTTTTATAAGCATATATCCTGAAAAAAGAAATAAAGCCACTAAAAAAACTATGTAATATATTCCAAATAAATATATTGCTCCAGCTTTAGATACAGCAGCAAAACTACCTTCTTGAAAAATAATTCCACATATAGAAAATAAATTTAGTATTGCCCCTATTATTCTTATTTTATTTTCAGTAATTATATTTTTACGTGCTTTTCTTCCCATATCTTCTCCTAATTAATTATAACAAAAAATAATTAGTAATTGAAGAAAGAAAAATAAATAGGTTTAAAACTATTTATTTTATTTTTATAAAAAACACAATTCCTATTTTATTTTTCTTAACTTTATATTCAATATTATAGTTTTTTAAAATATTTTTAACTATATATAAACCTAATCCATTACTATTTTCTTTATTTAAATCAAAGTTAACTTCAAACATAGCATTTATATCTAAGTCTTTTACTTTTTCATAAGAATTTTCTATATAAAGAAAATTATCTTTAATTCCTATATTAATTATTCCTCCTCTATCAGAATACTTTACTGCATTACTTATTAAATTAGATAGCAATAATTTTAAAGCAGGTTTACCAATATATATTTTTTCTGCTTTTAAGTTATTATTAATAGTTATATTTTTTTCTTTAGCTAATAAGATATATTTATCTATAACTTTTGTTAAGATTTCATTAATTACTACATTTTCTTCATCATTTTTTAAATGTTCTAAAGATGATATTGATAATATTTGAGAGATACTTTGATTTAACTCATTTACTATATCTATACAATTTCCTATATATTTTTCTTTGTCCTTGTATTTTCCAATATTATATTTCATATTTTCTAATATAATTTTAAGACTTGCTAGAGGTGTTTTTAATTCATGTGATGCTCCTCTAAAGAAGTCATATTTTAATTTTTCAAATTTTTTTATTTCTTTATTTTTAATTTCTAGATCATCTATTAGATTTAATAATGTTGAATATAAATCATTAATTTGACTTTTCAACTCTCCTATTTCATTAGTAGAATCAACTTTCAATTTAGCTTTTCTATCTAATTTCATCATTTTTCCAGTTACTTTTTTTATTTCTTTAATATTATTAGTTATAACTTTAGCATACATTAAAGAAATAACTATAGAAAATAATACTGATATAGATAAAGAATATGGCAAAAATTTAAAACTTAATTCTTTAGCATCTTTTTGCATATCAGTTGTAGATACAAATTTTATAGATGTTTTTTCACCTGATTTTAATTTTATTTCTCTTTCTTCAATTATTAAAGAATTATTATTACTTTTTAAATTAGCATTTATGTTATTATCAAGTTGTAACTTGTTAAAATTTTTTTGACCTTTTATAAAAGCTTTTATTTCACTACTTTTAGAATAAAATTCTAAAGTTTCTTGAATAAACTTTAAATCTTTTCCTTGTAAATTATTAGATAATTCATTTGCTTTCATATAAATTTCTTGTTTTCTAGTTTCTAAATATGTTTTAGGAAATATTAAATAAACTAATAAATGTATAAAAACAATTAAAATTCCTAATATAACAAATGTATGTAAAAACATCTTGGGAAATATTTTTAAATTTTTCATTTTCTCTCCAACTTATATCCAACATTTCTGATTGTGATAATACAATCTAATTTTAATTTTTTTCTTAATTCTTTTATATACACATCAATAACTCTATCAAAAGGTATATCTTCTGTTTCTTTCCAAACATTATCTATTATTTGATTTCTAGTTAATACATGCCCTTCATTTTCAAGTAAATATTTTAAAATTTCTAGTTCTTTTGCATTAACATCAATAAATTCATCTTTTACTTTGGCAGTATAGCTAGAAAAGTTAACTTCTAAATCTTTATATATGAATTTTTCTACTTCTTTATAATATCTTTTAATTAAAGAATCTATTCTAACCTTTAAAACTGGTAATGAAAAAGGTTTTTCTATATAACCATCAGCTAAACTTGAAAAAGCACTTATTTTATATTCTTCATCACTAAAAGCAGTTAACATAAGAATAGGAATTTTACTTTCTTTTCTAACCTCTTTTAATACTTCTAAACCATTTAATAAGGGAATTTGAATATCTAATATTATTAAATTAATATCTTTATCTTTAAATATATCTAATGCTTTTCTTCCATCTTCAGCTTCATACATTTCATATCCAAATTCTGATAAATATTCACATATTCCTTCTCTTATAACTTTATCATCTTCTACAACAAGTATCTTCATCAATTTCTCCTTCTTAAATTATATAGTATTTTTAAATAATATAAAATTATCGGTGTAAAAACACCGATAATTTTTATTTAGAATCATTTAATAATTCTTTTGGTTCTTTTCTTAAAATACTTGAAGAAGATATTAATAAAGATATTATAAGTACTATTGACATAAATATTATTACATAAATTAAAGCTTGTATAGTAACATTAACATCTAAGCTTGTAATAGTTTTATTAAAGCCATCTACTTCTGCTCCTCCACCTAAACTTCTAGAACCTGCTTCTTTTGCTATTTGTTTAGCTATATCTCCAGTTACTTTTTGTAATACATTATTACCTATTAATTTTCCTGTTGATGATGCTAAGAAATATGAAGCTATAAATGCTGGTATTGTAATAAGTACTAACTCTATAGCAAATTGTCCCAAAATTTGTGCTTTTGAAATTCCAAGAGATAATAACACTGCGATTTCTTTTCTTCTAGCATTCATCCATAAGAATAACAACAATGAAACTACTAAACCTGCAAATATTAAAGATCCATAGAATAATTGATTTGCTACTGAATATATTCCAGATATTGATTTTTGCAATGCTGGATAATTAGATGAACTCTTAATTAAATTATATTCTTCCCAATTTATATCTAATTTTGAAAGTTCTCTTATTACGTGATCTAACTTTTTATTACCTTTTACAAAAAATGTAACATCTTGATATACAGCAGTATCTTCTGTATTTCCATAAATTTTAGCAGCTGTATGTACATCTGTAATTAAAGTATTTTCATATAATTCTTGTGCATAACTAACTCCTCCATTGTTATGTCCATCAAATATACCTACTATTTCTACTTCAACAGTTTCATTAGCACCTTTTTCATTATCTGCATCAAATAAATTAGATCTTAATCTTATTTTATCTCCAATTTTTAATTTGTTTTTTTCTGCAAGATCTTTATGCATTAAAATTTTATTTTTATCATTACTATTTAAATGTCTACCTTGAATTAATTTATATACTCCTGAAATAAATTTCTTTTCTTTTTTCGAATCATTAACTCCAGTTAACATAACTGTTCTTTTGAAATTTTTTGCTCTTTCAGCAGATTGATTTTCTAATGTTTCTTGAGTTTCAATAATGTCATAACCATCTAAATCAGCTACACTATTAATTCTTTTAACATATCCATCTATATTCTTAGAATCAGTTATTTTCTTTATATCTTGACCTTTAACATTTCCACCACCTCTAGGTGTTCCTGGATTTGTTTGTCTATTTATCTCCATAGAAAAACTATTAGTTATATTACTAAATGTTTTTTCAGATGCTTTATCTGTAGCATCTTTGATAGATAAACTAATTAAACTAAGTGCTGACATAAATAAAACAACCAATAATATTATAAAAGATTTTAAAAATTTTCTTGTTACATATCTAAAAGCATTTCTTATCATTTTTTACCTCCTAATTTATTTATTAACTTTTTTTAATTTTTTATTGTTAAGTTCTAATACTGTATCTGCTGCTCTAGCGACTTCTTTACTATGAGTTACAACAATAACACATTTATTTCTTTCTTTTGCTAATTTTTTTAATATATCTATTATTTCACCTGCTGTATGTTCATCTAAGTTTCCTGTTGGTTCATCAGCAAGTATAATTGGTGCTTCAGATACTAAAGCTCTACCAATAGCAACACGTTGTTGTTGACCTCCTGATAATTTCATTACATTTCTTCTAATTTGTTGATTATCAAGTCCAAGTTCATTTAATATATCTCCAGAAGCTTTATTATTTACCAATCTGATATTTTCAAGTGGTGTTAAATAATCAATAAGATTATAATTTTGAAATACTAAAGAAATGTTATTTTTTCTATGATTTGTATAACCTGTCTTTTCTATATTTTCATCTTTAAATAATATTTCTCCTTCTTCTGGATTATCAAGTCCTGCTAATAATGAAAGTAATGTTGATTTACCTGTTCCTGATTTTCCAATAATTGCATAAAACTTACCTATTTCAAAACTGTAATTTACAGATGATAATACTTTAGTTTCTGCATCTTTATAACCATATGTTACATTTTTTATTTCTAATATACTCATATTTCCTCCTAACTAATTTGTGATAATATTTTCTTTGGTTTTTTCATTAATATAATTCCTGATGTAATTACTACAGATATAATAATTATTAAAATTAGAATAATATAACTTTCTATAAATATTATTAAATTATTGATATTATATCCATCATTTAAGAATTTTGATGTAATGGAAACTGTATCATCTGATGATATAAATCCACTAGCTATTTGTCTTAATATTAAATTACCAAATATTAAAGACATTAAAATTGATGGAAGTGATACTAATAGTAACTCTAATATAAATTGTGCTATAATTTCTAATTTACTTATTCCTATAGATAATAAAATTCCTATTTCATAAATTCTTTCTCTTAACCATAGAATTAATATTAATGATAGAATAACTGATCCACCTATCATGATTGAATAAGTCATTATTTTAATTATATGTTTAACTCCATTTAAAGCATCAAGTGCTTCTCTATAAGCATTATTATTTTTACTAATTGTATATTTTGACCAATCTACTTGTATCTTTTTTATTTTTGTAATAGTTGTCTTCATTTCTTTTGGTGATGATGCAAAAATTGTTAACTTATTTACAATATCTTTTTGTGTATTTAACGCTTTTTGACTAGATTTATAATCTGTAAACATCATGTTTTCACTAAAATCAGAAGATAAACCTGTGTATTTTTCTTGTTTTTTTCCAGTAAATATTCCAACTATTTCAAACTTATGCTCTTTAACAGTTGTTTTGTTTTTAGTCATATTTATAAGTTGTAAACTTACTTTATCTTTTAATTTTAAATTATTTTTTTTAGCAAACTCACTATGTACAAGTATTTTATCTATATCATCTTTATTAATATGTCTTCCTTCTTTTAAAGAAAAAACTCCACTATTAAATAAGATATTTTTTTTAGTATTACTTGTAGATTCTATTGCTACAAGATTTTTTAAATCTTTAGATAAATAATCTCTTTTAATTTTTTGTTTACTTTCAATTACATTACCATTTATTAATCTTGCTAATCCTTCATATTCTGAAATAATTTCTTTTATTGATTTTATTTTATTTATATTTTTAAATTCATCTTTTTCAAAATATCCTTGAGCATCTTTTTTCATTAATGATACAGAAGAATTAGATGATTCATATAAAGATCTTTCCATGTTATTACTAGATTTCGTTATATTTAAACAAGAATATAAACAAGATAAAACTAAAGTTAAAATAACAAAAATTATAAATGTTCTTCTTCTTTTTCTTAAAACATATGCTATTGAATTCTTTACTACTCGCAAACTAAACTCCTTTCTTAATATAGTTGATAACTAAAATAATTTATTCAACAAATTTTATTTTATATATGTTTTATGAAATGTATATGAAATGAAAAAAATATTAATAAAAAACTCAATTCCAAGAACTGAGCTTTTATTATTTATTATAATTTTTAATTTTAAAATATTCTTCTATAGCTGAAATCATATCTGGAGAAATTATTTTATTCATTTCATTATTAGGCATATTTGCTTTTATTTTATCAATTACTTCATCAAGCTTAAAACTATAAATAATATAATGATTTTTTATTTCCATTTCAGTATAATTCGTTTTTGATAAATCAGGATTTTTTGTTGTTTCAATAACATAATAATAAACTTCTGATTTTCTATTTTTTCCTTTTTCAGGATAATCTTTGTTCATAAATTTAACTTTCATAAATGGTTTCGTAAATTCAGAATCTTCTAAAGAAATACCTGTTTCTTCTAAAATTTCTCTTTTTAAGCATTCTTCAAAAGTTTCATTTTTTTCTAAATGTCCCCCAGGAAATTGAAATCCTCCATTTTGATCTGCTATTAATATATTATTATCATTTATAATAAGTCCTTTTATTCTTATTACTGTATCAGTAATATCTTCATCTTTTAAACCATCGTGATTATATATTATTTCTTTCATTTCTTCCTCTTTTCTAGTTTATATTATCACAATTACTTATTTTTTTCTTTATTAAATTTATTTTCAATAAAAAACTCAATTCTTTTTTGAATTGAGTTCTTTTTCATCTAAATATAATCTGAGTAATAAGTAAACCTATTAAATAAAATAAAGTAAAGCTTAAAATACTACCTGAAATAATTAATATTAATTTTTTAAATTTTACAAACATTTTTAAAACCTCTTCTAAGAGCAGTACCTAAAGATTTACCTATATCGAATGTTAATTTACCTAAACTTATAAAAGCATTTACTAAAGTTATAGATATAGCACCTCCTTTTATTTTTATAGATTCTTCTTTTTTTACCTCTATCATTTTCTACAAACAAGTGGTCTAGAATATCCATCGACAATTCCTGCGGCTAATCCTAATAATCCAAATACTACAAGCCCTATAATTGCTCCTATTCCAACACCACCTCCTCCTTTCACATTTAATGCTTCTTCTTTCGTCAATTTTTTCATTTTTTACCTCTTACATAATTAAAAATATAATCTAACACAGTTATTTCATTAATTTTTATATTTACTTTATAAATATAATTTTCTTTATATTCAATATTAGTTTTTATATCTATTGTAGATATTACTTGATTATTGAAAATATTTTTATCTATTTTCACAATATCAAATTTATATTTTTTATTTTTATATAAAAACTCTTTTTTATCTATTATTTTCTCTAAAGTAGAATCATCAATAACAGAATTAAATATATTATTTTTATTAAGTATATTTAAAGTTACATAATTAGTTATTTTAAATTTAAAATTAATAAATATAAATGTAATAATGAATAATATAATTACAAGTATTTTTTTACACATGATTAACCTCATTTAAATTATAAATTTTATTAAAAAGTTTTTTATTTGCTAATCTATGAGTAATAACTATAAAAGTAGAATCTTTAAAATTATCAAAAATATCTTTTAATATATCTTTTTCTTTTTCAATATCTATATTAGACAAAGTTTCATCAAATATATAAATAGATGATTTTTTTATTAAAGCTCTTGCTAAAAAAATTCTAGATTTTTCTCCTCCACTAAGTCCAAAACCATCTTCTTCTAAATACATATCATACTTAAATTTATTTTTATTAACTATTTCATCTATCTTACATATTTTACATATATTTAAAAAATCATCATAGTTAACACTATTATCTAATACTATATTTCTATATAAAGAATCATTATATATAGTTTCATTTTGAGATACATATGTAATACTTTTTCTAATATTAATTAAATTATATGAAGAAAGCTCTTTTTTATTAATTAATACTTCTCCTTTATCTACTGAAAAATAATTCATAAGAATTCTTGCAACAGTACTTTTTCCACTTCCTGTATCACCACTCAATAAAACTTTAGATTTTTCTTTTATTTTTAAAGAAAAATCTTTTAATATTTCTTTATAACCATTATATGAATAAGATATATTTTTAAATTCAATATCTCCTTTCAATACATCTTTTTGATATTTTTCATCTATTAAAAATTTTTCTTCTTTAATATCAAACAATTCATTAGCTCTTTTTAAACTTAATTTTAAATTTTTAATATTTTCATTTAAATCAATAATATTTTTTACAGGTTCAATAAAATAACTTAATAAACTAACATATGTAATAAACATAGAGAGAGTGAATTTATCAGAAATAATAAATTTACTAGCGATATAATACAAAATCACTAAATAGACATCATATATTATATTTTTTATAAACCATACTTTATTTAAAAACTTTGTACTTTTTTTATTAAGAAAATAATATTTTTCATATATAGTATTAAATTTATTTATAACATATTCTTCCATATTCAAATTTTTAATACTATCTATGGTCCTTAAATTAGAATGTAAAAAACTATTAACTTCACTATTTTTCTTCTTTTCTTCTTCGATATAATAATTATAAATTGGATTAATAATAAGAATTATTAATAAATATATCAAAACTAAAAATAAAGATAAAACTGTAAGTAAAAAGTTTATTTTAAATAAAAATACTAATATAGTTAATGCAAGAAAACCATCTATTACTATAGATAAAATAATTTTTGTTAAATTATTTTTAACATTAATTAAATCATTTATTCTGTTAATTACATCTGCACTAGACTTATTTTTATAATACAAAAAGGGAAGATATACCAAATGATTAAATAATTTACTAATTAAAATTTTATCCATTTGAAAATTAAAATAATTTATCATATTAAGTCTCATATATTGAAAAATATTTTTAAAAAGATTAATTATATTAAAAACTATGAAGAAAAATATTAAATTATCTATACTATTATAAGAAAAAACATTATCAATCAAAAATTTAAAAGCATAAGAACTAAATATATTTAAAAATATAAAAAATATAGAAATTAATATAATAAATAAAAATAAAATTTTATTATTAATAAATGCATTTAAAATTAAGTTATTAATTTTTTTACCAACACTTATATTAGCTAATTTTTTATTACTATCAAAAAATATAAAATTACCTGTTGATATTTCAAAAAAATCACCATATGTTATAACTCTTTTTCCTAGTGCTGGATCAGCTATAGTAACTAAAGCATGCTTTTTATCTAATTTATAAATTACTATAAAATGTTCATAAGATTTATTAGGTATAACATGTGCAATTATTGGTAAATCTTCTTCTTTAATATCTTCTAAATTTCCTTTTAAGACTTTAGCATTTAATCCTAATTTTAATGCTGCTTCTTTTATTAAAAAGGCATTTGTTCCAAATTGATCAGTATGAGTTAATTGTTTTAAATGAAAAAGTGGATAATCACCTCCATAATACTTAATAATCATTTTTAAACAACATGCTCCACAATCAGTTATATCTTCTTGCCTAACTACTTCAAAATTATTGATCATTTATCTTCCCTCAATAAGTTATTAAATTTAAAATCAATTTTTTCGAAAAATAAAAAGAAGATTTTAAAAATCTTCTTTAATAAAGTTAAACTTTTTATGCAGCATTCCAGCAACTTGTAAATGTACCTAAACCTGTATCAGATCCACTGTTTTGTACATTAGTTGATACCATGTTCATTACTAATTGAACTATAACTACTACTAAGAATACAGCTACTGCAAATACTACACGTTTTCCTAATGTAGCCATTGTTGATTTCATTACTTTATCATCTTGAGTAGCAACTGCTTTAGCTAAATCTAATGATCCCATAACAATTAATAATATTGGAACTACTATTTGAATGATTCCTAAAGCTAATTTTACCATCTTAATTAAAGTTACTAATTCTGGTGTACATCCATCTAAAAACATAATTCACTCTCCTCTTTAAATAACTGATTTTATATTATAACATTAGTTCTTATTTGTCAATTAAACTTGATGTTTTTCATATTTTTGACAAAAAAATACGACTTTTTATTCATTTTCAAAATTATCTAAATCAAATAAAGAATTTTGATATTTTAATCCAACTTGCTTATATCCTAAATCAGTAACTATTCTTCCTCTAGGAGTTCTTTTTAAAAATCCTTTTTGTAACAAATAAGGTTCATAAACATCTTCTATAGTTGATACTTCCTCACCTATAACACTAGCAATAGATTCAATACCAACAGGACCTCCATTAAATTTTTTAATAATTGCCACAAGTAATTGATGGTCTGTTTCATCAAGTCCTACTTTATCTACTTTAAGTCTATCTAGTGCATTTTTAGTAACTTCCAAATCAATATAATCATTTTCTTCTACTATTGCAAAGTCACTTACTCTTTTAAAAAGTCTATTAGCAATTCTTGGAGTTCCTCTACTCCTTTTAGCAAGCTCATAAGCGGCATCATCATCTATATCTATTTTTAATACCTTCGATGTTCTTTTAACAATTTCAAAAAGTTCATCATCATTATAATATTTTAGTTTTGCAATAATTCCAAAACGATCTCTTAATGGTGCTGTTAAATCTCCTGCTCTTGTAGTAGCACCTACTAAAGTAAATGGTGGAAGTGAAATTCTAACTGTTTTACTACTTCCTTCTCCACCTACAAGAATATCCAAAGTAAAGTCTTCCATAGCCGGATAAAGTATTTCTTCTACAAAAGATGGAAGTCTATGAATTTCATCAATAAATAATACATCTCCAGGTTCAAGTGAAGATAAAACTGCTGCAAGATCTCCAGTCTTTTCAATAGATGGTCCTGTTATAGTTTTAATATTTGTTCCCATTTCATTAGCTATAATATGAGCAAGTGTTGTTTTACCAAGCCCAGGAGGACCATAAAGTAATACATGATCTAACGATTCATCTCTTATTTTAGCTGCTTTAATAAAAACATCTATATTATTTTTAACATCATTTTGTCCAATATAATCTTTAATTTTTAAAGGACGTAAACTTTCTTCATATTCTTCTTTTAAATTTTCATCTCTTACTACACTATCCATATTCACCTACTTAAGTAAAAGTTTTAATCCTTCTTTTACTTTTTCTTCCAATGTTAAATCATTACTTATCTTAGGTATAACCATTTTAATTTCTTTATCTTTATAACCAAGACTTTTAAGAGTTTCATAAAGTTCTTCGTTAGAAGTTATCTCTTCACTAACTTCTATATTTATATTTTTAAATTTACCTTTTAGATCTAGTATAATTTGTTTTGCTACTTTTTCTCCTATCTTAGGAAATTTTTTTAAATATAAAATATTTTCTCTTTCTATAGCATCTATTATTCCATTAATTGAACCTGTTGCTATTATAGGAAGAGCAGTTTTAGGACCTACTCCTTTAACTGATATTAGTTTTAAAAACAATTGTTTTTCTGTCTTATCCTTAAATCCAAATAAGCTATGTTCATCTTCTTTTATATTTAAATATAAATATATTTTATATTCTTTGTTAATTTCAAAATAATATGGATTAGATGTATATACTTCATATCCTATATTATTATTTTCTATAATAACTTTATCTGCCATTATATCTGTTATCTTACCTTTTATATATTCATACATATTAAATCACCATCTTGATTATATCATGTATATTAATATTTTTCTTTGAGAAATTTTTAAAATTACTTAGAAAACAATTGACAAATTTTAATTTTTCTTTTATCATTTAAAGTGTCTTATGGGGCATTAGCTCAGCTGGGAGAGCGCCACGCTTGCACCGTGGAGGTCAGCGGTTCGATCCCGCTATGCTCCACCATATAAGATTTTAAGACTCTTAGTAATAAGAGTTTTTTTATTTATTAAAAAACTAAAAAAGAACTATTTTTATAGTTCTTTTTAATATATTATTTTACTTTAGCTTTTATTGTTATTGTTTTAAAACAACTTGTTCCACTTAAACTATATCCTGATGGACAATGATATGAAACTACTTTATCTACTATTTTTTTACATTTTTCAACTGGACCTACTCTTACAATTTTATATCCACTTTGACAAGCATTATATTGAGGCTCATCATCTTCTCCATTTGGATGATGACATCTACCATCTCCTTGTAATTTCCATTCTCCAATTGGACTTAAACCTGCACAATTTGGACCTGCATTCATTATATGACTACATTTTCCTGCTTCTTCTGTAAATCCTGATGGACATCTTGCAGAAGATGTTGCATTTACTTTTTCAGTTTTAATACAATTTGTTCCTCTTAAAGTATATCCTTTATCACAATAATATTTTTTTGAAGTGTTATTATTATTTTGATTATCTGAAGTTTCAGGATTATTTTCTTCTGATGGTTGTGATTGTGTAGTTTGATCTTCTTTCTTTTCAAATACTGCTTTTAATTTCAAATTTTTTGAAATTTTTACTTCATCAGTATATAATTTTTTATCTTCATCTTCCCAACCTTTGAAAACATATCCTTCTTTTTCTTTCTTTTCAAGTTTCAAAATCTCGTTTTCTTTTACTTCTTTTTCTTCTTTCTTATCATCAGTTACTAATACTACTTTATATTTATTATTTTTTGATGTCGTTTTCTTCTTATTCATTACTTTAAAAATGAAAAATCCACCTAAAATTAATAATATTAAAAGTATAATTATACTAATTATTAAAATTCTTTTTTTATTCATTTTTCCTCACTTTCTTTTTGAGGATATTATATTGATTTTATTTTGTCAAATTTTTGTGTTACCTCTTTTGCAAATTTGTCAATATATTTTATCGTTTTTTACAAATTTTAACATTTATTAAAATAAAAAAGCGGATTATATTAAGATTTTTTAATACTATAATAATTCTATTACTTCCCCTAAAAAATCAATTATTTTATTAACTACAAATTTTTTCA
>RBWB01581786.1_pt1 | contig 19251 bp, 17 predicted proteins | sample 2014201 | NCBI WGS metagenome assembly RBWB01 (sample SAMN10133834, study PRJNA383868) | Human oral metagenome, whole genome shotgun sequencing project. | isolation source: supragingival plaque isolated from 88 juvenile twins | host: Homo sapiens | place: Australia
CATAAACAATATAATTTTTCACTTAATTTTATATCTTCTGGTATTAAAGTATTAACAATATTTTTTGTTTGTACTTCTAATGATGAATTAAAAATTCCCTCTTCTATAGCAAAATTAGATATAAATTCAGAATTTGATTTTTTAAGAAACTCTGTTTTTATACAATCTTTTAATTTCTTTTTAGATGCAATTGCTATAGCTTCTGCTTTAATTTTAGCATCTTCATATGCTTTTGATAAAATATTTTTTTGTACTTCTTTTTTATCTTTAAGTCCAAATTCTACATAACATAATGGAGGATTTTTTAAATTAGATAAAGATATCATTATTGCTGCTAACAATATTTTATCATAGTCAAATCTTAAAACTGCTTCTTGATTAAATAAAAAGCCAACTTTTTCATATTTTTTTAACTTATTATTATATTTTTTATCTTCTTCTATAGTAAAACTTCGTGTTTTTAACTCTTCTTTATCAATACTATTTGGTATTAATATTTGTTCAATAAAAGTTTTAACACTTTCTATTCCTTCATTTAAAACTGCATTGTAAGATTCTCCTTTTTTCTTAAATTCAATATTTAAGATTACTTGATCAGGACTAACATATTCTAGCGCTTCTCCTTCTACATGAATTTCCATATCTCACCTCTTATATTAAGAATATTCTTTATTTTTAAAAAATACAATATAAAAATAAAAACATTATAATTTCTTATAATGTTTTAAATATCTCAATGGTCGGGAAGACAGGATTTGAACCTGCGACCCCCTGGTCCCAAACCAGGTGCTCTACCAAGCTGAGCCACTTCCCGTTAAATACTTGATAAATAGATTATATAACAATATATTATTTTTGTGAATAGTTTTTATTATATTTAATGAAAAAACAACTTTAAAAGTTGTTTTTATTGTTTTTTATGGTGCACCCGAAGAGACTCGAACTCCTGACCTCTTGGTTCGTAGCCAAGCACTCTAATCCAACTGAGCTACGGGTGCTTCAAACATGTAAATTATAATATAAAATAATTTTAATGTAAAGAAAACAAACTAATTAAATATTAGTCTGTTCTTCTTTTATCTCTTTTAGATTTTCTATACCAAAGAAATCTAAAAAATTATTAGTAATTTTATATAAAGTAGCATGGCCTATTTCTTCACTCTTACCTGCTTCTTCTATTAAATCTAAAGATTTTAATCTTCTAACTTGTTCTCTACTACTTATTCCTCTTATTCTTTCTATAGATTTTACTGTAATAGGACCTTCAAATGCAATTATAGACAATACTTCTAATAAAGAATTAGATAAATTCATATTTTTTGGATCATCAAAAAACTTTTCATAATAACTACTATATTCTTCTTTAGTAGTTAATTTATATAAATCACCATATTTTTTTAAAGTAAGTCCACTAGTTTCTAAAGAATACTTATTATTTAATAACTTTATTACTTCTTCTAATTCTTCTTCGTTTATTACAGTTAATAATTCTTCTTTAGATACACCTATATCTCCTCTTATAAAAAGTAAACCTTCTACTATAGCTTCTTTCATTATCTAACCTCACATATTATATTTGAAAAATTATCTTCTTGTTTTATAGTTAAAAAGCTATCACTAGCAAGTTCTAGTATTGCTAAAAAACTAGCTACTATTATATCTTTTTGAAACGGAAGAAAAAACTCATAAAAGTTAATAGATTTTCTTTTTAAAAGTTCTTCTTTAATATACTTTATTCTTTCCTTTACAGTTACTTTATTATAAGTTATTTCTTTTTTTTCTAATTTTTCTTCTGTTTCTAACATCTTTTGAAATATATCTTTTAATTTTTCTATAGTATAGCTACCATCATTAGTTAATATTTCATCTTTTTTATAATTAATATCTGTAGAATTTTTACTATAAAAAGAATCTCTATCTTGCTTAAAATCTTTTAATTTTTTTGCAAATTCTACATACATTTCATAATTTATTAATTTTTCTCTTAATTTTTCTTCTGTTAATTCTTCTTCTGTTTCTTTTTCTTGTCTAGGTAATAATTTTTTTGATTTTATAAGTAATAAATCACTAGCCATTACTAAATAATCACTTGCTATATCAATATCTAATTCTTGTACTGTTTTTATAACATTTAAATAAGTATCTATTATATTTTCTAAATTAACAGAAAATATATCCATTTTTTCTTTTTTAATAAGTTCTAAAAGTAAACTCATTGGACCTTCAAATTCATTTAGATTATATATGTATTCCATTATTCATTAGTCTTTCTATATTTATAAATATTCCCCATTCCTTCTTCTTTTATATTTACTAAATCAGTTTGATAATCAGAAGTATTAAAAGCAAGCATTCCTTTTTGATAATCTTCTTGATTATTAGTAGCTTTTATTTCTGCTCCTACACAAGCATCAAATATATAATAACCATCACTTAATTTAACTATATTATAATATCTTGGTTGTTCATATAAAGTACCAGATACTAATCTAGAATTTATATTAAGTCTTCTTAATAATATTTGTGCTGCTTTAGCAATAGATTCACAAGATGTTTTATTAGAAATCATAGCAGTAGAAAAATTTTGATTTTCATTTAATACTCCTATTTCTAATTTTTTATCTGATAAATAATCATATACTTGTTTAATTTTATTATAGTCTGATGTAGATTTAACTGTAGATAAAAAGTCATCTACTTTTCTTTCTAATTTAAATGTTTTTAAATCTCTTAAAATCTTAAACTTAGTATTATAATAATTAAATATTTCTATACTGTGTATTCCATTACTAGATTCCATTACATATGTATCAAAATAAAATAACTCTGGATGTTCTAATTTCATTATTCTATATATTTTTTTAATAGATGCTATTATTTCATTTAAAGATTTAGATTGAAAATTTTTAAAATTAACAATATAAGAAGGTTTATAATCTTTTATTGATTTTAACCATCTTTTATATTCTTCTCTTTCATCTACTGTAAGATGCTTTTCTGACAAAAATGTATCTGCAAAATAAATATTATTCATATAATAAGGACTTTTTTTATCTACATCAAACTTATTTTTTAAATCTCTAAAATATGTTTGATATCCAATAATTAAACCTATTACTATTAAAATAACAAAGAAAAATCCAAAAAAAGTTGTAGTCATAAATAACTTCATTTTTTTAGTTCTAATTAAACCTTCTTTATATTCTTTATATTCTTTTTCTAATTCTTCCTTGCTCTTACCAGAAATTACACCAGTTTTTAAGTAATTAGTATCACCTTTTAATTTTTCTAATGCTTCTTTTGCTTCTATTTCTTCTCTTAACATAATTATTCCTTAATTTATAAGTTTAGCATGGACTACAACTCTCTTATTAGGACCATCATAACAAGTAGATAATGTTAATATTTTATCATCTTTATCGACATTTACTCCAAAATTATAAATACTTTTTTTAACAAGATTATTTAAAAAGTTTGTATATCTATCTTTATCATTAAAATTAGTTACTAAATAATCTGTTACTGGATCAGTAATATATACAGAAAATATTTTAAATTTATATAGTTTATTAGGTGTATTTAATTCTATTATTTGGTTATCACTATTTTTATACCAACTAGGTTTTAATGCTTCATTTAATGTAGTAAACATTAATCCATGTCTATCTTGATGACCATATATAATAGTATTTTGATCTAAAATACTTGTTTTATTACGAAAATCCATAAATACCCATCCATAAACATTACTTTTCTTATAAAAATCTCTGTTTAAATAATATTCATTATCACTAGATTGAACTACTGGATAATCTATTTTCGTATTATTAACTTTAATCCATGCTACTGTATCTTTATTAATTTTCTTTAATTCTGAAAAAACTTTATTAAATTTTTTAAAATAATTATCTATATATGTAGAATCTTTTTCTTGATTAGCTAATTTATCATAATCAACAATACCTAAAATACTTTCTTTTTTAGCATTTATCTTTTTAGTTATATCTTCTGCATTTTTTTGTGAATTAGTCCATTTATAATGTGTATGTATTAAAATTATAGAACATGTAAATATAATGAATAACAATGCACCTTTAATAATATTAATATTTAATTGTTTTACAAAATATCTTTTCTTATATTTTTTATTATAATGGACTTTAATATTAATTTTATTTTTCTTAATTATTTCTTTATTATCTTCTTTTAATTTATCTATAAAAGGTACTATAGATTCATTAGAATTATAGTATATTTTTATATTTATATCTTTTTTATGATATTTTTTTATAACATGAAATATTTTTGATAATATTTCATCATCATAATATGCTAAATGAATATTTTTAAGTTTTAAATTAACTCCAAAAAATGAATCTAATTCATTTAATTCTTCTTTATTTAATTTATAAGAAATAACTAAATCTTTACTATATACAATATTAGAATATGTAGTCATACCATTTTCTTCTCTAAATTTAGATAAACATAATATTTCTTCTTTAGTAATAACTTTTTTATTCTTAGCATTTAACTTTTCAAACATAAAATCAAAAAGAGAATATAAATATATTTCTGATATATTTAATTTTTCTAAATAATAGAAATTATCAAAATCAAGTTCTTCTTCTGAATCAATAATATATTCTTTTAAATTTATAGTTCTAGGTAATAATCTTAAAATAAGTTTAGAAAAATACATATTTTCTACTTCTATTTTATCTATATTATTATTTTGAATTAGGTCTTTCATAAAATTAGTCATTAATTTTTTATTTTTAATAATATATTCACTAGAAAAATACATATTATCGACATCTATAATATTTGTTTTACTAACAGTATTTTCTATATTTGTCTTTTTTATATGTTTATATTCTTTAATATATAATGTATTATTTCTTACTTTAAAAGATAACTTCTTCATATTAAATATCCTTTTTATTCTCTATAAGAATAACATAAATTAGGCTTTTAAACAATCAAGAAAAAAACATTTAAAATTAATTAAATGTTTTTAATATTGAATTCCCCATACTACTTGATGTTTAGCTTCTTTTCCACAAGCTACACATTTATCTGCAACATGTTCTTCTTCAAATGGTATAAGTCTACTCTTAATACCTTTTACTTCTTTTATCTTTTCTTCACATTCTTTATTACCACACCACATTGCTTTTATAAATCCTGGTCTAGTACTTATAATTTTTTCCATTTCATCAAGTGTAGTTGCAGTATAAGTATGATCTTCTCTATTTTTTAATGCTTTTTCATATAAAGATTTTTGAATATCACTTAGTAACTCTTCTACTTTTTCTACTATATTATCAGTTGTTTTAACTTCTATTTTTTCATAGTTATCTCTTCTAACCATTACTACTATATTCTTATCTAAATCTCTCTTCCCTACTTCTATTCTAAGAGGTATTCCTTTTACTTCAGATTCAGCAAATTTAAATCCTGCTGATTTATCAGAATTATCTATTTCAGAAGTTATATTCTTTTCACTTAACATTTCTTGTAATTTTGTAGAAAAACTATTAATATTTTCATCTTCATTATCAATATTTATAATTGATACTTGAGTTGGTGCTATCTTAGGTGGTAAAACTAATCCTCTATCATCACTATGTACCATGATAATTGCACCTATTATTCTTGTAGTAATTCCCCAAGATGTTTGATGTGGATACTCTTGTTTATTTTCTCTTCCTAAAAATTTAACATCATACGCTCTTGCAAACTTATCTCCAAAATAATGACTTGTTGCAGATTGTAATGTAACTCCATTTTGCATAAGAGATTCTAAAGTTAATGTATATTCTGCTCCTGCAAATTTTTCTTTTTCTGTTTTTCTTCCTGATAATACTGGAATTGCTAAATATTCTTCACATAGTCTTTTATAAATATTTAACATTCTTAAAGTTTCTTCTTCTGCTTCCTTAGCAGTTTCATGAATTGTATGACCTTCTTGCCATAAAAATTCTCTTGTTCTTAAGAATGGTCTAGTTTCTTTTTCCCATCTTACAACACTACACCATTGATTACAAAGTTTTGGTAAATCTTTGTATGATTTTGTTACATCTTTATAATATTCACAAAATAATGTTTCACTAGTTGGTCTTACACAAAGTCTATCTTCTAATTTTTTATCTCCTCCATGTGTAACCCAAGCTACTTCTGGAGCAAAACCTTCTATTAATTCTGCTTCTTTTTTCAATAAACTTTCTGGAATAAGCATAGGTAAATATACATTCTTATGTCCACAAGCTTTGAACATTTCATCTAATCTTTTTTGAACGTTTTCCCATATTGCATATCCATTTTCTTCTAAAATTACAAAACCTTTAACAGCTGAATATCTACATAATCTAGCTGATTGTATAACGTCCGTATACCATTTTGCAAAGTCTTCTTCTCTCGAAGTTATTTTATTATTCATTTTTCTCTCCTAATCTATATCTATAAACCTCTTATCTATATCTTTTTTTGGTTTAACTGCTGCTTCTTGAATAATATTACCAAATACCATCATAGCAACTAATTTATAGTTTTTATCTATATCAAAAGCTACACTTACTTCTTCATCAATATCATCAAAATGTACTATATGAGCACCTATATTTCTAAGTCTTAATTCATTCCAAATATTCATTTGTAACATAGCTGACTCTTCAATACACCAACTATCTAATGATTTTTGTTCATAAGCATCTAACTTTTCTTTAAATTCTTCTATAACTCGTTCATCTTTATAAAAAAGTATTGTTCCATAAGCTTTATCTTCTCTTTTAATTCTTGCTTTATCACTATCTAATAAATCTCCATTATTATTTTTCTTTAAAAATTCTTCTACTACTGTAGTCCACAATAAATGATGAGATTTTTTATTTAACAATACTATTTTTGAAGATTGAACGTTAAAGGGGGACGGAGCATAATAAATAATTTTTCTTAGTAAATTGATTAAATCTTTTTTTGATATTTCAAGATTATTTCCTAAATCATAATTACTTCTTCTTTTCTCTATTACATCCATGATAACTCCTACTTATTTTTTATTATATCATATTCAACTATTTCTCTAATAGTTAAATACAATGGCACTGCTAAGAATACTCCAAGTGTTCCCATTAATGCACCACATATTACTATTGAACATATTACCCATAAGGGTTTAACTTGATTAGTTTTATTATAAACTTTAGGTAAAATTAAATAAGAATCTAGATTTGGAAATACCATTACAACTATTAATGTCTTAAAAAATAATGCTGGTGAAATAAATAAAGATAATATAAGAGCAAAAGTATTAGCAATAATGCCTCCAAACATAGGAATAATATTTAGTATAGCTGTTAAAAATGCTATTACTACAAAATTAGGATGACCTATTACTTTATATACGATTAAATATTCTATAAATATTATAAACATACATATGAATAAACCTTTAAAATAATCTGTTAATTCTTCATCTATCTTTTTACCTAATTTTAAATATTTAGGTTGTTTCTTTTCAATAAATTTTGAAATTTTTCTTTTTATACTTTCCATATCTAATAAGAAATAAATAGATAATATAAATGTTAAAAATATGCTAACTATTAAAGATAACGAATTATTTATAACTGATATTACTCCATTTGATATGTCTATATTTTTAATTGTACTATTAAATTTTGATAAATAGTTTGAAACATAAGGAGTTAAATTAATTCTATAATGACTATTAATATATTTAATAGCTTTATCAAAAACTCTAGGAAGCTCTTTTAATTGTTCATAAAGAAGAGGTACTGCAGTAACTAAAAGTAAAACTAATACTACAAGTATTACTAAATAAATTAAGCTAACTGTTAACCATTCATATTTTATTTTTTTATTTATTTGTTTTTTAATCGGATAAAGTCCATAAGCAATAATAAATGCTAAAAAGATAGGCAAAATAATAGCTAATCCCTTTGAAAAATAAGATATCCAATAAGGAGATAATATAAATATTAAAAATATTATAAGTAATATTAATAAAATATTTATTAATTTGTAATTTATCTTTTCCATTATAACTCCAACATTATAGTACAAGGTCCATTATTGATTAAACTAACATCCATGTCAGCACCAAATTTACCTGTTTCTACTTCAATATATTTTCTTAACTCTTGATTAAAATAATCATATAAAAGACTAGATTCTTCACCTCTTAATGCTTTTAAATAACTAGGTCTATTTCCTTTAGATGTATCTGCATATAATGTAAATTGAGATATAGAAAGTATCTTATCTTTAGATGGATCTATAGCTAAATTCATAACACCATTCTCATCATCCATTATTCTTAAATTTAAAACTTTTCTAATCATTTTATCTATTATTTCTTTAGTATCACTTTGTGTAAAAGATACAAGTAACATGTATCCTTTATCTATTTTACCTATTACTTTTTTAGCAACTTCTACCTTTGCTTCTTTAACTCTTTGCACTAATACTTTCAATTTATTAACCTCTCTGTCTTAACTATGTCAGTAAATGATTCTAATTCTCTTAAAAATTTATCTAATTTTTCTTTATCATGCACTAATAGTTTTAATTTATAAATTATATTTTTATCTTTATATATAGTATTCATAGAATCAACAAATATATTATTAGAATTTGCTTTGTTTATAATATCTGTAAGCATTTTATTACTTTTAGAATATAAAAGCACTATAGTAACAAATTTATCTGTCTTTTTATTATTCCATTTAACTGTAATATATCTATTATATTCATCTTTGATATTCTCACATTCTTTTCTATGAATTTTTATTCCACTTGTTTTTGTTATAAAGCCAATTATATCGTCTCCCGGTATGGGATTACAACATGCTGCTAAACTTACTTTTACTTCTCCTACTTTATCAACTATTACTGGAGATTTGTGATTTTTAATAGTAATCTTCTTTTCTTCTTCTACTGACTTAATAACAGGTTTATCTATTATATTAACAATATGATTAGAATTAGTAACATTCTTACCTATTATTAAATAAATATCATCAAGATTATCAACCTTCATTTCTTTACAGATAATATCTATATTTTCTTTTGATAGAAAATTACTAATAGAAAGTTTTCTTTTTCTTAAAGCTTTTTCTAAAGAATCTTTTCCTCTTTCTACATAATTTTCTTTTTCTGTTTTATTAAAAAATGCTTTTATCTTAGCTTTTACTTGAGTACTCTTAACAAATTTCAACCATTCTCTACTAGGTCCTGGAGAATTTTTATCAGTAATTATTTTTATGACATCTCCATCTTTTAAAGTATAATCAAGTGGTACTATTTTATCATTGACAATAGCACCAGTTGCTATTTCTCCTACTTTAGAGTGAATTCTATACGCAAAATCAATTGGTGTTGAATCACTTTGTAATTCTAAAATATCCCCTTTAGGAGTATATACATAAATGTGTGTATTTTGTATTTCTTCTTTAAACGAATTAATGAGTTCTTCACTACTTAATTTATTTTCATTCATTTCTATAATACTTTTAAAGAATTGTAATTTTTGTTCAGTAAGATTTTCACTCTTTTCTTTTAAATTTTTCTTTTCTTTATAAGCCCAATGACTTGCTACTCCGTTTTCAGCAAATTCATCCATATCTTTTGTTCTTATTTGAATTTCATAAAGATTTGAATCTTTACCAAATACTGTTGTATGTAATGATTGATACCCATTAGGTTTTGGCATAGCTACATAATCTTTAAATCTTCCTGGATACGGTTTATATTTGGAATGAATAAGTCCTAATACTTGATAACATTCTGATTCTTTTTCCACTAATACTCTAAGTGCTAAAAAGTCATATATTTGATTAAAACTTTTACCTGATTCTAATTTTTTATATATAGAATAAATAGATTTACTACGGCCTTTAATCTTCGCATGTATATGATTTTCTTCTAAAAGATCTATAACACTTTGAATCATTTCATTAACACTTCTATCTCTTTCTTTCTTAGTAGATGATAGTTTATCTGCTATTTGATGAAATATTTCAGGTTTTAAATATTTTAAAGATAAATCTTCAAGTTCACTTTTTATTTTATGAATTCCTAAATGATGGGCAATTGGAGCATAAATTTCTAATGCTTCTTTTGCTTTTATTTTTTGTTTATCTTTGTCAAGTGCCCATAAAGTTCTCATATTAGCAAGTATATCTGCAAGAATAATAATTATAACTCTTACATCTTCTGCAAGACCTACTACTATTTTTTTATAGTAATCTATAAGTGCATTACTTTCTGTAGATATTTTTATTTTAGTTAATTTATTTACAGCTATTACTATTTTAGTAATTTCATCTCCAAATATACTTCTTATCTCTTCAATATTAACATCTGTTTCATTTAAAATATCTCTTAAAAAAGAAGCAATTATAGTTTCTGTACTAGCATATATTCTAGTTAGAATCATAGCAGTATTAAGTAAATACTCTACATATGTTTCACCACTTTTTCTAACTGTTTTAAAATGTTTTTCTCTTACATAATTAAATGCTCTTTCAAGTTCTATGTGTTCTTCTTCAATATTATTATATAATTTTAAATTGTCTAATACATCTTTAAAAGATATATTCTTATCATATTTTGTCATTTTTATTTTTTTAACTTCTACTCATCGTTAAGCTTCTTTTTTAATGCTTCTTCTAGCAAATAAATATCTCCACAACTCATAAAAGTTAATACTGCTCCTTTATGTTTTAATAACTTATCTGCATCATCAATAGCTATTTTTTCATATTTATCATTTTCTTTAATTATTAAATCACTAGTAATACCTGGATAATCTTCTTGTTTTTCTCTGTTTGCTCTTATATCTAAGATATATGCTTTATCACAATTTTCAAGTGATTCTACAAATTCATCAAGCAAAGCTTCTGTTCTTGAATAAGTATTTGGTAAAAATATAGCTACACTTTCTTTATTAGGATATTTTTGTTTAACTGCTTCAAGTGTTAATTTTATAGCTGTTGGATGATGTGCATAATCAGAAATAATTACATAGTCTTTTATCACTTCTGATTTAAATCTTCTTTTTGCCCCTTTGAATTTCTTAAGTACTCTTTCTATTTCTTCTAATGATACATTATAACTTCTAGCTGTATAAATACCTGCTAATACATTAAGTACCATATATTCTCCAAATATAGGAATATCAAAATGATGAATTAAATCATCTCCTTCATAATAATCAAATTCTGTACCATTTTCTTTATATTTTATATTTTCTGCTCTTACAAAATTATTTTCTTTTATTCCATAATAAACACAATCTAATTTTAAATCTCTGATAGCTTCATAATCTCCACAAGCAAGTACTCTTTTAGCTTTATTACAAAATGTTTTAAATGTTTCTTTTATTTCTTCAATTCCACCTTCATAACATTCTGTATGATCAAGTTCTATAGAAGTAAGTACTGCTAAATATGGATGATATGCTAAAAGATGTTTATTATATTCATCACTTTCGATTACAAATAAACTATTATCCTTATCAGCATATCCGCTTCCATCTCCTACAAAATAATTACATCCTACACTTTCAAGTAACTCGCTTATAAGTAAAGTTGTTGTTGTTTTTCCATGTGTTCCACAAACTGAAATTGTTTCAAATTGTTTTGTTAAATCACCTACTACTTCATTGTATTCTTTAAATTTTAAACCTAATTCTTTTAATCTTTTCATTTCTTTATGTTCCGGTTTAAAAGCTTTAGAATAAGTAACTATAGTATCTTTATCTAATGAAGCACTACCATCATAATATATTTTTATATTTCTTTTTTTCAAACCATCTTCTGTATATTTATAATGAGTATCATCATCATAACCTGAAACTTCATTACCTAAATCTTTTAATATATTTGCTAAGGTTCCCATACCAGCACCTTTAATACCTACACAATAGTATTTCATAAATACCTCCATTCATTTAGATAATTATAACATTTTTTCTTGATAAATGGGGATGTTTTTACTAATATCTAAATTATTTTCTACTTTAAATTGCATAAAAATATTAGAAAATATATTATTAAATAGTAGAGGGTTTATGAAAGATTACAAATATATCATCAAATTAATAACTAGTATTTTTATTTTTTTATTTATAAGTATTTTCTATTCTTTTATAAATATTAAATATATTCACTTAAATAGTAGCATAATGTATCTGATAAATAGTCTTACTATATTAATATGTTTAGTATTACTTTATTTTAAAGATATAAAAAAAGATATTAAAGATTTTAAAATAAATACTTTATCTTTAAGTATAAAATACTATCTAATAGGTCTTACAATTTATTTTGTATATCAATTAATAATATCAAAAGCTATAACTAATTCTATACCTACAAATGAAGAAATGGTAAGAAATTTATTTAAAGTTAATTTTCTTATAGCATTTATTTCTTCTTGTTTTATAGCACCTATATTAGAAGAAATATTATTTAGATTTACTATATTCAAATCTGTTAATAATAAATATATTTTTTTATTAGCATCTTCTATTTTATTTTCTCTTTTCCATGTAACTAATTTACAAAGTATAATTCAAATATTCTTTTTATTTTCTTATTTAATATTATCTTTTACTTTAAGTTATATTTTATATAAATCAAAAAATATTTGTAATTCTATTATAGTTCATTCACTTCATAATTTATTTATGGTATTACTACTTTTTCTAGGAGGTTAATATGAAAAAATTTATAATCATAATCAGTATATCTATAGTATCTATACTTTTATATATGTATTTCATAGGTAATAGTTTTTTAAATATAAAAGAATATGAACTAAAAAGAATAAATGAAAACTTTAAAGATTTAAAGATTGTTCAATTTTCTGATATTAATTATCCTTTTGTAACAAATATGAACAAAATAAGAAATGTTGTAAATCAAATAAATTATTTAAATCCTGACATTGTTATTTTTAATGGTAATTTATTAAATAGTAAAATAAATGATAACCAAAAAGAATCACTTATTAATGAATTAAAGAAAATAAATGCTAAATACGCTAAACTTTATGTATATGGAGATAAAGATTCTCTTAATTCAGCTAACATATTAAATAAAGCTAATTTCAAAGAATTAACTTATGAAGAAATATATGATATAAATAACAACAAATTAATATTAGCTAATAAAGATCATGTTGATAAATATACAGATATCTTAGTTAGTCATTCTCCAGATGAATATTTAAATTTTAAAAATTTAACTAATATAAAATTAGTATTATCAGGTAGAAGTCTTGGAGGATTAATAAGACTTCCATATCTTCCATGTTTAATAAAATTTAAAGGAGCTAAAACTTATTGTAAAGATTTAGAAAAAGAAAAAGATACAAATATTCTTGTATCTAGTGGTATTGGTAATAACAAATTACCTTTTAGATTGTTTAATCATCCATCAATTAATTTAATTCGTTTTAAATAACTTAAACTGAATATTATTATATACTAAGGCATCAAATCTAAAGATGCCTTTTTTATCGTATCCAATAGATTCTACTGTCTTATCATAATGATTAAGTTTATCTAAATTACTAATATTTACATATACATGATTACCATCTTTCATATACATTAAAAAAAGTGTACTATCATATTCTGTAGGTTGATAAAATATTTCTGATATTCTATATTTTACAGATTCATTAAGTGATACAAACTTACTTATAAAGTTCTTTTCTATAGTATTAATAATTTTATTATTTAATACTGGTACCTCAATATTTCTATTTAATTTTACTTTTTCATTATCTTCTAAAATATATAAAGAAGTTGTTTTTTCATATAAAATAACTTTCTTCTCTTCTATAGTTACTTCTATAGTAAATAAAAATTTTCTTTTTATTTGAACTGTTTTAATAATTTTATTTTTCTTAAGTTTATTTATATTTTTATTATTTATTAAAAAGTATTTAAAATTTCTTAAATCACCTTCATCTATTATTTGTCTATCAGTTAATAAATTATTTCCTCTAATAACTATTAAAGATGGTTTTATAGATATAATATATTTGAAAAGAAAAAAGAATATTACTAATATTACTAGCATTATTAATACTGGCATAAATTTTAATTTTACTTTCTTCTTTACTTTCTTCATTTTAATCCCACTTTATTATTTTTTGTTCTTCTTTTAAATTTATATTTCTTTTATTCTTAGCTTCAGTTTTAACTAAATCAATTAATTCTAATATATCACTAGATTTAGCATCTTTTATATTTATAATAAAATTACCATGTTTTTCACTTATTTGTGCTCCACCAATAATTTTACTTTTTAAACCTAATTCTTCAATTAGCATTCCTGCAGGTATATCTTCTGGATTTCTAAATACACTTCCTGCAGATGGATATTCTATAGGTTGAGAAGCTTTTCTTCTTAAACTTCTATCTTTTATTAAATCCATTATTTCATTTACATTACCTTTTTTCAAGCTAATAGTAGCACTTAAAATAATATAACCTTCATGATGTTGAAAATAAGATGTTCTATAATGAAAATCTAATTCTTTATTAGCTAAAGTAATAATTTTTAAATCTGGAGTAAGTACTTCTACATGAGAAACAATATATCCCATATCACTTTTATATGCTCCAGCATTCATATAAACTGCTCCACCTAAAGTACCAGGTATAGCAGTAGCAAATTCTATACCGGTATAACCTTTACTAGATAAAGTCATAGCTAATTTTTGTAAAGATATTCCACTTCCTGCTTTAATAAGATTGTCATTTAAGTATTCTATTTCTGATAAATTAACTAACCTAACAATAATTCCGTCATAATTATTATCAGGAAATATTAAATTAGATCCATAACCTATTAAAAAATATTTTAATTCATTAGATTTTATATAATCTATTAATTTAACTAAAGATTTAACATCTCTTGGTTCTACTACTACTCTTGCAATTCCACCTATTTTATAAGTACAATAATTTTTTAAACTTTCGTTTTCTTTATATGGTATTTTATTATCTTGTAAAAATTTTATAAAGTCTTCCACAAAACTACTCCTTTATTAATTTAACTATATTTTGAGATGAATTTGCGATATAAAATTTAGTTAAATTTTTCTTTATTTCTTTAATCTTTTCTTTATTTTTTAATATTTCATCTATAACAATATCTACTTTTTCAAATTCATTTTCTTTAAGAAGAATTGCCGCATCACTATTTGCAAATGTTAAAGCATTTTTTTCTTGATGATTGTTCGTTACATATGGAGATGGTACTAAAATAGATAAAACATCAAGAGATGATATTTCTGATAATGTTGTAGCACCACTTCTAGTGATCATTAAATCAACAGACTTCATAACACCAGCTAAATTATTAATATATTCTAAAACTTTAATATTTTTATAATTATTTTGAAATTTATTTATATAGTTTTTCCCACTTATAATTAAAAAATTATATGGCATATTTTTAAACTTTTCTGTTAATTTAACTAATTTGTCACTTATAGTATCAGATCCTAAACTTCCCATTACTATTAATATAAGCTCTTTTTCATCAAAACCTAATTCTTTTTTGGATATAGCTTTTATATTTCTAGCATTTTCACTACAAGGATTACCTGTCAAATAAACATTTTTATTTTTAAAATACTTTCTACTATCTTCAAATGATATAAATATTTTTTTACATTTTTTCTCTACTAATCTATTAGATAAACCTACTATTGAATTTTGTTCATGAATATAAGTATCTATTTTTAAAGATTGTGCTGCTTTTAATACAGGTAATGTAATATAACCACCACAACCTATTACTTTATCAGCTTTAAAATCTTTAATAATTTTTTTTATCTTAAAATAAGCTTTTATATATTTATATAAAACTATTATATTCTTAAATATATTTTTTCTATTTAAGCCTTCTATATCTATTCCTATAAATTTTATATTTTTAGATGGTACTATATCTTTTTCCATTCTATTACTAGTACCAATATATAAAATTTCATCTTTTTCATTCATCGAAGATATTATAGATAAAGCAGGATAAATATGTCCACCAGTTCCACCAGCACTAACAATTACTTTCATTTTTCAAAATAATTAAGCATCATAGCTTCTTTTACCTCTTTTAAAGTATTTCTAGCATATGTTCTAGCTTCTTTTGTTCCTTCTTCTAATATTTTCATAAGTTCATCTTTGTTCTTTAAATACTCTAGTCTTCTTTGTCTAATAGGAGTTAACTCTTCATTTAAAACTTTAAATAAGAATTTTTTGATTACTACATCTCCAAGTCCACCTTTTTTATAATGTTCTTTAAGTTCATCTAAATTTTTATACTCAGGTAAATATTTAATAAAGCTATCTTCTTTTATAAATACATCTAAATAAGTAAACACTATATTATTTTCTATATGACCTGGATCTTCTATTCTAATATGTTTACTATCAGTATACATTTTCATTACTTTTTGATATAGTTCTTCTTCTGTATCCGATAAATATATACAATTTCCTAAAGATTTACTCATCTTAGCATTACCATCTATTCCTGGAAGTCTAAAACTTTCTTTATTATCTGGTAGTGCAGCAACTGGTTCTACAAGTACTTCTTTATAAAGTCTATTAAAAGATCTTACTATTTCTCTAGTTTGTTCTATCATAGGAAGTTGATCGTCACCAACTGGTATAATATTTGCTTTAAATGCTGTTATATCAGCAGCTTGACTTACTGGGTAAGTTAAAAACCCCATTGGTATACTGTTTTCAAATCCTCTTAGTTTTACTTCTTCTTTTACAGTAGGATTTCTAAGTAATCTAGATAAATTAACTAAATTCATATAATAAAAAGTTAACTCTGTTAATTCACTTATTTCAGATTGAATAAAAATAGTTGTTTTTTTAGGATCTATTCCTACAGCTAAATAATCAAGTAATACTTCAAGTAAATTATCTTGTATCTTTTTAGGATTATCAAAATTATCAGTTAAAGCTTGAGCATCTGCTATCATTACAAATTGTTTATATTCATCATTATCTTGTAATTCTACACGTTTTTTTAAAGAACCAACATAGTGTCCTATATGAAGTTTACCTGTTGGTCTATCTCCAGTTAAAATTATTTTCTTCATAAACTTCTCCTAATTAATTATAGCATAAATACTATTTATTATTATGGTCTATTCTCTTCCATTCGACATTTTTTGTACATATTGCTTTAAAAAAACATAGTATATAACTCAAAATAAATAATGGATTATAAAATATTTCTAATATCTTATATTTTAGTGATAATTTTATATTATCTTTTTCTACATATAATAAAATAATAGTTAAAAATACTAGCATAAAGTAAATAAAACTTAATAAAATTATAATTTTTAAAAAATTTAATTTAACAATATTAACTATTAAAAAGAGTAATATTCCAAGTAACATAAACACATAAGGTTTCATACCAATATATTCATCTATAATTGATGCTTTATTTAAGTGATTAGAAAAAATATTTTTTCTTAAAATTTTACTATATTTTTTTCTAACTTCTAAATAACCTTTTATCCATCTTAGTCTTTGATTAACTGTAGTTTTATAATCATTTGGTTGTTCATCATAATAAATAGCATTAAGATTATAAGTACTATTAAAATTATTTATAATTGAATACAAACTTAATTCATAATCTTCTGTCAAAGTATGAAATTTATACTTATCTTTAATTACTTTTTTACTTAAATAAAAACCTGTACCAGATAATACTACATTTTTTCCTTTTTTAGATTTGTTGTTATTAGAAATTGTATTAATTAAAGAAAAAGTAAGTATAGAACTAATTGATATAACATTTAATTTTTTATTTTTTATTCTTCTATATCCACATGCTATATCATAACCTTCATTATAACTTATCAACATATTCTTGATAAAATCTTTATCTAATATGTTATCTGCATCAAAAATAAAATATAAATCATATTCTTTTTTATTAATTTTTAAATAATCAAAAGCTTCTTCTAAAGCATAACCTTTTCTTTTAAGATTTAGATTTTTTCTTAAAATTATATTCATATCATAATTTTTAACTATTTCATAAGTAGGATCTTCTAAAGATTCTATTATTACATAAACATCTTTATTATTAACTTTAACAGTTGATTCATTAATACTTTTAAGTAAATTTTCTATTACTTCACTTTCATATCTAGCAGGTATTAAAATACAAAATTTATTATTATTTTCTTTATTTCTTTCTAATATTAAATTTCTTTTTTGAATATTTTTTATTATTAATAATAAAATTCCAATAGATATAAAAATTAACATTATTATAAAATCCATATTATCTCCTAAAAAAAGATTTACTAAGCATTAACCTTATAGCAAATCTTTTTTACTTTAAAATCATTTTTATCTTTTGGATTTGTTCCATCTACTAGTTCTTGAGCATCACTTATTCCATCATTATCATCGTCATCATCTTCTTTATCTGGTATTCCGTCCCCATCTGTATCTCTTAAAATTGTAGTTTCTAAAATTTTTTCTGTTCCTGCAGCCCATCCTGGATAAACGTAATATTTTTTCTCTTCTTCATTTGCTTTCCAATCAATTAATTCATTACCATTTGGATAATTTTTTACCACTTTTTCCATTTGCTTGCTATTATATACTTTTACTTTAGTATCTAAAATTGTTGTACTATTAATGCCTTCAAATTCATGATATTTTCCTGGATTAACTTGAGATAAAGATGGTATATCTGGAATATTTGGAATACTTCCTACTGACCAATAAGGCGGTATATTGTAATATAACTCTTGACATGTAAAGTTTTCATAATTACATTTATTTTTCTTTTTTAATGTATTTAGATATTCTTCTCTATATGAAATATCTGAATAACTTAAAACTAAAGTTTTTGATAAATTACCTTCCATATATTCACTTTTTGGTTTAGTTGCTTTAAATACATCTACTGCTTTTAGAGATTTTTCAAACACTGGTATTTGTACTTCATAACTTCCTTGTGATCCATCATCAAAGTATGATGTAAATTTAACTGTTTTTAATCCTTTTGAACTATTATCCAATTCTTGATCTATTGCAGTTTTAGGTGGATAATTTGCTATTATAGAAGAGTATGTAAAGTTTTGACCAACATAAACTTTATTGTTTGCATTTACTATTGGTTTATATTTTTTTGCTTCTCCTCCAGTTACAGT
>RBWB01581796.1_pt1 | contig 19099 bp, 21 predicted proteins | sample 2014201 | NCBI WGS metagenome assembly RBWB01 (sample SAMN10133834, study PRJNA383868) | Human oral metagenome, whole genome shotgun sequencing project. | isolation source: supragingival plaque isolated from 88 juvenile twins | host: Homo sapiens | place: Australia
ATTAGCTTTTACACTATCTACTTTAGCGGGTTGTTCTTTGTTGGTTTAGTGAACCATCTAACCTTTAGCGTAAGAGACCTAGAACTCATACTAAGAGAATGGGAGAACAAACACAATAACCCAGAATTGTTCTATAATGAAGACGACTACTTAAAGATGGCTTGTTCCGGATTGTTTAGGTGAACCGATTTTGCCAAATATCAGACTATATAGTTTCCGTTTGTCTTTTTGGAGCGTGGCGGGTATAGTAAAAAAGATGGAAGCAAGCTATTTGACGCGTCATCCACGAGTAAAAGATATCCTCAACTTCATTGGGTTTGTCTTACTTGTCTTGATCGGCACCCTACTGATCAACACATACGTATTCCGCAGTTTTTCAGTGTCTGGACACAGCATGGATCATACGCTTGCCGATGGCGACCGGCTTATCGTCGACCGGCTGCCTGTGACTGCAGCTTTACTCAAAAATAAGCCGTACGTGCCAAACCGCGGGCAAATTATTGTTTTCAAGAATCCGCGTTTTTTAGCCGGCATGCATGATGAATTTATCGTGAAGCGCATCATCGCATTCCCTGGTGAGCGCGTTACTGTCAAAGACGGTACGCTTACCGTCTACAATCGCGAGCACCCAAATGGATTTCATCCCGACGACGAGTACCGTAGAGGTGGCGTTGGGCCGCAAAGTCCATCAAGCGGCGATGTCGACACAACTGTACCTGAAGGTGTACTATTCGTCGCTGGCGACAACCGTATTGGTAGCAATTCGTACGATTCGCGTACCGGACTTGGCTTCGTTCCTAACCACGACGTTGTCGGACCAGTTTCAGTACGTCTCTTTCCTTTCTCAAAGATAACGACATTTTAGTTTCGTATTCTTAGCCAAGCAACTTCGAAATCCGTTCAAAATCCGCATGATCCTGAAATGAAATAACGATTTGTCCTGAACCGCGGCGATTTGTCCGCACCTCAACTGGCGTTTTAAATCGATCAGCAAAGTATGTCTGCTCTTTAGCATAACGCAGTTTACGTGGCGCTGGCTGGCGCATTGTACGACCACCTAGCCCATTCGCTTTCTGGCGGCGTACGTAGCTTTCAATTGCACGCGCGCTCCAGCCTTCTTTTATGATACGCGGAATGATTTCGTCAACCACATTTTCCGGTAATCCAATCAACGGGCGCGCCTGCCCTTCGCGAATATCACCTGCTACGATCGCATCGCGCGCCGACGCCGGCAACCGCAACAAGCGTAACGTATTACTAATCGCCGCTGATGTTTTGCCGCCAACGCGCTGCCCGATCTCCTCAAGCGTTAAATTAAACTGATCACGCAATTTTAGATATGCTGTCGCCGTCTCAAGCGGGTTCAGATCGCTGCGTTGCAAGTTTTCGATAAGCGATAGCTCTAACTTATGCTGGCTTGATAATGTCCGTACTAATGCCGGAATTTTTTCAAGTCCTGCCCGCTGCGATGCGCGAAATCGTCGTTCACCCGCAACGATTTTGTAGCCCTGCTTATCTGGCGCCACAACAATCGGCTGCAACACGCCATGCTCTTTTATCGACGCCGCTAGCTCATCAAGCGATACTTCATCAAACGCACGGCGCGGCTGGTCGGGATCCGGCGTTATCTCACTGAGTTTAATATAGCGCAAATCACTTACACGGTCATCCTGCTCAGATGTCGGATCAAATGACTCGTCTAGCAACTCTGTCGGAATTAACGAATCGAAACTTCGCCCTAAACCCTTTTTAGCCGACACGATCAAGTACCTCCTTTGTCACTGCTTTATAGGCGCGTGCGCCCTTACTAAATCGATCATACGCGCCAATTGGCAGCCCATGACTTGGCGCTTCGGCAAGCCGTACATTGCGCGGAATCTTCGTTTTAAATACTTTCGCTGGAAAATGCTTAGAAATTTCATCAAGTACTTGCGTCGACAGTGATGTGCGGCTATCAACCATAGTTGGCAGCACGCCAATCAGGTCAAGTGTCGGATTAAGGTTTTTACGAATTAGCTTCATCGTCTCAAGCAGCTGCCCCAAACCCTCAAGCGCATAGAACTCCGCCTGCACTGGCAACAACACATACTGTGCTGCAATCAATGCATTAACCGTCAGTAAACTTAAACTCGGCGGGCAGTCAATAATGACAAAGTCATACTGCGTCGGCGTCAATTGAATCGCATATTTTAGCCGGCTAAACCGGTGCTGCACCTGTGTCAGCTCCACCTCGGCATTTGCCAACTCCGGCGTCGTCGGCGCAATCCATAGGTTAGTAAACTCGGTCGGCATTACCGCATCAATAAGCTTTTTCTTGCCCATAATCACTTCCGTCATTGTCGTATCGAGCGATTGCTTATCAATTGACAGCCCGCTCGTCGCATTGCCCTGCGGATCAAAGTCGATTAATAATGTCCGTTTACCCCTTTTTGCCAAATAATACGCAAGATTGATTGACGTCGTCGTTTTACCGACGCCGCCTTTTTGATTAGTTACTGCGATAATCGTTGTCACGCTGTTTCTATTCCCTCTCTTTAGACCCTATTATACCATGAGCTGAATTGAGAAGACAAAAACTACTCTAGATATGAAAAAACTCCTCGAGAGATTATACGAGGAGTTTTTTACTGCTATTTAATTGCTGCAATTTCGATGAGCGAGTACTTCTGGCGATGACCGTTCTCTTTGTGAACACGTTTCTTTGCCTTGTACCGGATAACACGAATTTTATCGCCCTTCATCAATGCTTCAACAACTTTCGCTTTTACGTTCACGCCCTTCACTACAGGAGTACCGACTGCTACTTTGTCACCGTCAATAGTCATGAGTGCGTCGAGGGTGAGCTCTTTCGTTCCTTCCGGGAGGAGGTCCACCCGCAGGGTCTCTTTTTCGCTGACAAGATACTGCTTGCCAGAGATCTTTACGACTGCTTTCATTTCATTCCTTAAACGTTAATTTAATTCAGATCTGTTATATTGTAACAGAGCATACCAATTATTGCAACTTGTATACATCCATTTTAGCAACCTAAAACAGAACACTAACAACTCCCAAACCTACACCTATACAACACTTCCAAGCATATCTATCCCTGCTTACCTACCTACTTATCTACTTACCTGTCTGTCTGTCTGTCTGTTTATCTACTGCTTCCATATTTTATTTATGCCTAAATTCTTTTCGTAATTATTCTCTATGATTTTCCTCTATAATTCTCTTCTATATATTTATATATAAAAGAAGAGAAAAAAGAATAAAAGATAACAGGGGTAAAATAAATAAAAAATACCGGATATCGATATACGGTGTTTTTAGGTTGAGAAAATAGCTAAAAAACTATTGAATATTTGTGGGTAAATAGTAATAGCAGATGCAGTCACCCAACCCAAAATAGTCTTAAGCCTTTTTGCATAATTCATGTAGCTAGTCGAGTATAAATTAGCTTGACTTAGTTTGGCTAAATTGGGTTAGGTTTATATAACGCACATAAGCTTAGTTATTTAGTAGCTAACTATATGCTTGTCTATAGAGCTTATTCATATGTCGTTTAGCTATACTCCACATTGGCTCAGATTTGTTTAGCGTTTATCTAGTATTACTATAGTCTCCTTTGCTATGGTTATGACTATTCACGATAGTAACCTAGAAGTGGTTCTCTAAAACCTACTAGGTAAAGAGCCATGTAGTGTGTAAGGTAGGTGGCTGCCCATGCATTGATTATCCTGATCTCTTTTTTACGTAAGACTCCTGCGTTAGGTGACGAAAGCCTATGGGGTATTTAAAGCTATCCACTCACTCAGCAGCAGACTCGTCGTTTTTCTCAAACAGCCATAGCGTGTCAGGGTTTTCCTCTATATCTATATCCATATCTCCAGACTTAGTAGTTGTAGTACCAAGCGCCGCTTGCGCTCCTTCTTTGTTAATTATTTCACCCGACTTGCTTTCAGGATCAATAGCACATACAAGCGTAAAATTAGGATTGTTGCTCAAGTCGTTAGCTGATCCGTGCCAGTTATTCGCAATGACATAACAGCCTGCAGAAATCTTATCTAGCAGTTCTTGCGGCACGAGTCCAGAATTATACGAGAATACGACATCAACCCTACCTTCTTCCGGCATGTTGCTCACATATTCTTCTATTGTCATCTCTGCAACGTTATACCCTTTTTCCCGCATAACATCCATTGCATGTTCATCCGGATCAACATGGATTACTCCAGAACCAAAAACGCTCGCAAACGTCTCATCGCTGTTGCTGCCAGGATAGAGGATTACTGACGTGTCATCTATGTTCGTCATACGCTCCCGAAGCTTACCTAACGCTTTAGCAACATTTGGATAAAAATATGTTTCTTTCTTATTCTGCAGGAAGGCAATATCAAAGCTATCAGTATCATCAAGATCCCCAGAGCTCTCCATATTGCGAAGAAGAATCGCAGCAAATTCCGCAAGACTACCAAGACTTTCTTCTACTCCCGCTTCATGCAACCGTCCATCTTCCGGTCGCGCCTCCTCACCCTTACCGTTACCACACTTGTCATTTAATTTATCAGTCATAGTTTGATATTATAACACAAAATAGCAAAACAACAAATGCAGCCTATACTTGGTCGTTACCTCCTACAACGCTCTAGAAAACTATACCATAATCACATATAAGCAAATATTCTATTCTCTGATATAATCAGAGTAGAATTATACAAACAACTGAATAATCAACGGGAGCACCTATGCCGCCAACACAACAGCCAATCGTCATGCCGGTTCCGCCACCGATGCCGCCGAGAAAGAAATCATCTCGCCTTGCTATTGGTATCGCAATTGGTATTAGCGGCTATCCCTGCTCTTTTATTCATTGCATATGCCCTTTTTATCTTCACGGGCATTATTGGTCTATTTTTATTTGGTCTTGGTAATCAGGCTTTAGGGCCATCGTTTGCCAACAGGCGAGCAGACGATCTTACCAGTAGAATCAGACAACTACCCCACGTCAAGTCAGCAACAGCTAAGACCAGATTTGCACTGGGTGGGCTTAGTTTCGATGCAGAATTCACTATCATCGGCGAAGACGATGCGACCAATGATCAGGTTACAAAAATCCTGAAAGACTCTGTTTCAATTTTACAATCTAAATTCACCAACATCAAAATTACATACAAGCAATCCTATGCCGGCGGAGAGCTGAAGCTCATATATGACTCTATGTCGGATATAAAAAAGCATCAGAGCGATATTTCGCCTATGCTCACTGCTTTACAATACGAGCTAAAGGGCGGCATGTCTCATGCTTGGGCGCACACAGATTACAGCGATCGCTCCTATGCAATTCATCAACGAATTCATCTTCAGTGAACGAAGCGAAAAAATCACTCATTCGAGCAACCGACCCAGGCTGCCCCGGAATATCGCGTATATGGTATGGCAACGGACGTAGATTAGATATAGAGATAGAGAAGAGGTTTAACGGCGAAGATTTTAGCTGGTTGGCATTCGATGAAGTCTACACCGTCATATCGCAACCTGAAGTTCTCGCAGTACGCGTGCACGCCTTTGAAGATGAAGACAGAAGCAAATCTATCAAATATTCTATTGAACTCACTGACAACAAACAAAAATCTACAGGATACAAATTGTCTCGTTCGGAAAAAGCTATCGTCGTCAAGTTCTTGAAGGGCTTGCGCAATTCTCAATTAAAAACAATCGTAGATGTATCCCCTTCTTGGCCGCGCTCTGGAATCATTATTAGACAGGGGAATTATTTTTCAGCTCCAGCAGGCAAGTACGATTCAGCAGATCAGACAGCTAACAGACAAAATATCCTTAACCAAGTGAAGTGCGAACTAGACGAATCGCATCAAAAAGAGGCTTGCTCGACACTTTAATTCTCTGTTCGCAAACCTAGAGCACAGATTGTCGCCTCTGATTGCTATAGGCACCCTTTTTACGTTTATAACGGCTCTTTAAAGGGCGCCATCTAGACGTGCGGACACTATGCCAGCCAAAATTGCAAGAAAAATAATGACGCCCGCTATACCTAAACCAATCCAAGCCTGCATAGCGGCAGCATTCACAACCTTAGCGTACGGCGCAGCATTTCTCAACGCTTCCACCCACCAATCAAGTCCGTTTTGACGCGCTTTGTTTGTACGACTTGCCAAAGCAATACTCGCTCCTAATGTGCCAAACAGCGCCATGCCAAGCGCTACAATGCCCTTGCCCTGTCGCGGAGCGAAATCAAATCTAACGTCGCGCCCACCAATGCCAATCGTCAACATATAGGTATTCTGCGATATTTTTGTCACTTGGGATGGGTCAATATCAAATTCTACACCCAACGGACGACCTGTCGCATCATCAAGACGAATGAGGCGAATCCTATTAGCCGTCGTCCACTCAAGAGCACAAACAGACATACCAAAGATCGTCATGTTATTAAATTTATTAACATAAGAACAGGCAATAAGCGGCATTTGATCGTACGAGCTTAACATCTGCGAAGATTGCTGCACGGGCTGCCCTCCTTGGTTTACACCCATGGCTTGCGGTGACTGTATTTGCGGATTCATATAGTCGATTATACTTTACTGGTTATGCTTTATCAAATTGCATACAACATTATTCGCGTGTAGCCAACCATCAAGCGATCCACCGTCCAGATGCTGCCCGACTGCCGGCACGACTTTTACTGCACCGCCAGCCTGCGCAAACCGCGTAACAGCATCGGTTAGCTCGTACTCACCCCGCGGCGATACCGCAATGGTAGCGCACGAGTCGATTACCTGCTTAGTCAAAACATATTTGCCGATATTAGCGTAATCGCTCGGTGCCTCTTCAGGGCGCGGCTTCTCAACAATTTCGCGAAAATGTCCGCTCTCATCAATGACAATCGCACCGTAGCGGCTAATACTTTCGTGCGGTACTTCTTTTGCCAGTATGCTGCACTCACCCGCCGGCGTCGCCGCAATAAGGCGCGCTACTTCGCTTGAACCGTCAGGATTATACATGAAATCATCACCCATCAGCACAACCGCTGATTCACCCATGTTAATATAATCGCTTGCGAGGGCTACTGGCACCGCCGTACCATACTTTCCGTAGCTCGGCTGCGTCACAAAGTGCATATTAGCTTTGAGCGGCGCAATAAGCGGCAGCATATCTTCTTTGCCCTTGCGCCGCAGATAATCATTTAGGTGAATATTGCTGCGATAATACGCCTCAAGCTGCGAGCTTTGTTCGCTCACAACAAAAATAAACTCGCGAATACCCGCCGCTAGGCAATCCTGCACAACATAGTCAATAATCGGACGCTTGCCAACAGGCAGCATGCACTTTTCGATCGCTTTAGTGATCGGCAACATACGCGTTCCCCAACCCGCCACCGGAATAATTGCTTTGGTAATTTCCATACTTCTCCTTACACTTTTAATTCTTTATATGCTTTCTGCAGAACGGTCATCATCTCCGCATACTTATCACCATTCGGTAGAACATCAGCATAGAAATAAACAACGTTATCAACTACTTCTATATTGACTCGCAGGTTTTGGTCATACAGCCAACCCATAAATCCTGGATTTAGCAGTTCAAAGCTAGCCACCTTATCTCTACTCGTGGCATATACAGCATAGCGCCGATTAAAATCAGGCCATTCAAACGAGATTTTCTCATAACCGCGCGGCGCCTTAATTAGCCCTTTAGCCTTTTGCTCTTGCCGTTGTATTATAATACCATTATACGATGCCGGTAGATTCACTTGACCAATGAGATAATTTTTATATCCATCACTACGCGCAACTCTATATACATATAGCTGCACTAGTAAATCACTAGACCAAAAACCAATAATATGATTATTTATCTCGCCATCTATAAAAAAACTACGCTTAAACAGCCGACCCTTCACCGGGAGCAATACATTTCCCAACCCTGAACTAAAATACATATTATTTTGTGTAGCAAACTTGCGCAGCGCAGTTATGGAATGATTTGAGCCGCTCGTCCGTCGATTAATGCCATCAAGCATCCATAGACTACCGCCATGCACAAAATTCCACTGTTCTACAAATGGTTCATTTGTAGAAGTAAGCACCCGTCCTGTTGCCTTCTCAACCAATAAATCATTCGCCTGAGCCGAAAATTCTATGCTCACCCGATCGCGTTTCGTACCGGGATTATCAACAACTTCCACGATGATAGCACTATGAACTACAACATCTTTCATCATATTCACCCGTCCCATTTGCTCCATCGCGCGCAGCATAAGACTAATATGGCGCGCATAGTTCGGCGTTGTGTACCGTTGAATGGACGGCAAATCCATCTTTTCCCAGTCATACTGGAATCGATTAAATGTCATGGTTGCCTGTTCAATAATCTGCTGCTCATTCCATAGTATATCGCCAACCGCAGCTTGACTAATAAGCTGTTGTATCCTCTGATGCTCACGCCTATCTTCCGCTTCAAAACGTTTTGATTGTATATCTTGGCAGATCAAACAAACTGGACATGCAACAACGCAAATTACATACCCAATAATTAAACTTGGATGCAACCTTATAGCGAAGGCTATTGGAACCAACGCTAGACCGACAATAGTACCTATACTATACGCAGCAACTATAGAACGCGTCCACTTATATATCAAGAATATGCTAGGAACCGTTACAGCTATACCGACAGAGCCAGCAAGGATAACAAGGGCACCACCTCCGCCGCCCGATGACGAATCGCTACCGCCTGTACGAGCAAAAAATATCAGCTGATGCAAAAACACGAAAATATTCACTATTATATTCTAGCGTGTTAAAAGCTATCCGAAAAGATAAGAGCGCTATGCTTTCACTTCTCGTTATCTATCCCCTCCTATGCGCCCTTAATTATCGTTTCGCCATACAGATAGATAGCTCGACGCCCTCAATTTTTACAGTAGATAAATTTTTGTCTGTTTTACCAAATGCAGCGAGAGTCTCTGTAGTAATTACCGTCGCACATTCATCAATCGCTTGCCGCAACTCGCTGTCCGCAGTCTCTAGCTGCAATGTGATGCGGTCATCAACGCTCAAGCCGGCCTTCTTACGCGCACTTTGGACATGGCGAATAATTTCGCGCGCTAGACCTTCACGCTTGAGCTCAGGAGTAATCTCTGTGTCTATTGCAACACTGCCACCGTATAATACACGTTTGACATTCAGTTCTTCCAGCAAAATCGGCGTAAAATCAAACGTCTTGCCTTTCTCGGGAACCGTGACGCACGCGAGCGGTTGACGCACTTTTAGCCCATCCTTAGCGCGCAAACTCAAACCTTCATTGATGTATTCACGCACACGCGCCATTTCGTCAATAATCAGCTCATTCACCGTGCCTGCCGACAACCAATCTTTCAAGTGAACTGACTCATTGTCGCCCGTTAGATTATGATACAGTTCCTCTGCTAAGAATGGCGTAAACGGCGCAAGCAAATAGCTTAATCGCACTAATACGTAGTGAAGCGTTTTATACGCATCATTCTTATCCGCGTCGTCCTCTGATTTCCAGAAGCGGCGGCGGCTGCGGCGCACATACCAATTACTCGCATCATCTAAGAATGGCAAAATCGGACTAAGCGCATCCGGGATATTATATCCATCCATATGCTTTTCAACTGCCGCAACCAGCTGGTGCAAGCGACTGACAATCCAAATATCAAGCGGGTTTGTTAAATCGTTAAGCGGATCCTGCAATGTACCGTCAAATTCCCAACCGTCAACCTCAGCATACATTGTGAAGAAATCGTACATATTCCAAATCATACTAAGTTTGCGCGCCACGTCACCAACATCTTTATCATGTAGCGCAAAGTCCTCGCCATTAAGCAGCGGACTTGATAACAGCAAAAAACGTAGGCTGTCAGCGCTAAACTTATCCATCAGCTCATTCGGGTCAGTGAAGTTACCATAGCTTTTACTCATTTTACGACCGTCATTGCCCGCCACCACGCCGGTCGTCACAACATGTTTAAACGGGCTTTCGCCGAACAAACCAACGCTAACGACGTGCATATAATAGAACCATGCCCGCACTTGGCCAATATACTCAACCACAAAATCGCCTGGGAAGTTTTCCTCAAACTTCGCTTTGTTCTCAAACGGATAGCGGAACTGTGCAAATGGCATGCTGCCCGACTCAAACCATCCATCCAGCACTTTATCAATGCGCGTATAGTGGATACGTTCGCCGCGATAATCAGCTGGAGGCACATCGCCTTCAGGTGTCAAGTCAAACTCAATAGCATCAATCCACGGACGGTGGTAATCATCAAGTTCTACGCCACTTAATTCTTTCAACTCTGCATACGAGCCGACAACGATTTGCCGCTTATTGCCCTGTTCGTCGCGCAGCGTATTACCATCTGCGTCAACCGCCTCCCAAACCGGCACCGCTGTTGCCCAGAAACGATCGCGTGATAAGTTCCAATCTGGCGCTTGTTCAATATTTTTCTCAAACCGCCCATGCTTTAGATGTTCAGGAAACCATGTAATTTGCTCGGAATTTTTCGCAAGCATTAGCTCCTTCTGCCCCTGTACGTCATAGAACCAGCTCGGGTGCGCCCGGTACATCAAGCGCGTGCCACAGCGGTGACAATGCGGATAGCTGTGACGAATATAGTCGATCTTCCAAACGACGCCGCGTTCTTTCAGCTCTTTAGCGATGCGCTTGTTGCTTTCCCAAACATTCTCGCCTTTCCAATCGCCCTCGGTGAAAAATCCATTTTCGTCAATAACGTGCACAACGGGAATATTGTTAGCTTGAGCGAGATTAAAGTCCTCCTCGCCGTATGCCGGCGCGATATGGACAATGCCCGTACCATCCTCAGCCGACACATATTCAGCTGCATAAATTTTGTGCGCGTGCTCGCCGCGATGCACACCCAATAACGGCTTATAGCTCAGGCCAACGAGCGATTCACCAGAGCATTCAGCAACACGCGTATACGGCAGCACCTCATGCTTTTCATTCGTCAATGCCTTATCAAGCAAGTCTTTCGCCAGCACAAACCGCTCGCCCTCAACTTCAACCTCAACATATGTCAAATGAGCATTTACTGCTAGTGCTGTATTTGCCGATAGCGTCCACGGCGTCGTTGTCCAAACCAACAGTGTTCGCCCGTCTTCCAGCTGAAAGCGTACATACACGCTCGGGTCGGTCACATCTTGGTATGCGCCTGCATCCATCGTCACCTCGGCTTTTGACAGCGGCGTCGCATCGCGCGTGCAATACATGAGCACTCGCTCGCCCTCATAAATTTTGCCTTTATTATACAGCTCTTTAAACGCCCACCAAACACTCTCCATGTATTCTTTGTCCATGGTTTTGTAGGCATTATCCATATCTACCCAGCGACCAATCCGATCAATCGTATCGTTCCACAGGCTACTGGTCTGTACCATGTTTTCACGCGCAGTCGTGATGTACTTTTCCAGGCTAATCGTTGTACCGATATCGCGGCGATCTTTAATACCTAGTTTCTTCTCGGTAAACACTTCCGCCGGTAATCCATGACAGTCCCAGCCCCACACGCGCTCGACGCGCTTACCTTTCATGGTTTGATAGCGCGGCACAGCGTCTTTGACAATACTACTGAGTAATGTACCATGGTGCGGCACGCCGGTGATAAATGGCGGGCCGTCATAAAACACATAATGATTATCCTCCGGACGCTGTTCGACCGATTTTTCAAACGTCCTGTCGGCCTTCCAACGCTTTACCCAATCTTTTTCGTATTCTGCTGCCCGCCGACGTGTACCGTGTTTAAATTTCATTCGTATTCTCCTTTCTACAAATAAAAATCACCTCTCTTGATTTCGAGAATCCGCGAGAAGCATGCATGCGGACGGTACCATCTCGATTCCAAAAGAAGTGATTCTTTCAGCGCTTAATTACTCGTTTACGCCGAGTGAACGCCAGGTTCTACTGAGCTAAAGGCTGTTCTTCCTGGGGCACTCTCCCGTACGAGAGATCGCGGGCGATAACCGCTCAGATGCCTTACCTTTAATTGTACGGGCTTTTTTAGCGAAAAGCAACGATATTATTTCAATTCAATGCCGCCAAAAAAGCATTCACCGCGAATATACAACGTCTTTTTCGCTTTCGTACCAGGACTAGTCTTATCATCAACACCGCCAAGAATAGCAGTCACCTCATTTTTTATAACTACGTCGTTCGGTACAATAATATCAACGCCGCCAAACAAAACAAACAGCTCAATAACCGCGCTGTCCTGAATATCAGACTGGCGCAGGTCAAGATCAACACCACCAAATACCGAAGAAATAGTCCCGCCAGTATATTCACCTTCTACTTTTTCACTTTGCCCCGACCATACCGCTGCCATATGCTTAGCTTTCGTTCTTACTAATTTGTCGCCTTTCACGAGTGAAAACAGTACTACAAAACCGACAGCGATAAACAAAATTGGCCATACAATCTGCCAAAAGTTAACGTCAACGATATGAAGTGCGCGGAGGCCGATCGTTGCCCCTGCAGACAACAATAACAAACCCCAAATCCACCGCGAGTGCTTTACAAGAATCATGCACCCCACGAGTATCAGCAAGAGTGATAGAAACCCGCCCCATAGCTCTCCCCAGTAGTCAAAAGAGATAATATGAAGATTACGCAACAACAAAATCACCCCCACTACTACAATTGAAAGGCCAAGATATACTCGTATAACTATATTGCGCTTCATGTATTCAAGTATAGCACGCAAAAGCAGTATTCAAAGACTACACCAGCCTGTCACCATATTTGAGCAAGATTAGTGCGCATATCGCAACGGCAACACCAACAAAAACGACAACATCGTAATTCTGCTGAATACATTTTTTAGGCGGCGCCAGTTTTACGGAGATCATCGGGTTGTCTGTCAGTACATTATGACGAATAAGCGCAAAGAGTACGAGCAATACTGCTGCATCCGTCGTCAAGCACCACGGGCACAGCGCGCCAATTACAATATAGCTCATATAGAACATCCAACCCGCGAACCCCAGACTCACCCATCCACCAGCCTCAGCGGCGCGCATAAACCAACGCGGGAATCGCGTACGCGCCAGTCCAGCAACAGCAATCGTGATAAATACTGGGTATGCCACCATGCCAACGAAACTGTTCGGGATGTCACCAACAACATGCGCCGACCAATGTTTTGCTACTGAACTGCAGCTCATTGCAGCGTTTAAATCACAGCCAAGCACTTTACTACTGTCCTTTGCAATCGTTAGCGCTTCGTGCGACAGCACTATTGACGCTACAAGTCCGATTATTGATCCGACAAGCAATACGCCAAACACAATAATCCGCTGGCGGTCTGTCAAAGCGCTAGTTTTGGACGGCATAATAGCTTACCTCGCTAATCAACGGCAACGGCAAACCGCGCCACATAGCTTGCAGCCGACTGTCTGCGCTTAGTGCAACGATCGTTGGATATTCAACAATATCATACGCTCGACAGAATGATTCGCCTTCACGCGATTCCGGATCAAGCACCTCAAGTTCATGTCCTGTCTGGCGCGCCATATCATCAACAAAGGTCGCAACTTGACGACTGTAATCAGTGTTATCTTTTGCTACAACAACGACACGCATCAGGACTGCTTACTCCGCTTACGCTGTTCAAGAATTTTCACAAAATCATCAAGCGTTTCAAACTTTTGAAATACGCTTGCGAACCGAACATACGCCACCTCATTACATGCAGCAAGCTCGTCAAGCACGAGCTCACCAATCTGGTGCGACGGAATCTCAGTTTCCCCTAAACCATACAGCCGATCTTCAATCCGATCAATAATCTCTTCAACCTCAACTTCCGACTTGAAAAACTTACCGACCGAACGACGGATTGAGTTTGCTAACTTTACTCGTTCAAATAACTCACGCGAACCGTCCTTCTTAATCACCGCCAAGTTTGGACGCTCAAAACGTTCATATGTCGTAAACCGTTTGCCATCAGGCGTTACGCGACGACGACGAATCGTAATTCCATCTGCCGACTCGCGTGACTCAAGGACGCGGCTATCACCAATTTTTATTGTATGCATCGCAAGGAAGCTCCCCTCCTATTCATCGGATGATTTATGTTTCTTGCGGCGGCGCAAAAACGCTGGCGTGTCATCATCGTCATCATCCATTGGCTGATTCCAGATGTCAGTCGTTGATTCGCTAGCAAACTGCGCCGCAGCATCATCGCGTGACGGATCTAGATTCATATCAACATCATCAACCGGAACGTTTGGCTCTTCCATCGATACAGCAGGCGCCGTCGGCGTCAAACTTGCCGGCTGCCCTAACGCCTCAGCTTGCTGCTGGAAAAACTCGCTGTCAAACCCTGTTGCGATCACAGTAATAATTAACTCATCTTCAAGTTCAGGTTTTAGCGTTGCACCAAAGATAATATTCGCATCCGGCGATACAGCACTCGTAATGATTTCTGCTGCCTCTTGAATCTCCGCCATACTCATATCATAGCCACCAGTGACGTTAAACAGCACACCCTTCGCGCCATCAATTGACACCTCAATCAGCGGACTTTCAATCGCCTGCTGTGCTGCCTGTGCTGCACGATTTTCGCCGCTCGCTCGACCAATACCCATCAACGCCGAACCGGCATTGCTCATAATTGCTTTCACATCGGCAAAGTCCAGATTAATTAACCCGTGTTCGGTAATTAGCTCCGAGATACCTTGCACGCCTTGGCGCAGCACATCATCCGCAATTTTAAATGTTTCTAACAATGGCGTTCGGCGATCAATCGTCTGCAACAGCCGGTCATTTGGAATCGTGATGAGAGTGTCAACGCTTTTACCCAATTGTGCGATCGCCCACTCGGCGTTCTGCCGGCGCTTCTCGCCTTCAAAACTAAACGGTTTCGTCGCGACACCAACGCATAAAATGCCTAAGTCACGCGCCACTTCAGCGACCACGTGCCCCGCACCCGAACCAGTACCGCCGCCAGCACCAATCGTTACAAATATCATATCAGCACCTTCAAGCGCTGCGCGAATTTCATCAATTGATTCACGTGCCGCCGCTTCGCCAACTGCCGGATCTGCTCCCGCACCTAGACCGTTGGTTGTACTATGGCCAAGGTGGATTTTAACGTCAGCTTTTGAATTGTGCAATGCTTGCGCGTCAGTATTCATCGCGATAAACTGCACACCAACTAACCCAGCGTCTTTCATCCGGTTTACCGCTGATCCGCCCGCGCCACCAACGCCCACAACCTTTATGCTTGCAAATGTCTCAATCTCACTTGGTTTTACTTCCGGCATTGCAACTCCTTATACCCCTTACTATTCCTCACGTTACCTACTAGTATACCACTCTTTTACTTACGGCTTGAATTTGCTCAGAAGCGATTTAATAAATCCACCCGACTTTTTCGACATACTACTACTATGCGGACGTACCGTTGCCGCATCAGCATCAACCAACATCAACCCAACCGCTGCTGCAAAGTGCGGTTTGTCAATTTCATCTGCTACGCCGCCGAATCCATGCGGCTTACCGATGCGCACGGCAACGCCCAGTTGCGATTTCGCATACTCCGCCATTCCTTTTAAGTTTGCCGTACCGCCTGTCAGCACCGCACCGCTCGGCAACTGACCGGCGCGCCCTGCTTTTTTAAGCTCTTTATTTACCAACTCAAAGATTTCTTCAAGTCTCGCTTCAACAATTTCGTCAACGTCTGCTTGGTCAAAGAACAGTGTCTCCTTCTCGTGCTTTATGCTTACTTTATGCGGCTCGCCGCGCGCTATTGCTGCTGCGTGTTGCAACTTTACTTTCTCAGCAACCTCCGGATCAGTTTTCAACCCAATCGCCAAATCATTCGTAATATTAACGCCGCCCTTCGGCACAACACCAACATACTGCAGATCGCCCTCTTCAAACACCGCCACGCTTGTTGTCGCACCGCCTAAATCAATAACCGCCACGCCGTTTTCAATTTGCGACTCATTCAGTACCGCCTTAGCAGCCGCCATCACCGACGGAATCGTTGCGTGCGGCTTCACTGTCGCAAGTTCAACGGCTTTTTGTAAGTTCGCGACATATGGCGCCATTGCCGACACGACATTCGCATTAATTTCTAAACGCGTACCTGTCATGCCAACTGGGTCTTTAATACCGCCCTGCCCATCAAGCGTATAGCTAAACGGCACAACCTCAAGAATCTCGCGATTCGCCGGTACTTTACCTGTTGTCGCTACATCCTCCAAGCGCAGCACATCTTCTTCAACAACTTCATGATCTGCCATACCAACTGCAATCATGCCGTCGGCTTTCGTACTGACAATATGCGAACCATTCACGCTAATCGTCGCCGCGTTTACTTCGTAACCGCTCATACGCTCTGCATCACCAAGCGCCTGATCAATCGCCTGCGCCGGCCCGTTCAAATTCGATACCGTACCCTTTCGCATACCACTATTTGGCGCTTGGCCAACGCCAACAATCGTCGGCGTACCCGTCGTTGGATCAATATGGCCAACGACACACCGAATCATTGTTGTGCCAACATCAATACCAACTGCATATCGAGATTGTTCTTGCATATAGGGCTATTATAGCATAACCCGTATAGAATCGCCTACGCCCGCGTAATAATTTCCGCGCCGTGTTCAGTGATTAAAATCGTGTGTTCAAAATGTGCTGCTAGGCTGCCATCGCGCGTCGCATAGGTCCAACCGTCGTCCAGCTGGACGATCCGCTCACCACCAAGCGTCGCCATCGGCTCAATTGCCACCGTATCGCCTGGCTGCAGCAGTACACCCGTTCCTTTGCGTCCGTAGTTCGGGATGTCCGGCGGCATATGCATATGCAATCCTACGCCGTGCCCAACCAGCTCGCGCACAATCCCAAGCTTGCCGTTCCGCAGCACTTTCTCAATTGCCGCACTAATATCGCCCGTCCGAACTGGCCCTTTTATCGCATCAATTCCCGCATACAAGCTGCGTTCGGTTGTCGCAAGCAAATGCTTCACCGCGCCTTTCGGCTCATCGTCAACTACCATCGTAAACGCCGAATCAGTTTTCATACCTTTATAGGTAATCACTAAATCAAAACTAGCAACGTCACCTTTCTGCAACACATCGTCATTCGGTGCACCATGCACAATTTCGTCGTTCACGCTAATACAAATCGCGCCTGGAAAGTTCACTTCTGGCGTCTTATAGGTTATTTCCGCGCCATACCCAACAATTTTTTGCGCAACAAAATTATCTATCTCATGTTTAGTTTGCCCAGCACGCACAAATCCGCGGATATCAGCAAAAATCCGCGCTAAAATCTTCCCGCCTTCGCGCATTGCTTGAATCTGCTCAGGCGTTTTTAAACCAGTAACTAGTTCGGACATACGCGCTTCACCTCGTCGTAAATCCTATCGTGCACCTCGCCGGCACTGCCCGTACCGTCTAGGTGGATAATCTTCACGCCCGCTTCAGCAAAAATCCCAAGCACCGGATACATCTTTTGGCGATATATCGTCATACGCCGCGCAATCGTATCAGGCGTATCTTCCATACGTCCGCGCTTCTCTAAGCGCCGCATAATTTCTTGTTCTGGCACCTCTAGCACTACGACGATATCAATCTTCTCGTCCATGCGCTCCATATAATCATCAAGCCACGCTGCTTGCTCTTTCGTGCGCGGGAAACCGTCTACGATAATATTCGGGTATTTTTTATCGCGCGCATCCTGCACAGCACGTTCAAACACATGGTATGTCAATTCATCGCTTACCAATTCACCGCTTTTCAGCGTCGCAATCACTGCCGGGTCATCGCTCTGGCGCAGCATCTCCCCGGTACTGAGCCACTTCCATCCCTGGCGCACCGCTAGCATTTGCCCCTGCATGCTTTTACCCGCACCCGTCGGACCAAATAACAAAATCATCGCTACAATCTCCTTTGTTTATTTATTTCGTTAGCGCTTGTTTGACTAAGTTCGCGATCATCGCACCGTCAGCCTTATTACCGGCTGCTGCTTTTACCGCACCAACCACTTGCCCCATACTGCGCAAATCACTCACGCCAAGCTCTACAATTTTCTCATCAATTAATTGTTGCAGTTCCGCTTCGGTCATTTGCTCTGGCAAATACGCCTGCAAAATCGTCATCTCTTTCTCTTCTGGTTCCGCTAAGTCAACACGATTATTCTCACGATAGATCGCCGCCGACTCACGCCGCTTCTTGACCTCGTGCGCGATCACTTTTTCGATCGCTTCGTCGCTCAAGCCGTCATTGCGCTTATTCTGTTTGACCTCCTCGTCTAAGATTGCTGCGTTCAAATTACGCAATGTATCACCCAAAAAACGATTGCCGCCAAGTAGGGCGGCTTTCATTTCATCTCTGATGCGTTGCTTTAACGCCATCTGCTAGCGCACTCCTAGGCGAATCTTTGCTAGCTTCTCCGCTTTGCGCTCCTTGCGAAGAATTGCTTTGTTACGGCGATCAGTTTTACTAATCGGCTTTTCAAAGCGCATTAAAGCCCTTACTTTTGCGAGTTTTCCGCTCTGCAACACGCGGCGGTTAAAACGACGAAGAATATTTTCGTTCGCCTCGCGTTCATCTTTCCGTGTAACTTGTACCATATCGTCTGTCATTGTAACAGATGAAGGAATTTTTTGCAATCACCTGTATACGTCGGGTACAGCCACCTAAAATGGAACAAGCGTAAACCGTAGATATGTTAGCGGATCTTTAAATAGTTCAGAATGGTTGGCTCTTATACCATCCATTCTTTACATAAGTCTTGTAGTTGGTGTGTTAGTGTACGTTGTCCGTAGAGCTTTCTCATATGTCTCTTAGTTATACTTCACATTAGTTCAGCTTTGTTTAGTATTAGTATTAGTATTAGTATTACCATAGTCTCCCTTGCTATAGTTATGGCTCTCATGGCAGTAGCCTAGAAGTAGAGAGTATAGGATAAAGAGCGGTAGTTCATTGTAGGCATACCACTTGTCTGTTATAACTACCGCGGCTGGTACACTGGCCTCTGACCGCGTGAGGTAACCCTCTTAAAGACCTGAGGCACGTCTATAAACTGCCTTACTTTCCTCGTTTGA
>RBWB01581803.1_pt1 | contig 19028 bp, 19 predicted proteins | sample 2014201 | NCBI WGS metagenome assembly RBWB01 (sample SAMN10133834, study PRJNA383868) | Human oral metagenome, whole genome shotgun sequencing project. | isolation source: supragingival plaque isolated from 88 juvenile twins | host: Homo sapiens | place: Australia
TCCAGGTCATCAGAGTCAACTGGAACTTCCACGGTCTTGCAGCCCCAGCAGCGCGACCGCATTCGCTGCGACTGCGACGATCACGATCACCACCCCGAAGGCCGCCCCCGATTCCTCGCCGCTCAGCCCCACGAGCGGACTCGCCAGCCCGCCGGCGGCGAACTGGATGAAACCCAGCAGAGCTGACCCTGTCCCTGCCCGGTGGCCGGTGCGTTCCAGAGCCAGGGCCGGCAGATTCCCGAAACACAGGCCCAGGCAGGCCACATGCGCCAAGGCGAGTGCGATCACCGCGACCAGGAGCGGCGTGGACCGGGTCGGTGAGCCCAGCCAGGCCAGGCAGACCCCGGCGAACACCAGGTCAACCACCAGCTGGGCCGTCAAACCGATGCGGACCTGCCTGGCAGGCGGGACCCGCCGCACCAGGGAGCCTGCGATCCCAACGGACACCGTCACCGTCAGCCCACAGGCGCCGAACACCAGGGTGTAGGGCCCTGTCGCCATGCCCAGGACGTTCTTCAGGATGAATGGCGCCGCTGACAGGAAACACATCAGCAGGGCGAAGACGAGGGCATTGACACTCACCAGGCGCACGAAGATCCCATCGCGCATCAGCTCTCGGGTACCCCGTGCCAGCTCCTTCAGCCCGCCGGAGGAACGGTCTTGCGATGGGAGAGACTCGGGCACCCAGGCAAGCACCATCAGCAGCATCACCAGGGTGAACCCCGCGACCACCGCCATGATCCCGCGCCAGCCGATGAAATCCATCAGCACCCCGCCCAGGATCGGCGCCACGACGGGGGCGACGCCCTGGATCGCCATCACGACGCTAAGCGCCTGGGTGGCGGTGGCACCCCGGGCGCGGTCGGAGATGACGGCGCGTCCCAGCACCATGCCCGCCGCGCCGCCTAGGCCCTGGAGGAACCGGGCGGCCAGCAACGTCACTAGCCCAGGGGCCACCACCGTGCCAATGCCAGCTGCCAAAGCCAGCAGCGTTCCCCACACCAGCAGCGGACGCCGGCCAAAACGATCTGAGAGCATCCCGATCAGCAGCTGCCCAGCGGCGATGCCGACCAGGAACGTCGTCATGGTCAGCTGGATGCCCGATGCGCTCGCCTTCAGGTCGGTGGCCATCTGCGCGAAGGCGGGAAGGTACGTGTCGGTGGCCAGCGGGCCCACAGCAGCCAAGGCTGCCAAGGCCACCAGCAACGTGACGGGGAAAACAGAACGCAGGGAAGTCTCACCTGCGGAATCACTCATGGCCGCCAGCTTAGAGGCCCAGGCTGGTTGCGGTGTCCTGGCCATCTTGGGTCAGCGACTGGACCTCTGCGCCGGGTCGGGGTATCGCCAGTCGGCGAGGGCGGCTGCGATCCTAGCCCGGTCCAGACCGGTGCTGGCTATCGCCATCACCAGGTCGAAGGCCTCGTCGTCAGGGGCGTCGAGAGTGATGTTGTTCAGTCCGAGGAACACCACAGTTGCCAGCCAGCCCAGGCGTTTATTGCCGTCGACCAGGCCGTGATTCTGGATGCTGGCCTCCAGCAGGACGGCTGCCTTCTCGGTCAGGCTGGGGTATGCCTCGTGACCCCACACTACGGTCTGTGGACGATGAACCGCAGACTCCAGCAGCCCCACATCACGAACTGGGCCGACACCCAGGTCGTCAGCCAGGGCTAGGAGATCCTCAAGGGTGAGGTAGCTGGTCACCGTCCGAGACGATCCAGCAAGGAGGCATAGCGTGAGCGGGCTTGGGCTGACAACCTGTCGACAGCCTGCTCATGCCCTTGCCGGGCGGCGGCCTCGCGGATTGCCCGGATGGTGGCCTCCTGACGGCTGACCCCCTGAGAGTCGGCGAGGTCGGCCAGGATCTGCTCATCAGCGGGGGTGAGCCGGAGAGTCATTGCCATGAAGGTGATGATACCAAGATGGTATCGCTCACGACTCTTGGCAGCGTCATCGTGGAGCGTCCTGGGAGCCTGCGCGTGAGTGTGTGAGCTTGGCAGTGGTTAATACCGATTTCGTGGCCGGCTGCTGGATTCATCAGGTGATCACAGCATGGGCGAATGAGCCGGTCTCTGGGGCGAGCTCACGAGTGTTTCGTATAGCTCGCCCCAGAGACTTTCACGACGACGCCGATCGCAGGTGGGCGTTCAGGACTTGGTGGTCAGTTTGGCATCGCCTGCGCTCATGCGAATGTCGACCTGGCTTTTGGTGCCCTGCGAGTCGGTGGTCAGCTGGTTGTCGAAGTGACCTGCACTGACATTTGAGTTCACGCTGTAGTTGCCGGCGGGGAGGGCTAGTTCGAGACTGCCGGCGGACGAGTCGATCTTCAGCTTCTCGGGCACTTGGCTGAGGCTGCCTTTGATATTGCCGGCGGACATGTGCAGGTCGGCCTGTTTGGTGCCGTCCAGATTCATGGTGAGGTTGCCGGCAGAGAGCCGGGCCGTGATGCTGCTGGCTGTACCGCTGAGTGTCGCGTCCCCTGCGCTCATGTCCATGTTGAGGGCGCCGAAGCGGGCATCGGCGTTCAGGTTTCCCGCGCTCAGCTTGAGGTCAGCGTCTAGGTTCTGCTGGCAGGCGGCCTCGGGAATGGAGAGCGTCACCTTCTCGTTCTCCTGGGAGAACAGTCCGAACAGGTTGATCTGGACAGGCCAGAATGGTGAATTGCGACTGACCTTGACGGTGTCGCCGTCGCGTTCCAGATTCCATTTCTCGGACACCTTTTGCTGGGTCAGCGTGAAGTCGCTGGTCCCGCTGCAATTGATGGTGACATCCCCGACGGGAGCGTCCAGTTTCACGTGGGTGATGCCCTCGCTGGACAGGTGCTCGGGGTCGTAGTCACGCACCTGTGAGGATCTGATGGCGCTCATGATCGCCGATAACACCAATCCCAGAATAACGATTCCTCCGAGCACGGTGAGCAATCGACTAAGCGGGGACCGGCGGCCGGTCCTGTGTGATGTGGTCATGATTTGTTCCTTTCGTCGGCGACGTGCGCCAGGGCGGCTAGCACGCGGCGGTTGCTGTTCTCGTCGACATGGAGGTCGAGTTTGTGGAAGATGGCCGAGACGTGTTTCTCGATGCTGGCTGCGGAGAGGTACAGCATCTCGGCGATGGCCTGGTTGGAGCGCCCCTCGGCTATCAGGGCCAGCACCTGACGTTCACGCTCGCTCAGGGCGGCCAGGCGGCTGTCGTGGGAGCGCCTGGTGAGGAGCTGCGCCACCACCTCCGGGTCGAGCACCACGCCGCCGGAGGCGATGCGTTCGAGCGCGTCCAGGAATTCGACGACGTCGGTCACCCGGTCCTTGAGGAGGTAGCCGAGCGCGCCGCCGTTGGAGGCGATGAGCTCACCGGCGTAGCGTTCCTCGACGTACTGGGACAGCACGAGCACGGGCAGCTCGGGATACTGTTCGCGGACCTGGAGCGCGGCGCGGATCCCCTCGTCGGTGAACGTCGGCGGCAGCCGGACGTCGAGGATGCAGAAGTCCGGCGCATCCACGACCAGGGTGGCATGAAGGTCGGTGGCGTCGGGCAGGGCCGCGACCACCTCGTGGCCGACCTCGGTGAGTAGCCTGATGAGTCCCTCCCGCAGCAGGACGGAGTCCTCGCAGATCAGGATGCGCATGGGATGCTCACCTCCAGGGTGGTGGGGCCGCCTGCCGGGCTCGCCAGACGGAGTGTGCCGCCGGCGGCGCGTACCCGCTGGGTAATTCCGTCGAGCCCGCCGCCGGGCTGCACCTCGGCGCCTCCCACGCCGTTGTCCTCCACGCGGACCCACAGCCTTGCCTCCGGTGTGCCGGCGTCGTGGAGCCGTCCCAGCACCTGGCATTCGCTGGCGTGGGAGTGCTTGGCGGCGTTGGTGAGGGCCTCGGCGATGATGAAATAGGCGGCAGCCTCCACCTCGCGGTAGCGGGAGTTATCGATGAGAGCGCGGTCAGCTAGTCGCATATCCAGCTGCACTGGCACATGACTGCGAGCGGCCAGCGCCGAGAGCGCGGCGTCGAGCCCGCGATCAGCCAGCACCGAGGCGTGAATGCCGCGGGCGAGCTGCCTGAGCTCGGTGATGGCTGCCTTCGTTGATGTGTGGGCCTCGGTGACGAGTTCGCGGGCGCTCGCCGGATCGGTCTCGATCTTGTGCTGGGCCAGGCCGAGCGTCATTCCGATGGAGACCAGCCGGGGCTGGACGCCGTCGTGGAGGTCGCGTTCGAGGCGGGTGCGCTCCAGGCTGGCGGCCCGGACGGCGCCTTCGCGCTGCTGACTGCTGGCCTCGGCCGCCGCGGTCAGCTCCTTCCGGCTGGGGCGGCCCACCAGGTTCACCGCGATCACGGTATGGGCGTATGCCGCCAGTGGGGTGAGGAGTAGCGCGGCGACCCCTCCCAGGATGAACAGCACGCCAACTCCCAGGCCCGCCTGATCAAATTCCATGGCGCCCCGCATGATCAGTGTGATGCAGGCCGGGATGCTGACCACCACGAGAAGGCCAAAGACAGAAGCCAGCATGAATGAGCTGAACGGGCGCCAGAACTGCGGCGAGATGACCTGCCGCAGCAGCCACCGCAGTGTTGCCCAGACTCCCTTGCCGGACCGAGGCGCCAGCCGCATCTTCATCCGGGGCAGGCCGTAGAGAGTCTGCACCCGAACAGTCTCGAAATAGGCTGCGCCGATCGCGATACAGGCCAGCAGCGCGAAAAACACAAGCCCGAGCCCGAAGACAGGCAGGGTCACGATGCTGACGACGAGCAACACCGTGACCAGCGCCATGGTGATGTTGCCGACCACACCCATCAGGGCGAGGTGGCTGACCGTGAACAGTAGAGTCCCGGCGCCCCGTCTGGTCGGCCTGGGTGCCGGGGAAGAATCCGTCATGCCCTATACGCTAGTGGGAGACTCAGAGCGGTCCCAGGGGGCTACCCAGAACCTTGATTCGGGTTATCCATAAACCCCGCAGCACCTGGATGTGGCTTGCCTCATCGTGGCCTCTCCGGGCGTTGGCGTGGACTCTCACGGGCTTTCCGCAACAACGCCTGGCAGGTCGCCGAAGCGTGCTGCTGCGTCGTGACTCACGACGAGCCGTCCGGTGTGGGCGGCGATGATAGGTCGTGCGCACTGCGGAGTCTTCCGGCAGCCTGGCAATATCGAGGGTATGGATGCAACTGCTCTTCTCATGGACGCTGCGCACCGGCCCGTCGAGACGGCCCGAGCTGTGCTCGATGGGATCTCCGACGAGGCCCTCCACGCCATGCCCGGTGGGCACGGGAACTCGATTGCCTGGCTGATCTGGCACGCGGCCCGGCAGTGGGACTACCAGCTGGCCGAGCTTGCGGGTGAAGACCAGGTCTGGGTCACAGGGGAGTGGGGCGGCAGACTCGGCATCGACCGGGGCGCGAAGGAGATCGGCTTCGGCGACTCCCCGGACGACGTCGCCCGGCTTCGGGTGAAGGCCCCGGCGGCACTGCTCGACTACCTGACCGCCGTCACCGAGGCCTTCACCCGGTACGCTGGGAGCCTGTCAGCCGCCAGCCTCGATGACGTCGTCGACACCCGCTGGGATCCGCCGGTGACCCGTGGAGTCCGGCTCATCAGTGTCATCGACGATGCCGTCACCCACCTGGGTCAGGCTGCCTACGCCCGGGGCCTGGTCGAGAACTGGCGCATCGGGTACTGAACCGGGACACACGCCGGTGGTTCAGTTCGCGCTCAGTTGCCTGCGCTTCAGGAAGGCGCGCGCGGAGTCGACCAGCAGGACGAAACCTGCACCCAGCTGGATGCAGTCCTTGATCACCAGCCGTCCGCGGCCGTTCAGGTAGGGGAAACCGAGGTCGGCGTCAGCGATGCCGTCCTTGGGGGCCGCAACCCACACCTCCGGGGTGGTGACCAGGAAGGACAGGGTCACGATGGTGAAGCCGATCACCCCGATGGCCCCCAGCATCCCCAGGGTCGGGTGCAGGTAGTGCGCCAGGATCAGCACACCGATCAGGCAGATGGTGACGCCGATGAAGATCCCCACCGTATAGGTGCCGTTAGCCTCATGCCAGGAGCGGTTGGCCTCGATGAGCGCGCCCTCGGCGTTCATGTGGGATTTGTAGTTCCCAGGGTCGCCGATCATCCATCTCATGAACGGCGAGTTCGCAATGAACGGCACGATCCCGTCAGCCTCGTACTTGAACCACTTCAGACCGCCGATCCACAGGAAAACGACGGCCACACCGAGGCGGAGCATCAGCAGGGCGAATCGGTCGAGCCTGGTTATCGCCTCGGCCAGCCGGGTGAGGACAGAGCTGGAAGCCGGCTTGGCGCTGGACTGGTTGTCGGACATTCGGGCGCCTTTCATAGAGAAGCCAATGGGTAAGGGTAACCTGTGGGCCACGAGATGGGCGGTTCCGACTTTCCCGCTGGCATCGGGCTGCGACACCGGTGTGCTGTGCAACGGCTCAGTTGATGGGGTCCCTGGCCACCCGGTGCTGGTTCCGGCGGGACAGGCCTGATGAAACCAGGACAGGCCTGATGAAACAATGAAGCGGTGCTTCTGACTCTCACCTCGACGGCTCACGACGCCGATGACCTCGGCTACCTGCTGCACAAACACCCTGACCGGGTGCAGCAGCGCGACCTGCCGGGTGGCGTCGCCACTGTGTTCTACCCCGAATCGGGGCCCAGGCGCTGCACAGTCGCGCTGCTGGTCGAGGTCGACCCCGTGGCCCTGGTGCGTGGCACCCACAAGGACTCCTTCGCGCTCGGCCAGTACGTCAACGACCGGCCTTATGCTGCGGCGTCATTGCTGGCGGTCGCACTCGGACGACTGTTCGGAACTGCAATGAATGGGCGTTGCGACGCTCGTCCCGACCTGGTCGGGGTGCCGCTGCCTCTCAGCGTCCGGATTTCCGCGCTGCGGACCTCACCCGAGCTGGCGCGACGCCTGTTCGCACCCCTGGGATGGCAGGTCGAGACTGAGGAGGTCCCCCTGGCTGAAGGGTTCGACTGGGGGACAGCCCCGCACATCGGCCTAACCCTGACCGGTGAGCATCGCCTGGCCGATGCGCTGAGCCATCTCTACGTCCTGCTGCCCGCCCTGGATGGCGTCAAGCACTACTGGGTCAGCCGTGACGAGGTGGACAAACTGCTGCGCCGTGGCGAGCGCTGGCTGGCCGCCCACCCCGAACGCGACCTGATCACCCGCCGCTACCTCGTGGCCCGGGACCTGAGCGAGGATGCTCTCGCCCGTCTCGACGCCCTGGACGATGCTGCTCCTGAGGCGGCAGCACCGGAGGAGATTGTCCCGGCTGATGACGCTCGCCCGCTGCGGCTGGATCGCCGCGACGCGGTGTTGACCGTGCTGCGTGAGGTGGGCGCGCACCGCGTCGTCGATCTCGGCTGCGGCGAGGGTTTCTACCTGCGGGCGCTGCTCGACGACCCCACGTTCACCGAGATCCTGGGCGTCGATGTGTCCGCGCGCGAGCTGGAACGTGCGGAGCAGCGCCTGGCCCGGCTGCCCGACCGGCAGCGGGAACGGATCCGGCTCCGCCAGTCGTCGGCCACCTACCGCGACGATGAGCTGACGGGCTTTGACGCCATGCTGCTGGTCGAGGTGATCGAGCACCTCGACCCAGACCGGCTGGGTGCCCTGGAGGCCAACGTCTTCGGGCATGCAAGGCCGCGTCACGTCGTGGTGACAACACCCAATGCCGAGTACAACGCGCGCTACGAGATCCCCGAGGGGCAGTTCCGCCATCCGGATCACCGATTCGAGTTCACGCGCGGCCAGTTCCGGCAGTGGGCTGAGCGCATCGCCGGGGAATACGGCTACCGGGTGGAGACCCGGCCGGCCGGGCCGTCCGACCCGGAGCTTGGCTCACCCACCCAGCTGGCGCTGCTCACCCTGGAGGTCTCGCATGACTGAACCCATCGAACTGCCGGTTCCGGAGCTATCGCTGGTGGTGCTCGTCGGCGTCTCCGGGTCGGGGAAGTCCACCTTCGCCGCCCGCGTCTTCGAGCCCTTCGAAGTGGTCAGCTCCGACTTCTGCCGTGGCCTGGTCTCCGGCGACGAGAACGACCAGTCGGCCTCAGCGGACGCCTTCGACGTGCTGAACCACATCGTCGGCAAGCGTCTGGACCGCGGCCTGCTGACCGTCGTCGACGCCACCAATGTGACACGCGAGGCCCGCGCCGAGCTGGTGAGACTGGCCCGCGACCACGATGTGCTGCCCGTGGCGATCGTCCTCGACATCGACGCCAAGGAAGCCATCGCCCGGAACCGCACCCGACCCGGCCGCGGCTTCGGCGACGGCCCGGTCCAGCGACAGTCCCAGGCCCTGCGCCGTTCGCTGCGCGGCCTCGGACGGGAGGGCTTCCGCAAGGTGCACCGTCTGGGCAGCCCCGCCGACGTGGATGCCGCGGTCATCGTCCGCGAGCGCCTCCTCAACGACCGCCGCGACCTTCACGGTCCCTTCGACATCATCGGCGACGTCCATGGCTGCCTCGACGAGCTGGCCGAGCTTCTTGGTGAACTCGGCTACACCATCACCCGCGATGACCAGGGCCGCCCCGTTGACGCGGCCCACCCGGAGGGACGCACCGCGTTCTTCGTCGGTGACCTCATCGACCGTGGCCCCTCATCGGTGGGGGTGCTGCGGCTGGCGATGGGCATGGCTGCGGCGGGTCACGCCATCGCGGTGCCCGGCAATCACGAGGCCAAGCTGATCCGCGCCCTCGACGGCAAGAACGTCCAGGTGGGACATGGCTTGGAGACCACGCTCGCGGAGCTGGAGACAGAGACCCCCGAGTTCCGCAGGCAGGTGCGCGACTGGTGCTATGACCTGGTCGCCCACCTCGTGCTGGATGACGGACGACTCGTCGTTGCCCACGCTGGCCTGAAGGAGGCCTACCACGGGCGGGCGTCGGGCCGGGTGCGGTCCTTTGCGCTGTACGGCGACACCACCGGCGAGAGCGACGAGTACGGGCTGCCGGTGCGCTACCCGTGGGCCGAGGACTACCGCGGCCGGGCGATGGTGGTCTACGGACACACCCCCACACCGACTCTCGACTGGGTCAACAACACGCTGTGCCTGGACACAGGATGCGTGTTCGGCGGGAGGCTGTCGGCGCTGCGCTACCCGGAACGGGAGACCGTCCAGGTGCCTGCACGGCGGGTCTACTACGAACCCGCTAGGCCTCTCGTCGCCCCAGGACGTCCCAGCGACGAGCTGCGCATCAGCGACGTCACCGGGCGCAGGACCGTCGAGACCTCGGAGCTGGGGCGGCTGACCATCCCGGCGGAGAGCGCGGCGGGTGCTCTGGAGGTGATGAGCCGGTTTGCGCTGCACCCGGGCCTCCTGCCGTACCTGCCGCCGACCATGTCGCCGGTGGCCACGTCGTCGCGTCCCGACTACCTCGAACATCCCGACGAGGCCTTCTCGCAGTACGCCGACTGGGGCGTCGGGGAGGTGATCTGCGAGGAGAAACACATGGGGTCGCGGGCCGTGGTGTATCTGCGGGGCGACGGTGCCGTCTACACCCGCACCGGGCGGGCCTTCTTCGGTGCGGAGCTGTCCCGCGAGTTCCTGGGCCGGGTGCGGCGCGCTGCCGAGACGACGGGGCTGTTCGACGAGCTGGGCAGCGACTGGCTGCTGCTGGACGCGGAACTCCTTCCGTGGTCGTTGAAGGCCGGAGAGCTGCTGCGCAGCCAGTACGCACCCGTTAGCGCGGCGGGCCGGCTGGCGCTGCCCCCGACGGTCGAGGTGCTGGGCCAGGCGGCCGCGCGAGGCCTCGACGTCGCCAAGCTGCTGGAGCGCAGCCGCACCCGGCTGCAGAACATCGACGCCTACGACCAGGCCTGGCGGCGCTACGCCTGGCCAACGTCCGGACTCGACGGAGTGCAGCTCGCCCCCTTCCAGGTGCTGGCCGCGGAGGGGACATCGTTCGCCGGCCGGGATCACCTGTGGCATCTGGGCGTCGCTGACCGGCTCGTCGAGGCCGATCCCGGACTGTTCCGCACGACGCGGCGGCTGGTGGTCGACACCGCCGGCGAGGCCAGCCGCGCCGAGGGCGTGCGCTGGTGGGAGGAGCTGACGGCCGGCGGCGGCGAGGGCATGGTGGTCAAACCTCTCGCCAACCTGACCCGCACCGGCCGCGGCTCCCTGGCCCAGCCCGGGTTGAAGGTGCGGGGCCGCGAGTACCTGCGCATCATCTACGGCCCCGACTACACATCGCCTGAGAACCTGACCCGGCTGCGGAATCGCAACCTGGGACGCAAACGTTCCCTGGCGCTACGGGAATACGCGCTGGGACTGGAATCGGTCTCCCGGCTGGTCGCAGGTGAGCCGCTGTGGCGCATCCATGAGGCCGTCTTCGCAGTCCTGGCCCTGGAGTCTGAACCCGTCGATCCGAGGCTGTAGCTGCCGCAGGTAAAGACCAGCAGAATTGTCGGTGCCGATAATCCGGCCCGATGATGTGTCTGACCTGAGACGTTCCAAAATTGTGGCCATTAGCGACATTGACGACTACCACTGCCAGGAGGAGCCATGACTAGGACCAACTACGCCGTCGCCCCGGAGGAGTATCTGGAAGAGTGGATCCTTGAGCAGGGCCTGTCCCAGCAGCAGGTCGCCGGCCTCCTTGGATGCAGCCGTAAGCAGGTCAACGAGATCGTGAATGGACACGCCCCCATCACAGGCGACACTGCTTCCCGGCTGGAGAGCGTGGTCGGCATCCCCGCCGACTCGTGGCTTCGCTATGAGACCGCATATCGGACAGACCTGGAGCGCATCGCTGGCTAGGAGGACCTTTCGGCACATATCGATCGCATCGATCCGAACGCTCTGGATCTATTCCACAAGCTCGGAGCGACGATAGCGACGCGATAATCTTTGGTTCATTGAGTCGGCTGGTGGGTCTGGGCCCCGGAAGTCACACTGATCGATCTGGGTTCGTGATTCCGGTCTTTCTCTTGTCGCTCTGACTACGCGAGTTGTATGGTTCTAGGCGCTGTTTGAAGTTTCAGCATTTTCGCAACACCAGCCCGCAAGGAGGCGGAATGTTCGACGAGACCACCAGCGCCGTCCTCGCGCGGCAGGAGATCGAGGTCCCATCCTGGGCCTACGGGAACTCCGGGACACGTTTCCGTGTCTTCGGGTCTCCCGGCGCGCCCCGCACCATCCACGAGAAACTGGCCGACGCCGCCCAGGTGCACCGTTTCACCGGACTGGCGCCCATCGTCGCCCTGCACTACCCGTGGGACAAGGTCAGCGACTGGCCGGGATTGGTGCAGGAGGCCCACGACCTGGGAGTCCGGATCGGCACAATCAATTCCAACACCTTCCAGGACGAGACCTACAAACTGGGCAGCCTCGCCCACCACGACCCCGCCGTCCGGTCCAAGGCCGTTGAGCATCACCTGGAATGCATCGAGGTGATGAACCAGACCGGCTCCAGCGACCTGAAGATCTGGCTCGCTGACGGCACCAACTACCCCGGCCAGGGTGACCTGCGCCGCCGCCAGGACTGGCTGGCCGAGTCCCTGGCGCAGATCTACGCCGCGCTCAGCCCACAGCAGCGGCTCGTCCTGGAGTACAAGTTCTTCGAGCCGGCCTTCTACCACACCGACGTGCCCGACTGGGGCACCTCCTACGCGCAGGTCGCAGCGCTGGGGGAGCGCGCCTTCGTCTGCCTCGACACCGGGCACCACGCCCCAGGGACCAACATCGAGTTCATCGTCGCGCAGCTGCTGCGCCTCGGACGGCTCGGCTCCTTCGACTTCAACTCCCGGTTCTACGCCGACGACGACCTCATCGTCGGTGCAGCCGACCCCTTCCAGCTGTTCCGGATCCTCTACGAGGTACGGCGCGGCGGCGGTTTCGAGCCGGACTCACCTGTGGCATTCATGCTGGACCAGTGCCACAACATCGAGGACAAGATCCCCGGGCAGATCCGGTCGGTGCTGAACGTCCAGGAGATGACGGCCCGCGCCCTGCTGGTGGATCTCGACGCGCTGCAGCAGGCGCAGCAGGCAGGCGATGTGCTGGGCGCGAACGCCATCTTCATGGACGCGTTCTACACCGACGTCCGCCCGGCCCTGGCGGCCTGGCGCGAGGAACGCGGCCTGCCCGCCGACCCAGCGCAGGCCTTCCTGGACAGCGGCTACCTGGCCCGTATCGCTGGAGAGCGGGTCGGCGGCGTGCAGTCCAGCTGGGGTGCGTGACGTGGACTGCGTGGTCGCGGTCGACCTGGGAGCCACCAGCGGCCGTGTGATCCTGGCTACCTTCGACGGAAAACTGGAGCTACGCGAGATCCATCGGTTCAGCACCGCTGCACAGTCCACCGAGATGGGGCTCCGGCTGGATGCGATGACGCTGTTTGGCCGGATCCAGGCGGGCATCGCCCATGCCATAGCGGCCGCACCCGGCCCCGTCAGGGCTGTCGGCGTCGACTCCTGGGCGGTGGACTACGGACTCCTGGCGGGTGATGAGCTGCTGGACCAGCCCTACAACTATCGCGACCCCCGCTGCGAGGACGGCCGCCGAGCCGTTCTTGAGAAGATCTCCCCGGCCGAACTATACGCTCGTACTGGAATCCAGGACCAGCCCTTCAACACCGTCAACCAGCTGGTCCATGACCTTGCCTCGGGCCGGCTCGGCGAGGCGAGCCGGTTCCTGTTGCTGCCCGACCTGATCGGCTACTGGCTGACTGGACAGCAGGTCGCTGAGCGCACCAACGCCTCCACCACCGCCCTCCTGAGTCCCGTAACTGGCGACTGGGATTGGGAGCTGATCGACTGGCTGGGGCTGCCCCGCCGGATCTTCCCCGAGGTGATCGAACCGGGGACGGTGGTCGGTCCCATCCGGTCGGGCGCAGCCGTCGGTATTCCGCTGGTGGCTGTCGGCTCCCATGACACCGCGTCGGCTGTGGCCGGTGCCCCCCTGCGAGGCCCCGACGATGTCTATCTATCGTCGGGGACCTGGTCACTGCTGGGCATGGAACTGCCGGCCCCGATCCTGACCGAGACCTCCCGCCAGGCGAATTTCACCAACGAGGCCGGCCTGGACGGCAGCGTCCGCTACCTGAAGAACATCACGGGGCTGTGGCTGCTGTCTGAGTCCATCCGCACCTGGGGGAGACAGGGGCACGACCACGCCATTCCGGAACTCATCGCTGCCGCCCGTGGGGTGCAGGACGCGCCGGTCTTCGACGCCATGGACCCGGGCCTCGTCGCACCCGGCGACATGCCGGCCCGGCTGAAGGCACTCACCGGCGATCCCCGGCTAGACGATCCCGCGGTGCTGACCCGTTCGGTCCTGGAATCCCTGGCTGTGGCATACGATCGTACTGTCCGTGAGCTGGCGTCGCTCACGGACAGAAATCCTGCCCAGATCGTGATCGTCGGCGGCGGCTCCGCCAATACGCTCCTATGCCGGCTTGCCGCAGATCACACCGGCCTGCCCATACTCGCCGGACCCAAAGAGGCCACCGCCATCGGCAACGCCCTGGTCCAGGCACGCGCCGTCGGCCTGATCACCGGGTCCTTGAGTGATGCGAGGCAAACCGTCATGGAATCCTGCGAGATCACCGAGTACCAGCCCGCGCCCACACCCCCTGCTGGGCTGTTGGAGGCCATCTGCGACCTGTCCAACGAGTTCGGGGCCGATCCCAGATTCACCCGCGCAGGTGGCGGGAACTCGTCAGCCACGTCGGATGGGGTGTTGTGGATCAAACCGAGCGGGGTCTCGATGGCGACGCTCACCCCTAAGGATCTGGTGCCGTTGCGTATCGACGTACTGACAGCGGCCCTCGATGAGCCCGACCCAGCCCCGGAGCTGGGTGACCCCGTCCAGCACCTGGCGCAGCTGGCCCGCCTCGACGAAGGGTCACGCCGGCCAAGCGTCGAGATCCTGTTCCACGCACTCATCGACGACCCCTATGTGCTGCACACCCACCCGCTCCTGATCAATGCGGTCACCTGCAACGAGGATGGAGAGACGCTAACCCGGGAACTGTTCGGTGACGAGGTGCTATGGGTGCCCTACGTTGATCCGGGGCTGCCGCTGGCCCGCGAGATCGCGTCACGGCGCCGGGAGTATGTGGAACGTACCGGCCGGTCTGCCCCGAAGGTCATATTTCTGATGAATCACGGGCTGATCGTGGCGGGAGCCTCGCCCGAGGCGATCCGCGCGACCAGCTACCGGGTCGTGGGACGGATCCAGCAGGCCCTGGATGAGGCGGCGACTGGGCTGTCCGCCATGGCCGAGGTCTTCCGGAACGCCGTGGAGGCTGCGGTGGTGGTTTTCGAGGACAGCAGGGTGGCGGTGGAGTTTCCCCTCACCCGGGAGGGGGCGCGGTTCCTGGAGCAGGGCCCGCTGATCCCGGACCAGATCGTCTACGCCGGGGCGTTCCCGGTGGTGATCGACCAGGAGAGCGATATCGCTGAGGAGGTCGCGAGATACCGGGACCGGCATGGCGCCGATCCGAAGGTCGCGGTCTTCCCAGGATGTGGGGTCGCCGCGGTGGGCGGGAACCAGGAGCAGGCCTGCACCGCCCTGGCGGTCTACATCGATGCCCTCATCGTGGCGCAGGCGGCCTCGAAGCTGGGCCGGGTCCGGGCCCTCGACGAGCGGGAACGGCGGTTCATCGAGACCTGGGAGGCCGAGGCCTACCGGCAGAAGATGCTCCACAGCTGACCAAGCTCGGGGTGCTCGGGCAGGTGAATGATCACGAGTTAGCCGCGGGAATCGATGAGGTCCCGGACCTGCGCCAGGACGTCGTCGAGCATCTGCTCGGTCAGGCGGCCGGTGAAGGTGTTCTGCTGGCTGACGTGGTAGCAGCCGACCAGGGTCACCGCGCGCCCTGATGCTTCCAGGCTGGCTGTGGCACCGTGGCCGAACCGGGGTTTGGGACGCGGCACCCTCCAGCCGAGGCGGCGGGCTGCCGCCAGGGCTGCGTCCCAGCCGATTCCCCCGAGCGCCATGATCGCTCGGATATCCGGCGACAGCTCCAGCTCACGGTCCAGCCAGGGAGAACAGGTGGTCTTCTCCACGGTGGCTGGCTTGTTCTGGGGTGGGGCGCAGTGCACGGCGGCGGTGATCCTCAGATTTGCCAGGTGCAGCCCATCCCCTGCGGCGGCGCTGGCAGGCTGGCTGGCGAACCCGGTCCGGTGGAGTGCGGCGAACAGCCAGTCCCCGGAACGGTCACCGGTGAAGACGCGCCCGGTGCGGTTACCGCCATTCGCGGCTGGGGCGAGTCCGACGATCAGGGCCCTCGCCTGGGGGTCGCCGAATGACGGTACCGGCCGGCCCCAATACGGTTCATGCCTGAATGAGGCCCGGCGGTTCGTCGTCGCTACCGACTCGCGCCAGTCCACCAGCCGTGGGCAGGCCCGGCACACCGAGACGGCGGCATCCAGCCCGGTGAGATCTGTTGCTGCCACCGCTAGCCGGGTGACATCTTCTGCGGTTTGGGCGACGGGGGTTGCCGCGGTAGCCGGGTCCCCAGGCCAGCCGCTCCCCGGCGGAACAGGCGACGCAAAAGCATCGCCTGTTAGCGGGTGTGGATCGGTCGGCACCACCCCAGGGTAACGAGGTGCCGGCAAGCCGTGTGCCCGGTCAGGTGATCGACACGATCTCGACCATTTCCTCAAGCCCGGTGAAATCTGCGGCATTTCTTGTAATGAGTGGGAGCTTCTCTGCGATTGCCACGGAGGTGATCAGCAGATCAGCGAAACGACGTCTCGGCTGTCTCCCCATCGCCAGAACCGCTGAGTAGACACGGCCGTAAGCGCGGGCGGCCTCGGTGGTGAAAGGAATTGGGTCGAAGACGGCTTCTGCACGTTGAAGCCTGTCCTGGCGGCGTGCGCGTTCGCCCGGGTCATTGCAAGCTGCTGGCCCGGCGGCGAGTTCGGCCATTGTAATCACTGATACCGCCACCTGTTCGGGAAGTAGTTCTGCGGGAATGCGCTCCAGATCGATCACCACTGATGTGTCGAGCAAACCCGCAGCGAGCCGCTGCCTAGGCACGAGGCACGCAGGTCTGGTCGATCGCCTCGTCCAGGTCGGCCTGGAACTTCTCATGGTCCAGAGGAGGTGCGTTTCTGAAGACTTCAGTCACGGCGTGAGCATCCACGAGCCTTTGACGGCGCATAGGACGAAGCTCTCCGACAGGCTGGCTGTGCCGGGTCACGATGAAGCTCTGCCCCTCGTCCAAGGCACGCATGATCCGGCCGCTGTCATTGCGAAGTTCTCGTTGGCTAATGACCTCACTCATGAGCCAATTGTAGCACATTGTGCTACAACATGTCCGGGATCCTCAATGACGTTATTCTCTCGCGATATCTTGAAGCGAGATGGCTGGCAGGCTAGTCGTAGGGTAGAGCTGTGATGCCATATTTAAGTGGTATCGGGAAAGATCTTGAAAGGATTTTGAGGTGCCCAGAGAACGCCTGTCTGCCTTTGTTGATGCTGTTATCGCGATCGTGATGACGATTCTGGTATTAGAACTGGAAAAGCCCTCCGAAGTCACCTGGGAGGCGTTGTGGGAGCTGCGTTCTCATTTTTTCGCCTATGCGGTGTCTTTCCTCTGGCTGGGGGCAATGTGGATCAATAATCATAGCGAATGGTATAACGTCAAACGGGTGAGCCAGAAAACAGTCTGGTTGACTGTTCTCATGCTGTTCTCAGCTTCTTTCTTCCCTTACGTCACAGATCTGGTGTCAACGCATTTCTTCAACTCCACGGCGCAGATTCTTTATGGTGGAGTTGTGCTACTGATCACCCTGATGAATTTGCTCATGTACGCCTCACTGCGTGAAGACAACCAGGATGTGGAGGTGTTCTCCAGTAGAATGTCGCGGCGTAACCGGTGGATGATGCTTGCTTGCTTCACAGATCTGGAAGGTTATTCAGGAGCCATCTCTTCGCGGCATCTCCCCTTGTCAACCGCAGGTTGGCGGAAGCTTGACCGCTTTGCTGAATAAACTTCCTGGTGTCAACGAATTTCTTCAACTCCACGGCGCAGATTCTTTATGGTGGAGTTGTGCTATTGATCACCCTGATGAATTTGCTCATGTACGCCTCACTTCGTGAAGACAATCAGGATGTGAAGTCCTTCTCCAGTAGAATGTCGCGGCGTAACCGGTGGATGATGCTTGATATCGTGATCAAGTTGGTTGGGTTAACCCTGACCATTGTCGTCTTTCCGCCCGCGATGCTACTTTCGGTGCTTGTGACGCTGCTTTTGATAGTTGTCCCGCAGCAGTTCAGGGCATGACTGCTGTTGTGTGAGGTTTGAGCACTGCTGGTTATATGGTGGCGACTAGTTTTGGGGGTATGAGTGAGATGAGGATTACCAAGCTGCATCATGCGTCGCTGCTGGTGGAGACCGTCCAGGCCCGGGTGCTCATCGACCCGGGGAGCCTTGGGCCCCGGCCTGATCTTGACGGGCTTGACGCCATCCTGATCACCCACGACCACTACGACCATGCGGAACCGCAGGTCCTGGCTGAGGCCGCTCACCGTGGGATAGCCATCTGGGCGCCGTCAGATGCGATCGCTCGCCTGGAGGTCCAGGGGGAGAGCGTGCACGAGGCGCAGGCCGGTGATGCCTTCACGATCGGCGACCTTGATGTCCTGGTCGCAGGTGACCGGCATGCGGAGGTACATCCCGATGTTCTAGGACCGCTAAACCGGGCCTATCTGCTGGGTGGACGGCTCTTCATCACCGGCGACGAGCACGCGATCCCGCCGGGGCCTGTGGAAGTCCTGGCCACTCCGGTGGACGCTCCTTGGCTGCGTGCCACTGACCTGATCCGCTACGTCCGGCAGGTACAGCCCCGGCGGGTGCTCGGTGTACACGACGGCCTGATCAATCCAGAGGTGCTCAACCCCGATGGTCTCACGGTCGTCGACGCTGTCCTGCAGTCCCTACTGCGTGAGGGCGCCGAGACGGTCGACCGGTTGCCGGTCGGCGACAGCATGACGTTGTGACCACGCCACCCCTCAGTCTTTGGGGATTCCGCCGCCGTCGCGGATCCGCATTGCTGCTGCCACCCGGTTGTCGACTTCCAGTTTCAGGAAGATCCGGGTGATGTTGGCTTTCACCGTCGCCAGACTCATGTAGAGCTCGTGGGCTATGTCCTGGTTCGACTTGCCCTCCGCGAGCAGGCGGGCGACGTCGCGTTCCCGGGTGGTCAGGGAGTCCAGGTTCTGCTTGGCGGCCGTATCCACCCGCTCCTGAGCGGTGGCGGCCGCGATGACCTGCCCCGCGACCTGTGGCGACAGCACCGGCTCCCCTGCGGCGGCGCGGCGGATGGCGTCCAGCATCTCGGCGGGAGAGGTGTCCTTGAGGAGGAAACCACGTGCCCCGGCCTTCAGAGCACGCAACACGTAGTCATCGGTGTTGAAGGTGGTGAGCATGATGATCGCTGGTGGATTGGGCTGGGACAGCAGCCGTCCCGCTCGCTAGCCGACCAGCGGCCGCCGATCAGCTCCATCCGCTCCGCCAATCCAACCAGTCCCAGCCGGGAGCCCGGGCCACGGGGCGTGCCAGTGAGGGGATTGGTGACCCGGATGAGCAGTCCCTCGCCGCGCGATCCCGTCACTCGCACCTCGACGGGGGCGCCGGGCGCATGCTTGCGGGCGTTGGTCAGGCTCTCCTGCACGATGTGGAAGCCGTGGCGGCCGACCTGGCTGGGCACCTCGGCCAGATCCGCCTGGACGTCGAGGCCGATGTGTTGTCCGGCCTGCCGCGCCTCCGCGACCAGTATCGGCACCTGCTCGATTCCCGGCTGGGGTGGGGCTGGGGCGGAACCGGAGTCCCGCAGGGTGCCGAGCACCAGGCGCAGTTCGTTGAGAGAGCGTTTTGCGTTGTCGTTGATGAGCTGGGCGGCCTCGCGGATCTCGGTGGGGGTCATGTTGTCGCGGTAGGCGAGCGCCCCGGAGGCCATCGCTACCAGTGAGATGCGGTGGGCCACCACGTCATGCATCTCGCGGGCGATGCGCTCACGTTCGGCCAGCCGCACCTGCTCCAGGCGGGCCTCGTCAGCCCGCCGGGCGGCC
>RBWB01581805.1_pt1 | contig 19019 bp, 15 predicted proteins | sample 2014201 | NCBI WGS metagenome assembly RBWB01 (sample SAMN10133834, study PRJNA383868) | Human oral metagenome, whole genome shotgun sequencing project. | isolation source: supragingival plaque isolated from 88 juvenile twins | host: Homo sapiens | place: Australia
CGAGTGTCAGCGAGCCGGTCGTGTCGAAGCCATGGTGGGGGTGTCTGTGGGTTTGTGGTTGGGTTCTGCCTACCGGGTGTGGGGTGGTTTCGACTCAGCCGTTTGCTTCGCTCACGTGCTGGCTCAACCGGCTTTGCCCTCCCTGAAGCTGGTTGAGCCGGCCTGCGAGCGTCAGCGAGTGGGTCGTGTCGAAACCTCTTGCGGGTGTCCGGGGAACTTGGGTGGGTTCTGGCTGCCGGGTGTGGGGTGGTGTCGATTCGGCTCGCTCGTTTCTCGCGGCCCGGCTCAACCAGCTTCGGGGAGAGAATGCTCACGTGCTGGCTCAACCGGTTTCAAAGGGTGGGGGCTTGACCGCGAGGTCGTCGCCGGGGTTCTGTCTCATGTACACTCGTGCGTGGTTCCTCGCGCGGCGGTACCTCGCCCAATTCCCCCAGGGTCGGAAGGCAGCAAGGGTAAGTGAGCTCTTCCGGGTGCGCGAGGGGCCTTTTTCTTTTGCGGCCGCCCGCATCCGGGACGCGGGCCTGGCCACGAGTCCCCGGGACCCGCCGCTTGGTTTCGGTTCGGGCTGTTCGCTGGCCTTCACGGCCCGGCTCAACCAACTCTGCGGTCGGCGCGGCCGGCTCTGGGGAAACCGCCTGCCCGGGAGACGCGGCCGGCAGGAAAGTGTCGGTGGCCTCCAATACAGTTGAGCGCGTGGAAGACGAGTACGACGGCGAACCCGAGGACGAGTACGCACCCCTGGACGAGGGATACCTCGACGAGCCCGCCTTCGAGCAGGAGGGGCCGGGCCTCTTCGACGAGCCCGGGGACGAGGAACCGGCGGCCCCCGCGTCCGCGGCGCCGTCGCATCCGGTCGCGGACGACCGGCGGGCGCGCCCCGAGGTCGCGCCCCCACCGCTGGCGCTCTACCGGCGTTACCGCCCGGATTCGTTCGCCGAGGTGATCGGTCAGGACCACGTCACCGTGCCCCTGATGCGGGCCCTGGACAACAACCGCGTCAACCACGCCTACCTGTTCTCCGGGCCGCGCGGCTGCGGCAAGACCACCTCCGCCCGTATCCTGGCGCGCTGCCTGAACTGCGAACAGGGCCCCACGTCCACGCCCTGCGGGGTCTGCCGTTCCTGCCAGGACCTGGCGCGCGGTGGGCCGGGCAGCATCGACGTGATCGAGATCGACGCCGCCAGCCACGGCGGTGTCGAGGACGCCCGAGACCTGAGGGAACGCGCCTTCTTCGCCCCGGTGCACAGCCGCTACAAGATCTACATCGTCGACGAGGCCCACATGGTCACCACCGCGGGTTTCAACGCGCTGCTGAAGCTCGTCGAGGAACCCCCGCCGCACGCGAAGTTCGTCTTCGCCACCACGGAACCGGAGAAGGTCATCGGCACCATCCGGTCGCGCACCCACCACTACCCGTTCCGTCTGGTGCCGCCGCGCCTGCTCGGTGAATACCTGTCCGGTATCTGCGCCACGGAGGGGGTGGTGGTGGAGCCGTCAGCCCTGCCGCTGGTGGTGCGCGCGGGGGGTGGATCGGTGCGGGATTCCCTGTCGGTGCTGGATCAGCTGCTCGGCGGTGCCGGTCCGGAGGGTGTCTCCCACGACCAGGCGGCGGCGCTGCTCGGATTCACCCCGGATGCGCTGCTGGATGAGATCGTCGACGCCTTCGCCGCGGGGGACGCGGCGGGGGTGTTCCGCAGCATCGACAAGATCATCGAGATCGGCCAGGATCCCCGCCGGTTCGCCGAGGACCTGCTGCGGCGGCTGCGGGACCTGGTGATCCTCGCCGCGGTGCCGCAGGCCGCCGAGAACGGCATGCTGGAGGTTTCCGCGGACCAGGCGCAACGTCTCGCCACGCAGGTCGCGGGCATGGGGGCGGGGGAGCTGACCCGCGCCGCCGAGGTGATCGCCGACGGTCTGACGGCCATGCGCGGCACCACCGCGCCCCGCCTGCACCTGGAGCTGATGTGTGCCCGGGTGCTGCTGCCCGGGGCCGACACCGACGAGCGCGGCCTTCACGCCCGGATGGACCGGTTGGAGCGGCGGGTCGGGATGATCGGCGACGGGGCACCCGCGCCGGCGCCCCCGCAGCAGGACCGGCAGACGGTATCCCGGCAGTCCGCCCCGGATCCGCACCCCGAACAGCCCCCCCGGCCCGAGCAGCGGACCCCGCGACCCGAGCCCGCCGTGCCGCACCAGCAGCAGCGGTCGCAGCCGGAGCCCACGCAGCCGCCCCGGCAATCCCAGCCCGGCAGGCCGCAGCGCCGCCCGGCCGGGGCGCCGCCCGCCGGCGCGCAGACCCCCGCCCCCCAACGTCCCCCACAGCCCGGGCCGGAGGCGGGGCGCCTGGCCCAGGGCGGGCGCACCCTGACCACGCCGGAGTTGCGGCAGGTGTGGCCCAGCGTCCTGGAGGACGTGAAACGCCGCCGCCGGTTCGCCCACATGATGCTCAGCAAGCACGCGCAGGTGCTGGACGTCACCGATGGACAGCTGCTGCTCGGTTTCAGTGACGCCGGGGCCAGGGAGAACTTCTCCTCCTCCGGGGTGGTGGACCTGCTGATCCAGGCCATCATCGCGGTCATAGGCGTCGAGGTGCGCGTCCAGGCCGTGATGTCCGGCACCAACGAACGCCCCGCCCAGCCGGAGCAGCAGGCCGCACCCCCACATCCGGAACGCGGGGAGCGGCGGCAGGAACCCCCGCCGGAGCCCAGGCAGCCGCGTCGCCGGCCCGAACCGACACCACCCACACCCCCGGAGCCCGATCCCGAACCCGAGATAGCCGAGGACGACCAGAGCCTGGAGAACGCCGACGAACTGGCCGCCAAGCTCCTAGCCGAGGAACTGGGGGCCGAGATCATCCCCGACGAGTCCCTCGGCTGATCCGGTCCAATTGAAGTTGGTTGAACCGAGCCTCACGAGAATCAGGGGTTTCGACTCGGGTCGCTCGTTTCCTCGCGGCCCGGCTCAATCGGCTTGGGGAGAGGGAAGTTGGTTGAGCCGGCCTGCGAGCGTCAGCGAGTGGGACGTGTCGAAACCATGGTGAGGGTGTCCGGGGTTTTGTGGTCGGGTTCTGGTTACCGGGCGCGGGGTGGTTTCGACTCGGGTTGCTCGTTCCTCGCGACCCGGCTCAACCAGCTTGGGGGAGAGGTGCTCGCGACCCGGCTCAATCGGCTTCGGGAAGGGGGCTCGTGGTCCGGCTCAACCAGCTTTGGGGGCTCGAGCGGCGTGCGGGAGAAGTCGTTTGTCCGTGGGACCTTTTATCATTGAGCGCGACGGAAGGACGCCATGACCGAAGGATTCGACATGAATGCGCTGCTGGCCCAGGCCCAGCAGATGCAGGAACAGATGCTCGCCGCCCGCGACAACCTGGCCGCCAGGGAGTTCGAGGCCGCCACGGGTGGCGATCTCGTCACGGTGAAGCTCAACGGGTTGGGTGAGCTGCTGGACGTGACCATCGCGCCCGCCGCCTGCGACCCGGAGGACACCGAGAGCCTGTCCGCGTTGATCGTCGCCGCTTTCCGGTCGGCGCGCCAGCAGGTGGAGGCGGCAGCCGCTTCGGCCACCCCCCAGATCCCGGGAATGGGTTTCTGAGTTGTACGAGGGCCCCATCCAGGACCTGATCGACGAGCTGAGCCGCCTGCCCGGCATCGGCCCGCGCGGCGCGCAGCGCATCGCCTTCCACCTGCTCGACGCGCCCGAGGAGGAGGTCTTCCAGCTCGCCGACGTGCTGCGCCGCGTCAAGGAGGCGGCGCGGTTCTGCGAGGTGTGTTTCAACGTGTCGCAGGAAACCCGCTGCCGGGTGTGCCGCGACCCGCGTCGTGACCGGTCGCTGCTGTGCGTGGTGGAGGAGTCGAAGGACGTGGTCGCCATCGAACGCACCGGCGAGTTCCGCGGCACCTACCACGTGCTGGGCGGGTCGATCTCCCCGATCGACGGCCGCGGCCCCGGCGACCTGCACACCCGGGAACTGTTCCAGCGCCTAGCCGACGGGACCGTCACCGAGGTGATCCTCGCCACCGACCCCGACACCGAGGGCGAGGCGACGGCCTCCTACCTGGGACGGATGCTGCGCGACTTCGGGGTGCGCGTCACCCGGCCCGCGTCCGGGTTGCCCGTCGGCGGCGACATCGAGTACGCCGACCAGATCACCCTCGGCAGGGCCTTCGAGGGACGCCGTTCCATGTTCGGCGACGAACCCGAACCGGCCCCTCAGCCCACCCCCGAGGAACCCGCGCGGGATGAAACGAAGGGCGACGACCGGGAACGCAACACGGCCTACCAGTCGCTGGTGGGAACCCCGGCCCGCTGACCGGCCGCACCAGGCCCCCGGTCCGGCATCGTCGGCCGGGATCGTCTGCACCAGCGGTCCCATTCTTGCCGTGCCGCTGGCAGCGGGAATCCCGCACCCGCTGGTGCAGGAACTCATTGATCGCACGGCCTTCGTCTCCCTCACGGGTGTGGGAGATGCCGTCACCGTCCGCGGAGCCGGTCCAGTATGGCGGGGACCCGTTGCGTGACGGCGAGCCAGAACAGGTCGTCGTTCATGGACCGATACCCGGTGTGAGCCGCGATGTTGCGTGTTGTGCGAATGGCGAGGCGTTCTTGCCGGGTGACCGCTTCCATGTGGGGCTCGAACTCGGGACGTTCGAGCAGGGCGGCGAGTCGGATGATCACCATGCAGGCGACGTCGTAGGTCTCCTTCCCGTCGTGGAAGTCCTCGCGCCCGCGAGCGGTGACGGTGTCGATCCTGGCGCGGATCAGCTCAAGCTCGGCATCGAGATTCGCCCGGTCGTGCGAGTTCGTGGCTTGGCGGCGGGGGCGGGGTGCGAAGCGCGCCTGGTCGTGTCCTTCACTCACAGCGGCACCGCCTCGCGCACCGCGTCGGCGAGCGCGGCGGGCACATTCGTGTCGGAGACCACGTCCGTCGGGAACCCGGTGAGCTCCTCGACCTCGTGGACGAACAGCGCGAGGTCGAAAAGATCGGTCCCGGCCGACGGTGTGACCACCAGGTCGATATCGGAGTCGAAGCCGTCCTCGCCGCGCACCACCGACCCGAAGACCCGCAGGGCTTCCAGGCCGTGGGCCCGGGCACGTTCGATGATCTCGTCGGCGTGCGTGGAGAGCGGGACCGAGGGGCGGTAGCCGGCGGCACGCAACACCTTCTCGAGCATCTGCTCCGACACAGGCCTGGCACCCGACTCCATCTGGGCCAGGCTCGGCTGACGCAGGCCCGCGCGCCGGGCGAGTTCAAGTTGCGTGAGACCCGCGTCCGCGCGCGCGGCGCGAATGACCGCGGGAGCGTCGTCGGAGCAGAAACGGCTCATGGGAAAAGTATATAGCGCTCATGCTATTGGAAGCGTCTCGCCCCGTCGCCGCTCTTCCTTGCGCGTCGCGCCTTCTCCCGTGCGGCGGGCTTCGCCACGAGCTTGCCGCACTCGTTGAGTGCTGTCGAGCGAGTTCCACGCACGAACAGCGGTACGCCCATCCTTCCTCGACGACCAGAACCTTGAGACGGCCAGGTGGGTCGGGACCGTCACCTACGACTTCTGACCGAACCAAGGATGCGCGGCCAGCCGTCGTATGGGGCGGACCACCATTCGGTGCTCGCACCGAGGGGACCTTCTGTGACATCGGGTGGGCAGGATGCACCGCGGTGTGTCGTCGGTGAGTCTTATGCTCGAGGTCATGCCCCGCCGTATGCCTGGACCCGATTCGCCTTCGTTGTTCGAGGCCTCAGGCCCCGATGGTTCCGGTGCGGTCCATGATCCTGGGCGCCCGCTGCCCGACCGGCTGCGCCCGCGGGCACTCGACGACGTAGTCGGCCAGGACCAGCTGCTCGCCCCGGACGCGCCACTGGGACGCATGGTGGCTTCCGGTCGCCTGTTCTCCATCATCCTGTGGGGGCCTCCGGGCTGCGGCAAGACGACGATCGCCCGTCTTCTGGCCGATCGCACGGGCCTGCTCTTCGAGCAGGCCTCCGCGACCTTCTCCGGGGTGGCCGACCTGCGTAAGGTCTTCGCCACCGCGACCCACCGCCGCGAGATCGGGCAGGGGACGCTGTTGTTCGTCGATGAGATCCATCGGTTCAATCGAGCCCAGCAGGACTCCTTCCTGCCCTACGTCGAGGACGGGACGGTTGTCCTGGTCGGGGCGACCACGGAGAATCCGAGTTTCGAGCTGAACGGTGCTCTCCTGTCGCGCTGCCAGGTCATGGTTCTGCGCCGCCTGGACGAGGCCGCCTTGGGCGAGCTGCTGGCGCGCGCCGAGTCCCTGACGGGCCGTAGCCTCTCCCTGACCGAGGAGGCTCGTACCGTCCTGCTGGCCATGGCTGACGGTGATGGCCGCTACCTGCTGGGCATGGTCGAGCAGATCCTCGCCGCCCAGGACGCGGGCGGCTGCCTGCCGGGCGGACCCGGGCCGCTCGGCGTCGAGGGGTTGCGTGCCGTCGTCGCCTCCCGGGTGCCCCTGTACGACAAGTCCCGCGAGGAGCATTACAACCTCATCTCGGCCCTGCACAAGTCGATGCGCGGCTCCGACCCTGACGCCGCCCTGTACTGGCTGGCGCGGATGCTGGGCGGGGGCGAGGACCCGCTCTACGTGGCGCGGCGCCTGGTGCGCTTCGCCAGCGAGGACGTCGGCATGGCCGATCCGGCCGCCCTCCGGATGACGCTGGCGGCCTGGGACGCCTACGAGCGCCTGGGATCGCCCGAGGGGGAGCTCGCCATCGCGCAGGCGGTCGTCTACCTGGCCACCGCGCCCAAGTCGATCGCCGTCTACCGCGGCTACGGCCGGGCGGCGCGCCTGGCGCGCGAGACCGGCTCGCTCATGCCGCCGGCCCATATCCTCAACGCCCCCACCCGGCTCATGAAGGAGCTCGGCTACGGCGAGGGCTACGAGTACGACCCGGACACGGCCGACGGTTTCTCCGGCGTCGACTACCTGCCCGACGGCGTCGAGCGCCGGCCGTTGTACGAGCCCACCGCCAACGGGCATGAGCGGCACATCCGTGAGCGCCTGGAGTACTGGAAAGGCCTGCGGGCGCGCAAACGCGGGAAGGGGCAGGAATGACTTTCCGTTCCGGTGCTCTGGTAACCGCGCACCGGATCGGGTGATCCGATGTTCCACCATCGTGACCGGTACGGCCCGGTACGAGAACACGACGGTGGACGCGCCGACTCATCCCGCTTGGTGCGTCCCCTCAGTCGACAGGAATGACCTCGACGAAGTGGCGATCGTCATCTGCGAGAGCAAGGGGGATCCGGGTATCCAGCGTCGACAGCACTGCTCCATGGTGCGCCGCGAGTTCCACGAGGTGGAAGTCCGTGATCTGACGGTATCCGACAATCCCGCTGACATCGATGGCAGGAGAGGTCAGCGATGTCGAGTCCTCAATGAACTCGTGCCCGCTGGCCGAACGGAATGTCCTCAGGGCGTCGAAGACCTCTGAAACCCCGAGTTCGAACCCCGTGACCCGCGGGTTGAGCAGGAGCCTGCAATACGCGGACTCGGTGATCGAGCACGTGGCCCACGCGTCGATGTCCTCGAACCAGCTGGTGGCGGCCTTGTGATGAACGTGATTGGCCAGTGAAAGCGCGATCATCACGTTGATGTCGAGTAGGCGCAGTGTTCGCTCACTCGTCGCCATCGCGGTATCTCTCGACGTGGTCCAGGGTCACTGTATGGGCCTGGCTTCCCTGAGGGGGCGTGAAGACCGGGACTCCGCGAGAGCCGGAGCTCGGTTCGCCACTGTGAATCCCGCGCAGCGCATAGGCCGACACGGCACGGCCCAGGGAGATACCCTCGCGCCGCGCCTTCTCCCTCGCGACGGCGAGAACGTCGTCATCGATGTCCAGCGTCGTTCGCATGAGAACATATTAGCATCACCGCATCATCACATCATGGGGTCGTCTTGTTCCCGCCGTCATCGCCCGCGGGACATCGCACGTGCAGGGGGACAGAACCTCCGCGCCCCGATGGTGCGGGGCGTCCCCGCCCGCGTGGAGGACGCGTAGTCTCACGCGCATGGCTGGAAACCCTCCTTCCGTTCCCACCGCGATCAGCGTGTTCGGTGCCCGCGTGCACAACCTCAAGAACATCGACCTCAAGAACATCGACGTCGAGGTGCCGTTGGGAAAGTTCGTGGCGGTCGCTGGCGTGTCCGGCTCCGGCAAGACCACCCTCGTCCTGGAGGCCCTCGTCCCCGCGCTGCGGTCCCTGGCCGAGGACACACCCCTGCCCGCCCCGGTCACCTCGATCGATGCCCGCGACGCCCGCCGAGTGGTCGTCGCCACCGGCACATCCGCACAGGTTTCCGCCGACACCGGCCCGGCCGGCAGTGCCACCGGCCGCTACCTGGCCGCCCATCTGGCCCACCACCCTCGCTGAGACCGGGCGAAATGCAGCGCCGCCCAGCTGTTCAACGACCGAGCTTGTCCACGGTCACCCTCACGCCGGCGCTGATCGAGAGTTGTGCCGGTCGGCGCGCGGTCCATGAACAAACCTCCCCGGCGACTTTTCCGTTGGAAACCCTGCCGTGGTCCTCTACAGTCCTGTCATGTTGTCGCGGTGGCGGTGGCTTGTCCGACGGGCACAGGGGTCCGTGGGGTTGCTGGCCGTGCTGCTGGCGCTGTCCGCCGTCGTCGCGGGCGTCCTCTCCGGGGTACTCGGCTGGGCGGCCTTCGAGGAGGGATCCGCCGCCCGCCGGGCGCTGACCGTCGACGGGACGGCCGGCGCCGAGATCGTCACCCGCCGGGCCGCCGACCCGGCCGTCCAGGACGAGACCGTGCGGCGCATCATCGGATCGTGTTTCGGGGACGTGCCGGTGGAGGTGACACGCGACGTCGTCGCCGATCCCGCCGTGATCGCGGGAGCCTCCGAGGCGGAGCCCTTCGCCCGGTGGACGATCCGGCCCGAACCCGCCCGGATCGCGGCGGAACACCTTGACCCCCTCGCCCGGGGTGCCACCGCCCTGAGGCAGCAGCTGCGTTCCAGCGAAGTTGGTGTGCGGGGCGTGCAGGTGCTGGGCGACCTGGAGAAAACCGCCACCGCGGCTGCCCGGAACCTCGCGGTGGCGCGGGCCCTGTCCTGGATTCCGTCGGGGTTGCTGGCCATCGTCGCCGCGCTGGCCGTTTCCCGGGTGACGAGGCTGCTCGCGATCACCCGGGAAACCGAGACGCTGCAGCTGCTGGGCCGGGGCGCCACCGGGGGCCAGGTGCTGTTCGCCAATCTGGTGGAGGCGGGCGTCGTGGCCCTGGCGGGTTCGCTCGCCGGTTCGGGCCTGGCGTGGGCGGTGCTGGCCTTTTTCGGCGGTGCCCCGGTGGCGCCGGTGCTGGCGGGTGGGGCCGCCACCCTGGTGCTGGTGCTGGGATGTGTGGCCCTGGCCGGGATTGGGCGGCTGCGCGGGCCGGGCCGGGACGAGACCTCGCGGCTGCGTGCGGGCAGGCTGCGGACGGCGGTGGCCGCCACGTCGCTGGTGTTGATAGCGGGAGGGGCGGGGCTGGCCTCGGCGCAGTTGCTGCGCGTCGGATCGACCATCCGATGGGACCAGGAACGCCCCGTTCCCGACTGGCTGGCCACCGCGGCCCCCGCGCTGCTCCTGTTGCTGGCAGCTTTGGTGGCGGTGGCCCTGCTCGGTCCCCTGGCGCGTCTCGCCGAGGCGGTGCTGCTGCGGGGCCGTGGCCTCACGGGTGCGCTGGCCGCCGCCCAGGTGGCGCGGAACCTGGGGGCCTTCGCCGTCGCGGCCGTGGCCACCGTGCTGGCCGTCGGAACCACCCTCCTGGCGGCGGGATACGACGGCACCGCCCCGCCCCTGCAGCAACGGCTCAGGAATCTTACCGCCGGGGCGCCCGTGGTGGCGGACCTGCGGGAGGCCGACGCGGATGTGGGGCGGTCGGCCTCCCAGCCCTCGACCCCCGTGTGGCGTTACCCGGAGGCCTCAATTGGCCCGGTCGCGCTGACCGCCATCGCCGCCGACATCCCCGGGCTGGCCGCGGTCTCCGGTCAGAACCTGCCGGAAGGCCTGAGGGCGCAACCGCCAGGGCCACGCCTGCCGGTTGCCATCACCCCGCGGCTCGCCGAGGAGACGGGGCTCGCGATGGGCGATGAGTTCCAGATCCAGCTCTTCTCCCGGCATCTGCTGGCCGTGGTCGCCGCCAATGTTGAGGCCGTTCCCGGGACGACCCGGTCGAACGCCCTGCTGGCGGACGCCGGTTCGCTCCGGCGGGCGCTGGAGAGCCGGGGAGCGGAGCTGCCCGCCCCCTCCCAGCTGTGGCTGTCCCCGGCGGGGGAGGACCCCCGGGAGGCCGCCGACCGGTTGCGCGGAATGCCCGGGACCTCGGCGGTGACCGTCACGCCGACGGAGGCCGCCCCCGACGACCCCAGCCGCCTGGTCGCGTCCCGGTTCCGTTCGGCGGCCCTGGGGTCGGTGGTGCTGGCGGTGCTGGGGATCGGGGCGGTGGCCTTCACCCAGGCCGGGATGCGGCGCGGCCAGGTGGCGGTGCTGCACGCCCTCGGTGCCGACGCCGGGAGCCAGGTCCGCGGCCGGGTCCTGGAGCTGCTCGGAGTCGTGGTCTTCGCCGCCGCGTTCGGGGCCGGCGCGTCCTGGCTGCTCTGCCGGGCCCTGATGGCCGGCCTGGCCAGCGGCGTCGTCGCGCCCGGGACGGTGTCGCTGCCCGTCGAGCCGCGCATCGAACCCGCCTGGCCCGGTGCGCTGCTGGCCGTTTTCGCGTTCCTGATCGCGGCGACGACGTGGGCGCTGGGCCGCGTCATCCGCGGGCAGATCCGGGACGGACACCTCCGGGAGGAGACGCCATGAAACTCTCCCGGTTGGCGCGCCGCATGTTCACCGCCGAGATCTGGGCGCCTTCGCTGCTGGCGCTGTTCGTCGCCGTGGTTTCGGGGCTGGTCACCTTGGCGCCGCGCGCCCTGGCGCAGGCCGACGCGGAATACCTGGCCTCCCGGGTGGGGGAGGTCTCGGCCGTCCGCGGCGATCTCCGCGCCCGGTGGGACACCGAGGTCGCGGTGGGCGGCAGCGGGACCGACGACCCGTGGGGCGTCTGGTTCGACTCCCTGAACCGGTTGCGCGCCGCGCAACCCGAACCGCTGCGCGGCCTGCTCGGGTCACCCCAGATACTGGCCCATCTGGGGGATCAGTCCGTTTTCGTCCCGCAGGGCACCGAGTTCTACCAGGTCCGCGTCACCCTGACCGCCAACCCCGAGATGACGAGCCAGTTCGAGTTGGTCTCGGGACGCTGGCCGCAACCCGGGATATCGCCGCGGACCGGGGACGTGGAGGTGGTGCTTCCCGACGACGTCGCGGCCCGGATCGGCAAACGGGCGGGTGACGCGCTGGGCGAGGGCATCGCCCTGGTGGGCACCGTGCGCACCGCCGACCCCGCCGCCCCGCGCTGGCGGTTCGACCCGAGCCTCCAGCTGGAGCAGGAGGTGGATCCCAACAGCGGCACCGCCGCCGCCGTCGCCGCCTTCATGGCCCCCGAGGACCTGCTGAACGTCGCGGCCGAGAGCGGGACCCGGGTCGGTTTCTTCGTCTGGTATCCCCTCGACGCCGCGTCGCTGGCGGCGGGACGGGTCTCGCTGCCCGAGCTGCGCACCCAGCTCGTCGGTTTCCAGTCCGATGTCCGCGAGGTGGTTCCGGCCGGCGCACTGGAACCCGCCCTGAAACGCCAGGAGGCCCGGTTCGACACGGGACTGACCGAGGTGCTCGACGGGATCGTGAAACAGCAGCGCACCACGGCCTCGCTGGTCGCCGTCGTGGTCGCGGGACCCGTCGGGGTGGCGGTGGCGTTGATGCTGGTGGCGGCCCGGATGGTGCTGCAACGCCACCGGGCGACGCTGGTCATCACCCGGTCCCGCGGCGCCTCACCGCGGCAGCTGCGCGCCTGGGCGGCCGGCTGGGGGCTGCTCACCGGGATGCCCGCCGCGTTGCTGGGGCACCTGGCAGCGACCCTCCTGGTGCCCTTCGACATCGGCGCCTGGCAGTGGCTGCCCACCATTCTGGCCGGGCTGCTTCCCGCCGCGATGCTGGCGCTGGGCGTCGAGGCCACCACCCCCACGGGGCGCAAAGATCTGTCGGTAAGTGGCGGCGGGCGGTGGCGGATCGCCGCGGAGGTGGCCGTGCTGGCGGGGGCCGCACTGGCCTGCTGGCAGCTGTTCACCCGCGACGCCGGCTCGGACGCGGGCATCGACTGGCTCGCGACCCTCACCCCGCTGGCCCTGGCGGCCGCCGGGTGCGTGGTCGCGCTGCGGTTCTACCCGCTTCCCCTGACCGGCTTGGTCCGGTGGTTCCGGCGGGGCCCGGGGCTGACGGGGTTCCTGGGGGCGACCCGCGCGCTGCGCGCCCCCGCGGCTGGTGGGGTTCCCGCCATGGCGGTGGTGCTCGGAGCCGCCGTCGCGGTGGCCGGCGTCGGCCTGTTCGGCACCGTCTCCCACGGCGCCCGGGCTGCGGTCTGGCAGGACGTCGGGGCGGCCGTGAAACTGTCGGGGCCGCGCATCACCGACGACCTGCTGGCGAAGGTGCGGGCCATCGACGGGGTGGTGGCCGCCGGGAGGCTGTTCTTCACGGGGAACCAGCGCGACCTCAAGGGCCACGACGTGAGGCTGTGGCTGGCCGAACCCGAACTCGCGCGGGTCTGGGCCCAGGGCATCGACACGCAACCGCCCAGGGAGTTCTGGGAGGACGGCGAACCGAAGATGCTGACCAGCGAGGGCATCGGGAGGGGCACCGCGACCCTGGCGGAGCTGGGCAGGGCGCGGCTGGTCGGATCGCTGCCCGCGCTGCCCGGGGCCGGCGAGACCGGCGACTGGGCGCTGGCCAGGACCGACCAGTGGCGGGGCAGCCCGGGCTCCCCGACGATCCTGCTGGTAGCCACCGGGCCCGGGGTCGATCCCGCGGCCATCGCGGCCCAGCTGCAGGAGCTGGAACCCTACGCCCAGGTGCTGACCGCGGCCGACGGCCTGGCCGCGGTGGCGGCTCACCCGGCCCTGTCGCTGCTGCAACGCATCTTCGCCGTCTCCGGTGCGCTGGCCGGTGTCTTAGCGGTCGCGGCGGTGCTGCTGGTCCAGGTGATGGGCGGTCCCGACCGGCTGCGGCTGCTGGCGGTGCTCCGCACCATGGGCGCCACCGGTGAACAGGCCCGGGGCGTCACTGTCTGGGAACTGGGGCCGCTGGTCGGGGTGGCGCTGAGCCTCGGGGTCGGCCTGGGACTCGGGACCGGATGGCTGCTGGTGTCCTGCCTCGACCTCAGCGGATTGACCACGGGAAACCACCGGCCCGCCTGGCACCCGGACCTCGTCGCCCTGGCAGCGGTGGTGGCGGCGCTGGTGTGCGGCGCAGCGGCGGCGGTCGTGGTGAGCGCCCGGGCGGCCGGGCGGGCCAGTTTGAGCAGGGTGCTGCGAATCGGGGAGGAAGAATGAACGTTCCACAGATCTGGTGCGAGGACCTGGTGCGCATCTACTCGACCGACGGGATCGAGGTGCAGGCGCTGCAGGGCCTCAACCTGAGCATCGACGAGGGCGACGTGGTGGCGCTGGTGGGGGCCTCCGGGTCGGGCAAGTCGACGCTGCTGGGAATCCTGTCCGGCAACGACCGGCCCACCGGAGGGCGGGCGCGTGTCGCCGGGGTGGAGCTGACCACCATGAACCGCGCCCAGCGGGTCGACTACCAGCGGCACGTGACCGGGTTCGTCCGGCAACGGACCTCCAGCAACCTGCTGCCCTACCTGAGCGCCGCCGAGAACGTCGCCCTGCCCATGGTCATCGCGGGCCGCCGGGAGCGGGACGGGCGGGTGCGGGGACTCCTGGGGCTGCTGGGCGTTTCGGGATGCGCCGACCGGCGTCCCGCGCAGCTGTCCGGCGGGCAGCAGCAACGGGTCGCCATCGCCGCGGCGCTGGCCAACGACCCCCGGGTGCTGCTCGCCGACGAACCGACCGGGGAACTGGACCAGGAGAACTCCGCGCAGGTCCTCGAGGCGATGCGCCGGGCCGCGGAGAACCTCGGCACCACGGTGCTGATCGTCACCCACGACCGGGGCGTCAGCTCCCACGTGCGCCGCACCGTCGCCATCCGCGACGGCCGCACCTCCACCGAGGTGATCCGCCGCAGGATCACCGGCCCGGACGGCCGGGAGAGCACCCTCGCCGAGGAGTACACCGTGATCGACCGGGCGGGGCGCATCCAGATCCCGCAGGAACACGTGATCCGCCTCGGGTTGAAGGACCGGGTGCGGATCCTCGGCGAGGAGGACCACATCACCGTGTGGCGAGGAGAGGACCGATGAGCGTGCTCAGGGGCGTCGGGCTGGGACGCAGATACGGTTCAGGGCAGACCGCGGTGGAGGCCCTGGCCGGCGTGGACGTCGAGGTGAGGGCCGGGCGTCTCACCGTGGTGCGGGGCCCGTCGGGTTCCGGCAAGACGACGCTGCTGAACCTCCTCGGGGGCCTGGACCGCCCCACCAGCGGGCGGGTGCTGCTCGGCGACGACGTCCTGTCGGAACTGTCCGAGGCCGAACTGGCCGCCGCCAGGCGCGACCGCATCGGCTACGTCTTCCAGAACTTCGGGCTGATCCCCGTGCTGTCCGCGGCCGAGAACGTCGAGGTGCCGCTCCGGCTGCGCCGCATGGAACGCGGGCAACGCGACGAACGGGTGGCGGAGGTCCTCGAACTGGTGGGCCTGACACGTCACGCCGGGCAGCGGCCGGGGGAACTGTCCGGCGGGCAACAGCAGCGGGTAGGGATGGCGCGGGCCCTGGTGGCGCGCCCCGAGGTGCTCATCGCCGACGAACCGACCGGGCAGCTCGACTCCGAGACCGCGGAGCGGATCATGGACCTGATCCTCGAGGTGACCCGGATCCGCGGCACCGCGACCGTGGTGGCCACCCACGACCCGCTGCTGATCTCGCGCGCCGACGAGGTCCTTGAGCTGCGCGACGGCCGAGTGGTCGCGGGGCATCCGGGATGAATTCGGCGTCCTTGCACGCGCGCCGTGTCGGAAACCAACGGGTGTGCACGAATGTGCAACCGGGTTGTGAACGTTCGTGCAAGGAGGGAGGCTGGGGTCACCGAGCGAAGGAGCCCTCACATGACAGTCCTGTCCCAGGAACAGCGTGCCACCTCCCTTGAGGCCATGACCTCCCAGAAATTTGATGTCCTCGTCATCGGCGGTGGTGTCACCGGGGCGGGGATCGCTCTCGACGCCGCGGCGCGCGGCCTGAACACCGCCGTCGTGGACGCCCAGGACTGGGCCGCCGGCACGTCGTCGCGGTCCTCCCGGCTGGTGCACGGCGGGCTCCGCTACCTCTACAACCTCGATTTCAAACTGGTGGCCGAGGCCCTCAGGGAACGCGGTCGGCTGCTGACCACGATCGCCCCGCACCTCGTCGAGGCGCAGCCCTTCCTGTGGCCGCTGAAAACCCCCGTCATCGAGCGCGCCTACTCCGCGGTCGGCGTCGGCATGTACGACGCCCTCGCGCGCATCGGCTCCAAGGGCCGCAAGACCGTGCCGATCCAGCGCCACCTCAGCAAGGCCGGGGCCATGCGGCGCTTCCCCGAGATCAAACGCGACGCCCTCGTCGGCGCCATCGAGTTCTACGACGCCCGAGTCGACGACGCCCGCCTCGTGATCACGCTGATCCGCACCGCCGTCAAGTACGGGGCCGCCGCTGCCAGCCGCGTCAGGGTCACCGAGGTCCTCAAGGATGGGCGCGGCCGGGCCTGCGGGGTCAAGGCCGTCGACCTGGAGAACGGCAACGAGTTCACCATCGAGGCCGACCGGATCATCAACGCCACCGGCGTGTGGACCGAACAGACCCAGGACCTCGCGGGCGGCACCGGGGGGCTGAAGGTGCTCACCAGCAAGGGAATCCACATCGTCATCCCGCGCGAACGCCTCAAGGCCACCACTGGCTTGTTCCTGCGCACCGAGAAGTCGGTGCTGTTCATCATCCCGTGGCAGCACTACTGGGTGATCGGCACCACCGACACCGCCTGGCACGAACAGCTCAAACACCCCGTGCCGACCTCCGAGGACATCGACTACGTGCTGGATCACGCCAACGAGGTCCTCGATCCACCGCTGACCCGCGACGACATCATCGGCACCTACGCCGGGCTGCGGCCGCTGCTCCAGCCGAAGGTGCTCGACGAGTCGAAGTCGACGAAGGTCTCGCGCGAACACACCGTCACCGAGGTGATCCCGGGCATGGTGGCCATCGCCGGCGGCAAACTCACCACCTACCGGGTGATGGCCGAGGACGCCGTCAACTTCGCCCTGGGGAAGTCCCTCGCGAAGGCGCGGCCCTCGGTGACGGCGCAGCTGCCGCTGCTGGGCGCCGAAGGTTTCGACGCGGTGGAGAACCAGGCGCGCCGCCTGGGCGTGAAATACGGTTTCGACGCCGACCGGCTGCACCACCTGGTGCGCCGTTACGGTTCCGAACTGCCCGACCTGTTCGCCGCGATCGACGAGGACCCGAGCCTCGGCAAACCCCTCGAGGCGGCCCCGCAGTTCCTGCGCGCCGAGGTCCACCGCGCCTGCGCAGTCGAGGGCGCCCTGCACCTGGAGGACATCCTCGTTTCCCGGGTACGCCTCAACTCCGAGGCCCGCGACCGCGGCGGCGCCGCCGTCGACGAGGTGGCCGAGATCGCAGCCGCAGTCCTCGGTTGGGACGAGGCCCGCCTGGAGCAGGAGAAGTCGAACTACCGGGAGCGGATCGCCGCCGAACTGGCCGCCGAGGAGCAGCCCACCGACGCCGCCGCCTCGGCCGCCCGCATGGCCGCGGAGGACATCGTCGGCTGAGAGGTCGCACACCGACTGAACCGGTGCCCTCCTGAAGCAGGCCGGCTCGAAACCATTTCGTATCAAGTTGGTTGAGTCGGCCTGCTCGCTCATTCCTCGCGACCCGGCTCAACCGGCTTGGAAGTGGTGAAGCTGGTTGAGCCGATCCTTACGAGCGTCAGCGAGTGGGGCGTGTCGAAACCGGGGTGACTGGGGTTGGGTTCTGGCTGCCGGGTGTCAGGGGTTTCGACTCGGGTCGCTCGTTCCTCGCGACCCGGCTCAACCAGCTTCAAGGAAGAGTGCTCGCGACCCGGCTCAACCAGCTTCAAGGAAGAGTGCTCACGGCCCGGCTCAACCGACTTCAGACGAAAAGAACGTTCACGTGCCGGCTCAACCGGCCCCAGCCGGTCTCAGTCCAGCAGCCCGCACTCGTGGGCGATCAGCACCAGCCCGACGCGATCACGGGCCTGGAGCTTGGCCAGCAACCGGCCGATGTGGGTCTTGACGGTGCCCTCGGCCATGTAGAGGCGGGAACCGATCTCGGTGTTGTTGGCGCCCCGCGCCACCTCCATCAGCACCTCGCGTTCCCGCTCGGTCAGCCCGTCGAGCCGGGAATCGTCGCGGGGTTTGCCGGCCGGCAGCTTCGGTGCGACGTGATCCAGCAGGCGCCGCGTGGCCGTAGGAGCCACCACCGCCCCACCGCCGGCGACGGTCCGGATCGCGCCCAGGAGGTCGTCGGGCAGGGCATCCTTCAGCAGGAACCCGGAGGCCCCGTTGCGCAGGGCCGCGAAAACGTACTCGTCGAGGTCGAAGGTGGTCAGCACCAGCACCTTCGTCTCCCCGCCGAGCTCCGTGATCTGGCGGGTGGCCTCGGTGCCGTCCATGATCGGCATGCGGATGTCCATCAGCACCACGTCAACCGGTTGCGACTTGACCACCATCACCGCATCCGCCCCGTTCGAGACCTCGCCGACGGTTTCCATGTCGTCGGCGGAGTCGATCAGCATGCGGAATCCGCTGCGCACCAACGACTGGTCGTCGGCCAGCAGAACCCTGATCATCCATTCCTCCTCACTTCAGCCAGCCCCGTCCCAGCTGGGAGGGCAGGGGCAGTCGCGCCCTGACCTCGTAGCCGCCGCCGGTGCGTGGTCCTGCCTTGAAGGTACCGCCCATCGCCGCGACGCGCTCGCGCATCCCCCGCACCCCGGCTCCCCGGCCCTCGGTCGATGCCTGGACCCCGACCCCGTCGTCGGTGACGCGGATGTCGATGGCCTCCGGTTCGCAGGTGATCGTCGCAATGGCCTGGGCGGTCGGGCCCGCGTGTTTGAGGAAGTTCGTCACCGACTCCTGCACCACGCGGAAAGCAGTCAACCCCAGGGACTCCGGGACGGGCGGCAACTCCTCCGGCATCTCGAGGGTGATCCGGGGTCCGGCCTTGGCCACCATCTCCGGGATCTGCGGCAGTGACGGCGACGGCCCGAAAGCAGCATCGGACTCGCCCCGGAGCAGGGAGACGATCCGGCGCATCTCCCCGATCGAGCTGCGACCCGTGCGGGCGATCACGTCCAACGCCTCGACGGCCGCCTCGGGTTTCTTGGTGGCCAGGGCCTTCGCCCCCTCGGCCTGCACCACGATCACCGACAACGAGTGCGCCACCACGTCGTGCAATTCCCGGGCCACCTCGGTGCGGGCCCTGCCGTCGGCCAGTTCCGTCGCATCCTGGGTGCTGCGCTCCCCGGCGAGGAAACGTTCCTCCGCGAGGGCCTCGTCGAGCTTGGTCACGTGGTTCTGGACCGCCACCCGCCTGCCGAGCAGGTAGGCGTTGGTCATCGCTGACAGGCACAGCAGGCTCAGCAACCCGCCCGCCAGGAACCGCTGACCCTCCGGGATCCGGCCCAGCCACGACAGGGGACCGATGATGGAGGCCGCGATCCCGAGGGGAATCACCACCAGCCCGGCGGTGAGGCTCAGGTGCCTGGCCGCAGAAAAGACGACCACCAGCACCACCAGCATCGCGGGCACGAGGGTGGTGACCTGCAGCACCATTCCGGTTCCCGCCACCGCGCACACGACCACGGCCAGCAGCGGACTGACGCGCCGAAACGCCAACGAGGCGACCATCAGAGTCGACCAGCCGAACACGGCGACCCCCTCCGGAAGCCCCAGCACAACCATGGGAAGCACCAGGAACAGGAACGCCCCCAGCGCCGTCGCTGCATCCACGAGCAGGCGGCGA
>RBWB01581820.1_pt1 | contig 18909 bp, 12 predicted proteins | sample 2014201 | NCBI WGS metagenome assembly RBWB01 (sample SAMN10133834, study PRJNA383868) | Human oral metagenome, whole genome shotgun sequencing project. | isolation source: supragingival plaque isolated from 88 juvenile twins | host: Homo sapiens | place: Australia
ACTCTCTAACAATGGCAGAACGTCTATCTTGTTCCTGTCGGGAAATTCCTTGTTTGCCGTAAACTTCCATTCTTAAACTCCTGAAACTTTTCTACTTTTTCCAGTATTTATCGACTAACAGCCCTAGTATATACTGGGCGATTTTTCACTGCAAAGTTGGGCAGTGTTATCAAATTTGATTTCCTGAAACATAAAATCAAACACACGGTTTATCTGCTTACGCTCTTTCCCGATAGGATTGATGGAAAACTTTCCAATTTCTCCGGCCTTGTTGAACAGCCGTTCTTCTTCCGCACCCGCAACCAAATAGTTGTTATCTATTTTTAATTCCGCTAATTTGTCATGAATATAGGCGGCACCTGCACGGGCAAACAATTCTACCTCTGTCGACCAATATCTCTTCCCTCCGTATAACCTGTCCAAATATTCCGCATCGGAAAGGAACTTCGATTGACTTATGCGGCCAGGCGCAGATGAATTTGGGAATTCATTGGGGTTCCGATCCGTATATTCCATAAAAACAGCAAGATCAAGCAACCCACCATAGCAAGCATCTGCCTTGATACCAACCGCCTTACTAAAAGGTCGGTCATTACGTTCTTTGCCATAAACATTACTAACTACCTCGGAAATTTTTTGGGCAAACTCTTCTGCACGGATAGGCAACACCGTCCCCGAATTGGGATCGTAGTATATTTCTTTGGCTAATAAGGCAGGGCGAAAATCGGACGGCGGATTTTCGGGATAATATCCGGCAATCCCCTTTGCATTTGCCAATAACGACTTCTCCAGTACATCCTTTATACCGGTGCGGATTTTTTCCTGATCTAAATCTTCTCCAAGGCAGTCTGACAATAAATTGCAGGTTTCTGGAATTTTCAGTTCGTCTTTCGCTATCGCATCCGCCATGTCCAAAATTTTATCCAACACCTTCTCCTTTCTCTTTTGGAGAAGGTCTTCGATATGTTCATACCTCTTTTTGGCCTCGTCAATCACTATCAGGGGTAACCGTGTATTGGGAGTAATAAAGTCTTTACATGTGGTTGCAAATTTATTCCCGCCGCAATATCGGTCTAACGCATGAAACCATTCATGAGCCAACGAACCTGCCCCTTTCAGCCTGGTTAGGTTAATGACATTCCGAGCAGGTTCGTAATGTGCCATTGCCGCACGTTTCCCACCTTTCCCTCTTGCCCCAAAGGCAATGGCCAATTTTCCTCCCAAAGAAATATTTTTTTTCTCGATTTTAAGGACATGGGCCAAATCGCAAAAACTGTCGTAAGCTAGATTCAATACCTGTTGACGTTCATTTTGAGGTAGCCAATTACCGAATTCCACGCCACGGAATCCGAAACTGTCTATAAAATCTTGTGCCGAAATTGCCCTGCCGTTACGCCAGTCAAAATCCGCATTCTCCGAAGTGCGGCTGACGTGCTGCAAATGAGGTATATGGAGGATTTTATCTAACTCGCGCAAATCTTTTTTGGCTTTTTCCCTTTCCGATAATACTATAGAGGTATTTCCAGTTTTCTCCTTGATGAAAGCCCGCCAAGGATCTCCTGTATTAAATTTTCTCATCAACCGCCTGATTGAGAACTCAAGTTCATAATCTCTATGATGCAGGATGCAATAAGCCTTCCAAGGCAACAGTCTGTTTTCTTTCCCCCATGACAATTCTTTATATTCTTCATCTGTGAGACGTTTGGCGATCATATTTTTCATCGCCAGCACATCATTTAGCGTCTTTATCCCATCAAGGCTCTGTCGAATCATACCTACGGCCGAGATATATTGTTTTCTTATTAACTCCCAATCATCCATATTGTGACTGTAAAGCGGCGGCTTAGTCGGTAGGCTATCCTTAATAATCTTGATGGCCGCTACGGCACTATGGTCATAGCCTTCATCCTTCATTTTTTGGTAATCCAAAGGCGGCCAAATATTGGCTTTATTGACCAATTCTTCCTTTTCGACTTCGTTGAAGTTGAGCAAATCATCCTCACACAAAGACCTTCGGTAAAAATCTTTTCTTGCCCCGCCAATCTTTTCTCCCGTATCTTCAATTCTACCGGTGGCAGTCAGCCCGAATGCCTCATTTTCAAGAGCCATTTCATCCGGCAGTCCTCCCGTCTCGGATCTCATCAGCACGGAGGTATCAATCTCTCTTAAACGGTCAACCTCGGCCAAAAGTTCGATTATTTTCAACTCATACTCACCGCCCATTATGGCGGGGTACATACCGAGACGGGAATACAGAACCGCTTCAAAATCAGGTTCCCCTGTTGCATCCGAATAAACCATATCGTCTAACAGAGAAAAATCTACTTTACCCTGCAAATCATCGGCCTTAATACGTAATGATTTGGCCAACAAGGAAAACTGTGCCACATTTTCCTCAAGGGAACGGGTCGCCATTTCCTGCACATATTTATTGATTTCATCTTTCAGGAAAGCATTGTATTTAACCGTTGTCAGTAGGTTTGCGTTATCGGATGACGGATAAACAACGGATTGGGGAGGTGCAATCGTCAAATCTTTAAATCGGCGGACATCATCTAATACAAACACCGAGCCAAAAGAAAAATTGCTATACGCTACCGGTAAGGCAAACGGTAGGGTTGCTGTTTCCAAGCTCTCCTCCGGAATATTTTGGCGGAGCGCGTACTCTTTGCTTGGGAAAATTCTGACCAATGGAATGGATCCGAAACCTATTGTTTCAAGTATCTGTAAAGGCTGGCGATTTAACGTTTTCAGATATTGTCCGTATTCAGCAGGATCAAAAAAGGATTCTATATATTCGGAATTTCGAGTCAGCCAAACTTGATTGAATTCGCCGTTATTCCTTTCTTTGATAAAATTCTGCCATTCTGCAGTATGGTCTTTGAAGTACGCATTCGTGTCCGTCAATTCGTCCAGTTTAAAGGGACGAACATCGGTAGTCTGCAAATCGGGAAAAAACATTTGTAGCTGCTCTAAGGATACGGCCAAGTTCGAGTCTGAATGGCCATAGAGGATAAATCTGTTGCCTGGTTGTTCGGCCAGTCCGTTCAGCTTGATAGATGCGTCCAAATCAAATCCGGCCTTACGGACTGCATCTTTGACATTTTCGAACCGCCCGCCCAAAGTATCCATAAAGTCTACATATGCGCTGCCCCCATCGTTTTTTGCAGTCAGACAAAGACAGAGGCGGGAATGCCTGTGTGCATTCCCGCGCAATATTTTCAGTTCGGCTCCGAAACCCGATAAATCGGGCCATTTTTTGGTTTCCGAATTGGCCATTTCTTCCCCTCCCCTGCAATTATCTTACGAATACCTGTTCTGCCCGGATGATTTTCTGTAAATCGGCGGACAAATCGAAAATACTGCCTTCATTTTTGCCGAAATTAAAAACTGTTTCGTCATATAGCCTATTCTCATGTTCATCCCAGCGACCTCGCAAAACGTGTAGGATGTCTGACGGAGAACTAAAATATTCCCCATCCTGTTCTGAGACCTTGCCAATTTGCAGAGTAACCTCCCCGTTTTCCAGCCTTGCTTCCGTATAACGATTGTTGGAAAACACAGTTACCCCCTCTTCATCCAAAGAAAAGAGTGATAGGAAGCGTTCAACAATTTCAACCGGCATAGACGGCCATTCAGGAACCATCTGTTTAAGGTTCAGGACTTCGCTCATTTTCTTCCCCTTTCCCAAAAAATCTCTTAACTGCATTCACCAGTTTTTCAGCCAATTCTTTGATCTTTTCCTGCATCTGCTGCAAGAATTCTTTCATCTGATCAAAATGGTTTGTTTCTTCTTCTGGGGTCTTCGGCACCGAGGCGGTCGCTTCCTCCATATCCTCACGGCTGTTTTCATATTGCCCGAATGCACGGCGGTAGTCGCTGTTGTCGGCATCCCCATAGCCGAAATCTTCCGTCAGCGACGAATAGCTGTCTTTCCAATCGTTCAGGGCATGATCCATTTTTTCTTTGGCTGTTTTGGCCGCAGGCGAGTTTTCATAGGCTTCGTTGAAAACCTGTGAGATTTCGGACAGATTCATGTCGGTATCTTTGTTGATGCCGGCGATGACATCCTGTTCGGACATTCCGTTTTCCTCGGCGTATTCGCGGATTTTGTCGCGTACCCGGCTCATTTTTTCTTCCTGCCAGAAGCCCTCCAGTCCGGCTTGGTAATCCTCTTGTGCGATACGCAGGTTTTCCAATCGGTACAGCATACTGTCGGGCAGGCTGCTTTCCTCTCGGACCATTTGTATGTCGGCAAGCTCGGTTTTAAAATCCGGTTTTTCCTCCTGCACTGCTACTCCAGTTTCGGCAACCCTGCGCATCACATTACCCAATTCATTCAAGCCCCGTGCGCTCAACCGGCTCAGACCACTTATAAAATTCCCTACTCCTTTGACCAGCATACCTGTCCCGGCCGGAACCGTTACTGTTCCCTCTTGGGTGGCAACAGGCTGTGCCACAGTTTCATCTCCCGATGCAACTACGGCGGAACCTGCCTGTTGGGTAGGAGACAGTTTGGCCACAATCTCCGCCAATGTCCTGAGCTGCTCGGTCTGATCTAAATTTGGAGCCACTACTGGTTTTTCCGGCGCAGGTATTTGGTCGGCAGATTGGAGGTGTCTTACGAGGTCATGAATATATTTCGCATATGGATCCGACTTTTTATTAAGAAATTCCGACAATTCAGGAAAATTTTCGGATTCCGGAACTAACATATTGGAGACGTTTTCAAATTTTTCAGATTCTTCTGCTTTGTTATCTGATGGGACGTTTTCATCCGGATGTTCTACTTGCAGATCCGGAACAACTTCTTCATTTCCCTGCTCCAACGCATCCATCAACTCGCTGTGATATTCGTCTGACTCAGCCCCTTCCTCCAATAAAGCTGTTGCTTCGACATCTGACTCTTCCGCATGCTTGTCCAAATCGTCCAAGTCGATATTGAGTTCTCCCGTATCATCCATCTCCAAATCCGCTTCCGAACTACGGTTGTCATCAAATTCATAGGCGGATTCCATTGAAATGTCCCCTGTTATTTTTTCGTCCTGCATTATCATCTCCTATTTGATTCTACCGGCCACTTGGCCGCCCTCGGTTCGTCTAGCGTTTTCTGCCGCCTCATTACGCAGATTTTCTAAGCGAATAGATGTTAACACTGCCATTTGTGCCTCAATTCGTTCCTTCTTCTCATAATTCAAACGGCGAAGGTAGTTTTCTACGGCCAATACTTTTGTATAATCCAACCATAAAGCCCTGCTGGAAACTTGAGTAATTTTTTTCTGCCAGCTATCGCTACTCAATCTGCGATCTGCTTCTGTCAGAATCATCTCCAATGGTGACATAGTTTCATATTCGCCCGTATTGGTTTCATCCAAAGAGCCATAACCGTCTGTATCACTCAGAAATTCTGCGGGATCGGCTGCTGCACACCCTATAGCTCCAGATGACGGAATATTTGGCGTTCTACCTGTTTTATCCGCCATCGTGCAGATATTAGTGCGGTTTATGTCTGCAAAAGCTTTGCACGAACCTGCTCGTAAAGATGTATTGCAGTTTCCAGTTCCTAATTGTACACATGCCAAAACAAGTTCTGCCGTTACAGGACGACCGTCAAATGTCGACATACTCATCATTTTTCTGGGTGCTTCATGATTCAAACCTTCAGACGTTAACTTGGCCCAATAATTGACCTGACTTTGTAAATCCAACTTTCTATATTGCTCCGGTGTCATCTTTGCATAAGCCCTGATGTTACTCTTACTCATCTGTAATACGCCATAACAGCAAGTTCCATTGAAGCTTTCTGTATTACCGCCGCTTTCTACATTGATGGCAAGTTTACCGATTGCATCGGCATTTTGCTTCAACCATGCATTTGAATACGGAGATTTACGGATGGCATCAGCAATCTGCTGTTGACTTACAATAGTTGCCGAAGCAGATATTGGAAAAAATAGAATAGCTGCACAGACAGCCATTCGAATAAAGTGCCTAAAATTGGTTAAATATCGGGCCATTTCCATTAAATTACTCTACACGAACTGAACGGTCACAAGGAGCATAATGTTTGCCGTACATAATTGTACGGAAATATACTGTTTTTGACTTTTCATCAAAAGCATACTCTGTATGATTATTCTTTAAGGATTCTGCCGTCACGTCTGGATTATTTAGATAACAAAATTCACTGATTTTTTTAACCGAAACTTTGCCGGTTTTCTTATTTTTTCCCACAACCTTCAATGGACAGGTGGAATGCAGCGGTTGCGCATACGACGTACCGTCACCATTAGGAGGAGGTTCGCATTCCCCATCCGAGTCCATCCTAGAAGAAGACAGGCTGGATAAAATATACGAACTATCGGCAGTTTCCACCTGACCCAGCAAAACAAAAGCCGTATCCTGCTGATGAATTTTCTTACCCCAAATCGACTTGGCTACAGCCTGCTGTTTGGGATCGGCTTTTACCGGGTTGAAATTGAAAGTCACTTCCTGCATGGTCTTCCAAGAAAGATTTTTAGGGGGAGCCGCAACGGCTGCCGACGCAGCCATTACAGATATTACGGCCGTGAATAAAATCGAAATCTTTTTCATAGACATATTCCTTTCAGTTGGTTTCGCTGGTGATGGCGAAAAGATTATTTAATAGAACCCGAGATATAATCGGCTCTTGCCCGATCGGCATTAGATTTACTCACAGCAACTTGGTTTTTCGCAATTTCTTGAGCCGTCAATGCTGCAATCTGTGCCTCCATAACCTCATACTCTCTATATTGCTTGGCTTGTATTGAAACTGCAAGTGCCTTCATCTTCAACTGCTCGACTAAAAGACCCCGCTCTGTTTGGGCAGTCAACACTTGATTCCAACGCGTATTTTCTTCCGAATCCCCAAAATAGCGTTTGACTTGCTCCTCATACTGGGTCATAACCGGTTTGCCGTAAGCATGATTGCCTTGTGAAACATAGCTGTGCTGTGCCTGAACATTGGCCAAAGCGGCTAACGCGGGCGATAATAAGGCATCTTTTTGCTGTTTGGACAAAACATAATCTCGGGCAGCAGGTGTTTGGGCTTGTGATTTCGGTACGGCGGGATCCGGTAACCCAACAATGGTATTGATAAATGTATTTCTTGCATGGGTATACTGTCCGTTAGTATTCTCATTGCTGAATAGGACGGCCGCATTCAAAGCCAATCCCGGATTCTTGGAAACCGCCCGGCACAAACCTGATTCATCATAATCTTTCGTACAATATTGACCTATATCCTGCAATAGTTGCTGTTTAGAAGCAGATATATCCGTCGAATATTTACCGGGACCAGCATAAACTGCCCGTACCATCTGCCTAGCTTCGGTTTGTGCTTCATTGTTCATAAACGAAATCTGACTGCGCTCTTCTGCCACCAGACACGGATTGTAGCCCTGACCGAATTCCGGACCATAATCGAGTTTAGCTTGGGTAACCTGTTTGAATGTTGAAAGGGTTTTTAAACCGTTGGCAACTTGTTGTGCCGTTTTCCGTTCGTTTTCCGCGATTGAGTTCCCGCTTAATGCCTTTTGTTTGGTCAATACTGAAAGTGCGGACAAAACGCGCTGATTGTTAAATTGCAATAATGCCGAGAGCTGTACATCCACCGTCGCCAAAGCCGAATTCATGACCAATGTGCTGTTTGCAAACATCGGGAGTACCCAAGTTTCCTGATATTGCGGAGGACAATAGGCAGCGGCAGCCGTACCGAAATATAAAGATATGCCCGCACCGGCTATTGCAAGCCTCAAATTGTTCATCTTCATCGTATGCCTCCGGAAACAGACTGCCCTATCACGACCCCCGCAGCCATATCTGTTTTTGCCTGCTCATTCTGTTTGCCTGCAATTGTCAAGGCGGCAAGGTTGACATTTATTCGCTGGCTCTGCTGCAAACTTTGATAATCGAGCCAAGTCTGCAGACCTCCAACCTTCAATGTTTCTACCATCAAACCGCGCGGGCTTTGGCTGGCCAATGTTTTTGACCATTCCAACGCTTCTTTCCCACCAAAATAATCATTTGTCCGCTTTTCCAAAAGCTCATTCGGAGATAAACCGCTGTTGGTTCGGGTATTCGCAGCCTTGATGCGGGCAAGGCTGTACGCAGGAATCGACAACAAGGCATCGCTTTGTGCCGTTTTAATCAGGTAATCTTGGCCGGCAGGCGTCTGCCCCGCCTCTTTTGAAATTTTTGGGGCCGGTGTACCCAAAATATTTTGGATATATGCAAGTTGCGCTTTGTCTTCCAATGAACCAGGGGCGGCCGGTGAAAATAGAATCGCCGCATTCGTATCGCCGCCGGGTAATTTGGATTTACCGCACATCCCAGCTTCTGCTTCCGCATCGGTACAGAAATCTTCTAGATGCGTATTAAACCGCCTGTTCATGGTTTCTGTTACCGACTCAGCTAATTTACCCGGAGCGTTATCCAACTGCGTCACATAAATCTGTGCGGCAACATGGTTGCTTTCAAACGCCCTGTCCAATGTTTTATTTTTTTGGATAACGGTACAGGTTTTATAACCCTGCCCTGTAGTCGGAGAATAATTGATCACTGCTTTGGCAACCGCATCGGCCTTATCTTGTGCGGCAACGGCACTGATCAGTTGTTGCGAAGATTTCAAATTGTTGCTGGCAATCAGATTGGCGGCGACACTTTCCTGTTTGGTTGCAACGGCAATTGCAGAAATCGTCTGTTCGAAATGATTCTGCATTTGTGCTGCAAAAGTTTCGCCGAATACAATAATATTTCCGGAAACCTGTGTTGCTTGTGCAGTTAGTTGCTGCTGAGTCCAAGATTCGGCCGGGCCCGTACCATATAACGCAGCCCAAGCCGTAACCGGCAACATAAGAACAAAAGCGCATAAGACTTTTTTACGGGATGTGAATTTCATCAAAATTTCCTTGTTCTGAACCCTAATGTATCGGGTTTCTTCTGATGCCGACTTGGGACAGCATATTCGCGGTTACCATAGAAGAGCGGGCAGTAGCCGACAACATTTGGCTTTTCGCCTGTATGCATGAAACCGACTTGCAATCCGCGCCCGCATCCGATAACGGTAATTGGGACGACAAGGTGTTCACATAGGCAACAGCTCCGGTTTCCGCTTGGACAGATAAATTGTTTTGGTTGCTGAATCCAGAATAATCAGAATCCCAAGCCTGCATACCGTCCGGTTTCAATTTGCAGATTCCTTGTTTTGCTTCTCCAATACTGCAAAAATCCTGATGGGCAACTTGAATGTTTTGGCGATATTCAAGTGCTGAACCTGTTTTCCGGTTGCTAAAGCTGGCCATCCGCCCCTTCCAGTCTTCATTAGATTTTTCCATTGTCCGCATCATGACCGAATTTTCTGCCAAAGCCGCACACAAATTCGACTCGGGCTGCCCAAATGTGCCACTGTAGTCAATGACGGCCTTCCTGGCATGTTCAGTCTGTTTGATAGCACCTATCGACAAAGCCAGCATTTGAGCTGTCCTCACATCATTGGCTGCAACTTGATTTGACGAAACCGCGGTCTGTTTTGTTACAACCGACCATGCGCTATTTTCATTGTTCAGGCTGTAAAACCATCCCAGTACCGACTGCCAGGATATTGCCTGTGCCGAAAACGGAATGACCAAAACAAATATAGGTATAAGCCGTTTACAATTCATGCCGGTTTCCTAATTTGCTATGATGTTTTTCAATCGATCAAAACTGGAGACAGGTTTTTCTTGCCCCTGCTGACGATTTTCTGCAGGTGGCGTTTCCACCTTCATTTCCCCTGCCGAAACCCTATTTCCAGACAAGCCGGAAACTTGGTTTTGGTATGTACCTATATTGCCCTGAATCTGGTTAAGCGAATTTTGAGCCTGCTGTACCTGTTGTTGTTGGGACATGCATCCACCGCTGCCGTAGTGTGAAAGACATCTGTTTAGCTGACCCTGCATATTCGACAGATTCTGTTGTGCAGAAGGCAGTTTCATCTGTTCGCTTTGCAAACGTTTGTTCAGTTCGTCCAATTGCGGCAATTTATTATTATATGTAGGCTGATTCGACATTCCGTTAAATGAAGGTGTCGCCAGTGTTGAATTACTACCACCGGTAACTGGGGATCTGTCAAAAGTGGTTTGCGCCGTACTGAAAGGTTGAATCGTATAACCTGCGGATGGTGACTTGTTCCTGTAAATATTGCCCAATTCCGGATCTAATTTTGATAACCCTCCGGAAAGTGCGCCGTTAGCCATGCCGTTCAGGTCAAGATATTTTCCGTAATTGTTGTTGATTTTATCGATGGCAGAATTGATCGGAGATACCAATTCCGAGGTTGCCTCTTTAATTGCAGAACAGGCTTTCTGTTTTGCGTAATCAAGTACCGCCTCTTGGGCAGCATTCGTAATCGAAGCCAGACTCGGTATACTGAAAGATAAATCATATAGCTTGTTAAGCTGGGCAAAACAGTCATGATTTGCATCGAAAAACTTTTCGACATCGGGTCCTACCGCTGCGAAAGACGTATGGATGGCAACAGCATCCCTAATTGCCGCACCCTGAGTTCCCTCCTCGCCGGCTGCACAGCGTTTTGCTTCAGCCTCTGCCGCTGCGGACAGTGCGGCTGATTCTTCACCACCGGTTCCGTTTACCGCCAGCCCCAATTCAGTGATGATATTTTGACCCGCTTTATCGATTGTAGCAGTGATTCCCTTGACCTTATCCAATGCAGAATCTGAACCAGCAGCGTAAGCAATAGGGGAAATGAGTACAAACAAGCCTGTTAGAGAAACCACAGCTTTTTTGTGTCGCCACCCGTATTTTTCATTTTTGGACATGACTTATGGCTTTCAAAGTAGTAGATATAAATAAAAAATTATCTTGTGAAAAAATTTTGGTCAACCGGAACGCTTTGAACGTAACCGACAAACGGTCAGTTAAACAAATAGAATCCTCTGTTTCGTCCGAAAAAAGCTTTTCCAAATAACCTGGAATATGAAGTTCAATAAACTTTGCCGTATAGAGCAACTGCATAATCGGCAAATGAATCATCATCTTATTGATACAGTCGAACAACGTCCTGTCTCCGTTCCAAGAATCCAAACGAGAAACAAGGGTACGGAGAAATTTCGAAAATTGAGCCAGCGCATCCAAAACAAAAAGTTTGTCCGACTCATCTTTATTCGAAATCGAAAGAAATTGATCCCCCACCCTGTCCATTTTGACTAAATAAGCCATAAAGCTCTTGGAAACCCGTGCAGGACGGATAAAATCACGCATGATGATATTCGGATCGACATCGAAATCATCAGGATCAACGGATGGAAAAACAGAGAATAATTCCTCCCTGATTTCGGCAGCGGTATTCATTGAACGGCCTACCTCATAATATGAATATGCACCAACTTAAATTTATTTAAAATAAAAATATTTTTTATTTTATAAAAATTTTGCTTTTTAAGCAAGCGGAATCATCTCCACTTAGAGGTAGGTTAATTCCGCAATTACTACTATAGACCGCTTCCATAATCGCAATCAGATTTGCGGTCATGTTTCAACGTTTTTAAAACCGCATCTTCCGCGTTTAGCAGATACATTCCAGAAATCCCGTGATTCCGATTGATAATCTCCAATAAAACTTCAACCTGTTCGGGTTGGAGGGTGCATGAAAGGCTATCATGCCTTCCTATCGGTTCCAAACCCAAACCTTGTGCACGTTCATTTTTATGACCATGTCCGACAAAAATCTCTGGATCGCGCAACAATGCTTTAGAGGGTTTGCTTTTCACGTCATTTACCAAGAATCTGATGCCTCCAGTTGAGTCCAATCTCAATTCTATACTCAGCCCCACTTTTGACTCTGATGTCATCCTACTGTTGAATACGGCCGATCCGGAAAATTCTTGGTCAGTCATTCCGTGTGATATGCGGTACAAGCATTCGCCAATATATCTGCTGGCCATTTCCATACTCAATTTGACCGGCAGTTCCTTTAGTTTTCCAACAGTAAATTCCGGTTTCAATAAAACCGCTCGTTTCCTGATACCATTTTCGTCCGTATAGAGAATCGGCGTGCCCATACGGTTTTCGGTCGCCATTTCGATAGCCTTGAACAGGTTATTTTCCAGCACCTGAACACGCTTTTTAACAGCGGTGTCCGAATTTTCGATTTCTTTGGAAAACAATTCCGCCGCCTTTGCTTCGTTTTTTAGCATCCTTTCTATTCCCAACCCATCCAATGCGACCGAATGATTATGGAGTTGTGCTAGATTAAATTTAGAAACTTTATCATCTCCAGCAATAACAACCTGCAATCCTGTTCTTGCTAAATGAGACAATTCCGCCGAATTGCCGGGCAAAGTCAAGCCGACAACACGGGCAATTTTTACTTCTCCAAGTTTGTTTAAGACATACAGGTAGCTGCCGACATCGCACTTGCCAAAATCTGCTGCTACGGCAGCTTGTTCGACTGTTTCTGTTTGACGTGCATATTTTCCATCCTGTTTCCATACCGTAACTTTATCGGGCAAATCTGTGTAACTGCAGACCTCTTCCCTGCCCGATTTCGGTAACTGGTTATATGCGCGTATCAGAACCGCCTTTTCTATATATTCCCCGACGGCCCGCAGTTTTTCCTCCCGGTTTGCACGGAACAATTCAACGTTTATCATCGGTAAGTAATCATTGAATTCCTGACCGCTATGATGTTCTTCGAGGTATCTTTCAACCATCTCGTCAACTTTGTCGAAAGTAATCGGTTTCCGGTGTATGTCAAATTCTAAGGATGATACTTTGAGAGGAACATCAAAATAGCTTCCTGTATCTATACCCGTAAACGATTCAATATTGAACGACTCAACTTCTTTTGCTTTCCAATCGAATACTTCCACTTTAAACGGGTTCATTCCTTGAGCATCTAATTGAGCAATTTTTTCTGAAAACATCATCGAAAGCGTACTGATGATACCCTCCTGTTCCTCAACGGGCAGCAATACCAGGCGCGACATCAATCTGTTGATATAGTAATTTTCCTGCTTGGGGAGATCATCCGCATCTTTCGGCAGTTTTACATCTATACGTTCGGCCAACTCTTCATTAACCATCAAAAAGTTCAAGGCCAACTCGTCTCCTACCTTATTGAGAAAATCAACTTCTTCATTTTCTATATTGCTGTTCTCCCTGTTGCTGGTTACATTCGCACTCAACTTTCTCAGTTTGGCATTGTGCATCATGGTCAAGCGCAATTCGACCGGTAATCCCGCATTGAGGCTGCTGATCTTCGGCGAAATCACCTGACCCTTACGATTTACCCTGCCGATCCATTGTAAAAAGTCTGTGATGTTGGCCGCTTTCTGCAATGCAATAAAATCCCTTTGCCTTGTATCTCGAAACAACGGATTTGCGTGCATGGAAAAACCTGTACTTCCCGTTTTGGTAATTGTAATCGCATCAAATTTCCCATCCTGAAAACCATTAATGGTTTTAGTCGCTTCTTTCTCTGAGGGCATCTGGCGCACCATCCATACCGCAGGCTTACCATTTCCTTCAGGATGCTCGGTTTTTTCCAAATAAATATTGCGCCCGGAAACTTCGGCCATTGAGTAACCGCGTTCTTTCAAACTTTGCCGAATGACATCAATCGGAATAAGAGGTATATCTTCGGTTAATTCATCTATCGATTCCTTGATCCGATCTTCCAAATCTAAATAACTTTTATCTTTTATCGTTTCAAAATGGCCTACGCCGTAAGCATTGCGCACATAGATATTTCTGATTCGTGATAATACCAATTTTAGATAGTCCCTGAATTGCGGAACTTCTTCAAAAAACAATTCCTGCAATCGCTCCGAACGCAAATTGTTTAATCGCGCCAATTCTTCTTTTTGGGAATCAGATAAAGTTTTACTATCCTGAGCCGACAACTGGTCGTAATACAAATTATCTTCTTGATTAAAAATTTTGGTATTGATTAAAGAATTTAGTAATGACTCCCCTGTATTTTCAACACCAATTACGGTTTTGATATTGTTTTCCAGATCATCGATTGCCAAATCGATGGTTTGTTCGACCTGAAGCCCCAATAATAATTGTCTAGTAGTTGCATACAGGCGAGAGCCGAAATTCATCGAACTTGCCTGCATCCTTCCTGAGCCGGATTGTTTGACACTTTCAGGCAAAGCATCATAATCTGCCTGAAAATCATCGTTCATTTTGACTGTTCGGCTTTTTACATCACCAGACAAGGTTGACATCATTGTCAAAATTTCAGCCACCTTATCTGAAATTTCCCGATTTCTTTGTATGAATTCCTCATCTGGATCTATTGTACGGATTTCTAAATCGGACAAATCGTGCTGGCGACAAATCAGTACACCGTCAGCCGCCAAACAGTTAGACACCGCCTCCTGTAAGCTTTCTCCTCCTACACGGAATATTTCCGGTAGAGTATCCGGGTTAATGCTTGGTGGGAAAATAGATTTATATAACTTGAAACTCTTAGTATTTTTGAGGGCTGTAGCCGATGAGAATACTGCACCGGAAGAAACATCTAACGCAGCCGCTATATTGGTATGGATATTCGATTCACCGGCTGCGATATGGGATTCATCCAATAGAAAAAACGTTTTACCTTTTGCCGCTATTTTTTCCAAAAATTGCGCTTTGGCAGAACGTGACAATCGTTGGCTGAACTGACTGTAGGTTGCCAACACCAAATCCGTATTTTCAGGGAGCTCCCCATCTTGGATGATTTTTTTGTGTTCCGCCGCCTTCATTGCTTTAAATAACGGCTTATTGGTATCGTAAAAGTCAGTAATTTTCACATTATTGACAGTAAACACATTCTTAAATAAGTCTAAAGATTCAATATCTGCCACATCGCGGAAAATATCAGATAACAAGGAAGGTTTATAGGTTAGGAAAACCGGGGTCATTCCTTGTATCGCACAATACCGTATTAATCCCGCCATAAAACGGCCTTTACCTAATCCTGTTTGATCGGCGTTGATCATACTGCGGCCAAGTTCTTCGTGGCTGAAAATTGCCAAAGCTAAAGCATCTATCTGCTCCGCCGAAAACAAACTGCCCAATTTTTCTTTTGAGTCGTAAGCCAATTTGTCGCAAACATACTGATCAATATCAGGGTACTGTTCTGTGATACGTTCAAATGCGGCATATGTCGAAGCGGCCATATTGATTGGTATCATGGCTGTAGCTTCATTTATCTTACTCATCGGCAAGTACGGGGATTGCAATTCGTTTTCTTTACGCTCTTTAATAGTTTTAATATAAATTTCAGCATTGATTTTGTCTGTAACAGCCGAATTGTCAGGTACATTGACATGTATTCCGTCAACAATCGGAGTTTCTGTAAAGGTTTCTGTTATACCATCTTCAGTTTTTGTATTTTCATCAATATTCAATTTGTTATTGAATTCGTCAAATCCAAATAAATCAAATTCAAGATTCAAACCATCCTGTTTTTCCCGGTTTGGTTCGAAAGAATCTGTGATATGGGTTATTTGTTCGGATTGTTCAGTATTTGAGAAATCCATTAAAGTATTATCAGGATTGACATCAGAAAAATCGAAAATCGGATTGTGCATGTCCGCAACTAAATTTCTTTGCCAGATGCGAAGGTCATCAAAGTTTTTGACAATTTCTACTTTCTTAGGTGCAGTAAATGAATTTTCATCTAATGGAACAGGGTATCTGTTCCCAACGACAAACATACGGACGTTTGTAACTGCGCCATTGCGTTCATATAGGGAACTGTCTAATTCAATCAGACCGTGAATTTGATAATGATTGTACAAATAGTTGTAAAAATATTTGGATCCACCCTCAATAGAACCGTCAGAAAATCTTCCATCACCCCCTAAAATGAAAACGGAAATGCCGTTGTCTTTACGAGCATCAAGAGCACGCAATGCAATCAGATAGTCTAACCGTCTGATTGCCAGTTGGTCTTTATAAAGAATTTTTTCTTCCAAAGCACCGAATGGGGGGTTCGAAATTACGGCATCGAATGTTTTATTACCGTTCAAGGTCATAAAGTCAGTCCGTAAGGCATCCCCAATCTGAGTTTTAACACCCGGAAGATTGTTTATACGGTGGGGGTCTATTTCCAAGCCTGAAACATTTATATTCATATGCCTGGATAATATTGAAACCAACCCACCGTTACCAATGGTTGGTTCTAAAACTGTTATAGGCAGATTCTGAATATTTGAAGACAATATGATTTCTTGGGCAAGTAAAGCTATTGGTATAGGGGTAGAATATTGTCCTAATTCGATAGTTGAATTTTTACGAAGCGTTCGTTTCGGTTGGCTGTAATAGGCAGATTTCGCCAATTCAAATTTTTCTTCTGCTGTTCCTTTTGCTGTATAAAGCAGAGCATATGCCTCATACATGACTGTTTCCAACGTTTCACGAACATTGAATAATTCGTTGTCGGACAGCTCATTTTTTCTAAAAAAGACGGTAGCGTATTGATTTAAGTCTGCGGAAGAGACAGGTTTTCCTGAAATGATATTTTGAGCGATTGGAATGAGGCATTTTTTCAGTTCCTGTTTATTGAAGTTCCCTGTTGTGTCTAAAGCAGACATGAAAGCAGAGGGGGCGTTAATTGCCTTTTCGATCAGATACCCGTTTCCTGCTTTCAAATAGCGTAAGCCTTTATACTCAAAGACTGTTTGCTCGTGCCCATTTTTCCCAAGCGTTTCGCTGTTTTGAATAATATTCCTGAAATTGACATCTGATTTTTCTTCATATGCTTTTTTAAAATCGGAAACAGTTTTTTGTTTCGGACAATTTTTGATAATCGGACAAGCATCAAAACCGAAAGCAGAAGCTAATTGTCCTGCTTTGAATTTTCGGTCGTTATTATCCAAAAAATAAATGCCTGAAGAGTGCTTTGGAGACCAGGAAACCGGTTTGATTCCCATGTCAGCCAGCTTCTGCATATCAGCACAATTGTTTATATCTACAATTAAAAGGCGGGAACCTACTCCGGTAATGTTTGAAAAAGCTAGAAAAACATTCTTGCTGCTTAAGTCTGGCCAACTGGGATAGATTTCTACTGTTAAATTGGTTTTTGCAAATTCTGATGAATCTGCTGCAAGAATCTGTAATTCTTTATCATCATGATTTGAAGAGGAATCTATTTGAGTTATTTGGCTAAACAGATCGTTTCGCGTGGCGGCCAATTCTTTTAAAAAATTTTGGCTGTCTGAAATAAAGGCATACTCAACACCAATCCTGCGAATTTCAAAATAATCTCCAAGTATTTCGGTGATTTGATCTTTGGGAATTCTCTGTAAATTTTCAATCTGTGATAAATGTTCATTCGCTTCGTCAAAAGAATCAAATGGTATTTTTTCCAGTGCTTGAAATTTAGGGGTGCTAGTATATATTCTTAAAAATGCTCCTACTCCGTCTTCAATTGTTGCGTGAACTACATAAATGTGCGTAGGTGATATAGCTGCCAAATATTTGTTCATCGGATTTCCAAAAAAATGAAATTTGAATGTTATGGGGTAGTAGGGGTTGTTTCCGCTGTTTGTTGTACGTCAGCAGCCGGTTTTTTCCTTTTGGTTTTTGAAACCGTTTTTTCTCCGAGTAAATCAGGAGTGTCAAAGTTTTCTAACATTTTGGTTTCATTGGAGGTAGAGAGATCTATCTCGTTCAGGGCTTTTGTTTTTGGATAGGGGATATTTGAAACTGCATTGACAACATAGTGGCTACCATCTTGAAATTGCTGTAATGCGACTACAACAGGAGCATAACCATTAACCGTTCTTTCAAACGATTTATCCTTATCTCCAACCTTTTTTTCAATGTTGAATACGCTAAGATGTTTTTTATCGGCATCTTCCAAGTATGTTTGGGCAGAGGCAGGTCCGAAGTTGTAACTGATACCCGAAGAAAGATGAGCTTCTATTTTTCCGTCTTTAATGCCTTTAAATATTTTTTCCACATATTCACGGTTTTTTCCTTCGCTGAAAATTTTAACGTTGTCTAGTTTGGATAATGCTGCATATGTTGCTCTGAATACATCAAGAGCAAATGTTTCTCGAGTATTTTGTCCTTGTCTTTGTCCAGAAAGAATGTTTTTGACTGACGTAGTTGCCGATAAAGGGGATTGGATAGTTTTCGTATTTCCCTGTTCGTCCTTGATTTTTTTAGCTGAAGTTTCAGGATAAAGACGTGGGAGAAGAATCAGAACAGGTTGGTCGTTATGTCGTAAATTCATTACGGCGAATGGTCTTTGAGGATTTCCGGATATATCTTTGGTTGAAAACGCATCAACGAAAGCTTTATCTAGACTTCTTTTGGATTTAAGTTCGCTCAAGTTAACATCTTTTACGATTGTTTCGATGTATGCCTTTGAGCGTGTTTCATTAGTCTGTTGTTGTAATTCAATATGTGCTACTGGAGCAAGTAAGATTTTTGAAGGCTTATCTGCAGAGGATAAAGTTTTAGCCCAGTGGGCGCGAAATTTTTTTCCGGTTTTGTCTGTTGCAATCAGATCATCAAATGCAAGTACAGTTGCTTTCGCATTGGATTTGTCCTTAATGGAATCGCGTCCTGTTTTACTCTGACTGTATTGTGCTGAAACTTTTTGTTTATTCTCTTTTGGTCTGTCTGTCATCCGTTCTTCAACGGTAGTTAACCGGATTTTTAGTTCCCCGGGGATCTGGCCTGTTATATCTGTTCCAACAGCGTATTCGTTCCCACTTTTGTCGGCCTCAAATTTGGATACCTGAAGAAACAATCTGGCGATCTTGTCTTGTTTCTGTTCATTGTTGTCTGGAAGGTTGATACGCATTGGATTACTCCTTAAGTTGATGAGTCGAAGAGCTGAAACATATTGAAATGTATCACTCCTCTAATTTTCTGTAAATA
>RBWB01581823.1_pt1 | contig 18879 bp, 14 predicted proteins | sample 2014201 | NCBI WGS metagenome assembly RBWB01 (sample SAMN10133834, study PRJNA383868) | Human oral metagenome, whole genome shotgun sequencing project. | isolation source: supragingival plaque isolated from 88 juvenile twins | host: Homo sapiens | place: Australia
CCGAGATCGGTCCGGTTCCGTGCCGAGATCGGTCCGGTTCCGTGCCGAGATCGGTCCGGTTCCGTGCCGAGATCGGTCCGGTTCCGTGCCGAGATCGGTTCAGTTCCGCACCGAGATTGGTCCGACGGCACAGTAGCCCTTCGACGCCGGAACCGCTGGCCGGATCCGAGCCGGAGACCACATGAGGAGAGCGGATGAGAAGTACAGCTACCCGTTGCCGTCCGACTCGGCGGCATACGGGTCGTCGTCGACCCCGTCGGGTCCAGCGGCGTGCGCCTCGGCAAGCCTGGCGGAGAGGTCGGTGAAGGCCTTCCTCAGACTGTCGACCTCGATCCTCACGGCCTCTGCTTGGGCATCGGCTATGGGGTCGGTCCAGGTGCCCGGGACGCTGAGCCTGGCGGCGTAGTGCTCGCCAACGGGTGCGGGTACGCAGAAACGGGTCACACCCACGGACGCAGAGCCAGCACCCCCGGGAGCGGGGGCGGTGGTTCCGGCGCGCACTGGACCGCCGCGTCCAGCAGGACGCTCATCTCCTCGGAGTCGGTGGGAGCCACGGCCTCACCCGCGGTGGTATAAACCAGCACCAGGTCGCCCCTGTCGCCGTCGGCGAGGACCAGCCGGGCCAGCGCGTAGCGCATCGTGGTGATGCCATCGGGCTCGTGCGGCACGCTCGTCCACGCGTAGACCCCCTGGGGCAGCCCCTGGATCGCGGTGAGCGTCTCCCACCAGTCCCCCTGGACAGCGTCTGAGGCCCCGTGGCCGGAGTGTCCCGAGGAAGCACCCCGTAACCCACGCACGTCGACGCCTGCTCGTAAATGTAGTCCTGCCCGAACTCCGAGGCGATGGCCTCGAAGACCGCGTCGCCCTCCCCGGTCCCGTCCTGGCTGGTACCGGGCCTGCGCCAGTAGGCCGTCGCCACGGGCCTATCGACCGTCTCCGAAAACTAATCTCCAAAGTACCGGCGATACGAGGGCAACGCGTACTCGGGACGGGCAGCACGTCCGGGTGATAGACCCTGGGAACGCTCCCGCCCTCGGCCTCGGAGGCATCCAGAGCCTGCGCCCCACCAGCAGGGAGGCGTAGACCGCATCAGGACTCCTCTCATCGAACGGCAGGGACTTCTCCTTGCCGCCCGAGCATCCCGACACCACCTGGCACACCACGTACACCACCACGACAAGCAGAACCGCAGAACGACGAGAACCCATCACCTCGAGTAGCACCCCCACCGACGCCAGAGTTATACGCCCGGTCGCCCTCCCGGCTCCTCACAGCGGATGGCGTCGAACTCGTCCCAGCGGCCGCTCGCGGGCTCGGAGGGAGCGGCCAGGTCCGGGACGAGACCGACGACGTCGACGGCGACGCGGGCGGCCAGGTCGATATCGTCGGGGTCGTTGCGGGCCCGAGCGGCATCGACCAGCCGGTCGGTGGGCACGACGCCCACACTCAAAACGGGGTCGTTGACCGAGTCCGTGATGGCCCGGGCGGCCTGCCGGCACTGCTCGCGGGTCATGGCGTCGTCTCGGGTTCGGGTTCTGGTTCGGGGCTCGGCGTGGGAGTCGGCGTGGACGTGGATTTGGGTGTTGGTCTGGGTTCGGTCCGGTAGCCGGCCCGGTCCAGCAGGGTGGGGGCCCGGCTGATCAGGGTGCCCATGATGGGCACGACGGCCTGCTGGGCGAGCCGATCGTCGCCCATGTTCCGGGTGGAGATGATCACGGCGCTGTCGGCCTCGAACCAGGCGGCCGCGGCGTCGCCGCCGGCGGTCCAGGCGATCACCGTGGCATCGGTGCCCGGAGGACGGGTGGTGACCGCCCCGGGAATGGAGGCCCGACTATCCTGGAACGACATACCATCCCACCCGACCAGACCGTTGACCATGGAGGTGATCTCGATTTTGAGAGTCTGGCCGTTGGACCCGTTGATGCCGCAGATCCAGTAGCCATCGGCGTCCTGGGGACTGTCGTCCACGGTGACGATCCCGGTGGGCGCCTCCAGGACCGGGGCGACATCACTGCGATACAGCCCCAGACACAAGGGCTCACTCGGACCCCGAGCAGCCCACCACCACCAGCCCGCCCCCGCAGCGGCCAGGACCAGAACCACCACCAGCACCACCACAACCACCAGACGCCGCCGGCGCCTCAACCACCCCCACCACCGCCGAGCGGACTCACCGCGAGCAGCGCCGTCAGCCATCTCTTTTCTCCTTCGTGGCCAGCCTTTCTCCCTGCGACATACCATCGGTGAAGGTGTCGTGTATGTCCACAGAGGGGATGCCCCCGCCCAGGACGGGGTCGTTGACCGAGTCCGTGATGGCCCGGGCGGCCTGCCGGCACTGCTCGCGGGTCATGGCGTCGTCTCGGGTTCGGGTTCTGGTTCGGGGCTCGGCGTGGGAGTCGGCGTGGACGTGGATTTGGGTGTTGGTCTGGGTTCGGTCCGGTAGCCGGCCCGGTCCAGCAGGGTGGGGGCCCGGCTGATCAGGGTGCCCATGATGGGCACGACGGCCTGCTGGGCGAGCCGATCGTCGCCCATGTTCCGGGTGGAGATGATCACGGCGCTGTCGGCCTCGAACCAGGCGGCCGCGGCGTCGCCGCCGGCGGTCCAGGCGATCACCGTGGCATCGGTGCCCGGAGGACGGGTGGTGACCGCCCCGGGAATGGAGGCCCGACTATCCTGGAACGACATACCATCCCACCCGACCAGACCGTTGACCATGGAGGTGATCTCGATTTTGAGAGTCTGGCCGTTGGACCCGTTGATGCCGCAGATCCAGTAGCCATCGGCGTCCTGGGGACTGTCGTCCACGGTGACGATCCCGGTGGGCGCCTCCAGGACCGGGGCGACATCACTGCGATACAGCCCCAGACACAAGGGCTCACTCGGACCCCGAGCAGCCCACCACCACCAGCCCGCCCCCGCAGCGGCCAGGACCAGAACCACCACCAGCACCACCACAACCACCAGACGCCGCCGGCGCCTCAACCACCCCCACCACCGCCAAGCGGACTCGTCGAGAGAGTCGTCAGTCATCACTTGGCCGTCTTTCCGCCGTCTTCGACGCCTTGACTGAAGGTGTCGTGTATGTTCACAGAGGGGATGCTGGCGTCCTTGAGCCAGTTGGTGAACTGGCCGCGGTACTCCTCGGAGCCGCGCACCATGTCGAAATCAATAGTGTTGTTGTCGTCCATCCACTCGTAGAACTGACTGTAGTTATTCCCGTCCAAATCGGTGTAGGCCTCCTCCGGCAGGCGTCCGGCGTTGGACAGCTGAGCCATCATCGAGCCGTGAGTGGTGTCCTCCGCCTCCGCCGTCAAGTCGGACACGGCGGTCCGGGGATCGTCCGGGCTGGGCATCCAGGGCGTGGACAGGCTGAGGGCCGTCGACAGGCCCTGACCGGCCGGCCCGGCGGCAGACAGACCGGTGGTGAAGGCCGACAGGAGCGTGGAGTCGATCTTCTGCGCGGTCTCCGCGTCGTCCGACCGCTTGTTGATGGCCGACTGGCGGATGTATCCGAGCAGCTCCCCGTCGGCGTGGGAGCCGTTCTTGAGCTCTGTGGAGAACTGCTCGTCCTGCCCGGCCATGGCCCCAGGGTAGCGGTCGATGATCGTCTCGGTCCGTCTTTGAGAGTAGTTACCCGCAGCGCCCGACAGCGTCGTCAAAGCGGCGTCGTCGGTGCCGACCACCGAGACGAGCCTGCTGAGGTCGGAGGAGGAATAGCCCGGCAGGGAGGAGGGAGCCCCCTTGGACCACGCCGTCGGCCTCGCCCCCGAGCTGTCCTTCACTCCGTCCGCCACCTGCTCCAACTCCGTCATGGAGTTGCCCAGAGTCAGCGCGACATTGTTCTTCGCCGTCGAGGAGAAACTCTTCTCACTGAGGCCCGCGAAGTGCTCGACTCCCTGCTCGGTGGCCCAGGCGGCTCGCTCATCAGTGGCATCCTGGCTCTGCACCCGCTTGGAAGAGACCCCCGCGACCGCAGCGGTCAGGCCGTCGAGGCCGACATCAGGATCCCAGGTGCGGGATTTAAGGAACTCCCACCGGTCGGTGATGGTGGAATCGGGTTGCCAGTTGCCCTCCGGATCCGTTGAGCCGCTTCCGGCCAGGTACTTCAGCGCGGCGTCGGGGTTGTTGCCCATCGCTGACAGCACCCCGTACATCGGATCCATCGACCCGCTTCTGAACGCACGCCCCTCGTTGTAGAAGCCCCCTCCGCTGAACAGACCCCCGTAGTCATCGTTGTACCATCCATAGATGGCGTCATCATTCACCGTGCCGTCACCGTCGTAGTAACCACCGTTGGTCTTGTCCTGGTTCTCCATCTTGGTGGCGAGGTCTACCAGGGTATCGGTGTTGTAGACCGCGCCGGACGCGGCCAGCAACTCGTTGAGGCTCGAGACCCTGCCTCGGTGACCCTTGGCGGTCACCGTGTCGTAGAGGGCCTGGGACCATGAATCGAAACCACTCGGCGGCGTGCCCGTCTGCGTAGCGGCGGCAAGCAGGTGGCCCAGGGTGCCGTCGGCCTTGTCCACCGCCTCCTCATCGATCTCATAATCCCCGTACCCGGCAGCCTTCTGCCCTTTGGTGGCCGTCGTATAGTGCCATCGCATGTCGATCGGAAGTTCCACGAACTTATCAATGCCGTAGGCATTGACGAAGGCGGCCCCGTAGGCGGGGCTGTCCTGGTACTCGGCGATGTCAGTCAGGATCTGGTCGGTAGTGCGCCCGTCGTCGGCGGTGCCGTCCTTGGAGCTCTTGGCCTGAGACAGGGCGGCGGCGTCGGCGGTGGCTGTGGTAGCGGCCTGGGTGTTGTAAGCGCGCACATTGGTCAACGTGTCGGCGGCCCCGTCCGGCAGGTAGTAGGCCGGCGTGCCGTCGGGGGCGGTGATGGACACCCCGCTGCTGTTGAGATCGATGATCGCCTGACGACGAGCCCCGAGCTCCTCGGCGAGACTGGTCAAGGCGGCGATCGGAGCCGCCATGGTGGTGGCGACCGTGCTGGCGTAGGTCCCCGATCCCACAGCGGCGCCCACGGCCGCCCCCATGAACAACGGCGAGGTGCGCGTGGCCTCGTCCACCGAGCCCACCGGATGATCATTGTTCCGGCTCGAGGCCTGGATACTGCTGCGCGCCAGATCGGCGGCCTCGGCGTAGCTGTTGAGATCATTGATGTAGGCCTGCATCAACTCGGGATCGAACTTCACGAACGTCATCGGAACCCCTGCCCTTCATCTCTCTGCTTCCCCCTGCTTCCATCCACTCCCCCACCGCTTCTGCCTCCGCCACGCACCCCCAGCCCGGCCCGAGACCGGACCCGGCCCGGGGACTGAAGGCCGTCTAGTCCTCGGCGTTCCACACGGCCTCTGCCGAGCCCGGCTCGGCCCTCTCACCGGGGTCGTACTTCTGATTGGTCTCGGCGGTGGTCAGGTCCTCGATGAGGGTGTCGATGACGGTGGCGATCGAATCGATACCCTCGGTAGCCCGAGTCCGATAGTCCTCGGCCGCCGGGGAGTCCCACATCTCCTCGCTCAGGGCTGTCTTGAGGCTCTCAGCGGTTCCACCGCCCTCGACCGTGATCGAATCGCCCGACCCCATCGCCGAGGGAATCGTCTGGGTCGACATGGTCCACCCCTCGGTCAGATCGGTCCTGGCTTGAGTGGCCTTGGCCTTGACATTCCGAATCGCCTTCAGCTTGCGGTTCTCCGGCCAGTCAGAATGCCCCCCGCCACCACCCGCGCCGTCCAGGCCAGCGCCGTCGGGGTCGGTGTACTCGTCACCACCATCGTACGGAAGGTACGACATGAGAACCTTCTTCCAGGAACGAAGACAACCAGCGGCGGCTCCCTCTCTTCAAGAAGCGCCGCCTGGCCAGGTCTCCACATCAGGTGCTCGCGATAGGACGCCTCCATAGTATTGGCCGCACTCGCGCACCATCAACCCCCACCACTCTGCTCACCCGCCCGTATCCCACCGCCCACCACAGGTGCCGGCCCAGCGGTGCGGGGGACCTGGATCCAGGACCAGCCGGTGGTGGTAGCCAGGATGCCGCGGCCCAGGGGGACGGGTCCGCCCACCGAGCGGGGCAGGGGCGTGTGGAGCCGCTCGCCGTCGGTGGACTCGCGTGGTGCCAGCAGGACGCCGGTGCGGTTCCTACGCACCGAGGTCAGCAGATTCTGGCCGTACCCCTGCACCTCATCGAGATTGCAGGCGATGAGGACGCCGCCGGAGTGGTCGCGGCAGGTCTGCATGTAGCTGCTCACGGCCGCGGCGAGCTTGTGGTCCTTGCCGAGGATGTCGAGGTCGTCGATGATGACGAGAGTGTCGTTGTTCTTGTTGTCGTCATTGTTGAGGAGCTTGGTGAGCTGGTCGACCGTGGCGGTGGCGTCGAGCACTCCTGCCACGCCGGGGTGGTGGGCCCAAGCGGTCAGGGGTGAGCGGCGCGGGAGGATGAGGATCGCTCGGGCGCCGGTCTGGAGGGCGGTGTCGAGGGCGAAGGCCAGGGCGGTGGAGCGCCCCGAGCGGCGGGGGCCGTAGATCAGGACGCCGTTGCCGATGTCCTCCATGTCGATGGTGCGCACCGACAGGGTGTCGCCGCCGATGCCCAGGGCGAGATGGCCGGGGGGCACGGCGGGGCCCAGGGCCAGGGCCTGGGGGGCGTCGATGACCATGGGCAGCTCATCGACCCGGGCGGGGCGCGCCTCGCGGGGAATCTGGCCCCATCGGGTGGCGGCGGCCCTGGCCCGCTGGTAGAAGGCGGCCCTCTGGGCGGTGCCGGCGGGGTCGGCGTCCAGCAGGGCCAGGTGGACCTCGCGGGGGCGGGTCCCGGAGCGGAAGGCGCGGCCCGGCGGCATGCTCACCGGTACGTCCCGGGCGCGCATGCCCACCAGGTCGAAGTGATCGGGCGAGGGCATGCGCAGCACGAGGCGATCCTCCAGGGCCATGCCCATGCGGCCGCGGAAGCTGGTGCGGTCCCCGGTGAGGACCACGCGCACTCCCGCGGCGGCGCCCTCTCGCAGGAGATTCTCGACCTGGGTGATCAGTTTGCCGCTGTCCTGGGTCTCGTAGACGGTGGTGAAGGCGTCCCAGCGGTCGATCAGGACCACGAGGTAGGGCAGGCGCTCATCGGTCGGGGCGGCGGCGCGCTGCTCGGCCAGGGAGGAGTAGCCCTCCAGGGCGAGGGCCTGCTGGCGGCGGGCGGTCTCGGCCCCCAGCATGTCCAGCAGGCGGCGGATGCGGTCGGACTGGTCGCGGGTGACCACGGCCCCGGTGTGGGGCAGGGACACCAGCGGGCCCAGGGCGCCCGAGCCGGCGTCCAGGCCGTAGAGGTGGACCTCGCGCGGGGAGGCGGTGCGGGCGATCTGCACCGCCAGGGTGCGCAGGAAGGCCGACCGGCCCGAGCGCGGGGCCCCGGCGACACCCAGGTGGCCGGCGCGGGTGTAGTCCCAGGTCATCGGCCGCTGGGCCTGCTCGCCCGGAACGTCCTCCAACCCGATGAGCAGCGGCGGCAGAGAACCCGCGCCCCGGTCGTCGTCCTCGTCCGGGCCGGCGGAGGCTGCGGGGGCCCCGGCCCCGTCCGCCCTCTCCGGGCCGACGGCGGCTTCGACCCTGCCGGCGGCGTCCGGGCCGGCCTCCCCGCCCCGGCCCGCGTCCACGCCGGCCCCGGCGCCGTCGGCGGTGTCGCGGCCGGCGCTGGCGGGGTCGGGGTCCAGTTGGTCGAGAGTGATCAGGTCGGGCAGGGGCTCCAGCCATGGCCGGTGGGGGCGGGGGGCGCCGGAGCGCTGGTGGGCGCCGATCATGGAGTCGACCAGGCGGGCCAGGTCGGTGGGAATCGAGACGTCCTCCTCGATCATGGCTCCGGCGGGCGCGGAGCGGGACAGGGCCTCGAGTGTCAGCGGCTCGAGGCGCGGCCCGACGGTGCGCACCGCCCCGTGCGGCCGCCCACCCACCCGGGAGGCCTGGAACTGCATGAGCCGTCCGTGGCCCAGGCGCGCGTGGGCGCGCCCGGGGATCGACGGCGGGATGTGCGCCGAGGCGGAGGACTCCACCACGTCCTGGGAGTCGGACTCGTCGGTGACCCGCAGCGCGATGCGCAGGTTCGTGTTGGACTTGATCTCGGCCGACACCACGCCGGCGGGCCGCTGGGTCGCCAGGACCAGGTGCACGCCCAGGGAGCGGCCGCGCCGGGCGATGTCCACCAGGCCGGTGACGAACTGGGGCAGCTCGGCCACCAGCGCGGCGAACTCGTCGATGATGAGCATCAGGCGCGGCATGGGCTCATCGCCCGGCCCCATGGCCGCCACGTAGTCCTCGATGTCCTTGGCACCGGCGCGGGCCAGTTGGTGCTCGCGCCGGCGCAGCTCGGCGCCCAGGGACTCCAGGGCCCGGGAGGTCAGGTGCCCGTCCAGGTCGGTGACCATTCCGACCGTGTGGGGCAGGCGGGCGCAGTCCTTGAACGCCGCGCCCCCCTTGTAGTCCACCAGGACGAACGTCATCGCCTGCGGGGTGTTGCCCACGCACAGGGCGGCGATGAGGGTCTGGAGGAGCTCGGACTTGCCCGAGCCCGTGGTCCCCGCCACCAGGGCGTGCGGCCCGTCGGCGCGCACGTCCAGGGCGAAGGGGCCCTCGGCGTCCTCGCCGATGATCGCCCTGGTCGTCCGCGCCCCGCCCCGCCAGCGCGACAGGACCGTCTCGGCGTCGGGATCCTCCAGGCCGATCAGGTCCAGCAACCGTGAGGAGCGCGGGATCGCCCCCTCGGTCCCTTGGGCGGATGCGTCGCGCACGGGCGCCAGGGCGCGGGCCACGCGCTCGGCCCAGCCCGGCGGGGGCGCATCCAGCACGACCTGCTCGACCTCGTCGGCCCCCGTGCGGGCCACGGTGGCCAGCGGCTCGTCGGCCATGACCACGGACCGGCACTCCTCGGGCAGCGCCACCCGGTCGGCGTCGATGCACACGAACATAACGCCCGCCCTCGGGCCCCGGCGCAGCGCGCTCGCCATGCCGGGCACCAGGCGCAGCGCCCGCGCCCCGTCGAGCACCACCACCATCCGTTCGCCCGCCGCGCCGCCCTCCTGCTCGCGCTGGTCGATCAGCGCGCCCAGGGCGCCCACCAGGCGGGCGATCGACTCCTCGTCCACGGCGGCGCGCACCCGCGCCCCACCGCCGTCGGGGACCCGGGCGTGCGGCAACCAGCACACCCACTCCCACCACCGACCCGCCTCACCGGCGATGGCCGGATCGACCAGCACCATGAGGCTCAGCTCGGCCGGGGAGTGCAGGACCGCGCACTGGGACACCATCCACCGCGCCGTCCCCCGCCGCCCGGGCCCGGCCACCCCGACCACGCCCAGCGTCCCCAGGGGCACGCTCACCGGCACGTCCGGGGCGGTCCACCTCAAAGGCTCCTCGTACGAGGCCCGCTCGGGCACGCTCAGCTCGACCTCGCTGGGCACATCCGCCGTCCCCACCCTCAGATCCAACCAGTCCCCATCGGACACGCGCCGCTCCCACAGCCCCGCCCTCGGGCCGGTGGCCCGCAGCATGACCTCCGCCGGATCCGGGTGGTCCCGCCTGCGCAGCCCCCGCTCGGCCACCAGCGCCTTGAAGGCCGCGGTCTCGGCGTCATGCTTCTGCTGCTCGTAGCGGGCCATCGCCTGACGGAACATCTTCTTGCTGTTAGCCCGACCGGCAAGACGGTTGGCGATCATCATGATCGGGGAGAACGCCAGGAACACCAGCGACGCCACCCGATGGGTGACGAAGAACATGACCCCGCCCATCACCACCGGCGCCAGCAGCATCACCGGCGAGAAGGGCGGCCTGCGCATATCCCTGGGCTCGCGCGGCAGCGTGAACACCGTCGGGCGCTCGGGCCGAGCCAGCCGCGGCGGACGATTGAAATCAACACTCGGGGCGCCGGCGGTCGGAGTCACCACCGCATCCGCATCCGGGACGGGCCCGACCATCAGCTGCACGTCCCCCACGCTCAGAACCGTCTCCTCGGGCCACCGCGCGCATCCCTCAAGACCGCGGCGATCCAGCTCCACCAGCCCGCGCCGGGCATCGGGATCCAGCTCCACATGCTCGGGCAGCACCGCCCGCGCCCCCTCCCCCCGTCTGAGGCGACGACGCTCCCGACGGCGCTCCCTGCGCTCCAGGCGCCGACGACGACGCCTGGCCCACCACGACTCGTCCGCGCCCTCCCCGTCCCCGGAGTCATCCTCCTGGCCCGCGCCACCGCGGCCCAGCACCAGCGGGCCGGGCAGGACCCGCCTGCGCACCGGCCGCGCGGGCGCCTCCAGGCCCTGCGCACCACCCAGCGCCTCGACGCGCGCCTCGCCCCCCACGCCGACACTCACCCGCGCCACGGCCCCCGAGACACCCGACACCTCGACATCGCAGCCGGCGCCCCCGATCGTGTACTCGCCCAGGCCGAGGCGGTGGACCGCCCCGGCCCCGGGGCCGCCCACCAGGCGCAGTTCGACCAGACCGCCGGGCTCACCCGCACCCGCCACCGGCCCGCCGAGGCCGATCACCGCCCCGTCGAGCACAGCGCCCTCATCCAACCGCGCCCCCGGGTCCAGGAGCGCATCCCCGACCCACAGGTCCGGGACCCGCCCCTCCCCGACACCGGGCGGGCCGTCGGCATCGTTCAGCCCACCGCCCCCGTCAGAACCACCCGCCCCACCGGACCTGAGATCGACAACGACCCCGCCCCCGGCGCGTCCTGCGCCCGCTGCGGTCCCCGAGCCATCCGACGGGGGCGGGGGCGCCGCGCCCCGCGAGTGCGGGAGGCTCGGATGCGGGCGCTGCTGAGCCCCCGCGCCCGCACGCTCATCAAGCGCACGCGCCAGATCGGCGACCGTCGCCCCCTCCCCCACCGAGACCAGCGCATCCTCGCGCACCTCCGGGCCCGGCCCGGGGCGCACAACAGTGAGCAGCAGATCCACTGACGACTCCCCTCTCGGATTCACCCCGAACCACTCACGCCGACCAACGCCGCACGAGCCTCCTGAGGGCATGGTCCAGGGATCCACGCGGCGGGCACGGACGGCCCGCCCCGACGGCGCACCGCCCAGCCACCGCACTGTGACGCACGCAACCCAAGCACATCCGCTCCCGCAGAACAACCCCCACGCTCCCTCAGCACCCGCAGTTCGTCCACGTAACAACGCATCCACCACTCGCAACCGCCCGCCCCCACCGGCGCGGCGCCGTCACCGTCCCCCGCCCGCAGATCTTCCATAGGACTGGGCGAACTCCCCGGTCCCGCCCGTAGACTTCAACCATGACCTCCGCTCTGCCCCCGGACCCGCGGGTCGCCGGCGCCGCCTCCTCGACGCCCGCGACCTCGCCCGTCGGCATCCCCCGGATCGGTCTCACCCCCATCATCGCGAAGCGCCCGACCCCGCCGGCCGCGCAGCCGCCCCGCTCGACCACCCTGCTGGTGGACGCCGCGCCCCACCGCCTGCGCCGCATCGAGGACCTGCTCGACGTCGCCCTGACCGCCGTCGGCGCCGCCTCGATGTTCATCCTGGCGGCCTACGCCCGCGAGACGACCACCGGGGTCACCGCCGATGTGCAGAACGCCCTGGCGATCCTGCTGCGCCAGATCCTCGTCTTCCCCCTGCAGACCGTCGAGGGCCTGGCGACCTTCGCGGTGCCCGTGGCCGTCATCCTGCCCAACCTCATGCGCCGCTCGTGGCGCACCACCGGGGAGGCCCTGCTGGCCGGCGTCGGCGGCTTCCTCCTGTCGTGGACGACGCTCGTCGCGGTCACCATCTGGGCCCCGCACGTCATCGTCTCGGGCCTGACGATCACCACCTCGGGCATCACCCGGGTCGGCATCTCCACGGTCTTCGCCATCCTCGCCGGCATGCTCACCGGCTCGGGCGAACGGCGCACCTCGCGGACGGTGCGCTACGGCTGGACCGCCGTGTGGATCATCGTCGGCCTGACCGTTCTGCGCAGCGCGCTGACCCTGCCCGGCGCGATCCTGTCCGTGCTGCTGGGCCGGATCCCGGGCCTGGCGGTCCGCTACGCGTTCGGCGTCGAGGACCGTCGCGCCCACGGCATCGCCCTCGTGCGCGCCCTGCGCCGCGCCGGGATCGACGCCGTGCGGGTGGTGCGCATGGACCGCGCGCCGGAGGCGCGCGCGTGGACCGTCGAGACCGACACCCCGCTGGGCTACACCGAGCGGGTGCGGGAGAACCCCCTGACCAGGCCGGCCGTCCTGGCCGAGTCCGACGACGACTGGATGGAGGCCGACGAGGCCGACGAGGAGGTCGCCGCCACGCTCCTCCCGGAGGAGACCGCGACGATCGTGCGGGCCGACGACGTCGATCTGACGGCGGTCCTGGCCGAGGCATCCTCGGCCGCCCTGACCGAGGGCCGCCCCTCGGTGCACCGGCTCTACGCGGTGTGGGACGCCGACGGCACCCGCTACGACGTCACCGTCCTGGACACCGACCAGCAGGTGGCCGGCTTCGTCTCCACACTGTGGGACCGCATCCGCGTCAAGGGGCTGTCCCCCGAGCGGGGCCTGTCCGTGCGCTCCGCCGCCGAGCACGCGGCCCTCATGGCCCTGGAGGCCCGACGCGCCCATGTGCGCACGCCGGCGCCGTTCGGGATGGCCGAGGCCGACGAGTCCGTCCTGCTGGCGACCGATCACGTCGTCGGCGCCCGCTCCCTGGGATCCCTCGGGTCGGTCTCCAACGACATCCTGGGGCAGCTGTGGGACCAGCTGGGCCGCGCCCACGCCGCCGGCCTGGCCCACCGCGCCATCGACTCCTCCACCGTGGTCGTCGATTCCGCCAGTCGCGTCTGGCTCCTGGACTGGGACTCGGGCGAGACGATCTCCTCCGAGCTGTCGCGGCGCGTGGACCTGGCTCAGGCCCTCGCCCTGACGGCCTCCGTCGTCGGGGTCGACCGCGCCATCGCCGCGGCCTCCCGGTCGCTGACCACCCCGCAGCTCGCCTCCATCGCGCCGATGCTCCAGCGCGTCGTGCTGCCCGCGGCCACCCGCGACGCCCTGGGACGGCGCGGCCGGCTGCTCCAGGAGCTGCGCGACGCCCTGGTGGACCTGACCCCCACCGCTCACGCCGAGCCCGCCAGGCTCGCCCGGTTCTCCCCGCGCACCGTCATCATGGCCGTCGTCGGGCTCACGGCCCTGTGGACGCTGCTGGCGCGCATGAACTTCGAGCAGATCAGCGAAGCCGTGTCCACGGCCAACGGGCGGTGGGTTCTCGCCGCCCTCGTCTTCTCCCTGGCGACCTACCTGGGCGCCGGCCTCTCACTGGTCGCCTTCAGCCCGGTGCGTCTGAGCGTGTGGAGATCGACCGAGGTGCACCTGGCCAGCTCCGTGGTCGCCCTGGTCGCCCCCGCCGGCGTCGGCGGAGCCGCCATCAACCTGCGCTTCCTCAACCGCAAGGGCGTGCCCACCCCCGTCTCCGTGGCCACCGTCGCGCTCGTGCAGGTCGTGCAGTTCCTGGTGGCGGTCGTGCTGCTCATCGTCCTGGCCGCGATGACCGGGCAGTCCACCGGTCTGACCCTGCCCTCGGCCTGGCTCGTGCTGGGGGCCGTCGTGCTGATGGCCGTCATCGGCTCGGCACTGTTCGTACCGCGCGTGCGCACCTGGGTGTGGGCGAAGATCGAGCCGACCTACCGGCAGGTGTGGCCGCGCCTGGTGTGGATCATGTCCAACCCGCTGCGCCTGGCGCTGGGCGTGGGCGGCACCCTCCTGCTGAGTCTCAGCTACATCCTCTCCTTCGGCGCGAGTCTGTGGGCCTTCGGGTACACGCTGCCCTTCTCGGTCCTGGCCATCACCTACCTCGCCTCGAACACGGTGGGCTCGGTGGTCCCCTCGCCGGGGGGTATCGGTCCGGTCGAGATCGCGCTAACCGCCGGACTCGTGGCGGCCGGCATCCCGAGCGGGGTGGCCCTGCCGGTCGCGATCGTCTATCGTCTGGTTACCTTCTGGATCCCTATCCCCACGGGCTGGCTGAGTCTGCAGCGCCTCCAGCGGACCGGGGATCTGTAGAAGGACACGCCTTGTCGCTACCATATTTCCTTGCGAGCACTTGTTATGGTAACCATGTGGCAGAAGCACTCGATGAATAAAGGCACCATGAGTACGACCTTGCATGGGCCCTCAAATCCCATACCCCAGTGGCGTCCCAGTTTCCTCCATCGCATGACCGGCCGACACGTGTACGTGTCGATCGGGATCCTCGTCGGCATGGCGAACATCCTGCTGGCGACCGGCAGACTCAACGTCTATCGCCCCAGCGCCATCGATTTCGCCTTCATGGTCGCGGCGCTCCTCATCCTCGCCGCGATACCGCTGCGTCCCGTCTGGGGCGTCATCGCCTACCTCGTCTGCTGGCTCCTCCTGCTCGCCCTGCCGGACACCTACTCCTCGGACATGACGCTGACCCACGTCGCCTTTTTCTTCTTCCTGGGGCGCTTCCTCCCGCCGGGGTACGCGGGAGTGGTTTCCCTCATCACAGTCGGCGCCAACATCCCCGCCATACAGCGCGACGCGACCGGCGCCTTCGATTACTCCGGGCTACTGGCCTTCCAGATCACCATGGGGCTGATCATCATCCCCATCGGCTCCATGATGCGGGCCAGCGAGCGGTCGCGCCTGGAGGAGGCGCGCCAGGCGGAGGAGCGCCTGGAGGAGCTGCGCCTGGAGATCTCCCGGGAGATGCACGACCTCATCGCCTACTCCATGTCCCAGACCGCCCTGAGGGCCCAGCGCGCCGCCGCGGACACCTCCTACCCCGAGGCCGCCCGCAAGGACTTCGCCGCGCTGGAGGTCACGGCCGCCGACGCCCTCCACGAGCTGCGCCTCCTGCTGCGCACCCTGCGGCGGGCCGCCCCCGAACTCGCCCTGGACGTCACTCAAGCCATAGGATCCGGGCATGTGGTCACGGATCTCGGGGCCGCGGTGCGCGCCGTGAGCGACGACATCGCCGCCGCCGGCTTCGACATCACCTACCAGTGCGGCGGGGACGCCTCCCCCACCCGCTCCCAGGCCTCCACTCTCTCCCGGGTTGCGCGCGAAATGGGCGCCAATGTCGTCCGCCACGCGGAGCCGAACGCCCCGGTCACCATGACGCTGCGGCTGGGTCCCGAGGCCATACGCCTGGTCTCCACCAACCGCATCCGCATGACGCCGGGCGACCTGCCGCACTCCGGCTCGGGAGTGCTGGGCATGCGCGAGCGCCTGACGGCCATCGGCGGCGAACTGACCACCCTGGCCGACGACGGCGCCTGGATCGTGACCGCCACGGTCCCGGTCGCCAGCACGCGGGCCCCGCTCCCCGGGAGCGAATCATGATCCAGGTGGGTCTGGCCGACGACGACGCCCTGGTGCGCAACACCCTGGCCGAACTGCTCGCCACCACCGAGGACATCCGGGTGGCCTGGACCGCCCGCGACGGCAGGGAGGCCCTCGACCTGCTGCGCTCCCCCGACGAGCCCGCAGTCCAGGTGCTCCTGCTGGACGTGCAGATGCCGCGCATGGACGGCATCTCCCTGGCGGAGACGCTTCGCACGGAGCGCCCCGACATCGGCGTCCTCATCCTGACGACCTTCGTGGCCGACGGCGTGCTCAACCGCGCCCTGGCGGCCGGCGTGCGCGGCTTCATCGCCAAGGAGGACCGGGTGACGAACATGGCGGACACCATCCGCAACGTGGCCGCGGGCAACACGGTCCTGTCCCCGACCTCCTCGGCCATCATCGGCGGCTGGTCCGCGCCCGCCACCCCGGCGGCCGCGCCCTCGCCCGACGTCCCGGAGGCCCTGCCGCCGGGCATCACCCTGTCCCCGCGGGAGTCCGAGGTCCTGGTCCTCATGGTGGAGGCGCTGTCCAACAAGCAGATCGCCACCCGGCTGGGACTGAGCGAGACGACCGTCAAAACCCACGTCTCCGCGCTCATCGGCAAGCTCGGCGTCCAGGACCGGGTGGGCGCCGTCGTCTACGCCCTGCGCAACGGACTGGTCTGACCATCCTCCTATCGGAGGAGACGACCGGAGGATGTACAGCCGCGGCGAACCGTGCATGATTGTCCTTGTCAGGTTCACTTCAAGGAAATGAAAGGCGGTAGAGATGTATTCATCTCCCTCGGGAGCGTACTACATTTGGCGTTCCAGTTGGTGGTGGATGGGCCACTGACTCATCGTCATCGGCTGGTTCCCCCCCCTGAGGGATCCCGCTCATTTCTCTGAAGTCCCTGGCATATGCGGTCCCTGAATCACCCCTGACAGTCCCTGAATGCCCTGGGCCCTGAGTCTCCCTGAAACTCCCTGGTTTCCCTGAGGGTCCCTGGTCATCCCTGGCTGTCCCTGCCCGTGCGGGTGGAGTTGGTTCGTCCAGAACGGACTCCACCCGCACGGCTCATTCCACTCTCCCCCGGAAGCATGCCATTGAAATTCCCATGGAATTCCCCCGTCACTGAGGCCGCGCCGCTGCGCCCCGTCTCAAGCGCGGCGGGCGCTCATTCCGCCGCCGCGCATGACCACTTCGAGATCGAGAGCGTGCTCGACGTTCTCTCCCAGGTCGGTCCGCCCAATCTAGCCAAGCGACGCGTCCTCGAGTTCAGCTGCGGCGGGCCCCGGTCGCCCTTCCTCATCGCGGCCGCCGGGCATCATGTTCTCGCCGCGGACATCGACTCCGAGAACCTGGCCACTATGGCCGAGCGGCTCGTCCCCTCCACGCCGGAGCGCGCCGACATCGCCACGCGCGTCGAGCTACGGCTGACGGACATACGGAATTTCTGGTTCCCCGAGGAGTTCAAGGCCGTCCACATCCCGGCCGCCGGGCTCGCCCTGTTCGACGCCGTCCAGCGCTGCGAGATACTCAAGCGCGCCGGAGATCACATCGGCTCGGGCGGTTTCCTCATCATCTCCACGCAGGAGGTCCGGCGCTCGGCCTCGTCCCTCGTCGGCGCCGGGGCCCCCGCCATCCAGCCGGTGGAGCACCTGGCGCTCGAGGGCCGCCGGAAGCCCGGCCTCCACTGGGACGTGGACCTCGAGACCCCGCAGTCCCAGTTGATCGCGTCATCCTGGCTCGCCACCACCTGCACCCGCCTGGGCATGGCGGTGAGCTACCAACGATCCCGGCCCGACCCGTCCTATCCCGGGCACATGCACGTGACCCTCGCCGCCCAGCAGTCCTGAGCGTCCGCCTCGTCCCCGGTCCTCAGCCGAGGACGAGGCGCTCGGCCATCTCGGCGTGGGCGCTCGGCGTGCCCGCCAGCAGGGAGCCCGGCTCGCGCACGTCCAGTCGCGTCCCGTCCAGACGGGTCACCACCGCGCCCGCCTCCTGACAGATCAGCATGCCGGCGGCGGCGTCCCATGGCCGCAGCCAGGGGTGGACCAGGCACCCCGCTCGTCCCGCGGCCACCTCGACGAGCTCCAGCGCCGCCGCTCCGTAGCAGCGCATGCCCCGGGATGATCGAATGATCCCGGGCAGGTGCCGCAGGCAGTCCAGGGCGTGGAGGTGGGCGATGACGACGCCGTCGGTCAGAGGGGTGTCCGCGATGCGCGGCAGCCGCCGACCGCCGTCGGTATCCTCCCCGAGGAGCCGACCCGCACGGGCGCCCCGTCCGACCACGGCCGTGCAGAGGCGGTCGTCCACCGGATCGGCCACGATCCCGAGCACCGGAACCCCGTCCTCGACGAGAGCCAGCGAGATCGCCCAGTGGCGGTGGACCGCCACATAGTTCAGCGTGCCGTCGATCGGGTCGAGCACCCAGACGCGACCGCGCCAGGAGTCGACCGCGTGCCCCTCCTCCCCCAGCAGCGGGTGGCCCGTGGGGGCCAGGCGCTCGGCGATGAGGGCCTCGATGCCGCGATCGACCTGGGTGACGACGTCGTTGCGGTTGCGCTTGGTGTCGATGCGCAGCTCCTCCCCCGGGTCGAGCCCGAGCCGCGCCCCCGCGCGGACCGCGTCGAGAGCGAGCGCGAGCAACCGGTCCAGCTCGACGGCATCGCCCTCGTGGGCGAGTGGTGCGGTCTGCGAGCTCGTCAATGGTCTCTCCCTTCGGCGGGTCGGAGCGCCCGGGACCACCTTGCGCGATGCCGCTGCGGCCCCCGGTCGAGGACGCAGCATACCGCTCGCCAGCACGGGCGCCCGTGCGGCCCGGCGGGCGGCCGGCTCGGTGATCCTGACTGCAAGAGACCCGCCTGTCACCACTTGCTAAGGTTGGCCGCAGAGGCATGCCACGAGGCGAGGGGTCGGATCGATGAGCACGCTGGGCGACGTGGTCGCCTCCCTGACGGCGCACGGACGAGCCGTGGCGACCTACGCCCCCGACGACCTAGCCGGACGACGCATGTACATGGCCGTTGGAGCGCTCTTCGGAGTCGGGGGCATTGTCGCCAACATCGTATTCGGTGCTAACATACTTCAGATCTCTGATGTCGCCTTCATGCTGGTCGCCCTCGTCCTGGTCATCACCATCCCGCTGCGGCCGACGACGGGACTCATCGCCTACCAACTGTGCTGGACCGTCCTGCTCGTCACCCCGAACACCTTCGCGTCGGACATGGTCATCCCCAACGGCGCCTTCTCCCTCTTCCTGGGCCGTTTCCTCCCGGCGTGGCCGGCGGTGTCCCTTTTCCTGATGAACGTCCTGGTCAACCTCGTATGTCTCCTGACATTGTTGCCAGTCGGGATTGCCGCGAATGACATCGGCGGTCTGCTCTTCAACCTGTTCATGGGCCTCCTGCTGCTGTCGGTCGGGATGACCCTGCGCTCCGCCGAGGTCGCCCGGCGGCGGGAGGTCGGCCGAGCCGGCGAGCAGCTGGAGGAGATGCGCCTGGAGATCGCGCGGGAGATGCACGACCTGGTCGCCTACTCCATGTCGCAGACCGCCCTGC
>RBWB01581836.1_pt1 | contig 18757 bp, 26 predicted proteins | sample 2014201 | NCBI WGS metagenome assembly RBWB01 (sample SAMN10133834, study PRJNA383868) | Human oral metagenome, whole genome shotgun sequencing project. | isolation source: supragingival plaque isolated from 88 juvenile twins | host: Homo sapiens | place: Australia
GTCCCTGAGTTCGATCAGGTCATTGGGGTCGTAGAGGCCTTTCTCCCTGTGGAGTTCTCGCTTGAGCCAGTCTCTGGCTGCTTTCTCGGAGATTCCCGTCTCGGCTGCGAGCCAGGCTGTGGACTCGTGCAGGTCGCTGGTGAAGGTTCTAGGGAAGATTCCTCGATTGTCTCGCATTTCAGTCCCGGGGGGCTTTCCCCCTTGCTGTACTTATAGTCTACCCCACCCGTGGCATGGTGTCAAGTCGCGGGTGGGGTAGATTCGTGTGGGGTCGGTCACTCTCCTAGGCCGCGTTCGAGCCGGGAGAGACGGGCGTCGACGACTCCTATCTCCTGTGAGAGGCGCCGGAGGGTGCCGGCGTGCTCGTCCCGGAGGGCGTGGACCTGGCCCTCCACGCGGGCCAGGCCCTCCGCGAGGGAGCGGCCGTCGCCCTGGGGCTCCATCCGGCGGCGCATCGCCCGCAGCTGCCTCCACACGGGGACCAGGCCGGCGAGTGCCGTCAGGACGCCGGCGACGGCGGTGAGGATCGGGGCGACGTGCTGCATTACTCGGCGCCCGCCTGGGGGGCCGTCGGGGCGGCGGCGGGAGGAGGCAGCTGGGCGACGTGCGCGGCGGCGGCCGCGCCGGGATCGAGCCGGGTTTCGTCGCGGACGGGCTGCAGCTGCGCCGTCGGGGCGGCCCCGGACTCCGCCTCGGTCTCCGCCTCCGGCGCCGAGGGGGCCTCGGAGTGCTTGCCCTTCTGACGGCCGTAGACGTTGACGGTGGTGGCCTTGGTCTCTCCGGGCATCAGGTCGTAGAGGCCGGAGGCGGTCAGTCCGAGCACGATGCCGCGGGCGACGGCGTCCAGGTAGCCGGACCCGGTGGAGTAGGCGTCTCCGCAGGCGACGGCGACGCCGGCGAGCACGGAGACCAAGGGCGCCAGCTTGGCGGGGAGGCCGGTGCGCTTGGCGAGGTTGGTGAGGGCGACGATCGCCGGGACGGTCAGGAGGATGCTCATCAGATGCTCCCTCCCAGCGCCCGCAGGTCCTCTACGAGGGTCTTGGCTTGTGCGTGGACGGCGCCCATGAGGGTCTGGACCGTCTCCGGATAGGCGCTATGCTCGGGGATATCGGGCCAGGCGATCTTGTAGGCCTGGTATTCCTCCCAGGTGAGCTGGCGCATGCTGTGGGCGGTGACGAGGTAGGCGACGTTGTCGCCGATCCTCCATACGATGAACATCTCATCTCCTGTAGGCGGGGTGATCGGGTCGGGGGTGTCGGAGCCGCCGAGGGCGGCCTGGTAGATATCGTCCAATTGGTCTATTTTGGAGTCGTAGGGGCAGTTCTTCCCGTAGGCGGTGGACCAGCGGGCGCCTGTCTGGGCACGGCACCAGGTCTTCCTATCGTTCGGGTCGAAGCGCCCGAAGTTTCCGGCGCAGCCGAGCCTGTGCCAGGCGAGGCCCCTCAGGTCTCCGGGGGTGGCGATCCTGCGGGGGACGTGCGGGTGGGTGTCCCATATCCAGGCGAGTAGCTGCCCGAGCGCGGTCACCTGCGAAGCGGTGAGGGCCCGCTCGGAGGCGCCGTCCCACGTCTCCACGCTGATATCGCCGAAGTTACCGGCGCCGGAAGCCCGCGTCGCCTGCCCGGTGGAGGCGTACTGGTAGACGTCGCCGGCCCCGTTGACGTAGAACGTGCTGTAGGTGCCCTTGTAGGGCCCGTACTTGTAGAGGTTGGTGGCGCCGGAGACGGCGGTGTGGAGGGTCATCCTGACAGGCGTGTGCGACCTGTCGGTGGTCTCGCAGTTGAGGGGCCAGTGGGTGGCCCCCGGATACCAAGCCATGCTTCTCCTTCCTTTCTAGTATCCTATCGCCGTCCACATGAAGGCGTACGGGACGTTGCCTCCGGTACCGCGGAAGCGCGCCCTGAACTTCTCCACAGACAGCGAGTCTATTTCGAGGGGGCCGGGCGGCGGCTGGCACTGGTATTGGGCATTGTTGATCCCGGACAGCGGGGTGCAGGTGATCGAGCACACGCCTTCCTGGAAAGTAACAGGGAAGCCAGCTTCGGGCATGTAGGTGAAGCCGTCCTGGATCGATGTCGGGTAGGCGAAAACTATGCCCGTGACGATCCGGGCCTTCTTCCAGTAGGCCGCCTGCGCGGTGCCCGAGATAGAGGTGCCGTTGGTGTGCGACGCCACCAGGCTGTTGTCTATGGCTTCGGTACGACACTCCAAGAGGGTATCGTTGAGCTTCTTGGCGGTGAGCAGTTCACCGTCGGTGAAATTATACATTGCGCATCCTAGTCTTTTCCTTTCCACCGGATGGCTTCGAGCCATGCCGGTACGTGCTCGTAGGGGATGGGCTTCTGCAGGGTCAGCGCGGTTTTGATCGAGGTGGTGTCCAGGGACCACCGGATTCCGGTGACGTGGCAGGGGTAGGTGTCCTGGACAGTGGAGACCATGACTATGTCGGTCAGGTCTATCTGCGCCGTCTCATTGACGGTGTACATGGCGTCGCCGTGGGATCGGTTCCAGTGGGCGACGGCCGGGTCGTTCTCATGCCAGGCGGGGAGGGTGACGGACGAGACCCACGCCGACGGGTAGTTGTAGTAGAGCTTCTTCGTCAGGATGCCGACGGTGCGTGACTGCCATGAGTTTTGGCTTGTCAGGCCTTCGAAGCCGTTGAGGGATATCTGCACGGACTTCTTGCGTTCCCCGAATTCCTGCTCGATCGTCCGCTCATACACCGTGGTCTTCTGTTGCGACATGGTGCCCTTATCGATCCACTTCTTCTTGTTCGGGTCCCATTCTTGGTCTATGTGGTCGGTGGTGATATCCAGGCGGGAGATGGCGGAGGACGCGTCGTAGTCCACGGACGCCTCGATAGCCTGCGGATAGACGACGCCGTTCTTGTAGTCGGTGACGCCGCCGGCGTCGATCAGCATCCCCTCGGGGAGCTTGTCGGGCGGGGACCAGGCGAAAGCCAGCCAGCCACGGCAGTCTATGAACCATGGGCGGCAGCCCGTGGCGGTGACGATGTCCAGCCATTGGGCGAGGGACCGCTCGGCGTAGGGGGCCCTGTGGATGCCGAGCCTAGACCACCCGTTGTCGGATTTGAGGGTGGTGTGCCAGGATATCCCGTTGGGGCCGGTTATCTCGCCGATTCCGTTCGACGTCCACACCCAGCCCTCAGACAGGGGCCCGACGCTGGTTTTGGCGGCGAGTTTGGCGGTGGAGTCCACGGAGGTGATTTCGGTGGTGTAGGTGCCGTCGGGCTGGTAGTGGGAGACGACGGTGTCCACGAGGCCGGTGAAGATCGGCGTGGCGGACGGGATGTGGACGAGGACGGTGCGGCGTCCGCGGTGGATTTTGGCGACGCGAGGGTCGTAGGCGTCCCGATAGATGGCTTTCATGGTGCCGATCTTGTAGGCGGAGGTGATCCCGTCGTAGTCCATGCCGCGCTCGGTGGTGACCGTAGTGGCGGTGTCGAGCATGTCCACCCAGATCAGGTCGGCGTCGGAGGGCGGCAGCGTGTACTGGCCGAGCCGGATGCCGCCGAGGGTGTCCCAGTCGCCGATCTTCCGGTTCGGGTCGGGCAGGGTGGTGGAGCCGAGGATGATCTTGCCGAGCCGCTGATCGTTGGTGGCGGGATCGGGGAGCTGGGCCATGAGGGCGTAGGCCTCCGGCCCTGTCGCCGCCGTGGCCCCGCCGGGGATTTCGAGCTCGTGTTCGACGTGGAGTTCGCATTCCTGCCCGTCGCAGACTTCGGGTGTTTCTATGGTGAGGCGCTGCAGATATTTGGGATCGTAGGAGAACCAGGTGCGGTCGGTGCCGTCCATGGTCTGGGTGCGGATGCTGCCTTGGATCCCGATCCGGGCGGTGGCGCCGGTGACGGTCGGGCATTTGATCGTGACTGTGACGGCGGGGGACCAGGATTTGGGGATGGGCGGCAGGTCTATGGTGACCAGGTCGCGGCTGTCGGCTTTGAACGTGAAGTTGCCCTTGGGATGGTGCCGTTCGGCGTCGGGGACGAAGATCCGCACCCTGTCTTGGGTCCACTGGTCGCCGGACCGCTGCCGCCAGTGCTTGGCGGCGAAGTCGAACCGGTGGACGGGCGGATACAGGTGCATGGCGGCTCCTATCCTACCAGGGTGCGGCCGGTTAGGCGCTCGTACTCTCGGATGGCGTCCACGACGGCCTGCCCGGAGCGGGCGTCGGCGGTCAGGGACTGCAGGGTGATGTTGACGGGCCGGGTTTCACGTGGAACCGCCGCCCACGCGGGGGGCCCGAGCGGGATGCCGCCGCCGGTGGCTGCGAGGGCGCCGGAGTCGACCATGCCGGGCATGCCGCGGGTGAGCCGCTGCAGGCTGCCGCGGACCGTCGAGTACTGGGATTCCATGCCTTGGACGAGGCCGCCGATGATCAGCCGGCCGGCGCCGTAGAGCAGCCGCTTGTCGACTTCCTCCGGGCCCTTCCACGACGTCAGCTTGCTGGTCAGCCACTTGAAGCCGTCTTTTATGGCGCCGAAGCCGGACTTGATGCCGTTCCACAGGCCGCCGATGATCTTCTTGCCGACGTTCAGCAGGATGCTGCCGGCGTCGCCGAAGGCCTTCACTATCTTGCCGGGGATCTGCGCCACCCAGCCCACGACCTTGGTGATCGCGTTCCAGATAGAGGACGCTATCTGCCCGAGCACACCCCACACCTTCGAGAGCAGCTTGCCGAACCATCCGATCACCATGCCGATGCTGCCGATGATGGTCTGGAATGTGATCTTGACTTGGTGTGCCGCCCAGCCGATGACGGATTTGATTCCGTTCCAAACGGACTTGACGACGCCGAGCAGGCCCTGGAACGCCGAGCCGAGCCAGCCGGCCGCCGCCTTGATCCCCGCCCAGATGGCTTGGATGACGGCGCCGGCGCTGGAGATGACGGCCTTGATCCCGTTCCACACCCAGGAGGCGACGGTGCCGATCCCGGTGAAGATCCCGGAGATGACGGCGGCGCCGCCGCGCAGGAGGGCGAGGAATCCCTCCCACGCGAATTTCACGACCGCTATGGCGGCGGAGAACACGGTTTTCACGCCCTCCCACGCCCAGCCTACGACGGTGGCGAGTCCGGACATGACGGCGGAGACGGCCGTGACGCCGAGTTGGAAGACCAGCTTGATGACCTCCCACGCGATCTGCAAGGCGACGGCCGCGGTCTGGACGACGCCGACGAGTAGCCGCCAGGCGCCGACGAAAACCCCGCCGATGATGCGGCCGAGGCCGGCGAGGAGCCCGGGGAGCTTGCCGATGAGCGGGACGACGTAGTCGGCGATGAACCCGGTTATCTTGGTTACGATGGGCAGCAACATGTTGCCGAGTTTGGCTTTGGCGTCCTCCCATTTCGCGCTCAGGACCTGTTGTTTGTGTGCGAGGGTGTCGGTCTCGCGGGCGAATTTACCGGTTGAGTCGGCGGATTGCTTTTGGATGAGCGAGAGCGTGGCGGCCTGAGTGGCCTGTGTGGTGAGCTGCCCGTTGACTTTCTTGTAGCCGAGCGCGGCGGCTTCGGCGTCTATTGCGTTCTGGGTGAGGGAGATGCCGTATTTCTCGATCGGGTCACGCTCCCCCTTGAGGGCGGCGGAGAGCGCGTCCACGGCGTCCTTGGTGTTGCCGCCGAACTGCGCGGAAAGGTCAGCGCCGATCTTGATGACCTTGTTAGCCTGGTCCGCGAGCTGGCTGGCCGCGGTGCCGCCGTTCTTCAACTGTGTGCCGATGAGCGTGGCCATCTCATTGTACTGGTTGCGGGAGAGTCCGACGGCTTCGGCCGCGGACTTGGCGTAGGAGTGGACTTGCTTGGCGGAGGATTTGAAGACGTCGTCCACGGCGCCCATGGACTGCTGTAGGTTGGAGGCGGCGCCGACGGCCTGCTTGCCGATGGCGAAGGCAGCGGTGGCGCCGAAGCCGACAACGCCGGCGGCGAGGCCTTTCATGCCGATGCCGAGGGCGGAGAATCCCTGCTTGAGCTTGCCTATGCCGCCCTCGCTCTGGCCGATCTTGCCGAGCTCCGACCTGAACTTCTTCGTGTCGGCCGTCACAGAAATCTTGATGGATTGCCTTGCCATGCCGCCTCACTTCCTGCTACACTGGGTCATACACGAGGCATCGTGTGACTCCTTTCAGTTGGTTCTTGCCGATCAGCCCCCCGCCTTCGGGCGGGGGGCTTTTCGTGTCACCACCCCACGGTCACCGCGTGCTGGCTCTCCGCCATGCCTTCCGCAGTTCCAGTTCCTCGATCGCGGTCAGCGTCCAGTACTGGCTGGGCGTGGCGAGCAGTCCGGCGGCCGTCATCTCCGCCATCCGCCGCACGAAACGGCCGGGCCGCCTCACCCGCTCCGGAGTCGTCGCCGAGGACCTGGTTGATGCGGGCGACGAGCGGTGCGAGGGCCTGCGGTGTCTGCGGGGCGGTGCGGGCGCCGGCACGGATCAGGTCTGCGAGCTGGGTGAGGGAGAGACCGTCCACGACGTCGGGCGTGAACGGCGGGGCGCCGGCGGTGGCGAGCCGCTGGGCGGAGATGAGGCCGAGCGCCCGGAACATGGCGACCGGGTCCACGGTTTCGAGTTTGTCCAGGGAGACGCCGAGGGTGGCGGTGAGCAGGACGTGCTCTCCGATGGTCAGGGTCTCCATGAGCTGGCCGGCTTCGACGTCGGCGATGGCCGCCGCCGCGCCGGCGTTGTTCTCGTTCTCAGACATTGAGTCCTCCTATGTTGTTCTCTAGACCGAGTTTGGTGCATATTTCGCCGATGCCCTTGACCAGGTTACGGACGATTTCCTCGTTCTTAACCTCCAAAGCTTTGACGAGGAACATGGACGCTTTGATGTGGTGTGCGGGCCACCCGTAGTGCTGGACGCCCGCGTAGGGGATGGATTTGCGGCCGGCGGTGACCACGGCCTTGGTCTTGCCGCGGCCGGCACGGATCGAGCCGGCGAGACGCCCAGTCTTGTGCGGGGTGAGCGGCCGGGCGGTCTTGACGACCAGGCTGCCGAGGGAGTGCATGAGGTCTTTCATGTCCTGCGTCTCGGCGCCGGCCCTGTTGAGCGCCCGGACGGTCTTGTTGAATCCCTCGATCTTCATGACGGCGCCGCCTCCGAGGTTGTAGAGGCCGTCGCCGGAGACGGTCACCGCCATAGCCTGCGCCCCCTTCTTCTCAGGCAGCGGTCTTCTTCTCGCGGGTGCGGATCGTGAATTTGAGTTCCGTCGTGGCGTCGTCGTCGCCGGCTTTGATGCCGAGCGAGGGCCGGAGCTTCGGGAACGCCAGGGTGCCGACCCAGTGGGGTTCGTCGGCGGTCGGGGTGTCGTTTCCGTGCGGTGCGAGCACGAACGGCACGTTGTCCTTGGCGGGGTTGTCGAAGACCTTCATACAGAGTGCGTCGCCGGACGTGGATTGTACGACGGTGACTTCGAGGGTTGCTTTGCCGACGGAGCCGTGCCGGACGTCGCCGAAGGTTTTCGTTCCGGCGTCCTTGGTCTCTTCCTCGGGGAATTTCCATTCGGAGACTTCGGCCATGTAGTCCACGTTGTCTATCTTCAACGTGAGGTTGGAGCCGCGGAGGCGTGCGAATGCCATTACTTCTTCGCCTTTCTTGTGATGATGGTGCGGATGGTGATGCGGGTTGCGGGGAGCGGGGCGGCGAGGCTGTCGCTGGATATCGCCGTGTACTCGCCGACGGTGATGCCGCCGACGTCTAGGCCGAGGGCGGTCTGGGTGACCCTGTCCAGCATGGACGTGGCGTCGGCGATGGCCATGCCGGGCCGGGCGGTGATCGTGACCCGCCAGGTGGCCCGGGCCTGCCCGTACGGCAGGTCTTGGTTGTCGCCGGCTTCGACACCGACGAGTTCGATCCAGGCGGATGCCGGCTGGATCGTCTGCGGCGGGTAGGCGCGGACGTCCACGAGGGAGTCGTGGTAGACGTCGCCGAGAAGCCAGACAAGGGTCTCTTGGAGCTCGGCTCGGCACTCGGCGATCGTGGGGACGGTGGGGTTCATGCGAGGCCTGGCCTGACGTAGGAGGCGAGCATGGGGTAGACGGCGCGGAGCGGGTCCCTGGCGAGCCGCACCGGGGAGCCGGCGTCCGCGAACGCGGAGAAGACACCGCCCGGGTTCAGGGCGCGGGTGTTGAGTTCGCGGGCGACTTCTAGGACGGCTCGGGTGGCGATCCTGTCGGGGATCTCGGAGGATCCGACGTAGTCCCGTATCATCTGCACGGCGTCGTCTACCAGGTCGGCGATCTCCGTGGGTTCGATGGTGGAGGCCCCACCCGCGAGGTGCAGCTCGCGGGTGAGGACCAGCCGGACCTTTTCCAGGTCTACCTTGAACGCCATGATCAGGCCTGCTTGAACGTCCAGGGCAGGAGGGCCAGGGGCATCTGGCAGTAGTGGGCGGCTTCGCCGTAGACGGCGATGTCGCGCTGCAGATCCAGGACCTGGTCCTGCTGAAGGGTGATCGGGGCGCCGGGAGCCTCCTGGCAGACGATCGCCCGACGGTCGTAGAAGGCCGCGAGGGTGGCTCCGGGCAGCGGCACGACGGGCACGCCGTACAGGGACAGGGAGATGGGGGCGGTCGGGTCAATCTTGCCTTCGTTGGCGACCGCCGAGTCGGAACCGACCCAGCGGAGCAGGCGCTTTTCCTCGCCGAGCTTCGCGATCGCTTTGATCAGGTCCCAGGTCAGGAACAGGCCGTCAATCACGTACTGGTCGCTGTCGTCGAACCGTTGCTGCGCATCGATGATCGTGTCCCTCAGCGAATCGGCGGTGATGGCGTCGGCTTTCGTGAGACCGCCCACGGACTGCTTGGCTGCGACAGCCACGATCTGTTCGCGGACCAGCTGGACATTCCACGCTTCGATCTGCTTCGCGTACTTGATCGCCTGCCGCTCAAGCAGGTTGTTGATGAAGGCGGGATCCGCGCGGGTGAGGGTCTTCCGGGTGATCTGGGTGCCGCCGGCGAAAGGCTCGATCGTCGCGGTCTTCTCCTCGTCTTTCATGCCACCGGTGGCGACCTTCGTGCCCTCGGTGTAGGCGACGACTTTCAGGTCGTCTTCCTTGTAGACGCTGTACGCGATCGAGGTGCCCTGTGCCGGCAGATTCGTGGTGTGGGTGAGTGCGTTGGTCACGCGCTGTTTGGCGGCCATCCGGGCCTGGATCCTGCCGAGCCAGATGGGCGGCTGGACGGAGTCCGTGGATTTGACGGCGTCGCGGAACTTGAGACCGGCGGGGGCGCGTTTGGCGTAGTCGCCGAACGACGTGTAGGCGGCGAGGGGATGCTCCGACGGGGCGGCGTCTCGGGTTTCGATGCCATCGAGCCTGTCTCGGAGCGCGGCTATGTCGGTGTGCGCTGTGTTGACGGCGTCTTCAAGGGCATCAATCGGGTCGGTCACTTGGTGGGCCTGCCTTTCGGTAGTGTGCGCGGTGCGCTGGTCGGTGATGGGAGTGTCGGCGTAGGCCGGGAAAGCCACGACGGAGACTTCGTAGAGGGTGGCGGATCGGATGATCGTGTGCTGGGTCCCGTCGTTCCGGCGTTTCACGTCGTAGCCGTCGGAGTCGGGCCGGAATCCGATGCTCATCCTGGTCAGGACGCCGTCGGCGATGAGCCGGCGGGTTTCGTCGCCGAGCGGCGTGTCGGAGATGACGGCCTCGATTTCGAGGCCGCCGTCGGCGTCGCGGAGCTCGGTGATACGCCCGATGGGCTTCTCGTGGTCCCGGAACAACAGGGGGCCTGTCTCGGTGGCGCGGAGGGCGCCGGGCGCGATTTCCTCGGTCCAGCCGGGGAGAATCTCGGTGGACTGCCCGTAGGGGACGGCCCGGGCGGTGATGGTCCAGCCGCCGCCGTCAGTCTCGGTCGGCGTCGCCGTCAGGTCGGCGCTGCGGCGTCTCATCCCCGTCATTGACGGGTGCTGCCTGGTCTTCGTCATCGCTGCCTCCTTCCTCGTCTTGTTTCTCGGTTGCGATCGGGTTCAATCCTTCGATGGCGCGGACTTCATCGATGGTGAGGAAGCCTGCTTCCAAGGCGACTTTGTGGGCGGCGTAGCGGGTGGTGGTGTCGGGGCGGAGGAAACCGTCCACGTTGAACCGGACGTCATCGCTCAGGATGGACGAGAGCGCCTGTTCGATTTCCCGCATGTACGGCATCAGCGTATGCCGGACGAACAGGATGCTTTCCTGTTCCATGTTGGCGTAGGTTTTGGAGTCGCCGTCGCCGGAGGTGAGCATGAGCCGGGCGGGGATCCCGAAGATCCGCGCCACGCTGATAGTGTTGACTTTTTTGACGTCCAGTAGTTGCAGCTCGGCCGGCGTCAGGTAGCACTGTTTGTAGGTGAGGCCGGATCCGAGGACGGCGACGCCGCCGGCAGGCGTCATCGTGGAGTTGGCGGCGTCTTTCCAGCGTTTGGCGTCGTCGGCGGAGAGCGTTTGGTCGGTGGTGAGGATCCCGGTTGGGCGGCCGCCGCGCTGGGTCCAGGACGCCGCGTAGTGGTTGGCGTCCAGGGCGCCCGTGAGGCCTTCGGCCCAGGCCTGGATCGGGGAGACGCCGAGCGGCTCGCCGGCGGCGTGGGTGAGCCGGAGCTGCAGAATGTCGGTGGCCCGGTAGCCGTCGTAGGTGATGGTCTTGGCGCCGGTGGCCTGGTCCAGGACGGCGCCGCAGCGGCGGGGATCGAGCAGCCGGATCCGGGCGCCGCCGGCGGCGTGGGTGTGGCGGATCCAGGCGTTGCCTGTCATGGCGAGGGACCGAGTGGTCTCGGCGAGGAAGCCCGAGAGCGTGGCATCGTCGCCGAGCATCCGCTGGATATCCCGGGTGGCGGAGCCGCGTGGACGCCCGAGCGTCTTGGAGTAGCGGTCCAGCGTCAGCTGGGATATCGAGCCTTCGAGGATGGCGAGGGCCCGGTAGACGGAGTCCAGAGCTTCGGGGTTGTCGGGCGCCCCGTCCCAGCGGAGGGTGACTCCGCCGTCGGTGACGTGCTGGATTGCCGGCCGCCCGCGGCGGACGCTTAGGACCGCGCGGGCGGGGCGCCAGAGGGAGGCGAACGGGTTGCTCATCATCTTCAATCCTACCATATTTGCATTTGGGGTTTGGCCAGGTGGCGTGTCTCGTGCACGGCGAGGGCCGTGGCGCGGAGGGCGTCTATCGGGCCGTCGGAGCGGGCGGCGTCGAAGTCCGTGCCGCGGGACGTGATCCTCGGGCGGGCGGCTTGGATGGCGGCGATGACGGCGGAGGATTGGACGTGGGAGACCGTCCCCGTCTTGACCCGATCGATCAGCTCTTGGCAGGCGTCCTGGTAGTCGGTGTAGGCGCCGATCTTGCCGATGCCGTCGTCCAGGAGGGTCTCGGCGACGAGCCGGGTGGGGCCTGTCGGGTCGGCGACGATCCGCCGGTAGCCGTCGGCCCAGAGACGCCGTAGGTAGCCGTCCAGGTCGCGGACGTCGGCGGAGGACCAAACGACGGCGGTGACGGGATCGCCTTCGGAGTCCAGCCAGGCGGCGGCGATGGTGGCCGCGGTGTTGTCCCGGGCGACGTCATAGGCGATGACGGTCTCGGCGGGGCGGGGCCGAGTCGGGGCGCCTTCAAGGGCGAGGCCCGTCCATGCGGCGACGTCTATGACGGCGTCTGCGTCGCCCTCGGTCGGCAGGTTCAGGAACGCCCGCCGCCACTCCGCCAAAGGGAGTCCGGAGGCCAGGTCGCGGAGGCGTCGGAGGGACTGGGTGTGGCCGATGGCGGGATGGAAGGCGAGGGCCTCATCGCTGTACGGATCCTTGTCGGCGGCGGCCGGGTCGGCGGAGAACTCAAGGTAGAGGGTCCGGCTCCCGGGATCGGCGGCGGCGGCACGGCCGGCGGCTATCTCGGAGTCCAGCCAGCCTCCGGAGGCGGCTTCGGAGCCGCGGGTGGACAGCAGCATGAACTGCGCCATGGGGCGGGTGGCCTGGGCTGGCCGGACGGCGGCTTGGATCGTGGCGCCCTGCTCCAAGGTGTAGGCCCAGGCTTCGTCCACGGAGCAGTCATCGATGGCGTCGCCGTGGATCGCGGCGTCCGTCGGCGGGAACGGCTCAAGATAGGACCCTGTCTTCTCGTAGGTGAGCCTTTCGGCGCCTTTGCCGCGCATCACCGTCACCCCGGAGGCTTCGACGTCGGGGATGTCCTCAACGTAGCTGCGCCAGCGTTTCCCGGCGTCCTTGCCTGTCTGGGCGGTCATGACGGCCCGGTGGTCGGCGAAGGCCAGGAGCCGATGGGTGTGGACGGCGCCGATCACGTCGGATTTGCCGGCCTGCCGAGGGACGCACACCACGGCCTTCTTGTACCACCACTCGCCGGGATGGTCGGTGTCTATCTCGCAGAGCACGTCGGCGAAGTAGGCCTGCCACGGCATGAGCTCCCTGTCTCGGACCCTCCGGGAGACTTCGGCGACCACCGGGCCGAGCGAGGGCCGCTCCGGATTCCGGAGGGTGGCGTAGGCGGCGGTCAGGCCGCCTGGGAGCTCCACCGGCGCCACGGTCAGAGACTCCGAGTGGCCAGAGCGGCCTTCGTGGCGGCGGCGATGACGTCGGGGAGCGTGTCGAAGACAGTCCCGGTCTTCGCCGGCGGCTTCGGCAGCATCTCGATCCCATCCAGGAGCTGCCTGGCCAGCTGAGTGGTCGCCACGGATACCTTCGGCGCCCGCAGCCCGTAGTCCAGGGCCCGAGCGGTGGATTCCATGACCGTCGTCAGCAGCCGAGTCCGGTAATCGAGCAGGTCATCGGCTTCGAGCTCGGATATCAGAGCCTTGACGGCCGCATGGATAGCGCCATCGTCGCCAGTGGACAGATCGAAGAGCGGCATCCCAAGGCTCCTTTTCTCGAATCGTTCCGAATCTTGATTTTTTCCAGGTTTTTGAGGTTATCGGGGGGAAATTTCAGGCGGGGGCAGGCTGCCCGGCGGGGCCGTCAGAAAAAATCCGGTCGCGTTCTCGGTCGTTCGGCGTCGGAGCCGGCGTCCGTCTCGCTTCGCCGAGTTGCAGCCGTGATGCGTCGGTCTCAGGTTCTCGATCGCGTCGCTTCCGCCTCGGCTGACAGGCAGCACGTGGTCTATGCTCAGCCGGTCTCGCAGCGCCGTCGCCCGCGGATCGATCGGACGATGGCACAGAGTGCAGGTCCAGCCGTACGTGTCGGTGACCAGCTGTCGCAGCCTCAGCCTGTCACGTCCTTGCCAGCGGTCCCTGCCCATGCCCCTGAGCATACCAGCCCGAGCAGGCACCCAGCAAATCGATACCCCCGTCCGAGGTACCCGGGCGTCGGACAGCCCCCGGGTCCGAGAAGCCCCCCGTCTCGCACAACCCAGCCCGGTCCGGGAATCGCAACCACCCACGTAGGCGATAGCGTCTCCCCCCGTGGCGAGCGGCGGGGCCGCCGCCCCACGGGCGGCCCCGACCGCTCGGCATCGCAGTCTGGCTATTTGAATTCAAGGGGTTCTTCAAAGGGGACGGAGTCCCCTTTATGGGGACTCCCTCCCCTTTAGGGGAGGTTAAAAGGTCGGCACTGAGTTCCGCATGGGAGATAGGGGGATGGACACCGACCTTTCCCTGCTATGACGCCGAAAGGTCCGAGCCGCCACACTCTACTCCCATCCGGAACTCTCTACCATGGGAACACAGAGACGCAAGGCGGATCATTCCGCATGGCCGCCCGGACTAATCCGCGGTATGACGCCGGAAGCCAGGCGGGAACGGAGACGGACTCGGGACTGGGCCCCTCCCCGCCATCCGGAACTCCGGTGCGGATGGGTCGTCATCGGGCAGAGTCTTCCGGATGGAGGTAGCTGTGAATCCTTGCGGGCATTGGCCAATCTCGGCATGCCGGTAGGCGTGGACGGCCTCTTTCTCGGCGTCCGCGAGCACCTCTAGGAGAGTCTCCACTGCGTCGGTGAGAGACTGGCTGGCGGCCCCGGTGCGGGATACGGCGCGGCGGACGTCCACGATGCCCCATGCGGCCGTCCGGAGATGGGCGATGATGCGCAGAGCGACCTGGCCGGCGGCCGGGTCAGGGCGCGGGGAGAGTGATTCCATGGCATCTATCGTACCCCGGGCACGACTAATGGCCCCGGTGTCCCACGGGGCCTGACGCTACGGCGATTCCGTTATGGGGCTAGGCGGCTGCGGGCGCCTAGGCGGAGGCCTCCTCGGCCATGAGCCGTTCCAGGGCTGCGAGGGAGGCGGCTCGGACGGCTTCGGGATCCGGCTGTGGCTTCTCCGGCACGGCCCATCTGGGCGGGCGGGCCCACGTGGTCCATGACGGGTTGAATCGGGCGATCGTGACTCCGTGCCACTCGCGGGTCATCACCCGCCCGTCCGCCAGGTAGTCTTCGAGCAGATCCTGGTTCCACTCGGACGCCAGCCGCCACGGCTTCGGCGGCCGCTCGGTCTCCGGCTCGGGCACCGTCACCTCCACAACCTCGGACTCCGCCTCCGGCTCGGGCGCCTCCTCAGGGGCCGTCTCCGGCTCCGGCTCGGGCACCGTCACCTCCACAACCTCGGACTCCGCCTCCGGCTCCGGCTTCTCCGCGGGGATCGGGGCGCTTCGGCGCCTCGGGCGGGCTTGCTTGGCGTCGGCGATCAGGGCCAGGTAGGCCCTCTTGTCCACGCGCACCCACGACGGGGCCGCGCGGCCTTCGACGATGCCGCCCCGCGTCCACGCGACAACCCCGGCGGCTTCGAGCCTCTTGAGGCCCTCGCGGCACCACCGCTCGGAGCGGAGCGTGGTCTCGGCGAGCTGCGGACCCGACGTCCACCCCTCACCGGACTTCGACGGCAGCAGGGCCGCCAGGCCCTGCATAGCGGACGCCATACAGCGATCGAAGCCGCCCCACGCCGCGCGGGCGTGGGAGCGGACGATCGATGGCAGCGGCGCCCTGGCGTTGAGCTCAGTGCTCATCTTCTGCCTTCCTTATCCTTGTCTTCTCGGAGGATCGGGCATCTCTCCGCCCAATCCTCACGGACCATACGGAACTCGTCCCCGTCGGACGGCCCGCGGTCCATGCTACACGATGAGACCCAGAGCGGCGGCCATTTCCCGGGCGCATACTGGGGCGGCTGCACGGACACCTCCCGAAGGTCATCAAGGCCATCTGGGGCCTGCGGGTGGCGTCCGACGGCGACGGTCGTGCATCCGGACGCGCCTTCCGCCTGGCGTCTCGCTCGGGCGACGGCGGCGGCATCCATGAGCCGCCCGTCCGGGCCGAACCAGACCAGGCCCGCGGGCCTCGGGTGCTTGGCATCTGAGAGATAGTCCCAGGCTTCCCTGGCCATACGCCGGTACTCGCCGACGTCCGCAAGGTCCGGGATCATGCTCGGCCGCGGCTCCGGATCGGGCACGGCCTCCAAATATCTACCCATACCCCCATCATAGTACGCTCCTGCGTGCGGATTCCACTCCCTACGGCTTCTCTCTCCGCAGGGCGCCAGTTCCGGATGGCGGTGGCATAAGGGAAGCCCCCACAGGGGATTCCCGTGGGGGCTTCAAGCGCTGGCTTAGCAGGGCCAGTTGTCATCCATATGGCAGCGGAACATGCCGCCGATGATCCATCCGAGGTAACGCCACATCGTCTCTCACCTCCTCATTCTACTCGCCGGTGGTGTCGGGGCGCCACGGGTAGGCGCAGCCCGACGGGAGAGAGTCACTGTACCGCGCCCACAGCAGCACGGACGGGATGGACACGATCAGGTTCCCGCCGGGGATCTGGGAGCCGTTGCCGGCTCGGGCCGCCAGGGCGCCGAGGGGATAGTTCCCGCGCGTCTTCACGTAGACTTCGGCGCAGCCGGGGATCGAGCCTGGCTGCACGGTCTCGATCACCGGGACAGGGTGCGGGATCAGACCCTTGCGCTGCCAGGCTTCAAGCGGCGGCAGGACGGCTTCCCGCACCAGCCACGTTTGCGCGACGGGGAGGGCGAGCCGGAGCGCCCAGTCGGGCGTGTCGGGATGCCGACGGACGGTGACCATGCCGACGCCGTGCGGGGCGTGGTCGCGTCCGAGCCGGATCACGGCCCGCATGTAGGCGCGGATGAGCCTGGCGGCGTTGCCGATACGCCAGACAGGGTGGGCGCCGTAGGAGTCCGAGCGGCCCTTCCCCCACGTCGCGACCGTCGCGGGGGAGCAGTCCTCGATTTGCGCTATCTCCCGGTAGGTCAGGCCCATGGCGGACAGTGCTTTGACGGCGGCCTGCAGGTCCCGGGTGGAGTTCAGGTAGCTGTCAGTCATTCCAGTCATCTCCCTCGGAGTCCCGGAGGGTCCACCCGTAGGCGTACCCGTAGACAGCGGCGGTGATAGTCAGGACGATCCTCCAAGCGGGGGATGCGGTGGTGACGGCGACGGCGATGAGCGCGACCCATGCCAGGCCGAGCAGCGCCACCATTGCGGGCGTTCTCATTTCAGGAGTCCTGCCTTTCGTGCGTAGTCGTCCGCGATGCGGGAGTTCTCTGCGATCCACCGGCGCCGGGCGGACTGCAGGGATCTCAGGCCTCCGGGGTGGTGCTCGATCACGGAGTCCGGGAGGGCGTCCAGGACGTCGGAGAGAGCCTCGGCGGCCCCCATCGAATACCAGGCCCGCTGCTCGGGGGCGAGGGAGTCCCCGTCGCAGTCCAGGCCGCCGCCGAGGGCGCAGAGGCGATCGTAGGCCTCCGTGTGGGCACTCAGGAGGGCGTTACCGATGGGGCTTCTCTTGCAGCCGGGCAGGTCGGTGCTCGTTATGAGGGCCTTGCAGGCGCCGGACCAGTAGAGGACCTTCGTCTCGGCCGGGTCCCAGTCTCGCAGGGCGTTCCCGGCGAGGATCCTATCGTGGTTCATTTGATGTACCTTTCGAGTGTCAGGTCGTATACGGAGTGGCAGGCGTCGTAGAAGACGCATCGGTCGGCGGCCTTCGTGATCTTCTCGATCAGGTCGGCCAGGTCGCACATGAACCGGGCGCCGGAGACGTGCTTGGCGCCTCCGAGACCTGTCAGCTGTGCGGGCGTGTAGACGCCGATCGGGGCGCCGTCGGAGGCCCCGAGCGAGATGCTCCGGGAGCCGAGCTCGCGCTCTATGCCCATGACGTAGGAGGCGCAGTGGGCAGCGAAGATCTCCCCGCAGGTGCGATCCTCGGGAGAGTCTATTTTGAACAGTCCCATTTCTTAAATCCTTCCAGTCTAGTTGTCCATGTGGGAGATGACGGCGAGAGTGGCCTCGTGGAGGGTCCGGATGTCGGGCGTGCAGGCGGGCTGCCGGGCGGCGTAGACGTCCCGGAGGGCCCGGAGGCCGTCCACGGTGCGCGGAGTCAGGGTGGGCAGTCCCTCGAGAGCCTCTAGGACGGCGTCCAGTGCCTCGGTGGCGCCGAGGGCCTGCCAGCCCAGTCGCTCCGCCGGCGAGGCCGCAGCGGGCGGCCCGGCCAGGGCGGCGTGATAGCGGCGCCTTGCGTCCCGGAGGGCGTTGTAGAGGACGACGGTCGTGTTCACGCCGGCGGTGCCGGGGACGTTCTCGGCGGCCGTCAGGGCGAGGACCGCCCCACCGTAATAGTCGGCTCGGGCGACCTCTGGGACGTCATCGGGTTCCATGGCGCTGTTCCTTTCCAGTGTTGTAGCGGGGTTTGGGGAAGCGCGGCCAGGCGAGGCCGCGGACGGTGGCGACGTGGCATCCGGGCATGTGCCGGATGGCGGTGTGGCGGCCTCCGAAGTGCAGGTCCACCTTGTAGGCGGCCCCGTCGGGGTTGCCCACGAGGTAGCCGTCTCTGTCGTAGTAGCAGGTGCCTTCGAAGCCGATTTCGGCGGCGTGGCGGACGTCCCTGCAGATACGGTCGTAGGCGTCGGTGAGGATTTCGGGGTGGAACTCGGGCATGTGTCTGGTATCCTTTCCGGGTGGCCCCGCCCCCGTGGGGGCGGGGCCGTGGATGGTTTCTAGTATTCCTCGACGATGATCATCGCCAGGTCGTAAAGTTCGTCCATGTCGTAGTCGCCCTCTTCGTCGGGCGTAAGGTTGGCGAGGATGTGCCGCTTGGCGGCTTCGCGGGTCAGGCCTGTCTCGGCGGCCAGCCAGCACGCCGCATCCTTGGTCTGCCGGTCAAGCCACCTGGAACCTTCGTAGATCTTCATTTCAGTTTTCCTTTCAGTCTCGGGGGCCTTTCCCCCTTGCTGTACTTATAGTCTACCCCGCCTGTGGTACTCCGTCAACTCGGTGTGGTGTGACGCTGGCCACGGAGTGGTGGGGGGGGTTCGGGCATGGGGAAGCCCCCGCCGGGGCGGGGGCTTCTTGGCTATCAGATTCGGATCAGGTCTTCGGGATCGTAGAGGCCCTGGTAGGAGGGGAGTTCCTTGATCTTCTCTCTGGCGGCTTCCTTCGAGATTCCCTTCCTGGCGGCGAGCCAGGCGGCCGATTCTTTGAGGTTGCTGGTGAAGGTTCTGGGGAAGATTCCTCGGTTGTCTCGCATTTCAGTTTTCCTTTCAGTCTCGGGGGCCTTTCCCCCTTGCTGTACTTATAGTCTACCCCGCCCGCGGCATGGTGTCAAGTCGGGGCGGGGTAGACTCTTGTGGTGATGGTCACTCTCCGAGTCCGCGTTCTAGCCGGGAGAGACGGGCGTCCACGACGCCTATCTCCTGGGAGAGCCTGCGGAGGGTGCCGGCGTGCTCGTCCCGGAGGGCGTGGACCTGGCCCTCCACCCGGGCCAGACCTTCGGCGAGGGACTGGCCGTCGCCACGAGGCTCCATCCGGCGGCGCATCGCCCGCAGCTGCCTCCACACGGGGACCAGGCCGG